>Ga0315282_10000782_pt1 | contig 62004 bp, 38 predicted proteins | sample YL17G07_20_MG_FD_203693 | JGI IMG/M metagenome (GOLD analysis project Ga0315282, IMG submission 203693) | Sediment microbial communities from Yellowstone Lake, YNP, Wyoming, USA - YL17G07_20 | ecosystem: Environmental > Aquatic > Freshwater > Lake > Sediment | place: USA: Wyoming | collected...
ACGGTGTCTCGCAATGCGACGCAGGGCGACGCCCTGGGGATCATGCCGGTTCCTTCGTCGAGCCTGGCTCCGGTTAACCGCAAGGACTCCCTGCTGGTCCATGACCCCGATAGCATGAGCGTCAAACCGCCAAGACCGCCGCGGTAATCAGACCGGCGTCTACATCGATGATCCGTATTGGAGTGGCGGCCCCGCGGCGCAGAGTGTGGGGCCGCCATCTTCATGCCTGCTCTGCCGTCATCGTGAAAATCATCAATACCCTCTACCGTGCCGGTGCATTTTGAAGTACCATACGCCCAGTGCGAATCCCGCAGGACTGAAACTGCGCATATGGACTTTGAACGAAGGAGTACGTGACTATGGCACAAGCGGATATTGGTTTGATCGGCCTGGCGGTCATGGGCGAGAACCTCATCCTGAACATGGAAAGCAAGGGTTTTACGGTGGCCTGTTTCAACCGCACCGTATCGAAGGTGGACAACTTCGTCAACGGCCTCGCCAAAGGCAAGAACGTCCTCGGATGCCATTCGCTGGAGGAGTTGGTGGCCAGCATCAAGAAGCCGCGGAAGATCATGCTCATGATCAAGGCGGGCTCGCCTGTCGATGAAGAGATCAACAAACTGCTGCCGCTGCTCGAAAACGGCGACATCATTATCGATGGCGGCAACAGCAACTACCAGGATACGATCCGCCGCGCGGCCCTCGTTGAGAGCCAGGGCAAGCTCTACATCGGCACCGGCATCTCCGGCGGCGAGGAAGGCGCCCTGCATGGCCCGTCGATCATGCCCGGGGGCTCGTCGGCCGCCTGGGCGCACGTCAAGCCGATCTTTCAAAAGATCGCCGCCCGGGCCCCCGACGGCACGCCCTGCTGCGAGTGGATGGGCGAGAACGGCGCTGGCCATTTCGTCAAGATGGTGCATAACGGGATCGAATACGGCGATATGCAGATGATCTGCGAGACCTACCAGATTCTGAAAGAAGGTCTCAGCATGAGCAACCCGGAGATGCACGACGTGTTCGCCGAGTGGAATAAGGAGGAGCTCGATTCCTACCTGATCGAGATCACCGCCGACATCCTCCAGGTCAAGGACCAGGACGGCAACTACGTCGTTGACCTGATCCTCGACCGGGCCGGCCAGAAGGGCACAGGCAAGTGGACTGTGATCGAGGCGCTGGATATCGGCCAGCCGCTGACACTGATCGCCGAGGCGGTCTTCGCCCGCATCCTGTCGGCCCTCAAGGACGATCGCATCGAGGCGTCGAAGGTCCTGCAGGGCCCGAAAGCCGCGTTCCGGGGAAAGAAGCAGAATCTTATCGTCGATCTGCGTCACGCCCTCTACGCGTCGAAGATCATCAGCTATGCCCAGGGCTTCATGCTGATGCGGGCCGCGGCGGCGGACCACAAGTGGAATCTGAACTACGGCGGCGTCGCCTCCATCTGGCGGGGCGGCTGCATCATCCGCTCGGCCTTCCTCGGCAAGATCAAGGATGCCTACGACCGGAAGCCTGATCTGGGGAATCTGCTGCTCGACCCGTTCTTCAGCGCCGCGGTGACGAAGGCCCACGGGGCTTGGCGGCGCGTGGTGACGACGGCGGTCAAGCTGGGCATTCCCGCGCCGGCGATCGGCTCGGCCCTGGCGTTCTACGATGGGTATCGTCACGGGCGGCTGCCCGCCAACCTGCTCCAGGCGCAGCGAGACTATTTCGGTGCGCACACATATGAGCGTGTGGACAAGCCGCGAGGGCAGTTCTTCCACACGAACTGGACCGGCCGCGGCGGCACCACCTCCGCTTCAACCTATGTAGTGTGACAGATGTCGCGTGGCAGCGGCAAGACCGAAGGGCCTGCCGATGCTGTGTCGCAGGCGTCCCGCCCGCGATCCGAAGGCGAGACGCCTTCGACACGAGACGGTGCCGCTGCCACCCTTTGTTTATGAAATCGCCGAGAGAAGTCGGGAACTGAATCGATGCGTGACAGCCTCCGTATGCAGGCCGTGCAGACGCCGATTATTCCGGTCGTCGGGGAATGGATCCGCGCCAATCCCGGCACGATCTCGCTCGGACAGGGCGTCGCTTGGTACGGACCGCCGCAGGAAGCCGTCGAGTACATCCAGAAATTCTTGGCCAACCCGGAGAACCACAAATACAAGCTGGTCCAGGGCATTCCCGAACTGCTGGAGGCGGTCGAGAAGAAGCTCGGCGCCGAGAACGGCATCCGCCTCGGCGCCGACCAGCGAGTGGTTGTGACGGCCGGCGCGAACATGGGTTTCCTCAATGCGGTGCTGGCCGTCACCGATCCCGGCGACGAGATCATTCTGAATCTGCCGTACTACTTCAACCATGAGATGGCGGTCGTCATGGCGGATTGCCGGGCCGTCTGCGTGCCGACCGACGAGAATTACCAGTTGCAGCCCGAGCTGATCGAGCGTGCCGTCACCGGGCGCACGCGGGCCGTCGTTACCATCAGCCCGAACAACCCAACCGGCGCCGTCTATCCGGAGCCGTTGCTGCGCCGGGTCAACGACATCTGCCGCAGGCGGGGCATCTACCATATCCACGACGAGGCCTACGAGTACTTCACCTACGACGGCGCCAGGCATTTCTCGCCGGGAGGCATCGAAGGCAGCTCGCCGCATACGATCTCGCTGTTTTCGCTGTCCAAGGCGTATGGCTTTGCGAGCTGGCGAATCGGCTGGATGGTGATCCCGGAGCGGCTGTTCATGGCCGTGCGCAAGATTCAGGATACGAACCTGATCTGCCCGCCGGTCGTCTCTCAGTGGGCGGCGGTCGGCGCCATGGGTGCCGGCAGGGCATACTGCGAGCAGAAACTGTCCGTCACGCGCGAGGTCCGCAAGCTCGTTCTCGAACGACTGGCGGAGATCGGCGATCTCGTCACTGTTCCCCGTGCCGAAGGGGCGTTCTATTTTCTGCTGCGCATACGCTCCCGGACAGACCCGATGCGCCTCGTGCAGCGGCTCATCGAGGAGCACAAAGTCGCGGTCATTCCCGGCACGACGTTCGGCGTTCATGACGAATGCCTCCTGCGCATCGGATACGGCGCCCTGGAGGCACGAACTGCCGCCGAAGGCATCGGCCGGCTGGCGCAGGGCCTGCGCCGGATCCTGACCGCCTGACTGCCGGCTCGTCTTATGTCAATCTGGATGCCAAAAGTCGCGTTGCAGGCGGACCGCCACGTCCCTGCATGCGCCGGCCTACCCCGAATCGGCCCGACGGAACCAAGCATGTTGCTCGTGTGGTTTTGCGTGTTTTCCCTATATTGCCGCGGCAACCCCGCCGTTTATGCTTGACCGTGAAATTGCAGTAGTGCCGCAATTGACCGCGGATGAGCTGAAAAGGGATGTCCACTAGGGAAAAGTCTTAGAGCGGGCTTGCGCGTACTGCCGTATGTGCCACGAATCGTGGCTGCGGGAACCACAGGGACCGGGAACTCTCGGGTGGGAGTCTGTGTCCGTGAGGAGATACGTCATGAATCGTCTGGCAAAAGTGATCTTGTGGTGTCTATTGGCGCTGATCTCGGTTTCGGCGGTCGGTTGCCATACCATCCACGGGGCCGGGGAGGACGTGGAATCCGCCGGCAGGGCGGTCGAGCGTGCGGCGAGGTGATCGGCGTTGCTGCGTCGCGGTGCCTGAACCGCAACAACGAGATCGCGGCCGGGACAATGTGGCCAATCTGAGGTGTCGTTCAACGTGGTGTCATCGCCCGTGTCGGCCTTGAGACCACGGAAGGTGTTGCAGGAAAAGGAATCCAGTGGCCCGCAAGCCACAATTTTAAGGGAGGTAATGCGATGAATGGGAAGATTCTACTGATGCTGTTAGCCGCTGTAATGACCATAAGCCTGTTCGGCTGCAAGCGGGAAGGTCCCACGGCTCGGCAGACACGCACCACGACGCCGGGCGGGACGGCCAAAACGCCCGGGACTACTCCTGAGGCGCCGAGTGAAGTAGGCAAGGCGCCGGGGACTGCACCGAGCGCTCAGGCTCCTGGGACAACGGTGCCGGCGCCCGGAACGGCCACGCAGGCCACGGCCCAGATGAAGCAGCAATATCTCGCCAGCGCCGATAAGATACTCACAAGCCTGGAGCAGCAAGCGCAGAGCCTGGATCAGACCCAAGTACCGGAAGCCGACCGCGACAAAGCGACGCAATTGAAGCAGGACCTCCAGCAGCAGATTGCGACGGCCAGACAGACGCTGACCAAGTTGCGGGATGCTCCCCCTGATGCCTGGGCGAACATGAAGGTAGCTGCGGACAACGCCATCCAGAGTGCGCAAAACACCTACAAACAACTGCAAACGATTGCGGGACAGGGACAGAGGCAGGTCACGCAGCAGCCGTAGTGCGTGTGCACGGCTTCTGAAAGCATGTTGAGCTTACCGGCTGCGCGTCGGGCCCGATCCGGATACGTCACGACCCGACGGCAGCCGCTGCCTTTCGACTGGGTACTCTCAACTCTTCAGGCTCGCTGAGGCCAAGCGGTGTGTCCGCGCGCCGGAGATTCGAGCACTCTGTCGCGAAGTGCAGCACGTCTCCTGTGCCGATCCGAGATCGGCCGCGGCAGGGGCCGTCCTACCGGGTCGGGCCTCTATCGGTGCGGCGAACTGACGTGCGTTCAAGCCGCTCCGATTCGCGATCAGAACGATGCCGCAGCCATCGTTGGACGGCTTCGATATCTGCACGCACCTCCTCTACGGACCGTCCCTGGATCATGGCGATCTCATCCGGGTCCCAGCCATCGAGTACATAGAGTGTAAACGCGCGGCGCCGGCGGTGTGGAAGGCGGCTCAACTGCGCCAGCACCCACTGCACCTGTTCCACGGCTTCGAGCTCCTGCCACGGCTCGCTCGGATGCCGATCCGGCAGCACATCGTCGAACGTCGCGGTGTAGGGCTCTTCCCAATACGGCTCGTCGTCCTCCGCCGTCGGGCTCAGATCCGCCCCATAACGCGGATCGCCCGCATCGATCTCATCATCGATCGAAATGGCCGTGGGGACGCCCGAAGTCTGCTCGTCCAGCACCTCGTGCAGGAATCTCACCAGCCAGACTTCCAACGGCTCGTTGGGGTCCTTTGCTTCGAATTGCGTCCATGCGCGGAGGATGGCTTCATCCAGCACATCCTCTATGGTCAACTGGCCGGGTGTGATCCGGCCTTGGAGCTGCGCCACAATCAACTCATGGTGGGCGTGGCCCCTGAGCCGGGCCATCAGCGGATGCAGCATCTCGAAGAAGGTCTCCTCATCCGGCTTGGCGACGTCCGACTCCAGCGACACCGCAGCACGCCTGAACGCCTCACGTCTGCGGCGCTTCCGGCGGTACAGATCGTCGTGACGAATCAGCCTTTTGTGCCTGCGCAGCTCGGCCACGAGCTTGTCGGCCACGGCGTCGATCGCGTCGTAATCCTCCTGCGCGGAAACCTCCGCCGCGAGCGTTCCCGTGGGCAGTACGAGCACGGCCCGGACATCGAACCGGTCCGAGTTGCGCTTGATGGTCAGACGCAGTTCCCGCTGGTCCTCGGGGAACCGCCCCAGAAGCCTGTCGATTCGGGATACCTTCTGCAGCCAGTGAGCGTGTATGGCGTCTTTCTGCCAGGACGAGCAATTGTGAAAGACCATGTGTTGCGACATAGTAAATCACTCCCGTGCGCCTAAGCACGCCGCCGAAGGACAATGGCGAAACTCTGATCTTTCTCCGTAGATTCCTACGTCTGCTCGCGTGGGCAGTTCGTCCCCAATCCGGGTGGTGCATTTCATGAATCTCCTGCGCGCCAGGGATGAACCGGGGCGGGGTTGCAGAGACGCGAGATTTGAACCTCGTCAGGCGGAGCCTTTCAGGGCGCTATCAACCGCTTCGATCAGCGCCAACTGCTCCTGTCGATTCAGCGACTCGTCCTCCTCCAGCGCGCGAATCTTCTCCTCGGTTTCCGGGTCGTCCTCCAAGAGGGCCAGCTTCTCGTTCTGGTCGGCGACGAGCCGGTCGAGCTCGCGCAGGTCGAGGTCGCGGCCGAGCATCATGGCCAGCAGCGAGACCGCCGCCTTGGCCGACTGGAAATCCTCGTGGCCGGCCAGGTAGAAAGGCACTTCGACCCACAGGCCGGCACCCCGCAGATGCCGTTGGCCTGCCAGCCATAGCAGGTAGGTGCTCACATGAGGCGGGCCCTGCCAGTTCATGTCGGCCGGCACGAATTGCCGCAGCCTCTTTTGCATGGCGGCGTCGTTGAAGACTCCAAACACGCGGCGGGTCGTCGTATGCGGGGTCAAGGCCGCGATTCCGTTCACCGTGTACAGAGCCTCCATCTTTCCGTACTGCTGTGCCAGGTCCAGCACGGCATCGAGGAACTCGTACCTGTTGAATTGCGGCTCGTCGGCCCGAAGGATTGCGATATGGTTTTGCGGGCTGTAGAAGAACCTGCTCTGTGGGAACCGGGCCACGTCGTCCGCAACGGTCACACCGCCCAGAGAATAGAATCCCGCCGGCTCGATCTGGCAGAACGCACCGGCGTTTGATGCGGCGATCCAATGGTCCGCCGTTATGCGGCTGACTGCACCGGTGTCCTTGCTCCAGCCAACGAGCAAAGGCGCCCCCTCCAGCCGCGGCTGGGACGTGAAGCGAAACACCTCGGCTTGACTCCACTCGCCGAAGTCAGGATTGGTTGTCGGTTTCGCCTTTGAAGAGCTCATCGATATGCTCCAGAATCTCCTTCTTCTCTACGTCCGTGATGGGCCCAAGATCGGCGTGCCTGCCCTGCCTGAGTTTCTCCATTTCCACTCTCACCTGCTCCGGCAGCTCCTCGGTATTGGCCAGGGCGTCGAGGACCTGTTCGATATTCCCCTCGAGCTTGCGGGCCATTTCACGCAGGTCGCTCAGATCGAGCTGCACATTGAGGATTCTGCCGAGCACTTCGAGCACGGAGATGGACGCCTTGGGATACGGCCACGGTGCCCCCTGCAGATAGTAGGGCACTTCCCCCATCAGGCAGACGGCGTCGATCTGCCGGTTCCTCGCCACGCCCAGGAGGACGCCGTTGAGGCCCGAAATGAGCCCCTCGCCGTCTGTATCGTCGACTTCCGACATCAGGACGGTATTGCCGTACTGCCGGACCTCGGAGAGCAGGGCGGGCGTATTCGGCACGACCCAAACCCGCGGCTTGGCGGTATGGTGGATCGTCGTCACGCTCGCTGCCGTCGTGTAGATCCTGCGGCACCCGAATCGCTCCGCCACGTCCAGTACGGCACTGGCCATGTCGTAGGCATTCTGCTCGTCTGCCGGCTGCTGCTCGCCCACCAGCAGCAGGACGTCGCTCGAGACCCCCGTGCCGTAAGCTGCCGGCTGGGCCGTTTTCCCGCGAGGTGCGACGTAGAACTTCGTAGTCGGAAACCGCATCTGCCTGATCAGGCCATTCCGGATCACCGTCTTGGACGGCTCAAAATACTCATAGGGCTCGATCTCTCCGAGTTCCCTCGCTCTGACGAGCCGCTGCAGGGTGCTGACGGCGACGAGTCCGACGTTGCCGATGCCCGCCCAGCCGCAGATCATCGTGGGATTCTTCAATTCAGGTTCTTCATAAAGCCAGACGCTCATGTCTGACATCCCCCAAATGGAAACGCTGCGCCCCAATGGCGCCCACTGCGCGATCTCCTTATACATATAGCCTCAGCCCGGAGGGATAGTTCATTATCCGATTGCCCAGGTTATCGATTCACACCGGCATTGACGGCGGAAGCCAGAACGGGTATGACCTTGGGCCGGAACCGCCATTAAGGGTTTGCGCATGAAACTGCAAGCGATTGATGTCATCATTGTCGTCGGATACCTGGTGAGCGTCAGCCTGATTGGCGTTCTTCTGAGCCGGCGGGCGTCGCGAAACCTCAACTCGTACCTGCTCGGCGGCAAGAAGCTGCCCTGGTACCTCCTGGGCCTGTCGAACGCCTCGGGCATGTTCGACATCTCCGGCACGATGTGGCTGGTGACGATCATGTTCGTCTACGGGCTCAAAAGCGTCTGGCTGCCCTGGCTGTGGCCGACGTTCAACCAGATCTTCCTGATGGTCTTCCTGTCGGCGTGGCTGCGGCGCTCGAACGTCACCACCGGGGCCCAGTGGATCGGCACCCGCTTCGGCCAGGGAGTGGGCGCCCGCCTGTCCCACAGCATCGTCGTGATCTTTGCAATCATCGGCTGCCTGGGATTCATGGTTTACGGGTTTGTCGGGCTGGGCAAGTTCATGGAGGTCTTCATTCCCTGGGAGATCGTCTCGCCCTACGTGCCCTTCGACGTGGCCCCCAGATACGTTCCCCACCTCTATGGAATCGTGTTCACACTGGCCGCGGTCATCTACACCGTGCTGGGCGGCATGACCAGCCTCGTGCTGGCGGACATCCTTCAGTACACCATCATGACTTTCTCCGCAATCGTTGTGGCAGGCATCGCCATGTTCCATCTTTCAAGCCACGGCCTGAACGTGCCTGATGGGTGGCTCAGCCCGTTCTTCGGCTGGAATCTGGGGCTCGACTGGACCAACATTATCGAGGAGGTCAAAAGCAAGATCGTAGACGACCAGTTCTCCTGGTTCAGCATCATCATGATGCTGATGCTCTTCAAGGGGGTGATGGCCAGCGGAGCGGGACCGGCGCCCAACTACGACATGCAGAAGATTCTGGCGACCCGTAATCCGCGTGAGGCGGCCCTGATGAGCGGCTTTGTCTCTATCGTGCTCATGCCCGTACGGTATCTGATGGTGGCGGGGTTCGCCGTCCTGGGCATCCTGTACTTCAAGCAGCTCGACCTGACGGTGGCGGGCAAGATCGATTTCGAGCAGGTCCTGCCGGCGGCGATGAACGAGTTTGTGCCGGTGGGGGTGATGGGCTGTCTTCTGGCGGGACTGCTGGCGGCATTTCTGGGCACGTTCGCCGGCACGCTGAACGCCGCACAGGCCTACATCATGAACGACTTTTACCTCAAGTACTTCAGGCCCCGCGCCGGCCGGCGCGAAGTGAGTCTCGTGAGCTACGGCACGGGGATCGCCATTGTCGTCGTATCGATCCTGCTTGGCATGTTTGCCAAGGACGCCAGGACGGTGGACAAGCTCCTGCAGTGGATCGTCTCGGGTCTTTACGGCGGGTACGTCGCGGCCAATATGCTCAAGTGGTATTGGTGGCGATTCAATGGCCACGGGTACTTCTGGGGCATGGTCGGCGGCATCATTCCCGCCCTGATCTTCCCAAAACTGTTCCCGCATACGCTGGCGTTGTACTATTTCCCGCTGCTGTTCGCGTTGTCGCTGGCCGGGTGCATTATCGGCACGTACGCCACGAAGCCGACGGATGAGAAGACGCTGATCACGTTCTATCGCAACGTCCGGCCGTGGGGCTTCTGGGGACCGATTCACAAGAAGGTCGTCGCCCTGTATCCCGGCTTCCAAGAGAATCGCAACTTCGGCCGGGACATGGTCAACGTCGTCGTCGGCACGATCTGGCAGACGTGTCTCGTGCTGCTGCCGATGTATGTCGTGCTGCTGAAGTGGTCCCGGGCGGCGGTCGTCGTCGGCCTTATCGCGGTCACGTCGTACATCCTCAAGAAGAACTGGTACGACCTGCTGGACAAGGAGCCGGCCGCCGGCCCGGAGCTCGCACGCGAAGGATTGGAGCCCGCCGGCGGGTAGGGTGTGCACGGCACATCTTCATAATCCGTCGAAACTAGGAGGACAAGAAACAGCCGGGTGGCAGCGTCAAGCGCAGCTTGGCGATGGCCTTGCCCGGATGCGGTGGAGCCATCGCCAAGGCCTTCGGCCTTGACGATGCCACCCATTACGCCGTTCGTAAGGTGGGTGCTTGATCCACGCGGTTGCTTTTTCGCAGCAGTGAAGGGGATGTGTCATGTCTCACGATCGTGTATGGATGCGGTTCGCGGCGTTTGTCGCCATGTTGTTCTGCGTGACCTGTGTCGCCGCGACGGCGAAGCAGAAGGCGACGCTCCAGGCGTTCAAGAACTTCGTGCACCGCGACGGCGATGTGCTCAAGGATGGCGACCGCGTGTTCCGCTTCCTCTCCTTCAACATTCCCAACCTGCACTACGTGGAAGATGACATGCGATTCGAGCAGGGCATGCCGTTTCGGCTGCCGGATGCCTTCGAGATCGACGACGCCCTCGGGACTATCGAGCAGATCGGCGGACAGGTGGTCCGCATGTACGCGCTGTCGGTGAAGAAGCCCGACGACCCGCCGGACCTGCCGCGATACATCCTTGGCCCGGGGCAATTCAACGAGCAGGCGTTCGTCGCCCTCGACCAGGTGATTGCCGCGGCCCACCGCCATCATGTGCGGCTGATTTTGCCGTTTATCGACCAATGGAGCTGGTGGGGCGGCACGGCCGAGTTGGCGGGCTTTCGCGGAAAGAAAATCGAGGACTTCTGGACCGATCCGCAGTTGATCGAGGACTACAAGGCTATCGTCGCCTTCGTCATCAACCGCACGAACACCGTCACCGGAGTGCGCTACCGCGACGACAAGGCGATTCTGGCCTGGGAGACCGGCAACGAGCTGCACTGCACGCCGGAATGGACGAAGCAGGTCGCCGCACATATCAAGAGCCTCGACTCGCAGCACCTGGTCATCGACGGCACACACCGCCAGGTGCTGCTGCCGTCTTCACTTGATGACCCGAGCGTCGATTTCGTCCAGACCCATCATTACGAGAAGGACCCGCGCGAGATGATCGCCCACATTACCGAGAGCGCCAAGATGGCCAAGGGCAGGAAGCCCTACCACCTTGGCGAGTTCGGATTCCTCGGCACCGACGCCCTGTGCGCGGTCATGGATACCGTCCGCGACCAGAATCTCGCCGGGGCACTGCTGTGGAGCCTGCGATACCGGACCCGCGATGGCGGCTTCTACTGGCACCATGAGCCGGCCGGCGGCGATTACTTCAAGGCCTATCACTGGCCCGGCTTCGAGATCGGCGAAAAGTACGACGAGCGCCGCTTGATGCGATTCGTGCGAGAGAGGGCTTTTGAAATCCAGGGGCGGACGGTCCCGCCAATATCGAAACCGCTGCCGCCACACCTGCTTTCCGTCACCAGCGGCGGCCAGATGACTTGGCAGGGCAGCGTCGGAGCGAGCGATTATAGCGTGGAACGAGCCGAGGCGCCGAAAGGGCCCTGGACCACTGTCGGCGACGGCGTCTCGGAGGCCCAGGTTCAGTATCGGCCGCTGTTCGTCGATGAATCGGTCCGCCCGGGCAGGACGTATTATTATCGCGTGATCGCCCGCAATTCTGCCGGATCTTCCGGGCCTTCGAACGTCGTCGGCCCCGTCCGCATCACGCATCGCACGCTGGTCGATGAGATCTGGAACGACTCGCGAATCTTCGTGAAGGAGGGCAAGCTCCAGTTCGTCGAGAACCAGGCCCGCAAGTTCAAGGAGGATTGCCACCGGCTCTCGGGCGATAGCAAAAGCGCGGTCATCTACCGCGCCCCGGGCGGCATCCAGGCGGTGCGCGTGTTCCTCTTCAGTCCGACCGACCAGCCGGCCATTCGTATCTCCTTTTCAAAGGACGCCCAGACGTTCGAGCCCGTCGAGCCGGCGATGGCCCGCACGGTGACCTATGGCGAAGATGCCTACGGATTCTGGAAGGCGATGCGGTATTCCGCGGCACCGGGCACGCCGCCCTGCGATTTCGTAAAGATCGAGTTCCAGGGCGAGGCCCAGATATCGAGGGTCGAGATCGATCATGAGCATGCTGACTGACAGGCAGTTGGCCACGAGAGCCAAGCGAGAGCTGCTCGACGACATCCTCCCATTCTGGCGAGCGCGCACGGTGGACGAGCGGCGGGGCGGCTTCATCGGCCAGATGTCCAACGATCTGCACGTGAAAGAGGATGCACCGAAGGGTCTGATCCTCAACGCCCGCATTCTGTGGACGTTCTCCGCGGCGTACAGCTACACGCGGGACGATCAAGATCGCACCCTGGCCCGCCGAGCTTACGAGTATCTGACGAGCCGTTTTCTCGACCAGGAGCACGGCGGTTACTTCTGGGAGCTTGACCCGGGCGGGGCCGTGCTCGACGAGAACAAGAAAATCTACGGCCAGGCATTCTGCATCTATGCCCTCGCCGAGTACTATCGCATTTTCAACGAGCCGGCGGCCCTCGCACAGGCCACCGACATCTTCCAGTTGATCGAGACCCACGCCTGCGACCGTCTGCACGGCGGCTATCTTGAGGTCATGTCCCCCGATTGGCGGCCCTGTGAGGACATGCGGCTCAGCGACAAGGATATGAACGCGGCCAAGTCGATGAACAACCACCTGCATATTCTGGAGGCCTATACGGGCCTGCTCCGCGCCTCGCCCGACCCGGCGGTTGCGAATCGGCTGCGCGACTTGATCGATCTCTTCCGCTGGCGCATTCTGAACGCCGAGCAGACGCACCTCCAGCATTTCTTCGACGAGGCGTGGACCCCGCAATCGGACAGTTACACCTTCGGACACGACATCGAGGCCAGTTGGCTGCTGTGCGAGGCCGTCGAGGTGCTGAAGGATACGAAGCTCCAAGCGGAAGTACGGGACGTAGCGGTCCGAATGGTCCGCGCTGTGCTCGATGAGGGCCTCGATGCCGATGGCGGCCTGCTGTACGAAGGCCAGGGCGGGGAAATCATCAATCCGAATAGGGAATGGTGGCCGCAGGCCGAGGCGGTCGTGGGCTTCTTCAATGCGTGGCAGCTTACCGGCGATAACGCGTTTCGGGAGGCGGCCGTGCGATGCTGGCGATTCATCGAAGACCGGGTCGTGGATCACGAGCACGGCGAATGGTTCTGGTGTATCCGCCCCGACGGCACGCCCGATCCGGCCCAGCCCAAAGTGTCGCAGTGGAAGTGCCCGTACCACAACAGCCGCTGCTGCCTGGAAATCATCAGGCGAATTTACGATTTATGATTTACGATTTACAATTTGGCTCACGCCGGGCCGCTGCTTAGGATCCCGACCCAATCGTAAATGGCAAACAGCAAATTCCAAGGGGAATCGAGGATGACGCACGAGCAATTCAACCAGCGGATGAAGAAGCTTCTCAGGGAATACGAGGCACTCATCGAGAGGCCCAATCGGATCGGCGAGGGCGGCAACGGTGTGTTCGACCGTTACAAGAATCCCGTGCTGACGGCCGAGCACACGCCCATCTTCTGGCGATACGATCTGAGCTACGAGACCAATCCGCACCTGATGGAGCGGCTGGGCATCAACGCCACCTTCAATCCCGGGGCCATCGAGCTCGACGGCAAGATTCTGCTGGCGGCCCGCGTCGAGGGCATCGATCGCAAGAGCTTCTTCGCCATCGCCGAGAGCCCCAGCGGTGTCGACCGTTTCCGCTTCTGGAACTACCCGGTGGTCATGCCGGAGACGAGCGACCCGGACATCAACGTGTACGACATGCGTCTCGTGCGACACCAGGACGGCTGGATCTACGGCCTGTTCTGCACGGAGCGCAAGGACCCCAAGGCCCCGCGCGGCGACCTGTCCTCCGCCGTCGCTCAGTGCGGCATTGCTCGTACGAGGGACCTCAAGACCTGGCAGCGCCTCGACGACCTCAAGACCCGATCCCCCCAGCAGCGAAACGTCGTCCTGCATCCGGAGTTCGTCGGCGGCAAGTACGCGTTCTACACCCGCCCGCAGGACGGGTTCATCGAGGCCGGCTCCGGCGGCGGCATCGGCTGGGCTCTGGCCGAGAACACTGAGCACGCCGTCATTGGCGAGGAGAAAATCGTCCACGACCGCAAGTACCACACGATCAGCGAGGTGAAAAACGGCCTGGGCCCCGCGCCGATCAAGACCCCCGAGGGCTGGCTCCAACTGGCGCATGGCGTGCGGAACACCGCCGCGGGGCTGCGCTATGTCCTGTATATGTTCATGACGGCCTTGGATGATCCCAGCCGCATCATTTACGAGCCCGGTGGCTACCTGCTCGCCCCGCAAGGCGAGGAGCGCGTCGGCGATGTCTCCAACGTCACATTCTCCAACGGCTGGGTGGCCCGCGACAACGGCCAGGTCTTCATCTACTACGCCTCCAGCGACACTCGCTGCCACGTCGCGACCACCACCGTCGAGAAGCTGATCGACTACTGCAAGCACACTCCGCGCGACCCGCTGCGGTCCGCCGCGTGCGTCCAGCAGCGAATCGACCTGATCGAGCGAAACCTGAAGACCATGCGGTAGGGATTTACGATTTACGAATTGGGGTCCCCGGCCCGCCGTGAACATGTAGAGACGCAATATCTCGCGTCTTCGCGTCGCAAGTCGAGCGTTGCCAATTGCAGGGACATAATATGTTGCGACTGTACTATGGACCGAGAATATGTTAAAATGGGTAAAACTCGGCAGTCCTCTGGGATGACCGGGCGAGTGCAGGGGTTTTACGATTTACCATTTACGATTTACGAATCGAAGTCGCGAGCCCGGCGCGGGCGTGCGCCCAAATCGTAGATCGTACATCATTGACGGCGCTAGCATGACACACCCAACAAGAGTCCGCACGATCCTGTGTGCCTTGGCATTCCTCTATTCCTTCGGACCGACCCAACCTTCGCTGCCAGCCCAAACGCGGGCCGGTGAAGGGGATGTCGCTCCTATCGTCAACCAGGCCGCGCCAGAGGTCATCATCACGGAGATCATGTATCATCCGCTCCAGCAAAGCGGGCCGGAGAATACAGGATTCGAATACATTGAGCTGTTCAACGCAGGATCAGCTCGCGTTCATCTCGCTGGCTGGCAGCTCACCGACGGCGTGGATTTCACCTTCCCGCCGGTGGATTTGGACGGCGGAGCGTATCTCGTCGTGGCTGCCGATGTGAATCAGTTTGCGATTCTCTATCCCGATGTGAAGAACGTCGTCGGCGGCTGGAGCGGCTCGCTGCGCAACAGCGGCGAGCGGATTGAGCTTGCCGATGCCGGCGGGGTCGTCGTCGATTCCGTGCGGTACGCGGATGAGGGCGACTGGGCGGTGCGGGAACTGGGCCCGGCGGACAGGGGCCACCGGGGCTGGACGTGGTCTGAGGCGCACGACGGCGGCGGTTGGTCGCTGGAGCTGATGAACCCGGCGATGCCCAACGAGTACGGCCAGAACTGGGCCGCCCGCAATGTCCCGATGGGAACGCCCGGCCGTAAGAACTCCATCGCCGCAGACGATATTGCACCGCTGATCCTCGACGTCGCCCACCTGCCGGCCGTACCCCGATCCAGTGAGCCGGTCGCGGTGACCGCCCGAGTCATGGACGAGTTGCAGGAGGGCGTGACAGTCCGGCTGCACTACCGGGTCGATGCCTCGACGGCTAGTGATTGGCACACTCTGCCGCACGAGAATCCGGCCAGCTATCAGACCGTGGCGATGCTGGACGACGGCCTGCATGGCGACGCGCGGGCCGGCGACGGCATCTACGGCGGACTGGTGCCTCCTCAAGCGGATAAGAGCATTGTCGAGTTCTTCGTCGAGGCCGTCGATGCCGGCGGCAAATCACGCACCTGGCCTGCACCGTGCAGAGTCGATAATGCGCTGGAGCAGGTGACGAACGCGCTGTTTCTCGTCGATGATTCCCTCGACGCGCAACGGCCCGCCGGCAGCCAGACGCTGTACTATCTGATTATGCTCGAGCGCGACCGGGCGGAACTGGCCTACATCGGATCGACCACCGCCGATAGCGACTCTGAGGCAGAGATGAGCGGCACGTTTATCAGTGTCGATGGGCGGGGGACGCAGGTCGCTTACTGCGCCGGCATTCGCAATCGCGGCAAGGGCAGCCGCACCAATGCCGGCGGAAGTTACCGCAATAACTATCATGTCAACTTCGCGCACGATCGGCCGTGGGACAAAGTGACCGCGGTGAATATCAAAAACCGCTTCGGCTATCTGCAAGTGCTCGGCGATGCGATCTGGTCCATGGCGGACCTTCCGGCCGCGACGACAACCGCCATCCAGCTTCGGATCAACGGTGAGAACCTGGCCTTTGCGGACAGGCGCATGTTCGGCTCGTACACCGCCCTCGAAGTCATCGATCATGACTTCGCTGACAAGCACTTCCCGGACGACCCCTCCGGCAACGCCTACCGCTGCATAAACGACCAGGCCAACCTCGCCTATCGGGGCACGAATCCCGCCAGCTACCGCTACGCCTACGAGAAGCAGACGAACGTGGCTGCCGACGACTACAATGACATCATCAGTCTGACCCGGGTACTCAACAACACACCGCCGGAGAACTATGTCGAGGAGGTCGGCAAGGTCATCAACCTGAGCGAGTGGCTGCGGTACCTGGCGGTCGATGCCCTGGCGGGCAACCTCGAAGGCGGGCTGAGCACGCCTCGGGGCGACGATTACGCCATGTATCGCGGCGTCCGCGATCCGCGGTTCTGGCTGATTCCCCACGACCTGGACACGCTCTTCGGACAGGGTGACACCGCACCCGACATCGGCCGGGACATCCACGTGTACGCGGGGCTCGACGGCCTGCACGAGCTGCTCACTGATCCCGAGATTGTCACGATGTACCACAAGCAGCTCATCGACCTGGTTCAGACGGTGTTCAGTCCCGGGCGATTCGACCCGCTCGTCGATCAAATGCTCGGAGGCTGGGTTCCCGACGCCACGATTGAGAGCATCAAGCAGTATGTCCGTCAGCGCAACGCCGCGGTCCTGGCGCAGATTCCACAGGCTCTGACGGTCGGCAGCGACCTGCCGGTGATGTACGGCTATTATCACACGACGACAAATGGCGTGCTGCTGTCGGGCGCCGCCGATGCCAGTCGCACGCGATCGGTAGTGGCCGGCGGACGCACGGCCGATTGGTCGGCGACCGATGGGAAATGGCAATCCGGCGGGGCCCTCGGGCCGGCGGAAACACTGATCGCCCAGGGTGCGGCATGGAAGTACCTCGACGACGGAAGCGATCAGGGAACCGCGTGGCGAGGCGTGAGCTTCGACGACAGCGGCTGGTCCACTGGAAATGCGCAACTTGGCTATGGCGACGGCGACGAGGCCAAGGTCGTCGGCTACGGCCCCAACGCCAACGCGAAATATGTCACCACCTATTTCCGGCATGCCTTTGACGTGGCCGACGCATCGGGCTACGTGACGCTTCAGCTCAGACTGCTGCGCGACGACGGCGCGGTCGTCTATCTCAACGGCACGGAAGTGGTACGCAGCAATATGCCCAGCGGACCGATCAGCTACACGACGACCGCCAGCGCGAACCTCACCGGCGCGGACGAAAGCACGTTCGTCGAGTTCACGGCGTCGCCCGCGTTGCTCGTCCGCGGCACGAATGTGATGGCGGTCGAGGTCCACCAGTTCTCCGGCACCAGCGCGGACATCAGCTTCGATCTCTCACTTGATGCGGTCCGGCCGCCCGACATGGATGAGACCCTGATGCCGGGTGTCAACCGGATCATGGTCAAGGCGTTCGATGGTCTCGACGGCTCGGGTCAGGAGCTCGCCCGGACGTATGCCGATGTCTGGTACGACACCGGCCTGACGAATGACTATCCGAAACCCGACGCGCGGGGCTCCGTTGCGCCGCGCAGCGTGGCCCCCGCCCTGGACCTCATCGTGCGCGGCAGCTACCTGCCCGGCGTGCCGGTCCTGGTCCGGGTCGAGCTGCTGGATGGCGCCGTGGCCATCCAGCAGGACCGGTGGGAGGCCGTGGCCGTGCTGTCCATCGACAACAGCAACGTTGGCCTGTCCCCCGATCGTATACACCTGTACAACGGCGTCGGGAGCGCGCTCGTCATGTTCACGGGCAGCGGCGATGTCGTCCTGACGGCGGATGTCGAGGGCACGAAGGCAACCGCCTCGCTGGCTGACTGGAGCGACCGGCCGGTCCAGACCGTCTCCGGAAGTCTCGAAGGCTCGGCCACATGGAGCGGCATCTGCCGGATCACCGGCGGCGACCTCACGATCAAAAAAGGCGCCACGCTGACGCTCGAGCCGGGGACGTGGGTCCTCATCGATGGTGTGCAGTCCGGCACCGGCGGAACCGACGTGCAGATCGAGGGCGCCATCCAGGCGAATGGTATGCGCCAGTCGCCCGTTTCCATCACGGCATCCAAGGCGGGGGAGAACTGGGGCGAGCTGCGATTCGTCAATGCCGAGCCTTCCGCCTTCAGTTACACGGACATCACGCGGGCGGGCCGCTCGCCGGGCGTCGGCCATACGAATTCCGGACCCGCGATACGCGTCCAGGGCTCGAAGATCGTCTTCGACCATGTCTGCCTCACCGACAATGCTGGCAAGGTGATGCACGCGACTTCCGGCTCAGATCTGGTCTTCCGTCGTTGTCTGCTCGCTCGCTCGGCCATGGGCCCGGAGATCGAGGCCACCGGCCTGCTCTTCGAAGACGGCTGGATCACGGAGATGCACAACAACGATGACGCCGATGGCATCTATGTCCACAGCCAGCAGGCGGGACAAAAGTGCATCCTTTCGCGAGGCGCCATCGTGGATACTTACGACGACGGGATCGACACGCTCGGCTCGCAGATCACCGTACAGGACTTCATCATTCGCGGCTGCAAGGACAAGGGCGTCAGTGTCTTCAACGGCCAGACCACCATCGACCATTGCCTGATCGTTGAGAACAACGTCGCCCCGGAGGACCCGACGATTGCCTCGGTTGCCGCCAAGGCCGACGAGGGCGGGACGGCCACTGTGAACATCAGTCGCTCGACGATTGTCGCCGCCCGCAGAGCCGGGTACACAGACGCCGGAATTCAGTCGAATAACAAGTACAACACCAAGACCGGGACGATCATCTACCACGTCACTGACTCCATCATCGACGCGACAGACTCCGTGAGTGTCCAATTGCCTTACCTCGAATCGGATATTCACGTGGACCATAGCGATCTGACCAGCGAGGTATGGCAGGGGACGGGCAATATCCATGCGGACCCGCTCTTCGTCGATGTGCAGAACCACAATTACGGGCTCCGCGCGAATTCCCCGTGCATCGGCACTGCCGGTGATGGCGGCGACCAGGGGTATTATGCTGCCGTGGTGCGGGCCCCGAGCGGAAATACCTTGGCAGAGGACACCGTCTGGCCCGCAAGCAAGGGTCCCTATCGGATCACCGGCGAGCTGATCGTGCCTGCCGGCGTCACACTGACTATTCTGCCGGGGACATCGGTATTCTTCCAGCCGGCGGCGAGAATGACCGTTCGCGGGCAGCTCGTGGCCGAGGGGACCGAGGACTCGCCGATCCGGTTCACCCGCACGCCGGGCAGTCAGGGCACCTGGACCGGCCTACAGTTCACCGGCTCGACCGCCGAGAGCCGCATCGCCTGTGCCGTGGTCGAGTACGGTCGGACCAACGATGGCATGGTTGGCGTCGAGAACTCCCACCTGCTGCTGGACCACGTCACGTTCGATCACACGGACCTTCGCCGTGTTCGTGTCGCGGCGTCGTGGCTGACCGTGCGCAACTGCACCTTCACCGACATCTTCGGGCCCAACGAACCGCCCACCACGGACAATATGAGCGAGCACATCTGGGGCAGCGTCGTGGCCGGCGGTCAGTTCGTCGTCGAGAACTGCGTCTTCGGCAAAATCAAGGGCCACAACGACGCCATCGACGTGGATGGGCCCGCCCGGCCAAAACCTCCGCTGCAAATCCTCAACAACGTGTTCACCGGCGGCGGCGACGATGCCCTCGACCTGGAGGGTGACGCGCACGTCGAGGGCAACACGTTCATGAATTTCCACAAGGACCGCTACAATACGGCTGCACGTCAGTCCAACGTGATCTCCTCCGGCGCCGCCAAGTACTACGTTGTCGTCCGCAACGTCTTCTATAACTGCGACCATGTCGCCCAGGTCAAGGACGGCGCATTCATGACCTTCGTCAACAACACGGTGATGGATGCAACGGCCTCGGCGTTCTTTTTCCAGATTCCCGAGCTGGGAGGTACGCCGGGCAAAGGCATCGATGTGGACTCCTGCATCTTTCGCAATGTCCCGACCCTCTTCACCGACTTCTACGTCAATGACCCGAAGTGGGGCACGACCCGGATGACGGTCAACCGCTCGATTGTTGCCGACGCGTGGCTTGGGCTCGGGGAAGGGAACATGGATGTCGATCCGCTGTTCGTCTCGCCGCCGTCCGACTTCCATCTCAAGTCCATGTCGCCGGCTGTCAGCGCAGGGACCAATGGTCTGGACATGGGGGCGTATGTCCCCGCCGGAGCATCGGTCTTCGTCGAGCCCGGCGAAGTCACGTGGCGGACCTCGGCTTCGCTCACAGTGTCCGGACCCGGGATCACGCACTACCGGTACAGCATCAACGATCCGAACGGCTCCTGGAGTGAGGAGCGGCCCGTCGAGACGCCCATCGAGCTGACGGGTCTGGCCAACGGCGGCTCCTACCGCATTTTTGTGGTCGGCAAGAACTCCGCCGGCGTCTGGCAGACGGTTCCCAATGCCTCGCGGCCATGGCGGGTGGATACCTCGCACGGCCGGCTGGTCATCAATGAGCTGCTGGCCTCCAACGTGTCCGCCGAGGAACGCGGGGGCGCCTATCCCGATCTCGTGGAGCTATACTATGATGGGCCTCATCCGCTCGATCTGTCCGGCATGAGCATGACCGATGACGCGAATCAGCCCGCCAAATTCATGTTCCCGCAGGGCACGACAATGCAAAGCGGGCAGTATCTGGTTCTCCTCGCCGATTCACAAACCTCCGGCGGCGGCATTCATCTTGGCTTTGCCCTCGATGTGCAGGGCGGAACCCTCCGCCTGTACGACCGCCAGGGCAGCCTCGTGGACTCGGTCGACTACGGGCACCAATTGCCCGACCTGTCGATTGGGCGCGTGGGTGCGGAGGGCCGATGGTACCTGACGGCTCCCACGTTCGGACAGAGCAACATCGCGGTGCCTCTAGGTGATCCGGCGGCCGTAAAGGTCAATGAGTGGCTGGCCGGCGGCGAGGTGCTGTTCGCCGACGATTTCATCGAGCTGTACAATCCACAGTCCTCGCCGGTGGACCTCGGCGGCTGCTACGTGACCGGGCAGCCGGCCACCCAGCCCAACGCATGCCGGCTGGCGCCGCTGACGTTCGTGGCGGGCCAGGGTTTCGGTGCGCTCACCGCCGACAGGCAGAACCGGCCGGGACACGTGGACCTGAAGCTCTCGCTCGACGGCGGCCTGATCGGCCTGCTCGACAGCGAGTCGCGCGAGATCGACAAGGTCATCTATGGCCCGCAGACGCCCGATGTCTCGCAGGGCCGGTCGCCCGACGGCGCGAGTACGATCGAGTTTTTCGGTTTACCGACGCCAGGGGTGCCCAATCCCGTAAGCGAGACGACGACCGGCGTCAGCAAGACCCTGATTGCCATGGACAGCGTCTGGTCCTATGAGCAGAGCGGCGTCGCCCCGGACGCGTCCTGGTACCAGCCGGCGTATGCGGATTCCGCCTGGCCGACCGGTCCCGGCGTGCTATATGTGGAAGACGCGACGCTGCCGGGTCCCAAGAACACGCCGCTACAGCTCGGGCAGTTGACCTATTACTTCCGGACGCATTTCTCGCTGGAGACCGATCCCGCGAGCGTCACGTCCCTGGCGATGACGGCCCTGGTCGACGACGGGGCGGTGTTCTATCTGAACGGTCGGGAAGTGTACCGCCTGGGCATGCCGGCGGGCGCCATCAGCCACACGACCCTCGCCAGCCGCGGGGTCGGCAACGCGGTCCTGGAAGGCCCGTTCCAGATCTCCGCGGATGCCCTGGTCCGGGGTGACAATGTCCTTGCCGTGGAGGTCCACCAGGCCAGCGCCACCAGCAGCGACATCGTGTTCGCGATGCAGCTCGACGTGCAGTTTGACAGCGAGCCTGCCGAGGACCCGCTCGCCCGGGCCTACGCCCTGCTGGATGGCTTGCGCATCACCGAGCTGATGTACAACGCCCCGGAGGGCGACAGCCTCGACTATATCGAGCTGCGGAACATCGGCGATGTGGACCTCGACCTGACCGGCGTGCGTTTCACTGACGGCGTCGAATTCGTCTTCCCGTCATTGACTCTGGCCCCGGGCGGCTGCACGGTCGTGGCGGCGGACACGGCGGCCTTCCAGTCTCGCTATGGCGGACAGGCCCGTATCGCCGGCCAGTATTCGGGACGCCTGAGCAACGGCGGCGAAAAGATCGTGCTGAGCCTGCCGCAGCCGCTGGAGGCGGCTATCCTGAGATTCTCGTACGTTGACGTCTGGTATCCGACCACCGACGGCCTGGGCGATTCGCTGACGATCCTCGACCCGACCGTCGCGCCGCGCCTGTGGAACGAACCCGCAAGCTGGTCCGCCGCCGCCCCGACCCCCGGCAAACCATAGAAGGGCAGCGCAGGGTAAGTATAGGGTGGAGACGTAACATCTTGCGTCTCCATGCGCTCAGGCATCTCGCGTCAGTCCCTGGTTTTCACGCGCAGCACGGTCAGCGACCAGGGGCCGAACGCGTGCTTGAACTCGCTGCCCGCGCCTTTCAGTGTCGAGGTCACGGGCGCTACCCTTCGCGGCTCGGCAATCGCATCCTCGTCCGTGAGTTTCTCGCCGGCCAGCACGATCATTGTCCCCTGCGATGCGACTCGCTTGGCGCCCTTGATCTGCACGTCGGCCGCAATCGGACGTGCCGCGCTGTTGACCACTTTGAGGATGATCTCGCTCGCCTTCTCATCCCGGCTGGCCGTGACGTACAGGCCGGGCTGTTTGCTTGACGGCGGCTGCTGGCCGCTCACTTCGACCGGCAGGACCACGTCGCCGCGATTGCGGCTGAACAACTGCTGCACGTAGTAGTTCGGCGTGCCGTAGGAGCTGAGATTGTCGAACCAGATCAGGTTCGGCCGCCACTGCCAGCGGTCCTCGTGCCCGAACAGCGGGGCGTAGGACGACATTACGACAACGTCCGCGTTGCGCTCCAGGCCGGTCATGAAGGCCGCCTCGGAGAGCGCACACTCCCAGTTGTTACGATTTTCCGGGCTGACCGTTTTGACGCTCTGGGCGGCGTACTCGCCCATGAAGACCTTCGGGCCGCTGCGGCTGTAGCCGTCGTAGCGATGGGCACTGTCGAAGAACCACGCAGGATTGGCGTAGCAATGCTCATCCACAATATCGGCTTTAAGCCTGGTGAGCTTGGGCCAGAGAAAATCGAATCGCTCGTCATCTGGCGAGGGGCCAGCGCTGGAGACCAGCCGGATTTCGGGATACTCCTCCTTCAGGACCTTGGCGAATCGCTCGTACCGCTCGATGTACTGCGGCCCCCATTGCTCGTTGCCGGCGCCGAGCAGCTTCATGTTGAACGGCCTGGGATGGCCCATCGCGGCCCGCTTGGCGCCCCACGTGCTGCTCGCGGGGCCGTTGGCGAACTCGATCAGGTCCATCGCATCCTGGATGTACGGGTCGAGCTGATCGAGCGGGACCAGTTCGTTGGAGTTGAACTGGCAGGCCATGCCGCAGTTGAGGATCGGCAGCGGCTCGGCCCCAATGTCCTCGCACAGCAGGAAGTACTCGTAGAATCCGAGTCCGAACGTCTGGAAATAGTCCGGCGCCGGGCGGTGCTTGAATTCGTCGTTCCACCGGTTGATGAGCAGCCGGCGCTCCTCGGGCTTGCCGATCGTGTTCTTCCACTGGTATCGCGTGCTGAGGTAGCGGCCCTCGACGATGCAGCCGCCGGGGAAGCGCATGAAGCCGGGCTTCAGGTCGGCCAGCCACTGCACCACGTCGGCCCGCAGGCCGTTCGGACGGTCCTTCCAGGTCTTCTTCGGGAACAGGGAAATCATGTCGAGGTCCGCCGTGCCAGGAGTCTCGAGCAGCACCTGCAACCGGGCGTGGGCCTCCGTGGCGCTGGGCCGCAGGCTCGCCGATTCTTTCGTCCAGGCAGCAGCGAGTCCTTTGATCTTCGCCTGCGCCAGAACTTGCCCGTCCGCTGTCACCAGTTCAACACGCAAAGTCGCCTTCTTATCGCCGCGGGCATACGCCGAGAACAAATACTCCTCGCCCTTGCGGACGCCCATGCCGGAGAAGCCCTCGTTGGCGACGCCGTATCCGTCGCCGGCTGCGGTCGTCGTGATCCGCAGGTAGTGCGGGTTGGCGGCATTGAATGGATCTTGGTCGAGAGTCGCCAGCGAGCTCGCCGCCGCGCCTTTCTTGACCTCGCTCCAGCCCATCATTGGGTCGGGGAACTCGAAGGAGCGGTTCTTGACCAGCTCGGCGTACAAGCCGCCGTCAGCCCCGAAGTTGATATCCTCGAAGAAGATGCCGTACATGGTGGGACTGATCTTCGCGCCGGGCCGATCTGCCCGGACGACGAACTGTACGGCGTTCTCGCCGCCAAGGCCTACAGAGCAGGCAACGATCCCCATCATCACAACGGCACAACTATACCGGCAGACTCGTTTCATGGCATTCTCCTAAACCATCGACAACGCGTTCTCGCGTATCATACCGCCTGTCCCGACCCGATGAACACCACTTTCCGCACTCGATTCGCCATTTTGCGAACGAGCCCACGTGTCGCGGGTACGCGCCGGCGAATCCTTCCTGTAGCTTGTGACTGTGACCAGCAGATGAACACAAAGTGGAATGTCCCCCTTCTTCCGCGCGGTTAGAACTGGCAACCGGCGGTTGACTCCCTAGTCCCGGACCTTGGACGATTCTCGTTTGTCTTTCCACAGGCTTGCACCTACAATAGTGGTATGGCCTCCGAGGCCATTGCACCCTCTGAGATAGACAAGGAACCGTGGTTCACAATGAGTTGAACGTTGTTCTATCGGGATGCGCGAGATGAGAGACACGTTGAGAGTGTTCCTGAGTTCGACCACCGGCGACCTCAAAGAGTTTCGTGCGGCTGCTCGGGAGGGACTCGAGGGAGCCGGCTGGCATTGTGTGTGTATGGAGGAGTTCGAAGCTCAGTCGAAGTCACCGGCAGAGTACGTCGAGAACCAGATCAAGAAGTGTGACGTCCTGGTCCTCCTTGCCGGACCATGCTACGGCAGTATCGTACCCAATCTGGGGATCTCGTTCACTGAGCTTGAGTACAAAGTTGCCGTCGAACTGGGCAAGCCATGCCTGGTCTTCCTCACCGACGAAGATTTCCCGGTGCCGGTGAACGTCCTATTGGCCGACCCGAACATCGAGAAACAGAAGCTCTTTCGCATGACACTGGAGAGAGACCACGTTCGCACGACATTCAAGAGGGCGGAACAACTCAAATGGCAGGTCGTCAGGGCAGTTGACGAGTTCGTTGAGCAGCTCCGGGAGGGAACGAAAGTCCCAGCCTCGCCTCTCACGTGCATCGTGCTGTGCGGAGGCAAGGCGGTCCGCCTCGCTCCCTTGACGAGGGACACCTGCAAAGAGGCCATTCCCGTGGCCGGCGTCTCCGCGTTGGAGCGGATGCTTCGTCGGCTCGACGAAGAGAGAGTAGCTAGGTCCATCATCGTCTCGGTAGGACAAGAGCATGCGAAGCAGATCACCTCGTTAGCGAATCGGGTCAGCATGGCCGCGCCGGTGAGCATTGTGCCGAACACCTGCCAGGGACCTCTCCACGCCGTGTTACAGCTCAGCACGCAGCTCGACGGTAAGCCCTTTCTGCTCGTCGCAGGTGACAACATTATCGAGGGCGGTATCATCAACCACTTTGTGGCCTCAATGCAAGCCAAGAATCGCTCCGGCAATCTCCTTTACGAGTTGCACACGGGTCAGGAGGCGAGTCTCTATGGGGTTGGTTTCGTGGATGCAGCCAGTGGGTTGCTGCGAGAGCTCAAGGAGAAGCAGGACGTGCCGTCCAGTCTGCTCATCAGCACGGCTTGCTACTACTTCCTGTGGGATGACGCGATGAGGCTCAACGCGTTCCTCAATGACACGACGGTGGCCTCGCACAACATCGGGTCTTTCATCTCATGGCTTCTGGCCCAAAAGGTCGCTGTGGCAGCTTATCTGACGGACAGGCCATGGTTCGACGTGGGGACGCGGGAAAAGCTGCTCCGCGCCAATGCGTATTACCTGCGCGATCGCATGGAGGGCTGTGTTGAGGATGGCTCGCAGATCAAAGGTCCAGCGATGATCGAGAGAGGAACCAAGGTCAGTGGCAACTCCGTCGTCGGTCCATGGGTCTACATCGGGCGAGACGTCGTCATTGACGGGGGCTCCGAAATCCGGAACTCTATCGTCATGGACGGGGCTCGCATCCACAGCGCCGGCGTGTCGAACTCGGTGATCGGGAGCAACTCCTGCGTCCAGGGGTACATCGAATCGTTCATCGTGTGCAACGGCGCGCATGTAGTCAGAGAGCAGGGCGCACAGGCATAATCAACTTCGGGCAGATGGTGTGCATGGCACAGCCAGCAACCGGCGCCCGGCGCAGGGTGTTTTCCGTCTCTCACCGTCCTGCCTTCGTACGTTCCTACCCCTCTGATCTCACGGGGCGGATATCGGACGTTCGCAGGTGGTGGTGTGACTGTCGGGGGCTTGGGCGGGGGTTTTCGCGCTTATTGGGACGGATTCGTGGGTGGTGGGGGAATGTTGGTTAACGTGCGGCGGCGGGGTGCCGAAGAATAGGCGGTAGGGGACGGATACCCTGTGACATGCCGGCCCCCAGGATGCACCGGCCGAGGGATCGTTGGCGACCCGGGCCCAACTTGCAGGAGTACAGGAATGGCCAGACTCTGGCGAGGTCGGTCCAGCCCATCTTCTCAGGACAATCACGAGCAGGGCGGCATGGACACTGCAACCGCATCCTACCCTGACGCGGCAGCCGCGCCTTACCCCGATCTGCTCAACACCCTGATCTGGAACGCGATTCTGGACAAGGCGACCGACGTGCACCTGCACTGCGTGGAAGGAGGCGTCCGCGTCCTGCACCGGGTCGACGGCACGATCCACGCCAAGCATCTGCTGCCGCCGGCGGAGGGCCGCAAGCTGCTCAACCAGCTCAAGAGCGCCGCCGGCCTGACGGTGGGCCGGTTGTTCGCGCCGACGGAAGGGCAGATCGTCTGGCCGGATGGGAACATGAAGTGGGAGATTCGGGTGACGCTGACTCCCGTGCGGGACCGGGAATCCGCGCACTTGCGGCTGCTGAGCGTGCCGACGGACCAGTGGGACATGTCCCACCTCGGCTTTTCGACGGAGGACCAGGAACGGGTTTCCGCCGCGGTGCACGGCCTGAATGGACTCATTCTGATTACCGGCTCCACCGGCTCGGGCAAGACCACGTCGATGTACTCGCTCGCCTCGCTGCTGGACCTGCGGGCCGTGACGACGTATTCCATCGAGGACCCCGTCGAGTTCCGCCTGCCGTACGCCCAGCAGATCGAGGTGGACGAGCAGCACGGGCTGACGATGCACGAGGGCTTGCGGACCATTCTGCGGATGGACCCCGACCTGATTCTCGTTGGCGAGATCCGCGACAGCGATTCGGCCGTTGTCGCGGCGAGGGCGGCCCTGTCCGGCCGGCTGGTCCTGGCAACGATTCACGCCCAGGATGCCGCGGGTGCCGTCGATGCCCTGCACTACCTCGGCGTTCCGCAGCACATCATCGGAAGCTCGCTGCGTTTGGTGATCGGGCAGGGCCTGGTCCGGCGGCTGTGTCCCTGCTGTGCGGCCACGCGTGACGTGAGCGACGCGGATCGGCAGTTGTTCGCACGCTTCGGCGTGGAGCCGCCGGAGAGCCTTTTGCAGGCGGCGGGCTGTCCCGAGTGCAGCTCCTACGGCTATAAGGGGCGCACCGGAATCTTCGAGGTGGCCGCGATAGACGACGAGACGGGCACGCTCATCAGCTCCGGCATCCATCAGCGAGAATTGGCCGACCACCTGCGCAACAGAGGCGTGCTCTCCATGGTTTGCGACGGCCTGAAAAAGGCTGCTATGGGCTGGACCTCCGTCGAGGAGGTGTCGCGCGTATGCGGGCTGTCCGGGGTCCCGGAAAGCGTGCAGCCTGCGTCAGACCCCGCCGCAGACGGAATCCTGTCCCCGTTGAGGCAATTTCGAATTTGAAATTTCAGGTTTGAGACTTGAGATTTCAAATCTGAGATCTCTGATTTCAGACTGGGTTGTGATCGGCGGGAAGTGCCGTTCTTCTCCAAGGGTCTACTCTTTTGCTCCCGGGTAGTGTATGATGTGGGGGATGCTTCTGCGTTTTGGACGGTAAGGACCATGACACACAGAGAAAGCATGACCCCGAGGGAACGACTTCGCAAGGCGCTGAACCATGAGCCGCCGGACAGGGTCCCCATCGACTTCGGCGGTTTTCAGACCGGAATTCACAGGAACGCGTACCGCCGCCTGCTCGATCACCTGGGCATGCGGGGCGAGGTGACGATTCTGGACCCGGTCCAGCAGCTTGCCCGGCCCAGTGAGGAGTTGCTGCAGCGGTTTCACGTGGACACGCGGTACGTCCTGGCCCACGGGCCTGACGGATTTGACGGGACCATCAAGAAAGTCGAGCGCGGCGGCCGGCTGTGGCACGACCTGAGGGATGAATTCGGCGTCGTCTGGTCGATGCCCGACGACCGGGGCCTGTATATGGATATCTCGCACCACCCGCTGGCCTCGGCCAGCCTCAAGGACCTGGCCGGCTATCCGTGGCCCAACGGCGGTGATCCGAGCCGTTTTACCGGCGTCCGCGAGCAGGCCCAGAGGCTGCGCAAGGAGACCCCTTACGCCCTGGTCACCGGGATCAGCGGCGTCGTCTATGAGTACTGCTGGTATATGCGGGGTCTGGAGCGGTGGTTCATCGACATGATCGAGCAGCCGGTGTTCTGTGCCGCCCTGCTGGACCGCACACTGGCCTTCTGGATGGACTTCCTGGCGGGCTTCATGGGGGCGGTGGGCGATCTGGTCGACGTGGTGATGATCGGCGACGACCTGGCCGGGCAGAGCGGGCCGCTGTTCTCCCCGGCGTTCTACCGTCGGGTCGTCAAACCCCGCCAAAAAACGCTCGTACAGCACATTAAATCACTCACGCCGGCAAAAATCTGGTATCATACTTGTGGCAGTTGCGTCGAATATATACCGGATTTGCTCGACAACGGAATCGACATCCTCAACCCGGTGCAGACGAGTGCCGCCGGGATGGATCCGGCGATTCTAAAGCAGCGGTACGGCCGTGAGCTGGCGTTCTGGGGCGGCGGCTGTGACGCCCAGCACGTGCTGCCCTCCGCGACGCCGGGCGAGGTTCGCGAGCAGGTCCGCCGGAACATGGACATCTTCAAACGCGGCGGTGGATACGTGTTCAACAGTATCCACAACATTCAGGGCGACGTGCCGCCGGAGAACATCGTCGCACTGTTCGACGCCGCCTATGAATTCGGGTGGACGAGGGATGCGAAGTGACAACCTGTTTCACAATGGGATAGGGTGGAGAGATCATGAACAGGCACAGGAGCACATCACGCGGGTTCACGCTTATCGAGCTGCTGGTCGTCATCGCCATCATTGCGATCCTCATGGCGATCCTGATGCCGACGCTGAGTCGCGCGAGGGAGCAGGGCAAGCGGGCCTCCTGCATGAACAACACCAAGAGTCTGTCGCTTGCCTGGAACATGTACGCCGACGACTTTGACGCCAAGATTGTCAACGCCAACACGGCCGTAGATGGCAGCCCTGCGCCGGGAGCAGGGTACAACAGGGATGAGACTTGCTGGGTCTACTGGCCGGGCCTGAACGCCACGGAGCAGGAAGCGCTCGCAGGGCTCCGAAGGGGATTGCTCTTCTCGTACTGCCCCAGCGTGAAGCTGTTCAAGTGCCCGACGGGCATCCGCGGCGAGATCGTCACCTATGCGATTCCCGATGCGATGAACGGTTACTGGGCCATCACGGAGTCGATTAAGCCGCACATCAAGACGCTGAAGACCCAGATCAAGAACCCCAGCGAACAGATCGTCTTCTTGGATGAGGGGCGGCTCAGTCCATCCAGTTGGACGATCTGGTACGATCAGGAGCGATGGTGGGACCAGATCACCGCCCGGCACGGCGACGGCACGAACTTCTCCTTCGCCGACTCGCACACAGAGTACTGGAAGTGGGGTGACCCGCGCACGCTGGATGTGGCCAAGATGGACATCAACGTCTGGCAGAACACCGCCCGCTTGGGCGCTGAATCGACGCAGCCGGGAAACGAAGACCTGCATCGCGTGCAGCGGGGCTGCTTCGGCTCGCTGGGCTACACGCCGACGAGAAACTGAGAGAACGCATCACGGGGCGTTGAATCGGTCAGGTGTGGAATCATGCCAGAGAGAGGGGTTGTACGACGGGGCGAAGAGTATAGGACCCATAGGACCGATGGGACGTATGGGGCCTGTATTGGCTGTCGCGCGGCAAAAGACCGGGCGGGGGCGTTCACACTCATCGAGCTGCTGGTGGTGATTGCCGTCATCGCGCTGTTGATGGGCATCCTGTTGCCGGCGTTGAGCAAGGCGAGGAAGCTCGGCCAGTCGGCCGTGTGCAAGGCGCACCTGCGCCAGTGGGGAACCATTTTCTTCATGTACACGACCGACAACGGCGACAAATTCTGGACCGAGCACAACGTGTGGCAGACCGGCGTGGCCCAGGGCAGTTGGATGCCCAACCTGAGTCGATCGTACGGCGACATCGACAAGTTCCGCGTCTGCCCCAGCGCCAGCCGGCTCAACGGCACCGCAGGCGGCATCGGCACGACGTTCTGCCAGTGGGGCCCCGGACAGATCATGATCAATCACCGTTTCGGCCCCGACACTGAGAAGAATTACGGTAGCTACGGCATCAACTTCTGGATCAACTCCGTGGACCCGCCGTCCACGATGGGCTGGCGGAACCAGCCCGAGCGCCAGTGGAAGACGACCCAGGTCAAGCAGACCGGAGAGATCCCGATGGTCAGCGACTGCACGTGGTTCGGCACGAACCCCATCAGTCCCGCCGACCACTCCTGGGCCGACGGCGGCACGCCCACGCCTACGGAGGACTGGTGGGAGCAGAAGAACCCCGATGAGCCCGGGGACTGGAACTGGGACATGGCCCGCCTGACGATCAATCGGCACAGCCGGGGCATCAATATGACCTTCATGGACGGGTCCACCCGTAAGGTGATCCTCACGGACCTCTGGGACCTCAAGTGGCACCGGGAGTATCTGCCCGTCGACGGCGTCGAGATCCCCTGGCTCAGGTAAGCGGCAAACGCCGTTCCTCCTGAACGCAGCCTGGGTGCCATGCTTGCGCCCACGTAAGCACGTCTCGCCAGTGCTGAGCCAAGCGTGTCCATGCAAGCGCGGACAGGCACCGCTGTTCAGGTCAGCTTTGAAGCAGGAGCGCAGCAAGGCCCCCCTCGTGAAGGCGCGGAGGCAGCCTTGCGTTTGGGCCAGCCGAGGGATTTCGGAAGTACGGTGGCGAACGTCTATGAGGCGGGAGCCGGACTCGGTGCGGCGAAGTCCGGCATGCACAGGAGGGATTCCAGCGCGCCTGCAACCGTCTCCAACTGCTCCAATGTCAGTTCCGGGTAGATCGGAAGCGAGAGGACTTCCCGGGCGCTTTGCTCCGCCACGGGGAAGCAGCCTTCTGCGTAACCAAGGAACTCGTAGGCCTTCTGCAGGTGAATGGGCACGGGGTAGTGAATTCCGCATCCGATGCCTTGCCCGCAGAGGTCGGCGATGATCTGGTCCCGGTGCGGCACGCGGACGGCGTAGATGTGGTAGATGTGCCTGGCGTATGGGGCCTCCTGCGGAACTACGACCCCCTGGACATCCTCCAGGAATTCGGTGTAGAGCCGGGCACGCTCCCGCCGGGCCTCGTTCCACTCGTCGAGGTGCCGCAATTTGACGCTCAAGATCGCGCCCTGGAGTCCGTCCATGCGGTCGTTCCAGCCGACGAGGGCATGTTTGTACTTTTCGGTCTGGCCGTGGTCCCGGAGCATGCGGATCGTCTGAGCCAGCTCGGGATTGTTCGTCGTCACCGCGCCTGCCTCGCCGTAAGCCCCGAGATTCTTGCCCGGGTAGAAGCTGAAGCAGCCGGCGTCGGCGAGCGAGCCGGCCTTGCGCCCCTTGTACTGGGCGCCGTGAGCTTGGCATGCATCTTCAATGACGAACAGTCCGTAACGCTCGGCGACGGCGCGGATCGGGTCCATATCCGCCGGCTGGCCGTAGAGGTGGACAGGAATGATGGCCTTTGTGCAGGACGTGATCGCGGACTCCAGCAGGTCCGGGTTCATCGTGTACGTCTGCGGATCGACATCGACGAATACCGGGGTCGCGCCGCAGAAGCTGATCGCCTCGGCGGTCGCGATGAACGTATTGGGCACGGTGATGACCTCGTCGCCCGGCCCTATGCCCAGCCCGAGCATCACCAGCCAGAGAGCAGCGGTGCCGCTGCTGACCCCGATGGCAAAATCGCACCCGCAATAGGCGGCGAATTCGTTCTCAAAGTCCGCCACGAACGGACCGCCGGCAAACGCGGTGCTCTCAAATACCTGCTGCAAAGCGGGCGCAAGCTCGTCATAGATCGATCTGTACTGCGCACCGAGGTCGAGAAACGGCACATGCGTCATACTTTCGCTCCCTTCTTTACGGCAGATCGCAGCACGCGGGCCGGGTTGCCCGCCACGACGGCGCCGGCGGGAACATCCCGCGTGACCACGCTGCCGGCCCCAATGAGGGCGTTTTCTCCGATGGTCACCCCGCACAGGATCGTGGCGCTCGACCCGATGGATGCCCCCGATTTGACAAGTGTGGGTATACAGACCCAGTCGGCCTCCGTCTGGAGCTGTCCATCGCCGCGGATGGCCCGGGGGAATCGATCGTTGATGAAGGTGACGTTATGACCGATGAATACGTTGTCTTCGATAGTCACGCCTTCGCAAAGGAACGTGTGGCTCTGAATCTTGCAGTTTTTGCCGACGGCGGCGCCCTTCTGGATTTCCACGAACGTCCCGATACGGCTGTTGTCGCCGATTCGGCAGCCGTAGAGGTTCACGAAGTCGCGGATAATGACGTTCTCGCCGAGTATCACGTCAGGGGCGATTCGAGAATTGGCCTGATTTGTGCTGCCCATGGATTACTCCTGTTTCACGCTGAGCGCGCTCGTTCGGTGTCGGGACACGGCTCGGCGCATCCGCCTGACCAGCTTCCAGCCGCCGGCCGCCAGGGCGACAGCAAACGCGCCGAACAGGATCGCCGTCTTCATCAGGCCGAGCCTGTACAGCCCGCTGGCGTAATATGCGTCCACAGTCCATCGGAGGGACTTGTGCCGGTAGACGGTTCGGTCCCTGAAATCCGAGAGTGTACGGAGCCGGTTGATGCGGCGGTCGTTTTTGGAGATGTCCACCTGCGAAGGCTGGAAGTGGTCCTCGTACTGGACTTCGATTCGGCACGACTGGTGCGGCTCGACGGCGACGGAAAGCTCCAATCGCCCCTGCGACACGGCGTAGGGGTGGGCGGCCCCACTCACCAGCACGCTTCGGATGGGCACGTCCGATGTCTCCTCCTTCTGAACGAAACAGGTCTCCTCATGCTCCTGTTCGTTCACCAAGTCGATGCTCCGGCAGAACATGCGAACATTGCGGCTGCCGTCCGGACGGTCCCTTTCGAGGTACAGGTGCCGTGCGATCGTGCCCAGGCCGGCCCACTGGACGGCGGGCTGAAGGGAGTTCACCACCTCCGCCGTCTTGTCGAACGCCTCTATCCCGTTGCGGAATAGGGTGTGGTGCTCGAAGAAGAGCACCGGGTTGTCCAGAAATAGATCGAGGGCGATTTGGGCCGGCGACCTGCCGGCGGGCAGATGCCGTGACACGCTGGCGAGATTGCCATAGCGCGCCGTGAAGGCTCGCAGGCCGGACACCAGGTCGCCGGGCGGCTCAACATCCAGCGGCACGTTGGTCAGATTGACTGTCGCCAGAAAATTGTATCGTTTCAGGACTACGAATGTCTCCATAGGGGCCAGGTGCTGGGGAAAGACCATGACGCGATCGACGTCCAGGCCGGTCAGCCGGCTGAACTCCTCCATCCGGGCCAAGCCCTGTCTGATATCGGCTTCCTGGACGGCGAGCGATTTCGCCGGCCACGCATCGGCGGACGTGGTGCTGTATTTATAGAACTCCCAGTGATCGTGGTTATTGCCGTGAATGCAGATCGAGTAGAGCTCCGGGTGATCTCGGAATATGGCCACGACGCTTTCGTCGCTTCTATCGTAGTTCCATGGAATGAATGCGATGGTCGTGTGAAAGCGGGCTTTCTGCATTTCCGTCAGAAGCCGCCGGTAGCTCAGGCACCCATAAGGCTCGACCAGCCAGGGGTCATCTATCGTCAAGTTGGCGTAGTCGCTGTCGCGGTGCCAGCAGTATTGTCCACCGGCGAACCGCAGGAAGGTCAGGATCGGCGTCAGATCGATGAACGTGGACTCGTCGCCGGACTCGGACGCGCCGACGCGGCCTTGCGAGGAGGGGCTGATCGCCGCGAAGAAGATCGGTTTCTCCGCATCCGTGAACTCCGCGTAGATCGGATGCCAGGCTCCGTCGGTGGATTGAACCGACATCAGGGGAATCGGTTCGCTGCTCCGGCCGTCAGCGTCGAGGACAATCGCCGTGGGCGAAGCGCCTTTGCGGATTGTGCCTGAGACCCCGGTGAGTTCGCGTGTCACCCGTCGGTTGCCCTGCGTGATCTGCCAGGAGGAGAGACCCTGTGGCAGAGCGATGAAACTCACGGGGATGGCCGGATCGGGCAGCGATAGCAGTAGGGGGCGATCGCTCAAAACAAGGACTTGCGTGCGCGAGTCTCTGATTCGCTCCCACAGAGCCTTGGCGTCAGCCTGTCCCGTTGGGGGACTCAGAGCGGAAGCCTGCACAATGACTGCCAGAGTGCCCTGCAGATCTGCCTCGGGGGAATTGGGCTCCTGGCTGGGGGCACGCAGGGCGCAGGTCAGGCCGTAGAAATCACAGAGGGCATCGATCGTCGGCCACTGGCTGTCGGCTCTTGCCTCGGGGGTGATGAACACGACCTGGGCCGCCCTCGCCTCGGAGGCGAACAGCGGAGAGAGAAACAGCAGTGTGCAAAGGAAGATATGTCGGCTCGAAACAGCCATGAGCATCCGTGCTTGGGTCTTGTTCTATCTCCGACTCGCGTCACCCATGCAGCATTTGCATGCGTCGTTTCATATCTTTGCGCCGGTAGATGAGCATTGCCGCGGCGATCACCAGGTACGGGGCACAGTACCCTGCAACATCGCCGTGTCCGGCACGAGCCAGGGCGCAGCCGCCGGCGATGCCAGCTCCCTCGGAATCGTCGGTGTACGTGAGGTAGAACGGCGTGAAGTGGGTCGTCTTGAACTGCAGCGCGTGCAGGCCCCCGCCCACACTGATATCCTGCACGTCCGTAATCCCCTGGTTGCTGAACGTGCCCATCACGGAATCGTACCACAATGCCTTGACTTTGCCGGCGTTGCGGGTGCTGTAGGGGATCGTGATCGTGGCCGGCTGGGTGAAGACAAGCCCGCTGGGCCCGAAGTCATAGATGCGCAGAGCGTCCGTCGCGAACCCGTGGGGGTTGCGGATCGGCGCGATCCGAACCGTGACGTCGAACGGGGACGCCTGCGCCGGGATGACGACCGAGACATCGCCAATGGTGGTGATCTTCGCCTGCGGGGTGCCGATGGTCCCGCCTGCCGCTGCGGCGATCTCCCCTTGCGCCAGGGGCACAGGGTCGGCATGGGTGGCCCCGCAATAATAGATCTGATGGGCCGTCCCCGCGCCGTTCGTCCAGGCGATGTACGGATAGCCGTGAGGATCGATGCCCAGTGCCGGCTCCTGCTGATCGCTGTTTGTCCCCCCGTCGTCCACGAGCACGTTGGTCGATATCGCTCCTGCGCTGAGGTCGGCGAAGTACAGGTCCGTGTCGCCGCTGCTGGCGACGTTGCGTGTGTCTTGCCAGCAGATGAATACGTTATCGGTTCCACTGGCCCCGGGGGCAACGGCAATAATGGGCGCCCGCTGGTCTGCGCCGCAGGTGTCGTCGATGATGTCGGTCCCGGTCAGGGGACTGGTCGGCAGACCCTGCGAGCTGGCATAGCGCGCGTCCAGATTGCCTGCGCTATCGTCCGTCCAGGCCATGTACAGGACCGCACTTGCCGATCCGGCGGCGACGGCGGGCTGGGACTGATTGGCGGCGCCGCTCGCGATGGGCACGTTCGTCCACGGGCCGCTGTTGGATGCCGCGCCGTAGATATCGGTCGAGCCGTTGCGAGCATCCGTCCACAGCACGCAGACCGCGTCCGCGCAGTCGATGGCAATTGCGGGGTCGGTTTGGTCCGAACTGTTGGACGTCACCCGAGCAGTCGTGGCCGTGAGGAAACGATTGGTCGATGTGGCCACGTAGATGTCCTGGTTGTGTGCCCGGTCATCCTGCCAGGCGACGGCCACCAGGCCGCTCGATCCGCGGCTTGCTGCCACGGCGGGATTTGTCTGGTTGCCATTCGGGTCCGTGATCGTCTTGGGCGTGGACCACGCGCCTCCGTTCACGGATGCGGAGAAGCACACGTCCCAAGTCCCTCGCGCATTCTCCTGCCAGACGAGGTAGAGGTTCCCTGCGCCGTCCGTGGCCATTGCGGGATTGCAGTGGTCGCCGGCACTTTGGCTCAACCGGGTAGTGCCGACATACGTGAGGGTGTCGGGCGAGAGGCGCGAGACGTAGATCTGTCTGGCTCCTGCGGCTCCTCCCTGCCAGGCCACCCAGATGTCGCCATGAGTGTCGCTCACGATTGCCGGCCGGTTCTGCTCGAGCTTGGTCTGGTCCTCGGCCACGCGGCGGTTCAGGCCGAAGGCGTACATCTCGGTGGCGAAACAGTACGTCTGGCCGAGCATGGCATTACCCGCAAGGTCGCGGGCCGTAACGGTCACGGGGACCTCCGCGCTGTAACGGAAGATGGCCGCCTGCTGATAGACGTACGTGTAGTCGGCCTTCGTTCCATATCGGCGGCAGACGCCGTACGCCGTGCGGGAGGAATCCGCGTCGCCGCTATAGATGACTTGGCCGCCCACTTCGATGGACACGGAGGCGGCGTCAACGCCTGTACCCGCGTCGGAAATGTGCAGTGACACGAGGGTGTCGGTGGGCGCCTGGATGAAATCGGGCGCGGGCCGGCAGCCGGAGAGGGCCGGCGCCGTCCGGTCCGTGGCAATACTCGTGAAGGTGGCCGTCACCGATTTGTTCGTGTTCATGGCGATCGTGATGGTGCTGCTGGTTCCGGCGGCGTCGCCCGACCAGCCGGAGAAATTGTAGCCTGAATCTGGCACGGCCTGCAACGTTACCACATCGCCATAGGCGTAGCTTGCCTTGTCCGGATTCTTTGTCACGGAGCCGTTTGTGGCGGCGACGGTCAGCGTATACGTATTGGCCGTGAAGCTCGCGGTCACGGATTTGTTGGCGTTCATCGTGACTGTGACGGTGCTGCTGGTTCCCGAGGCATCGCCGGACCAGCCGGAGAAATTGTAGCCCGCGTTCGGCACGGCTTGGAGCGTTACCACATCGCCATAGGCGTAGCTTGTCTTGTCAGGAGTCTTCGAAACGGAGCCGTTTACAGCACTGATGGTGAGGGTGTACGCGTTGGCGGTGAACGTCGCGGTGACGGACTTGTTGGAGTTCATGACCAATGTGGCTGGGTTAGTTGTGCCGGTCAGATCGCCGGACCAGCCGGCAAAGCTGCGGCCGGCGTCCGGAGTTGCCTGCAAGGTCACTGTTTCGCCCTGAGTATAACTGGTCTTGTCGGGCGTGCGGGTGACCGTCCCGCCGGAGCCGCTGACGGTCAGCGTGTAAGTGGTCGTGGAGCTTGCAGAAGCGTACTCGTAGGCGCCAATGTCCGGGGCACTACCCTGCGGGATTGCCGTCCCGTCGAAATCCCGCGCCATGCCGAGGTTCGTCCCGGCATCGATGCAGGGCGACCCTGAGCGGAGATGGAAATCGTCGGCGGACGCGTTCACGAAGCCCGGGTCCGTCACGACGCGGGCATTTGTGCCCGTGGTATCGGTGCTGGCGCCCTGCTGGAAGACGTTGCAGCCGATGGAAGTCCGGCTGAGCCCCTGGTCGCCGGTGGTGTCGTCCTTGATTCCCCACCAGGAACTGCCGGATTGCCAGAAAACGTTGTTCGTGATGCTGTTCGTTCCGCTGTAGTGATTGGTGGCGCCGGATTTCCAGTGGACGGCGAATTCGTTGCCGTAGAACGTGTTATTCTGGATGCGGATGTTGCTGGTCACAGAGGTGATGCCGCTGGCGGACCAGAATGACACGCCGCCGGAGTTGCCCCAGAACAGATTGTGATGGATCGCGATGTTGTCGTTGCCGTAGACGCTCGTTTCGAGTCCGAACTCGATGCCGGCGTTGTACGTGCAGTCGTAGATCCGGTTGTAGCGGATTTCGATATTCGAGGCGCCGTCCTCGTAGATATTGATCAAGCCGTTGGCGTAGAGGACGCAGTTCTCGATGACGCCGTTCTTGGCTCCGCGTTTGACGTTGAGTCCCTCCATGTAGTTCTCATAGATTCGGCAGCCGCGGATGGTGAAGCCGTCGATGTACTCCATCGTCACGCCTTCGTGATAGGTGGCGACGCCGGGATCGCCTTCCTTGAAACCGCCGTTGTTGTGATGCACGATGCAATTCAGCAGGGTGACCTGCGAGGCCGCCGTCCCTCCCGACTGCGGCACCACGATTCCTCCATCGAGAGAATGGCCAACTTCGCAATCGCTGATTGTGATGTAGCGGCTGACGGGCTTGATGTAGACGCCGAAGCTGTAGGACTGGGAGACCGCGATGCCCTCGACGGTTACGTACTCATGGTCCTTGATATGAATCAAGCCGTAGGCCCGCGTGGATGGCCTGACGGAGGCCTCGATCCCCGAATTGCGGTAGAGGCCGCCCGGGTCTGATGCGGCGTACACGTACAGCGTCCCGGACGACCAGAACCATTCCAGGGCTCTGTCGAGGTTCTGCACCGAGCTTTCCAGGGTGCCCCGGACCCCGTCGAAGAAGACCTGGTTGGGCTGGATGCTCAGCGGCGCCCGCCAGACGTTCGCACTGCCCGCCGCGGTCCAGTTCTGCACGAGGTCGGACCCCTTGAGCAGGGGCCGGTCGCCCGTGCCGTAGGCGCCGAATACGACCGGCTGGCCAGAGACTCCGCTCGACGGAATGACTAATTGCTCGCGCCAGACTTGGCCTCGCTTGAGAAGGACCCGGTCGCCGGCGGCGAAACCGGAGGCGTTGACCTTCGCGATTGTCTTCCATGCCGCCGCGGCGCTCAGGCCACTGTTGCCGTCGTTGCCGCCTCCGGAATCGACGTAGTAGTCCGTTGCGAGACAGGCGACTTGAGGCAGGATTGTGAGTGCAAAAATACAGGAGAGATACAGCGTGCTTGCTCTGACCATTACTACCGATCCACAGGATTATGCTACAGGATGTACCATACAAGCCTTCAACCACTCCATCCAAATCGTACGATATATCCATCGTCGTCCAAGTCATCATCGGCGAAAACCGGCTCACTGCACGCTCCTGGGATTGCGCGAAATTCACTTCGGCGCAGAGCTGTCGTTGTGGCCGTTCAGAGCCTCGCCATAGACCTTGAGGTACTGCCCCGTGATTCGGTCCCAATTGTACTCGCTGCATAATCGCTCGGCCGCCGCGGTTCGGAGGCTCTCCAGCCGGTCGGGGTCGGACAAGGCTTGTTTCAGTTTCTCCGCGAGGTCGTCTACGGACCCGCACTTGAAGGCAATCCCCAGTCCGTTGGCGATCTCCAGGTTCTCCGGGATGTCGCTGAACAGCACGGGGCGCTGGAAGCTCAGCGCCTCCAGCAGCACCAGGGGCAGGCCCTCGATGTACGACGGGAATACGAAGAGCCGGCAGTTCGAGTAGAGGGCCTTCAGCGTGTCCCCGTACTGGTAGCCGACGAAAAGGACGCCATCACCTGCTTCTTTCTGCAACATTCGCTCATATTTGGGGGTGTGCGAGGAGCCGCCGGCGATCACGAGTTTCAGATCGGGCCGGACCTTCCTGTACGCGTCGATCAGCAGCTTGGGACCCTTGGTGGCCAGCAATCGTCCGACGAAGAGGATGTAGCTGTCCTTTTCGAGCCCGAACTGCGTGAGGTGCTCGGGCCCCAGTGGCTCTTGGATCGTCACGCCGTTGGGAATGTACTGTGCGGTCCGCCCGTATGTCTGGGAGTAGTAGTCGCTGAGGGTCCTGGAGACCGCCGTGCACTTACGGGGCGTGGCGATGAAGATCCGCTCGGCGATTTGAGAAAGCGATCGAAATATCGGGCCCCATTTGTCCCTTCGGTACGCCTGCCCGTGCGAGGTCGCCACGACGGGATGGAACAGCCGCAGGAATGGCGTCACTACGGCGGGCTCAACGCTGTGGACGTGGACGAGATCGCACGGCTTGACCGCCAGGTACAGCGCCGACAGCAGCGTATGAACGATCATTTCAAGGTGCTTCTGAGGAATTGTGGGCAGTCGGACGATCTGCACATCCTCATAACTGCTCATTTTGGGGGTGTAGTGGTTCCTGCAGATCACTGTCACCCGATGACCCTGCTTGGCGAGACGAATGGAAAGTTCCTCGACGGCCTTCTCAACTCCGCCATACGTAGCGGGAATTCCCCGGCATCCCATCATGACCACGTGCATACGTCATCCCTCGCACTTTCAGGAGATGTTTTGAAACTGATTCGGCCCGGAATTATGCGGAGCTGTCGGCGATCTGCGGAAGCCTCGCGGGCGGGGTCCCGACCGGCCGCAAGATCAGATCGTAGGCCTTCGCCAGCCTCTGCCAGGAGTACTCGTTCTCCACGAACTGTCTGGCCTCGCGCCGAATTGTCTGCTTGCGGTCTGTCTCGCCCTCCGTGATGAGGTCCATTGTCTTGCGTGCCATGTCGAGCCAGTCCGAGCACAGCACGACGTTGCGGCCGTCGATGCAGCCGGGAATCTCATCGAGCCCCTCAGGCGTGCCCAGCACGATCTTGCCGCAAGCTAGGGCCTCGAAGACCTTCAGACGCGGACCCGCCGTCGTCAGATGGCCCTTCTCATAGGGCAGCAGCACGAGATCGCTCTCGTGGAGCAATGGAACGAGCGACCTCTGGTTAGACAGCAGCCGCACCTTCGGGTTCAACTGGATTTGAAGCGCCACCTCCGGCGGAAGGGCGGCTGCGTCGTTCACAACTATTGTGGCGGTGTAATTGCGGAACGCCTCTTTCTCGAAGTGCTCGAAGATTCTCAGGAGGTTCTCCAGGGCGGCCACGTTCTGATAGTAGGGCACGCTGCAATTGAAGAAGATTCTGTCCCCTGGTCCGCTCGTCGGACCCATCGTGAACTCGTCCAGGTCGACGCCGTTGCCCATGCGGTGCACTCTCGTTTTTGCCCCCTGGGTGCGTCGGGCGATCTCGCCGGCCGTGCGCTGTGAGGAGCACAGGATGCAGTCGGCTCGACGCCACAGGGCGGTCTCAAACACTTCGACCGCCCGCCTGAGCAGCGCTCGCACGATCCGGCGGTTCTTGAGTTTCTCCTCGATGAAAAGGCCCAGCAAGGATGGGTCGTCCAGGATCACGCGCGACCCCCATTTCCTGGCCAGGATGTACGAGGCGAGGAACGGATACGCCTGCTCCGATTGAATCCAGGTGAAACAGTCACGCGATTTGCGCAGATGTCTCACAACCTGCGTCGTGAGCAAGGCCACCGAAAGCATTCTTGTGAGGATCGGAATCCGCCACTTTGCGAACACATTGGGCACGGGAATCGTGTGAATCCGGATGCCGGCAAGCTCCGCCGGCGGCCGCGGATTCTGCGAGCCGTAGGACGGCGCGGCGATCTCGACCCGCCGGCCCGCCGCCGACAGGGCACGGACAATGCCTCTGACACGCGTGTTCAGGCCGTTGTGAGACGAGATCTCCTCATAGGAGATGATCAGAAGTGCGCCGTCAGCCTGAGGAGGCGGTCCTGCAAAATGCCTCAGCTTCCTTCGCATCAGAGTGATGACCCTCCTGAAGTCCGGCATGGGCACGACGGATTACCCGCCCGAGCGCGTAACGGAGCCAAGGTCGTCTCGCACCGCCAGAAAGTAGAGATACCCCGCGTACCACGAGATCGCGCATCGCAGGCGGAACTTTCCTGCCTCCGAGAGCCAGGGGCCTGCGACGAGATAATAGGCGGAGGCTGCGACCAGCCGGGCGGCCTTGAGCAAGAGATAAATGGCGAAGACGATCTTCCCTTTGTGAGCGAGTTTCTGGTGGCCCTCCGTGACGGCCTTGCCGAAGATGCTCTCGACGAAATGCCGTTTCGTGGCGCGGGCCCGGCCGACGATATGTGCGATCTGGGCCCCGGGGTTGTAGAAGAACTGAGCGCCCCTTCTTTGCAGCTTGTGACACAGGTCGATTTCTTCGCCCCAGACGTTATTGTCGCCCCGCTTGCCGAGATTTTCATCGAAGCCGCCGAGGGCTTGAAAGACCTCCTTCCGGAAGGAGATATTGCCCCCGAACGGGAACTCGCCTTTTCTCATGAGCCTGGGGGATTGCCCGAAGGATGTTTGTCCGACGACGTTGGCGTACCTGGGGCAGAACCAGTCGGGCGGCGTCCCGTCCGGCCAGGCGGCGACGATCTTGCCCCCCACGCACGTCACGGCCGGGTCGCTGTACGGGGACAGGAGTTCCGCGACGTACTGCGGGGTGGGGATCGCGTCGTCGTCCGTGAAGGAGATGATCTCGCCGTTGGCCTGGCACACGCCGGCATTGCGTGCGGCCGACAGCCCGAGCTTGGCCTCGTAGAGATACCGCAGTTGGTCGAACTGCCGCTGAATATCTGAGACGACCTGCTGCGTGTGGTCCTCCGAGCCGTTGTCGACCACGATGATTTCGTACGCGTCCCGGGCTATGCCCTGCTGGTGGATCAGAGCCTCCAGGCACAAGCGAACCTGCTCGGCGCGGTTTCGCGTGGAGATGATCACCGACATGCGGATCGGTGTCCGCAGCGCCTCCTCCGGCTGTGCCACGGGAACATCGTGAGATGCCGCGGCCGCCGGAAGAGAAACTGCCACGTCCACCTGGCAGGCTGCCCCGCCGCGGCTTGCAGAGGATTTGTCTTGTCCCAACCTGCACCCCCTCACTCAGGCATACTGTCCGATTCAGACTCGTCGTGGCCCGCCTGCTGTCCGTGCGTGCGGTACCACCTGGAATAGGCTTCGCTGATCCCGATCGTGATCCATGAGAGCCAGTAAATCCCGTCGTAGGCCTGCCAGACCTCGGTCATGCTCATGCCGATGCAGGCAATATGCGTCGCCAGGCACGGGAACAGGACCATCCGCTTGATGCCGGGATCGATCCCGCTGCGTATGAAGCCGGCCAGCATCGTCAACTGCCGGATGCGAAACACGAGATAGGCGGTCAGGCCGAGCAGGCCCGCACCGAAAAGGACCTCGAAATAGTCGTTGTGCGAGGCAATGCGAAAGCCGATCTCGTCCTTGTCATAATTGTCGTACCAGGTGCCGCTGCCGGCGCCCAGCAGGAGATTGTGCTTGGAAAGCTCGATGAGCATGTGTCGCCACACGAAGACCCGGATGTGGAGCGAGCTGGCGGCGATGTAGCTCTCCGACTTGCCGTACCAGGAGACGTCCTCGGAGAGATATGTCCGCCAATCCGTCTTCAGCAAGCCGCCGAAGGATCTGTAAAAGAAGGGAAAGAACGCGAGGACCGCCGCCACGGTGAGAACTACGATCGTCGGAAGGAGCTTGCGGGCGCTGGACATGGCGGCAAAGAGAATCATGGCGGCAACAAAGACGCCCCAGCCGATTCGCGTGTCGGTGTAGAAGAGATTGACCATGCCGGCGAGGAACAGAACGGCCAGAAGAAACCTCTTAGCCAGGCGCGCGTCGGAGAAGAAGATCTGGCCGGCTACATAGGGCAGGATCAGCGCCAGGTACATCGCGTACGACATCCCATTTTTGAGGGTCCCATAGGTTCGCATCTGGCGCGACAACACGAAATGGCTCGTAAACGCGATCTGGTACAGGCCCACGGCGATGGGAATCGCGCTGATCGCGATGAGGAGGGTAAACGTCCTGTCGATCTGGCGTTTCTCCGTCAGGAACTGGGTGAACATGAGATAGATGCAATAGGCGGCGGAAATCCGTACGAGGCTCTTGATCGTCATGAACACATTTTCGGTGACGGCTAGCGAGAGGGCCGCCGCCAGGAGATAGACGACGAAGACCTTCGTGAGCATGGACTGAGCCGGCCGGATCCTTTTCATGGCCACGTAGAATGCCGTGGCGCCGATGAGGCAGAGATTGACGATGCCGTTGAAATTCACGACCTCCTTGCCGCCGATCGAGATGCTGAGCGGCTGAAAGGCCTTCTCGATGAAGATCGACAGAAGCAGCAGGGACGGGATCAGCAGCAACGGCTGCATCACGACGAGGCACAACAGAACCACGGAGGCAGCGAATCCGACGGCGATGCCGATGTTGACTCCGGCCAGGAGGCCGATCGCCAGCGCGCAGAACAGACCCGCCACCAGGGGCAGCCGTGGAGTGCTCGCACGCTGAACAGCAGGCACCGTTGTTATGTCCGGCTCAAGCATCTTGATGTCCGTTCGTCAGAAAACTCTTCAGTTCCCGCGAGAGCGAGTCGATGGCGAAATCTTTGGGCGGATGTATGCTCGGCAGCCTGCCGGCGCGCGCGTGGTCGCGCAGGATCCTGAGCAACGTGCTCTCGATGCTGCCGATCTCATGCGAGCTGAGGTAGCCCAAGCGATGGCGGGCGATCAAATCGCGCAGGATTTGATCGTCGGTGATGGCCCAGACCGGCCTGGCCGCTCCCATGCACTCGAACAGCTTGCCGGGCAGGGCGTAGCTGCTGCCGGTGGTATGAGTGATGATCAGGTTCACGCCGGCGCTGGAGTAGTCCTTCATAATGCTTTCGTGGGACGCGACGCCGTGGTAGAGGACGGTGTCCTGGAGGTCATAGCGCCTTACCTTTTCCTGCAACGGATAGTCGCCCAACTCCCCCCAGATGTGCACCCGCGCGACGGCGGCGCGCTGAGGGTGGCTGCTCCTGATCCGATGCAGGGTCTGGAACAGCAGGTCGGGATTTCGCGTGCCGTAGAAGGACCCGAAGTAGTTGATTTCAAGCAGGTTATGCCGTCCCGGCATGGTCGCCCTGGGGCCGTACTCGTCGGGGTCGTAGCCGTTGGTGATGACAATGCCCGTCTGGATACTCGACAGGCGCGGATAGTAGGAGCAGTACCTTCTGCGAATCTCGTCGGTCAGGTAGATGACCTTATCCACATATCCGACAAGCATCGACTCTTTGAAGATTTCCAGCCGCCGCCGCAAGGCGCTATATTCGTAAATCTCCGGCCTCGCGTACACGTCCCGAATCTCCAGGACCAGCTCCAGGTTCGCTCCGGCCAGCCTCTTGAGCATGGCCCCGACGTAAAGCGGGTCGAGCGTCGGTATGCTGGCCAGTGCGACCGCCCTCGTTTGGCGGTTCCATTGTTGCGCCAATTGCTTCGCCAGAGCCCGCGCGCGGCCGAGCACTTTGAATTCGTCAGCGGCCTTGGCCGCCACACTCGCCGATTCCTGACGGTACGGGAGTTTGACGGTGACCCATTCGAGATCGACGCCGTCTCGGTGCAGGTACTTTCGGAACCTTCTCCACCGCACCGAGGCCATCTTCGTGTCCTCCTCGGCGAAGCCCATCAGCAACAGCAATCTCTCCGTCATAATCGTTCCGTGACGGTATTCGCCAGGCTCTGCACGGTGGCGAGCAGCCTCCGCCCTGCTCGCCAGACGGCCTGAAGCTCTTGCGAGGAGAACTCCCCCAGCACCAGCAGGATCGCGAAATAGACGGCGGCACCCGCGAAGACACAGACGGCCAGCGTTGACATCGGCCTCAGTGCCGACGACTGCGCCAGGAAGTGGACGATGGTTCCCATGACGGCCGAGGCGATGCTCACGTTGAGCAGGGGCCGGTACGGGAACTTCCATACGAACAGGCGCCGGGACAACCACATCATCAAGAACAGAAGCACCGCGTAGGACGCCAGCGTGGTGATGGCGGCGGCGAAATAGCCGTATTTCGGGATGAAGAAGATGTTGAGAAGCACCTTCAGCAGCCCAGCGACCGCCAAGGCCAACGTGATCAGACCGGTCTTCTGATGAAAGAGCAGCCCCGACTGATACCGTTGCTGAAGTCCCAGCAGAAGCACGCCGGAAAGGACGTACGGCATGACCTTGTGCCCATCGGCATACCCGGACCCTGCCAGGACGGCGACAATCAGCTTCGACAGGACGCTGAGCCCGACGACAATCGGGACGCACGCCCACAGGTACAGGCGAGTGACCTCTGTCACGAACTGCTGGCTATCACGCTCTCCACTGTTCTCCCACAGGTCCATGCCGATGGGACCTGCCGCCATCCAGAACAGCGCCGTCACCAGGGCAAGACTCTTGTCGGCGATGTTGTAGCTCATGGAGTATACGCCGACTTCGTAGCTGTTGCGGAAGAACTCCAGCATGTACCGATCGGAGAGGGAGAGGACCCAGGCTGCCAAGTTGCCCAGCACCAGGGGAAAGCCGTATGTGAAGGAAATCTTCGCCGCGTGCAGATCGATTCTGCTCGCCTGGAGCGGGGTGCCGCCGGAGGCCGCCTCTCTCCACAGCAGAGGCAGCACCACCGTCGTGCTGAGAATCGAGCCGAGCAGGAGACCTTCAATGCCGGCGCCCGACGTGAAGATGAGTGCGATCCCCAGGCCAAATCCTGCCGCACTTTGCCAGACGGCGAATCCGCTGTAGCGGCCGGCGAGCCTGCGTGAGCGAAGGAAATGCTGCAACAGGGTAAATACACAGGTGACGATGAAGAGCAGGCCGCCGAGCATCAGGAGATGCCGTAACTGGCGGGAGATCCATGCCCCTGTGATCAGCAGGACCGCGTAATATAGCGCCGACAGCACGGCCAGCATGACCAGCGTCAGAGTCACCATGGTGCCGTTGAAGACGTCCAGCCGGTCCTGTCGCGCGTACGCCGGATAGTAGCGGATAATCGACATCGGCAGCCATCCGAGCAGCGTGGTCAAGATCATGACCGTGGCCATGGCCAGGTTGTACAGGCCGTATTCCGACGGCGGAAACAGCCTTGTCACCACCGGAATGCTCACGAACCCGATGATCCCCGGGACAATCTGAGCGGGAAGATACTTCAGCAGGTCTTTCAGGAATCCCTTACCCATGCAGTCTCACCTGACTCCTGAGAACTCCGAGATAGCACTTGATCGTGAAACGTGACGTCAGCCAGCCGAGGAATTGTATGAGGTGCCGCAAGCCATACTTCCTGATTCGCGCGACCCACGCCTGCAGGTTCCTGCGCAGGTAGACCCCGGAGGCCTGCTCGAACCACCATCGCTCGGTGACTCGGCCCTGCCGTACCGGCTCGGAGAGCTGCTCCACAAAGCGCAGCGTCTCTCGCCTGGCTTCGCTGCGCACCATACGCGGGCGGTTCTCTTCGTCAATCCGAACGGGAATCAGCTTGTATCGTTCCACCCCCTGGGCGCCGATTCCGATGCGGAGGATGAACGAGCGGCGAGCCTCCTCCCTCTTGGGTTTGAACTGAAAGCTGCCTAATGAATACGCAATCAGTCCGGATTTGTATCTCTCGATTCCCTGCACCACGAGCGGATGGTGGCCGAGCACCAGCGTGGCGCCGCGTTCGATGAGGGCGTGCGCCAGCTCGATCTGGGCGGGGGAGGGATAATGGGCGTACTCGATGCCCCAATGGAGCGAGACGACCGCCGCGCTGCATTGCTGCCTGAGGCTCTGTAATTGCTTAAGGATGGCGTCCCCGTCGATACAATGGACGAAGTCGTGGTATAGCGAATAGGTGCGGCCGGCCTCGTAATAGCCCAAGAAGCCTACGGCTAGCCCTTTGCGCTCGACGATTTCCTGTTGCCTGGCCGACAATCGGCTGCCGGCGCCCACGAACCGGATGTCGTGTTGGAGCAGGGTTGCCAGCGTCTGGCTCAGGCCCGCCGGACCGAGATCGAGTGCATGGTTGTTGGCGACACTGAGGATGGTAAAGCCGGCCTGGTGTAGATACGCGGCCATTCCGGGGCTGGCCCGCAGGACGATCTCCTTCTCTGTCTCGGCGCCTGGATCGCAGAGGCTGGTCTCGAGATTGCCGAATACGATGTCGCCCGCTCTCAGGTAGCGTGCGACGCCTTCAAACGGATCACACCCTTCCGGACTCGCGAGGGAGATGTCGCCTACTGCTATCAATTCAAGCATGTTCCCCCCTCCGGTTATCTCCTGGCGCCAGGCTCCGGGCGATAGATGGCGGCGTGGGCCCTCCGGTCCATCACACGGCTTTGTTCCTGTCGTAACGTAGAAGGCCGCTGGACAGATGAGACACGATGAACCGGAACTTCCCGGACCCTGCGTTCTCGTCCGGAGGGATGATCTCATCGTTGAGAGTGACGTCGCGTCCCAGAATCTGCTGCAAGACATCGTGTGCGACAGCGAGCTCGTCCTGGAACTGGCGCGTATGATTTCCGCCAAGCGGTGCGGCCCGAAGGATCACGCGATCCAGGGTTTCCTGTACGAGTTGCACGCGGCCGAGTGTCTTGCGCTCCTTGAAGGGGAACGTGAGCGTGCAGGCGTTGAGGGATGCGCCATCGGGCGTGAGGATGAAATCCTGCAGTCGGCCCTCGATGTCCGGCACGACCGGGTAATACTGTCTCCCGCACGCCGGACAGCCGGAACCGGCCGGCAGGGCAGCCATATCCGCGGTCTTGTACCGGATGAATGGACTGGCATGATTCAAAAAGCCGGTGCCGACGATCTCGCCGGTCTGCGGGTCCACTTCGGTGATGCCATATTGGGGCATACAGTGATACGCCTGACTCGCCTCGCACTCGCCGGCGATCACGACATGTTCGGCCTGCCCATAGAGGCTGTAGGTGCGACAGTCGAACACCTCCCGGGCGACCGTCCTCTGCCAGGGATAGAGCGTCTCGGAGGCGAATAGCACAGCGGTCAGCCTGACGCCCACGTGTACGCCGTACCGTTTGATCAGCGAGGCAAAATTCGTAATCGTGCTTGGATACCCGTAGAGAAATCTTATTCCGTAAGATTGCATCAGATCGAGGTACAGGCGAACCGTGTCCTTCTCTTGCACGATGGGACACAGGCGCAGGGCCCGAAGCACCGGGTCCCAGAAGTAGGGCTTCGGACCGTCGATGCGCCGTCCGATCAGCTCCGCGCGGGCATCGCCCGGCACGTACCCGACGCGACTCCACTGATGGCAGGCGAAGGCCCACTCCCGCTGCAGCTCGTCATAATCGACATAGAACTGGAGCGGCTCGCCCGATGTGCCGGTCGTCATCCGCTGTTGCAGCCGCTCGACCCGCCGGTTGCGGGCGACGAACGCCTGAGGCTCTTTGCGGATCTGGTCCTTGTGCAGGAATGGCAGCTTCTGCAGATCGGAGAGCGACTGGATATCCGCCGGCTTGAGCCCGTGCTCGTCGAACTGCCGGCGATAGTATGGCACGTTCTCATAGCTGTGAGCCAGGAGACGCTCGAGCTCGCGCATCTGATACTCGCGCAACCGGGCCGAGTCCCACTGTTCGGACTGGTGGAGAAAGCTGTACGTGTCCCAGAACGCCCGGCCGAGCCGAAACCGAGGGGGAATCGTGCCGTAGGCGGCTTTCAGGATTCGCCGGATGCTCCTGGGCAGTTTCTTCACGATCGTCTGCGTTGTCATAGATCGCTCCGGGAATCTTCAGACCTCTGCCGTCGGCGCCGGCTGCAACGAGTGTGGCGGGACCTCACAAAGGGCGCCGTGGTTCGCCGTTGAACACCGCTGCGCCTGTCTGTTGCGCCTTTCATCGTACCCGGCGAAAACGGTCGTGATCTCGGCCGTACGAGTCAGGTCGGGGACTCGGATGCACAGGCATGGGGCCGCCACGGAGACGCCGTACTGCGGAGAGTAATCATAGGTCTGCACTTGCAGGCGGCCGCCCCGAACCTCGATGGAGGCGAGGGGGCGACCTGTCCTCTTCTCGATAATGCACGTGCCACGCACCATGACATCAGGCGACAGATGATACAGCACCCTTGCCCCAACCGATTCCAGGCAGCGGACACGATCATCGATTCTCCACGTGCCCGATTCGTCGTCTGCCGTGATTGTCCGGCTGTGCGTGAATCCCGCGTACTCGATTTCGCCCTCGAACCGGGTGCGGCCGGCTGACTGCAACAGTTGTGCCTTCCTGATGGCCACGCGGTCCGGCAGACTGAACATGTCGTCCGCAAGCTTGTTCTGCTCGCATCCGTCCACCTTGACCGTGTTGTGATAGTCTGTGGACCGGAATTTGTCCCGCAGATGCGGGCGCGACGTGTACACGTACGTCCCCGGGTCCACCACCACGTCCTGGCCGGCGAGCGCGAGCTCGAAGCTCAGCTTGTCGTTGTGTGCGTGGCCTCCCTTGCCGAGAGGGTTGTTGCGCCCGCAGGACACGAGGCAGTAATCGTGGCCGTGGCGCATGACGTACCATCCCGCATTTGGAAAGCTCCTGCTTTCCAGGTCCATCAGAGAACGGCCGTCCAGCCCTGTCCAGAGGTCGTATCCTTGCGGGCCGAAGATCCACAAGGCGTCCTCGCTGAACCCGAACTCGTTCACCTTGAGCCCGGGCTTCTCGAAGAAGACCGCGCCCAGCGGCAGGAGATATCGCATGTCCAGCAGGTCGCGGCCGCCGAATACCTGAAATCGTCCGGAATCGTTGTCTCCGATCTGCGGCATTCGTCCGTTCGGCTTGATCAGGTGCAGGGCCGCGACGAACATCGCGTGGAGTCTCTCGACGTACGGGGAGCCGAGGACCCGCTCGGCGGCCCGACAATATTGGTCGCGATCCGGCGCTCCTTCGTTCACGGCGACAAGCCAGGCGGCGAAGAAGAACAACTCCAGCGCCAGGCGATGATAACAGGTGGAGGATTCAAAGTCGCATCCATCGGGATACACCTGAGCACTCATCTCCCGGGCCAATTCCCGGACACAGAAGCTGTGCCATCTGCGGCTCTCCCGGAAGAACGGGCAGTACACGGCGATGGAGAGCAACCCGACGATGTCCGACAGGTAGTGATTCGTCGTCACCTGGCCGCGTTCCAGGTGGTGAGAAATGAACCCGGCATGCTCGCGAATGCTCCGATAGAATCGCCGCAGGAAGCCGCCCGTCAGAACGTCGCCCGCACGGAAGTACTCGGAGGCGATCAGCCAGTTAGCGGCCCGGATAGCCACGTCCATGGTGCACTTCCAGTTGACCCCGAATGCCACCGGGTTGCTCGCGATCCAATCGTCGACCTGGTTGACAAACTCCGCCGCATATTTTCCGTTGCCGGTCAGGGCGTACGCCTGTCCCAGGGTGTTCAGGTGCTGAAATCGGGACAGCTCCCACGGAACTTTGATATCCACGCCCTCGGCCAGGCCATATTGAATGCGCCGATGAAACTGGCGCGGGTTCCACCGGTATCCGCTTTTGAAGTCGCGATGCCAGTCGATGGGCATATAGGTCGGCCCGGGAGGACTCAGCCTGATCGGGTCGCTGCCCAGCAGGTCGAAGACGTGGTCGCAGATCAAATCCGCCTGATGGACCTTGGCCTCAGGCGCGTTGAGGAACAGCTCACGGCAGGAGGCGGCGACCTCGTTGAAATCACGACCGGCGCCGAGCAGGCGCGGCATGATTCCCCGGTTCCTCCGAATCACCGGCGCGTGGCGAATCCAGCGATAGTAGACGGGCTCGCACCTGCGAAAGCACATCGCCGCGGCGCGAGAGCAGACTCGTCCAAGCGTGTTGGCTCTGCTCGTCATTTGTTCTCCCCGGCATTCGACGGCATGCTTGTGCTGGCCACGTCGCCGTTCGGGACTGTCTGATTGACGTACAGCAGGAACACGTTGCTGGCCGCAGCCGCCACGGCGATGTCGAGATCGCCGTCGTTGTCCACGTCGCCCAGCCGGGCGCAATGGCACCACCGCAGGTACACGTCGGACTGGTCCACGATGTGTTCCTTCCAGCCGTCGCGGAAGGCGGCGCCGGGATTCTCGAACCAGATGACGGCGTTGAGCGACTCGTCGGCCACGACAATGTCCGGATCGCCATCGAGATCGATATCGCCGACATCGATCTCCCGGAAATTGTGCTCCTGGTGTGTGCAGCCCTTCACGGTCCAGACTTCCCATGGGCGGTACACGTCGGCCGGCCACGGATTTCGCAGCACGTAGACATCGCCTTCGTGGCTGGCGGCCGCGATGTTCTCGTCTCCATCGGCGTCCAAGTCTGTCAGCGTGAAGACGCTGACGCCATGGCCCGGGGGAAAATGGGCGATGCAGCACCTGCTCCAGTCTGCGGCGACGCGTGGATTGCCCGAATGCGTGTAGAGCCACAGCCTGCCGCCGGGAGGCGCATCGTCTTCGGAGGCGATGATCTCGGCCTTGCCGTCCCGGTTGACGTCGAGCACTCTCGCGTGGAAGCATCGGGTGCTGTTCGAGTCCACGATCACGGCGGGCCACGCATCTGGCGTCCCCCGATTCTCCAGCCATCCGAGGCTGCGGTCGCTCTTGGTCGTAAACACGATGTCAATATCCCCGTCGCCGTCGATATCGCCGGTCTCCACGAAGTAGGTCCTGTGCGAATCGTTCCGGTAGGCGATGTGCTTCTTCCACGAGCGTGCGTCATCTCCGACGGCCTCATACCAGACCACGTCGTAGCGGGTCAGATCGCCTGCCACGACCAGGTCATTCCTGCCGTCGCCGTTCAGATCGGCCACAGCCGTGTAGTGAGCTCCCTCGGTGTAAGTGCCCACCAGGGCCTGCTTCAGCAGCGACTTGACGTACGTGCTCGCAGGATGCCTGGGAAAACCTCCACCGATCTGCGAGTCGATGAGCAGTCTCGTCCACCCGGGTTGATTGTCCGGACCCTGTGCGGGTGCGTACACCGCCAGCGTATCCGAGCGGAAGGAGTTCGCGACCAACTCGATCCTCCCATCGCCATCGATATCAAAAGGCACAATGTTGTGAGCTCCGTCCGTGCAGCCGATGGAATTGTCAACAACGTATCCTCTCCACGCCGGACTCTCGAAGACGCAGTTTGGCAAGCCTGCGGTGGCCGTACGATACCCGAATGTCTCGCAGTACTGTCTCAGGTCGCAGCGTGCTCTATAGACCTTATAGCCGGTAAAGAGGACGCCGATGCCGACCGCCATGATGCACAGTCCCAGGGCTTTGCTCGCCCAGTGCACGGTGTCTCTCTCCCGTCAGGTTGTCCCGACTCGCATTGGCATGATTGCCGCCGTCTCCGGCGGCGGTTGCGCATCTGTGAAGGCGGGCCTCTGTGGCATCATGGGGTGAGGCTCAGTGCCACCTTGCGCGGGCGGATGTCGCGATGAATGGGAGGCAGTTCCACTCTCCCACCGCCGTTCTTGAGCGATTGTGATGCGGCTTCAAGGACCTGCACCACCGTCAGTCCCTCAGGACCTCCCGATTCCGGAGGCGCCCCCGTGTTGATACAGTCGAGAAAGTGCTGGCACTCCATGCTGAGCGACTCCACCTGCTTCACGCAGGGCGAGTACATGTCCCCGTGATGGTAGGAGAAGTGGAATTCGGCGAAGGAGTCGTAGTGCGGAGGCACCTCGACTCGCTTGTCGTAGATGCGGATCTTCTCGATCGGCTCGATGTCGTCGTAGGCGAGCATCTGGCGTTTGCCCACGAATGTCATCTGCCGAACCTTGTTGGGATCCAGCCAGCTATTGTGAATCAGGGCGAAGGCGCCATTGGCGAACGTCAGCGTCATGTTCGTCACGTCTTCGATTCCCGGCGTCACGTGGGCCTTGCCCTGGCAGTTGACGGCGGCGGGCGCTTCGCCGAGGATGTACAGGATGACGGAAATGTCATGGGGCGCCAGGTCCCAGGCCACGTTGATATCCGTTTGAAAGAGACCGAGGTTCAGCCGTCGCGAGCTGACGTACTGGAGTTCGCCCAGGTCGCCCCGGCTGATGATCTCCTTGATCTTCCTGACCGTCGGTGAGTAGATGAAGGTGTGTCCGACCATGAGGATCAGGCCCTTGTCGTCGGCGGCTTCCAGCAGCTCCTCACATTGCTTTGTGGAAGCGGCGAGGGGCTTCTCCACGAGGACGTGCCGGCCGGACCGGAGCGCCTTGAGGGCCATGGCGTGGTGCAGACGGGTCGGCGTGGCAATGACCACGGCGTCCACGTCGGAGCGGCCGAGGACCTCGTCAAAGTCCAGGCTCACGTTGATGCCCGGGTACAGCTTCGTCATGTGCGTCAGCCGGGCAGGGTCGGCATCGCAGACCACGCTCACCCGTCCGTCCGTCGTTGCAGTGAAATTCCTCACGAGGTTGGGGCCCCAATAGCCGCAACCGACCACCGCGATATCAAGCATCTTCCGTCACCCTCACCCGCATTCTGCAGCGGGCCCAAAGGTCAGCGATCTCCCCGGCAACCGCGCGAGGAGTCCTGAGCAGGATTATGATGTTCATCCATAGTGATTGTTGTCTGCTGTAGCGGATGTCGAGGCGCACCATCTCGTCGAAGGTCAGCTTGTTCTTGCCGCTGACCTGCCAAAGCCCCGTCAGGCCGGGTACGGCATCCAGACGCCTCCTCTGCCAGGGCCGGTACTCGCTCACCTCATAGGCAATCGGGGGGCGCGGCCCGACAAGACTCATCTGACCTCGAAAGACGTTGATCAATTGCGGCAGCTCGTCAATGCAGGCGCCGCGAAGCAGACCACCCAGCGGGATGATGCGCGGGTCGTCGTCGAGTTTCGTCATCGGCTCGGCCGCATCGGCGTTTTGGGCGGCGCTCCGGATCAATTGGATGACGTGGCCCCGATGAACGGAACAGTCCGCGTCTGCCGTCATCGTCCGAAACTTCCACAGCACGAAGGGTTTGCCGCCCTGGCCGATCCTCTCCTGCTTGAAGAACACCGGTCCGGGAGACACGAGCTTGATGACCAGAGCGACAAGGACGAATACGGGCGCCAGTACGATGAGCCCCAGGGCTGAGCACAGGATGTCCAGGGCCCGCTGCCAGGCGGGAAGGCCGTCTCTGGGATGGGGCTGGAGGGCAAGCACACATGGTGGCACGGCTGTGGCCACGTTGCCGATGGGACGGGCGGACCCGTTCGACTCGCTCGGGCAATCCTTCAAGGACATCGAGGCCAGGCGGTACTCTTCCGGAAGGCGGGCAGGCGGGGCGGCACAAGTATCCGTCGCATCCTGCAAAGGGCGTTCGCCGTTATCTCCGGCCCGGTCATACGGGTAGACATAGACCCTGCACTCCGATGCCGAGAGCCTTCCCTCCGCGATCCGGCACAGATCGTCGATCATGCACCAGGCACCCCGGCAGGACGTGTAAGGCATGAGCACGCCGATCCGCGCGTCGTCGAGCCATCCCGCCTCATCCATAACGCGGATTCTGCACGTGAGGGCGTCCATCACGCGGGGGGGCAGCGGCATCTTACCGTCGGAATGGCCGTTCACCGGTAGGACCGCCAGGGTGACCTGGTGGCCGTTGCGTTCGGCCCGGGCCTGCTCTCGCTCGATGGCCGCCCGAAACTGATCGGCACTGTAAAATCGCGGCGGCGCAGGGACAGCGGGCGATCCGTTGCCTCTTATCAGCTTCATCAGGTGCGCGGCGAGATGCCGTGTGATCTTAAATTGCCGCTCTGAGGCCATCGCGTTCACTCCTTCCTCATCCCTCATAGTGCCGCGTAAACCCAGTTCGGAACCGGGAACCGTCTCTTGTTGAGGAGCACCCCCAGCACGTTGCTGTTGTGCTGCACCAGGCGCTGCTTGGTTCTTGAGATGCTCTCCCATCGCAACCGCTCCGTCTCGACCACCAGGACCACCCCGTCGCACGAGGCGGCCAGCCGGGCGACGGAGCTGTCTTCCTCCAAGGCCGGCATATCGACCACGATGAATCGGTAGTCCTGCCTGGCCGTGTCAAGAAGATGGGCCAGGTCGTCGGATAACGGCATCTTCGCCGATGAGCCGCCCATACTGCCCGCCGTGAGAATGCTCAGATTCGTTGTCCGGCGGACCATGGTGTTGTCCTGGCCGTCCCCGCGATCGACGGTCAAGGCATCCACCAGGCCCGGAGACAATCTCGTGCGGAAGATGCGATGGATGAACGGATGGCGGGTATTCGCATCCACCAGGAGCGTCGTTCCGCTGCCCTGCTCCGACAGGACCGAGGCGAGGTTCGCCGCCACGGTGCTGACTCCTTCGCTGCGCGAGCTGCTCGTCACCCCAACCACGTAGTGTCCGGGCGCCGACCCGTTGGCGCTGAGCAGAAGCTGCTCTCGAAGCGCCATGAAGTGGCGCCGAACGCTGACGGGAATGTCCCACTGGACCGGGCCGGCCTGCGCGGGAACCACCCCGAACTTCTTCCATCCGTTCGACTTCAGCACGGGAGACACGGTGTTCAGACGCGCTCGCGGAATGGAGGCCAGGGTGGGCAACTGGAGCTTCTCCTGCACGTCCTCGGGCGTCTTGATGGAGTGGTCCATGTACTCTGACAGGAAGGCGAAGCCCACGCCTCCGATGATCGCCAGGAGCAGCCCCAGCGCGAGCCGGAGAATCTTCTGCGGACCGATGGGCGCCGCGGGCACCGTCGCCGCCTGCAGAACGCTGATGTTCGAGATTCGCTCGGCCTTCAGTGCGTGATCGATCCGGGCCTCCTCCAGCTTTCCGGCATACTTGATGTAGCTATCGGCCAGCAGCGTGATCTCCCTCTGGAGCTGGCCGGTCTGGGTCTCCACCTGGTTCATCGTCTGCAGCGAGGCCTTGGCCTGCGCCGCCTGATCCCGCATGGTGGCGAGCTTGCCCTGGAGGCCGGAGACGTTCGACTGCTCCGCGAGCAGCGACATCTGCATCTGCTGATAAGCGGTGTTCACTCCCTTCTTGACTTCCGTGCGATTGGGCTTGGATTGCTCGTCCTCCAGGAGGTCTGTCCCCTCCTTGATCTGCTTGCGGATCATGTCCAACTGCCGGCTGTCGGGCGTGTATTTCGCCTCGATGTCCTTCTCCGCGATTCGCAGCTCGTACAGCTTGCTCCGCATCAGGTCTCTGCCGTAATCGGAGAAGCCCGAGGTTTCCTCGACGACTACCGTATCGGGGATTCCTGCAACCAGGTCGTTGATTCTGGCGATCTTGGCATTTGCAGCGGTGAGATCGGCCTCCGCGTCGCCTATGCTTCGTTCTAGGCCGCCGATCAGAGTGACCGTGGCAGCCCGCTGCTCCGGCAGCGAGCTGATCCCCGTCGTGTTCTTCATCGCCTCCAGCTTGCCCTCCGCCGCATCAAGCTTCGTGCGGAAGTCCGATACCTGCTGCTCGAAGAACCGCTCGGAGTCGGCGATGCAGTACACGGCCAGATGCTTTTCTAGATATGCCTGAATGAACTTGGTCAGAACGTCAGCGGCGAGAGTCGGGTTGTGCTCCTCATAGGCCAGATTGATCACGTTGGCGTTCTGCACCGCCTTGATCTGAATATTGTCCTGCAGTTTGCGCACGGCCTTTTCCCGCTCGCTCAACGGCTGGGCCAGTCCGACGCGCGCGGTCAGCTTCGCCGGACCGGTCTCGATGACGTCGAGCACCTCTTTCGCCGTCTGCAGGGTCTGGTTGACCGGTTTTGACGCCGCGAGGCTGTTTGGCTCGGACGCCGCAGCCTGCTGCTTTCGTCCAAAAGCCTCCACGCCCAGCTCATCGACCACGCGCTCGGCGATGTCGCGGCTCTTAAGAATCTGCAGCTCGGAGTTGATCTCCCAATCGTAGGAGCGGTTGATATGGGTGATCTCTCCGATGGACGCGGTCGGATCGAGGGCCACGCTCTCCCGTCCCAGCCGCAACAGCAATTGCGCCTCCGATCGATAGGTGTTCGGCCGCAGAAATGTCATCACCGTGACGGCGCTGAACAACAGAGTCGCGAAAATCAGGATCTTCCACTTGTGGCCGAAGAGCACGTACAGCAGGTCGCGCAGCGTTCCTTTCTGCTGTCTGTTCTGGGTAGTCTGCTCCAACTTCATGAAGGTGCTCCCATTCCTACCGCAGATCGTAGCCCACGGTCGTACTGCCTACGTTGGTCAAAACGACCAGACCCACCTTGGGCAATACGTTGTTGATATGCTGATCGACCCATTGCCCGATCTCCGTGATCTGCGTCTGTGGAACGTACACGATGTCTTCCGGCTCCAGGTAGAACGGGCGGGTCTGCCCGCCTTTGAGGGTGGGCCTCAGGTCGATGCAGTAGCCGATGCGAACATCATCCTGGCGGCGCACGATGACCACACTACCGACCTCTGCGGTCGGCAGACGGAAGCCTCCGGCTTCCATGATCGCGTCCAGCGCCGTCATTTGCGCCGGCATCGGGACCACGCCCGGCTTGAGAATCTCGCCGCCGACGTAGACGCGCCGGTGATAGAAGGATTGGACGACGACGGCGACGTCCGGCTCCTTGAGGTGCGGCCGATACAGGCTGAGGAGTTCCTCCCGCACATCGGCGGGCGACTTGCCCTGGACGGAGACTTCGCCGATCAGTTGCAGGGCGATCTTCCCGTCCGGTCGTACCGTCTGGGACACGTTGAGTTCCGGCGTGTAGAAGAACCGCACCTCCACAATGTCCCCCGCTCCCAGCGTCACTCGCGGCGCCACCGGCGATCCGGTGGGCAGGTTCTGTGTGCATTGATACCGCGGTTCGCAGCCTGTGAGAATGCCGACCGCCAGGCATGCCGGAACCAGCAAATACAGACGCGTGCTCGGCGCTTCAAGAGTCCATCTCATCGATTCTTCTCCCGGCCCATTGCGACCACGACCTCTGGCTCCATTTCAGTTTCTTCCATGCAGACTCCGTCCTCGTCGGTTGCGCTGCGGCCGTTGACACTGGCTCCGCCGGCAGCCGACGCATCGCCCGGCTTCGGCCGGTCGACTGCTTCAGACTCAACCTGCGGTTTCTGTCGCGCCGAACCGATGTCGGGAGCAACGCTGCGTTCTGATACCTTGGGAACCACCACGCTGAAACACGCGGCTTTACGATCCTTGCCTCTTTGGCTCAGTCTGACTTCGGAGAACTCTGTCGAACAGAAGCCGGACACAAGCAAACCACCTCCGCAACTGAATCCAGGCGAGGGGCATTGTACTCCCGCCTGATCGGGCGAGCTCTGTGCAGACGTGACGGCCTGCATCTCCTCCAGCCATACTCTGTATGGCTGCAATCATCCCCCCAGTGAAGATGGTACGAACTACGGCAGGCAATCTCCCCTGCCCCTACTCCCTTCCCGGCAACTTGATCGGCATCGGCGTCCCCTTTCGTCTCGGTTCGCCACCGAAGTTTTCCAGACTGTTCTCAGTTCCCACGAGCGGCCGGAACAACTGACAAGTCGTTCCAACCAACCTGAATCCACAATCACATTCGCCGGTCGAATGGTCAACTGAGGGAAAGCCCTATTTTGCCCACCGCTTTCTGCTCACCGGCGCTGCAGGCGGCGGATGATGGACTGGCAGCAGGAGTGATAGTCTGTCTGTCAAGGCGGAATTTCGCAGAGCCAAGTCGCAGAAGGCTATCGATCGCGTAGCGTCGCGACGGCGCGTCGGAGTCGATCGAGGGCCTCGAGGAGAGTCTTGCGGGGGCAGCCGAAGTTCAGCCGTATGAAGCCTTCGCCGAGGAAGTCTGCACCGTTCGATACCGCCACGCCTGAGTCCTCAAAGAAGCGCGCGGGATTGGGCACGCCCAGCTCTCTCGCGTCGATCCACGCCAGATAGGTGGCCTGCACATCGTCCATGGACAAGCCGGGGATCTCTTCATTGACGGATTTGAGCACGAGGTCTTTGTTGGCGCGCAGATAGTCGATCAGAGCCAGTCGCCATGGCTCGCAGTCACGAAAGGCAGCCAGGCACGCGGCGTAGCCCAATACGTTCGTGCTCGGCACGAATCCCTCCCTCGCTCTGTGGAATCTCGCGCGAAACTCCTTGTTCTGAATGACGGCGAAGGCGCAGTTGAGCCCCGGGATGTTGAAGGTCTTGCTCGGCGCCATCAGCGTGATCGTGCGGGCAGCAATCTCGGGGCCGAGCGTCGCCGCGGGGGTGTGCCGTCCGCCGTCGAGGATGAGGTCGCAGTGGACTTCATCGGAGCACAGAACGATGTCGCGTGCGACGCATATCTCGGCGACTCGTCGGATCTCGTCGGCCTCGTACCGCCGGCCCACCGGATTATGCGGATTGCATAACAGCAGGATTCTGGTTCGTGCGGATATCTCCCTCTCGAATCTTTCCGCGTCAAACGTGTACAGGCTTCCCTCGCGGCGTAGGGGAATTGCCCTAAGGGTTTTCCTCGACAGTCCGGGCGCGGACAGGAATGGCGGGTAGACGGGGGTGAACGTCGCTACCTCGTCGCCATCCTCGCCGAAGGCCCGGCACATGACATTCAGCGCCGGCACCACGCCCGGCAGCCACACGATCCACGACGGCTCGATCTTCCACCGGTACATCTCCTCCATCCGGGCCACGATGGTCTGCACGAGTTCCCATGGCGGGGTCGCGTAGCCGAAGATGCCGTGTTCCACGCGCCTGCGCAACGCCTCCAGGATGGGCTCAGGGGCCCGAAAATCCATGTCGGCGACCCACATCGGGATCACGTCTTTGCCCCTGGTGCGGCCCCACTTGAGACTGTCGGTATTTCGCCGGTCGATCACGGCGTCAAAATCAAAGCTCATGCCCTTATCCTCGTTCGTATGATCGCGTCTTTACGCGAGCCGCATAATACCGTCATGTTGGCCGACCTGCCAGACCGCCCCGCGCCGAATCACGTTTGCGCCCCGGCGCACCGGGGCAAAGGCGCCGTCCTCGTTTGTAGTGACGCCGTAAGGCGTTTCTCGTGTCGAGGGCATCCCGCCCTCGAATCGCGGGCCGGAAGCCCGCGACACCCCTATGCCCTTACGGGCACAGTACAAACGAGCGGTGCTTGACGCTGCGGCCTGATGCCTCTTACCATTGCGGCCAAGACAAGGGCCAAGTTCTCAGAGCAGGGGGATATGCATGATCGAATTGCTCAGGGCCAGGAGAAGCATTCGCGAGTACTCCGACAGGCTGATCGAAGCGGAGAAGGTGGAACTGCTGAAAGAGGCGGCACTCAGATCGCCCTCATCGAGGAATATCGACCCGTGGGAGTTCATCTTCGTGGATGACCGTGAGCTGCTGGACAACTTGTCCATGTGCAAGCCTCACGGCGCGGCGTTCCTGAAGCATGCGGCCCTCGGCATCGTCGTCTGCGGCGACAGCCAGGAGAGCGATACGTGGATTGAAGACTGCTCCATCGCCTTGATTCTCGTGCAGATGACCGCCCAGTCGCTTGGCCTGGGCGGTTGCTGGATTCAGGTGCGCAACAGAATGTTCGATGACAAGACGACATCGGAGCAGTACGTTCAGAGCCTGCTGCGCATCCCCGAGCATGTCAAGGTCCAGTCCATCATCGCCGTCGGCTACCCCGCCGAGCGTCGCGAGCCGCTGCCCACGGAGGACCTCAAGTACTGGAAAGTGCGCGCGAACACGTACAACAAATGACACGCCCTCGGCCAGGAGCCCCTCGCAGATGACAACCGAGCCAACGAAGGCCCGCATTGGAAGTAGCGCGGGCATCCTGCCCGTACATGTTTAGCGTGGAGCCTCCCCTTCGCCGGGTGGCACCGCCAAACTCGTTGGCAGTGTCCCATTTTGTTGAGGTTCAGGCGCCACGAGTTGTTGAGACGGGTGGCAGCGTCAAGGCCGAAGGCCTTGGCGATGGCTCCGCCGCATCCCAAGAAGGCCATCGCCAAGCTGCGTTTGACGCTGAAGATATAAAGAGACGCAATTCTTTCGTCGAGTTACGGTACGATTGTTTTGGGCAAACAATGGCAACTCAAGTCGAAAGGAATTGCGTCATGGCGGTCTATTATATCGGAGCG
>Ga0315282_10000783_pt1 | contig 62003 bp, 56 predicted proteins | sample YL17G07_20_MG_FD_203693 | JGI IMG/M metagenome (GOLD analysis project Ga0315282, IMG submission 203693) | Sediment microbial communities from Yellowstone Lake, YNP, Wyoming, USA - YL17G07_20 | ecosystem: Environmental > Aquatic > Freshwater > Lake > Sediment | place: USA: Wyoming | collected...
TCTCTTTTCATAAGCGACTCCTTTAAATTTGATGGTTAATAGGTAAATCAGTTTAATCGAGTCGCTTACTTACTTCAACTATTTGAGGGACATGCTCATCTTTTACTGTACCCCTAACTCCTTTTTAAGCCAGTTTTCAATCTTTTTATTAATGGGACACATGTTCATGCTCATTAATGACCTTTTGATCTCCTCTCAGGTACTCTTACTTGCTTAATCCTTCCCTCATTCCATTCTTTCAAAACATATAGACCGCAGTAACAGCTCCCGAATTCCTTAATATCTGGGGATCTGTAAACACACGGACATATAATGTCCGCATCTTTTCCCTTTACTCCCGTTGCAAGTCGGCAGGGGCATGAGCGATAACCATACCGTGATTCATTTGTGAGAAGTCCTTCCAGTATCTCATGGACATATGCTCTGTCTTTGTTGAGCTGGATGCCCTGCGATTCCGCATATTTATTGAGTATTTCATAAAGTCGTTCCGGGGTCATTTAATGCCCAGGGTATCTTTTATTGCTTCTTCATCAAACTCCACTATAACTTCTTCTATCACCAGTGTAGGATAAGTCACTGCCGGATTATATTTCTTCACTTCCTTTGACGTAACCCACTGCTCACCACTGTCAAGTAAGTCAACGTCTATGAGTTCATATTTTATATTGTGTCCGTCAAGAAACTTTTTTACCCTTTTACACGTAGGGCATGTAGTAAGCGAATAAAGTCTGACCTTCTTTTTCTGCTCTTCCACATTTTCTCCTTATAATTAAATACCTCTCAAACTTTATTTTTTGCAGTAATGTAAATTTACCACATCATATAGAGTCTTATCCATGTATAATATTTGTACTGAAACAGACAGGATAGATTTCCAGTTACCAAGATTACCATGGATCCCCTCGGTAAAAAGGAACTTTTAGATTTCTACAACAGGCATCTGAAAGACTTCGGTGATGCACCGCAGGCTGTAAGATGGACACCTGAGGGCCAGCTCCGAAGATATGAAACCCTCTTTAAGATAGCAGGTGACCTCTCCGGCAAAAAAATCCTTGACTTTGGGTGTGGAAAGGGAGATTTGTATGGATATATGAGAGGAAAAGGTATATCTGTCAAGTATTGTGGTATTGATGTAAACGAAAATCTGATTGAACTTGCCAGAAGGAAATATCCTGAGACAGAGTTCATCCCCATTGATATCGAAGAAGCTGAGTTTAATCGGGAGTTTGATATCATTTTTGTCTGTGGTGTATTCAACCTTCGGATTGCAGGGATTGAAGAATCAATGAAAAATGTGCTAAAAAAACTCTTTAGCCTATGCAAGGAGGCCTTTCATATAAACCTCCTTACGTATTATACCCCGCAGAGGAACGTGGAACTATTTTATGTAAAGCCTGAAGAGGTACTACACTTTGCTCTTACTGAGCTTTCCCGGTCTGTAACGTTACTGCACACAAAAGAAGATATTTTTTTATCTATTTACAGGTCATAAATTCAAAGTCAGGGACTTTTTCTGTCAAACTCATCCATTTTATCAGCCAGACTCTTCCAGTTACAGGTCTGTATCAGCTTGACGAGCTTGTGCACAGCCCCGCTCTGTATAACTTTCTTTCGCTCCAATCCATCTTTCAGTCCATAAAAAGGAAGCATAATGAAAAAGGCCTGGTCTACATACTTCTTAACGGGTAGGAGTACGTCTTTCAGTCTCGTGTAATAAGGGTCTTCGTTCTCAGCACAGGATTTACCAAAAACAATAAATTGCCTGCATGCAATAGGTCGCATGGGATGTACCAAGCAGGCCCCATTCAATAAAAATGGGCATGGATTATTTTCTTTATAAGATCTCAATTGATTCTTAATGACCCCTCGTTCTGGACCTGATATCTTTTCTATGGCATACCAGGATATTCCCACAAGTTCCAGAGGATAAACAGGAATTGTCTGATGGGTTTTACAACAACTTGAACAGCCCTTGCTACAGGCTACCCTTCGATGTTTTTTCCTCTCTTTTTTAAGCGCCTCAGCGATTCCTTTATCTACTATGTAGTAGGCATCCAAGAGTGGGGGAAGCCAATCATACACTTTCTCATCATCTGGAAAAGAGGGTCTTGAGGGTTTTAGATAACCTGTATCCCTTTTTTTCGCATCTGCCATGGGATCAACCTCTATCCCAGGTTAGCCATCTTCTGAATAGGCTTTTACCCAATCAATCTCAAGACGGAAAGGTCCTGCCTGTTTATCGGCAATCATGAAGCCAATTCGCTGAATACGGTCAGGCTGTAACAGGGGGGCATCAGAAACTACTCTCCCCCGGAAAACAGGCACGAATTCGCTGAATGGCAACTGAACGACAATCCACTCTTCTGACTGAGTCACGAAGCTTGCTTGGTAAGCAATCCCATCAAACATATCATCGGTACGTAGACGGAGACGATACCGTTTGCCATCACCTTTAACTCGAATCACCAGACCAGCGTAATCAGCCAACCGAAATTGCTGTGGATAAGTCCGGATTGAGGCAAAGCCCCCATAATTTTCCAATGATAATTCTCCTTGAAAAAGGGCTGTCTTATTCGAGGTAATGATTATTTGACTTTGAGATATACCACCCATAACCTCGTCGTTTACAACCTCCCATCTTTTCTCTTCACCGGGTAAACTAAAATCAATGAAAAGTTTATGCTTCACCATGTATCTCTCATGTAATTATTTAACGGTTTTTCTTTGTAAAAGATTAAGGATTAACAGCTGTAATCGAAACAATTATAACAGTTTTGCCATCAAGAAGGCATGGATTGCTTAAGGTTTATAGTGATCTTCTATATCCTCTTCAATATTATTTATACTTTAGAGAGATGAAGTTGGATACAAATGAAATCTTGAGGAGTGGACAAAAAATTACTCGGAGTGAATACCCTGCGGCAGAGACCGCAGGGTATAATATTTATAAAATTAGGCGACATAACTATGCAAATGAAAGGAAGGCTATGTCTGTGAAAAGTTTTATGCTATACTATGGCTAATAATTTTAATACTTAAAATAAAGTAAGGAGGCAATATGGCTACGACTAAAAAGGCGACATGTGTTGCTAAAACAACCAAAGGGGGAAAATGTAAGAATTCTGTGACCGGAAAATCGAAATACTGCGCAACGCACAAGAAAAAATAACCGGAGATTAACAAACCATTCCCTAAAAAATGTTGGGAGTGAGCCTCCTATAGAAAAGAGCGAAATCTCTTAGTGTTTGAAGGCCCTCTGGCCTGTAAAGACCATGGTCACCTTTGGATTTGCTTCATTGCAGGCGATTATGGATTCGAAATCCCTTTCTGAACCGCCTGGCTGAACTATTGCTGAGATACCTTCTTTAATACCGACATCAACACCGTCCCTGAAAGGGAAAAAGGCATCAGAGACCATTACAGAACCTATCAGTCCTCCCTTATTCTTTCTTGTCTCTTCTTCTATCTCAAGAAGGGCATTCCTATCCCCTTTCCCATTTTTCACATCAAGCTCAAAGGTCTTATAAGGGACGCCATGTCTCTTAAAGCAAAAACCATCAGCATATTTGGTATATGCCTTGAAGATTGCAATTTCAGCCACACCTACCCTGTCCTGCTCACCGGTGCCGATCCCAACTGTTACCCCATCTTTCACATAGATTACAGAGTTTGATGTAATACCCTGTTCCACATTCCAACCAAAAAGCATATCGTTATATTCTCTTTCTGTCGGCATCCTTTTAATGACATATTCCTTCCCCTGATATGTTGTCTTCGCGGGTAAGAAGTCTTCCCTTGTTTTTATTTTATTTAATGGAGATTGCTGGACTATGATGCCGCCGTCAATTAACGATTTGAAGTCAACAAAGCGAAGGGTCCTGTATTTCTCTAACTCTTTAATCTTGCTTATCCTGATAATCCTCAGGTTCTTTCTTCTCGAAAGGATATCTATTGTTCCATCTTCAAACTCAGGTGCAGCTACAACCTCGAGGTAGTTGTTACTAACTATTTCTGCTGAACTTTTATCCATTGCCCTATTCACAACAAGGCAGCCTCCAAAAGCAGCTATGCGGTCTGCCATGTTCGCCTTGTCATAGGCCTCAGCCAGCGTCTCACCGTATGCGGCTCCACAAGGATTATTATGTTTTAAAATTACCGCAGCAGGACGATCCATCAAATATTTGATAATATTCAGGCCATTATCGAGATCTGTGAGATTAGTCTTCCCAGGATGTTTGCCTGCCTGAATCATATCCACTTCTGTAATACTGCTAACGAGGCCGTTCCCTGGCTGTACAAACTGGCACCCTCCAAGGGTCAAATTTCCATTCATCAATTCGTACAGTGCAGCCTCTTGGCCAGGATTCTCACCGTAACGAAGCCCTTTTTCGATTACTTCCCCTGTCTTAGCATCAGGTATCTTCCACGTTCTTTTCCTGTATATCAAAGTCTGATCCCCGAATTTAATTATCAATTCAGGAGGGAAATGATCAGCCATAATAGTCCGATATATCTTTTTTATGTCTGACATGAAAAACCTCCTTACCGAAATAAACCTCTAATCAGTTTTATAAATTTGTTGATTAAGGCAGGTAGATTTGACGAAAAAACTTTACCAGCGATACCTTGAAGTCTTGGCTAACCACATTTAAAGACGGTTAAAACATAACAGTAATCATCAATAGTGAAATAAGACATTTTAAAATAAATTATCGCTTTGTAAAGTTTTTGAGGTAAGTTACCTGCCTTCCAAATTTATTTATCATTACTTTTCAGTCCTTAGATGCTTCTTCCTCACCTTCAAGGTCTCTTCAAGCATTAAAAGATATTTTATATATTTAAACCCTAACTTCATCAATGCAATCTCGTCAGTTTTTATCTTCTCTATCTCTTCCTTATCAATATCAAAGACTTCAAAAAACCTGCTCTCGAATACAAATCTCCTGAATCTGTCCATATCATAGCTTGCTGTATAGATCTGGGCCTGTTTATTACTATCAAGTTCTTTAGCAAAAGGACTTCTCCTTAATTGAACCTCCTTCCACTCTCTGTTCATTTCATCATAGAGGCTTACCCCCTGGTCATCTCTCCATGACTGTATTGTCCACTCAGTATCTTCCTGATATCCGAGACAATGTGGTTCTCTAATAAAGAAATAAAACTCCTCATTGACTGGCCCTTCATCTGTCCCTTTCCTCATTGTACCCTGACCAATAGGGTAATAACGGCAATTTGCAGGGCGATCTGGATAGATCGTGCAACCTTCCGGTGTAACAAAGGGACATTTCTTTTCGTTATCATCCAGCATTTTCAGCCTTACGAGAGGGTGTGTAGACTTATCATCAATTTCCATAAAAGTATATTTCTCGAGGAATTCTTCAGAGGACATACTAAGTCTTTTTTTCATCCTCACAATATCATATGGAGTGAGCAGAATATTGATATTACTGCAACACTTCGTGAAACACTTAATCCCTTTGTGGCATCTGAACTTAAATCTGGAATTCAGGGAAAATTTTGTTGGTTCTACATCTTTCATACTTGGTAATGGCATCTTAATTCAATCCTTTTTTGTAAGTCTTAAAATAAAAAGGCCGACAGAAGTCTCTGTCGGCCTTTTTAAGATAATTTATATTATCTTCCGTACTTTATTAGAATAGGAACGATCAGCAATGCAACGATGTTAATAACCTTAATCATCGGGTTAATTGCCGGGCCTGCTGTATCCTTATATGGATCACCAACTGTGTCGCCTGTGACAGCAGCCTGATGAGCAGGACTCTTCTTCCCGCCGTACATCCCATCCTCGATAAACTTCTTGGCATTGTCCCATGCGCCGCCACCACTCGTCATGGCTATTGCCAGAAAGAGTCCTGTTATAATGCTACCAATAAGTATACCGCCTAAAGCCTCCTTACCAATAAAAAATCCCACTGCAATAGGGACCACTACAGGTATAAGGGCAGGAACCATCATCTGTCTGATTGCACCTTTTGTCACAATATCAACGCAGGTTCCATATTCAGGTTTTGACGTTCCTTCCATGATTCCTGGGATTGTCCTGAACTGTCTTCTGACCTCTTCGACAACACCACCTGCAGCCTTTCCTACTGCCTCCATAAGTAGTGAACTATAATAGTAAGGCAGTAATCCACCAATAAATAGACCGGCTAACACCTTTGGGTTAGCAAGCTCAAATGACAGGGCCGTCCCAAAAGATCTGGAATATTCCGAAAAAAGAACTAGTGCCGCCAGAGCCGCAGAACCAATCGCATAACCTTTTGTAACTGCCTTTGTCGTGTTCCCAACTGCATCAAGAGGATCTGTAATTTCACGAATCTCCTTGGGCAGGTCTGCCATCTCTGCAATCCCACCAGCATTGTCAGTGATTGGGCCGTAAGAGTCTATTGATATAACCATACCTGTCATGGAAAGCATCGAGACTGCTGAAAGGGCTATTGCAAAAAGACCGACTCCTGGATTACCGCTAAACCCACCTCCTAATGCATATGCGGCAAGTATAGCAGCAACGATGACTAAAACAGGCAAACCTGTTGACTTCATACTAACGGCCAGACCAGCTATAACATTTGTTCCATGGCCTGTCTGGCTTGCTGCTGCTATATGCTTTACAGGTCCAAAACTTTTTGATGTGAAATATTCTGTAATCATAACTATGAGACCTGTAAGGGCAAGCCCAATCACCGCTGTGAGGAACACGCTATTGGCGGTAAAGACTTCTGCATCAGCTCCTGAAAGTCCTGCAATAAACCTCGTTGATACAACGTAAAATGCGATTGCAGCAAGTATGCCGGAGACTGCCAACCCTTTATATAGGGCACCCATTATATACTGGCTCTTGCCAAGGCGTACAAAAAAGATTCCTATAATAGAGGCCAGTATTGATATGCCACCAAGTAAGAGTGGAAATTGAGTCCAGGCGCTCTCAGTGCCGAAAATGGTTTTCGCCAGAAGCATTGCTGCTATTACTGTAACGGCATAAGTTTCATAGAGGTCAGCAGCCATGCCAGCACAGTCACCAACATTATCACCCACATTGTCCGCTATAACTGCCGGATTCCGGGGGTCGTCCTCAGGAATTCCTGCCTCTACTTTACCCACAAGGTCTGCACCAACATCAGCAGCCTTAGTGTAAATACCCCCTGCTATACGGGCAAAGACACTCATAAGAGAGCATCCGAACCCAAGGCCAATCATCGCCCTGAATGCTTCTTCCCCAGGGATGATTGATCGAAGAAAGGCATAATACCCTGCAACGCTGAGGAGACCAAGGCTCACAACCATCATACCTGTCACAGAACCACCCCTAAATGCCATACTCAATCCTTTTGCCAGTCCGCCAAAAGCAGCCTGCGCAGTGCGGACATTAGACCTTACAGAAACCATCATACCAATGTAACCGGCAAGGGCAGAACCAACTGCCCCGATTACAAAACCAACTGCTGTCCATGTGCCCAGGAAAATAAACAATAAGATAACAAGGACTACACCCACCATTGCTACTGTCTTATATTCACGCCTCAGAAAAGCAGTAGCGCCTTCCCTGACAGCATCTGATATTGCCCTCATGCGCTCACTGCCAGCATCCTGTTTTAATACCCATGCTGCGGTCAGGATCGAGTATAATAAGCCCAGGACACCACAGATTAACCCAAATAAAATAATATTACTCATTTAGCCCCTCCTTTTGAGTTGTTTATCCCTGAAGATTAAGAATAAATAGTACTGCCCTCTTTCACCCCCTTTTTTATTTTTACATTTGCGGCTAGGCCTCTTGTTGTATGCAATCATTTTAGCCTGCCTTGGATATTACTTCAATCTCTCTCTACATGCTTTGCAAAGACCATGGCTGTTGTTCTGTAGACCATATGTGCCATCTTTGAAAATGGTGCGTATGCAAAAAGGAAAAAGACAACAGCGAGGTGTACAAAATATATCGAATAAGCCAGAACAGCGATGTCAGCCAATCTAACCAACTCAGAAAGTATCCCCGTAGCCATGATTGCAAAGACAATGTATATGAAAAGCCAGTCATAATACCCTCCGTAACCGACCTTTTCCTTATTTTTCAATCTGTTTCTGATAACCAATGAAATACCAATGAGCAAACTTAATGCACTCGCATTAGCCAGCCATTTCACAGGATCGGTTAATGGGTAGGGGGATTCACCAAGCATCCAACTAAATGGTTCTTTTCCCATTAAGTGCATAATTTTGGGTCCATAGAGATAGGCGACTGCCCATGCTGTCGTAATGGCAAGACCGATAAAACTGTAAAATACTAAAAAGTGTGCTATCTTTCGATCTTTCGTTACATTACATTTTTCAAAACGTGTATGATTCAGTATCTCCAGCACGGTTGCGACAACAGTGCTTAAAATATTACCTTTAGGAACTGAGCCTGCTGCTCGCTCCATATCTTTCCAGTATCTGAAAACCCCTATGGCCAATGAAATAACTGCGAAGAGAGCTATCGGTACAAAAACACTGTCAATGTACTCAGAAGGTAAAAACTTTGCATAAGAAATTTGACCAAGCTCATTCCGTGGAATGTTTGCAAAATTCAAATGACCGAGAGATGCAAGAATAAGAAAAAAGATAACGGCAGGTATTGCAAGGAGGGGAACAAGAGCACCAGGGCTTCCCAGAGCCTTTCCTAAAAACCGGGGTGCGGAATAATTTTCGATAGATAATTTTCTTACCGCATTGAGGACTTCTCCGGGCTTTGCCCCCCGAGGGCAATAAGCAGTACAGTCACTACACTGATGACAGAGCCAGATATCTGGATTACCAAAAAGTTTATCCTTTAACCCCCATTGTGCGTGTATCATTTCTTTTCTTGGGAATGGCTTTTCATTTTGGGTTAAATTACACACAACAGAACAAGTTGCACACTGATAACACTTTTTTAATGATTCTCCTCCAGCTTTAAGGATCTCATTGACAAATTGCAGATCAGGTGAAATTACAGGAGTATCGTCTTTCTTTACTTCAGATGCTGGAGCTGTGCCGGTTTCTACCTTTGTTTCAGGTGATGGGACTTTCTCTTGTTCCATATATACCCTCCCTTAAAGGTCGCAGACAAATTCTATGTTAAAATTCCTTGAACGGATTATGCCCTATTTCCTTAACCCTTTCAACAAAGGCATTTATCATATCCGGAAGCTTGTCATATTCGGAAATAGCCACCTGCATCATGTTAACCCTGTCTGCCTCGAGCTGTAATCTATTCAGTGTCTCCCCGATCTTTTCGAACCTTACACTTGCAAGTTCACTTCCTTTTATGAAATGACACTGGTAGTTCTCTCCGAACTTACAGCCAAGGAGGAGAAAACCATCTATGCCCTTTGAGAAGGCATCAGCTATCCATACGAGGTTCATACCACCAAGGCATCTCATAGGGATAAAACGAACACTCGGGTCTATGGTCTTCCGATTAAACCCTGCTGTGTCCAGGGCAGGATAAGCATCGTTTTCACAGACCAGGCATATGATCCTGAACTCCTCCTCCGGGACATCGACAGACTTGATCATTGACCCTATAATGTCAACACTGTAGTCTTTGAATGATACTATCCTTTCAGGACATGCACCCATACAGGTACCACACCGTCTACACCTATTGAGCATATATGTGGGAATACCTTTAGCATCTTCTTCAATGGCACCAAAGGGACATTCTTCTGTACATCTTTTACAGGCTGTGCACCTGATGAGTTGCGGGTCAGGGAATGTTAGATCCCATGCCCTTGGATGAACTGCCATACCTTTTGCAACATGATCAATACATTGTATCGCCTTAAAGGCAGCACCTGCTGCATCCTCCTGAGCCTCTGTCATATTCATTGGCTGTCTTACAGGGCCAGCAGCATAGACACCGGTTCTTCTTGTTTCATACTGGAAACAGATAAAGTTTGAGTCAGCGAAACCGACTGCCCCTTCAAGGGATGGAAGTTCAGGACCCTGTCTATAATCAAGGTTTAATATGAACTCGGGTTTAGGAGTTGTTTCTACATATGCCTTCTTGGCATCATCCCCTTTAGCAGCAGCCAGAGTTAATCCATCAAGATACTCCTGCGGGCCCCGTGTGGTAGGCACCATCCCCGTTGCAAGGACAACAAGATCAGCTTCGACCTTTATCTTTTCACCTAAAAAGGTTTTCTCCATTTGAACATAGAGATTCCCATTCCCTGCATCTGAAACACCTGTCACTTCACCCTTTGTCAGCATCACTCCCGGGTCGTTCTGGGCTTCCCTGTAAAATGCTTCAAGCCTTCCCGGAGTCCTGATGTCTTTGTATAGTATCATGGCCAAAGCTTCAGAATTCTGTCGTACATACCTTGCCTGTTTCAGCGATGTTGCACAACACATAGAAGAGCAATAGGGAAGATGATTCGGATCTCTCTGGCCAGCACACTGAATAAAGGCTACCTTTGTCACATCTTTCCCATCAGACGGTCTTGCAATAACTCCCTTTCTCGCTATCTCTTCAAATTCAATATTCGTCACAACGTCTTTGTATTTTCCATATCCAAGATGGCCAAGCTTTGTTGCATCATAAGGTATCCAGCCTGTAGCCATGACAATCGCCCCGATCTTCACCGTCTCAGGACTTCCATTTATTGATATTGTCACATCATATAACCCTGGCTGTCCTTCTGTTTTTGCAACCTTTGACGATTTATATACTTTGATGTTCGGATGACTTTCAACTTCTTTTATGACCTTATCGATATCCGTATCAACGATTATCGGTTCCTTGAAATCCCTTGTTGGAACCTTCTTGTATAATTTGTTCGCAAAGCCTCCGAGTTGGGGTTCTTTTTCAACAAGTACTACCTGGTATCCTGCTTTGGCAGATTCAAGAGCTGCTGTCATACCGCTAATACCACCACCGATAACTAATATGGTGCTGCTGAGATTTTCGAGGATTGCAGGTTCAGGCATATCACCTTTCTGCGCTTTAATAACACTCATGAGGACGTAATCCTCTGCTAAGCTCTGCGTGTCGTCTGTCTTCGGCGGTTGCATCCATGCAACAAATTCTCTTATATTGGCTCTCTCAGTTATACAGCCGGGAAAATCAAATTCCTCATATTTAACCCGGGGAGAACATGCTGCTATTACTATGGTATTAATTCCATCCTTCTTAATATCATTCTTTATTAACTGAAGGCCTTCTGGGCTGCATAAAATATCGTGGGTTTTAATCTGCTCCTCTTTGATGGGCCCAGTCTTTGCAGCTTTTGCAAGCTTTTCTATATCAACAGAATCCCCAATCCCACATCCCTTGCAGATATATACACCAAACTTTTTTTCCATTCCCTACCTCCTATTCACACTCTGGATGCTTTTTATAGCAGCGCCGGTCGCATCCTGAACTGATCTTGCAACATCAGCAGGGCTTTTCATTGTTCCTACTGCATATATCCCCTTCTTTAAAATGGCATCATCTACAAGCCCATCAGGTGTATATGGAATATCAATCCCAACTTTTGCCCCCTTCGTTGATAACTCCATCCCTGTAGCGAGCACAACCATGTCGAATTTGGCTTTGATTTTACTTCCTCCATAGATATCTTCCACTTCAACAATGACATCATTTGTACCTGGTTCTTCGGTAATCCCTGCTACCTTTCCCTTTGTAAAGATTACATTTGGATCATCCTTTATCTTCCAGTAGAATCTCTGTTCATACAGTCCGGGGGTTCTGATATCTATATAGTATATTTGCATTTTTGCTTCAGGATACTGTTCCTTCACATACATGGCATGCTTTAATGTGGCTAAGCAACATATAGAGGAACAATATGGCAGATGGTTTTCATCCCTTGATCCTGCACACTGAACAAAGGCAATGTTCTTTATCTCTTTCCCATCTGAAGGCCTGACAATCTTTCCCTTTGTGGGGCCGCCCGGTGATGCTAACCTTTCCATCATCATATTGGTGATGACATTTTTTATCTTACCGGAACCCAGAATGTCTAATTTGCTCATATCATAGGGATTCCAACCAGTTGCCAAAACTACTGCACCTACCTTCAGATTTATCTTCTCAGGTTTCATGTCGAGGTCAATCGCATTATACTTGCATGCATCAAAACATGCCTTCATGCAGTCCTTAGAACAGTATTTACTATCAATAACATATTGGAAGGGGAATGCCTGTTCAAAGGGGAGATAAGCAGCCTTTGTCTTATCCATACCGAAATTAAACTCATTCTCTCTGTAAGACGGACATGCCTGCGCACAGGCATCACAGCCGACACACTTGTCATTCACATACCGTGGGTTCAACTTAACGGTGACATCAAAATTGCCTTCCTCCCCCTTGATGTCCTCAACCTCTGCAAGGGTATGGAATGTGATCCGGGGATTGTTTTTAATTCTCTTGAACTGTATCTCGAGGCCACAGTTCGGGGGGCAGAGTTTCCAGAAGTATTTGTTTATCTGTGCCACCCTTCCACCAAGATAGGGGTTCTTCTCAACGATATAAGCGTCAATCCCTGCTTCTGCTGTTTCGATCGCAGCAGTGAGTCCGCTCATACCTCCCCCGACAACAAGAACTTTTTTATTCGCTGCCATAGTAACCCTCCTTAAAGGCAGTAAGTCACAAAGAGATAGTTATAAAAATATAACCATCTTTTTTTAACTTACCAATTGAACGGGGAAATTATAGCACACTTGTCAATAAAAATCTTTCTTGAGAATTAAAAAAGAAAGGGGAGGGCAAAGCCCTCCCCAATCGATATCAACTATGGGTACATCTGAACGTATGGTACTTTCTTAAACTCCCAGGTGTTGGCCTCTGCATTGTACTTGGAATTTGTGAAGCACTTCCAGTTAGTGTCATCGATCTTGTTGAAATCACCTCTGTAGTAGTAGCCGGGGTACCTGGACTCCTCTCTGAAGAGGATGTGCCGTGCATGTGCCTCAACAGACAGAATCCTGTGATAGTTCTCAAAGCACCTTAAGAGCTCATGGAGGTTGGCTGCTGCCATTTTGTTGCAATCCTCTTTGAGCAACTCAAGCAGCTTGAGACCTTCATCGAGCATGGTCTTTGAGGTCATATACCAGGTACTGCAACCGCCGAAGTACTCGTCAGCAATCTTCATGAGTCGTGCCTGGAGTGCTTTTGGACCAATGTAATTAGGGTTGATCCCGGGATCTGTTGTGTAGGTTTTATATTTCTCATAGACCTCGAACGGCAGATAGAGTTCAGCCGCAATCTCATCAAGGGACAATTTTGGTGATGGCTTGTAGTCTGCATGGTCGAGGACGTATGCTATTGCAGCCTTGGCTGCCATTCTTCCTTCAGCATGGGAACCTGATGAGAACTTATGGCCTGATGCACCGACAACGTCACCTGACATGAAGAGACCGGGTACGGTAGACATCCTGTTGTAACCCCAGGAATAATGTTCCGGTGTGCCTGGAAGATCGCCAGGGCCGCTTACCCAGAACCCTGCGCAGCCTGCGTGTGAACCAAGGAGATACGGCTCTGTAGGCATGATCTCGGAAGCAACCTTATCAGGCTCAATATTCCTTGCTGCCCAGAGAGATGCCTGTCCGATAGCCATGTCGAGGAAGTCCTCCCATGCCTCTGCTTCAAGGTGCTTGATCTGCTTGGCACCTTCTTTTTCACCGAGCTTCTCTTTCATGGTCTTGGAGATTATTTCCAGCGCTGCAGGGGTCTGCATAAGGATCGGTCCTCTCCCATCTTTCATAGCCCTCATCATCAGGTGGTTTCTGATGGCAGTGCCGAGATTCTTTGCATAGTCTCCATATCTGGCAACTGCATCGTCAAAATACTCTTTGTCAGCACAATAGTCGTTACCATAGCTGTCAGTTGCTTTTGCCTTGAAGAAGAGGAACCATGCGCCGACAGGTCCATAACCGTCTTTGAACCTTGCAGGGACGAACCTGTTCTCCATTAAGGTCAGCTCTGCACCAGCCTGCATGCCAAAGGCATACCCTGAACCAGAGCAAAACACCGGGTACCAAGTTCTTCCCAAACCTTCACCGACCGACCTCGGTCTGTAGCAATTAACTGCTCCAGCAGTTGCACAGAGCATTGCCTTTGCTTTGAAGGAATAAATCTTGTTTTCTCTCACGCTGAATCCGATGGCTGCTGCTACGTTTTTCCCGTTTGTATCCATTACAGCCTTTACGATGAATACCCTTTCATAATGGTTCTGGGCCATACCGGTCGCAGCTCTGTTCGTCTCAAGGGCCTTCTTTGCAGCCTCAGCAACAATGACTTTGTAGGACTCACCATTGATCATGATCTGCCATTTACCGGTTCTTACCGGTGTGCCGCCGTCCTTCAGAGCTTTTTTCCCGGCTGCTTTCGCCTGATGACCGTCCATTGAGAAACCGTCATCGCCTTTTTTCCAGATGGGGAGTCCCCACTCTTCGAAACATTCGACTGAATCGTCAACGTGTCTTCCGAGGTCGTATACGAGGTCTTCCCTGATGATGCCCATGAGGTCGTTCCTTACGTATTTCACGTAATCAGTGACTTTATTTTCACCAACATAAGTATTAATAGCGGAGAGACCCATTGCAACAGCGCCGCTTCTGTCGGTTGCAGCCTTGTCAACCAATACAACCTTCAGTTTTTTCGCGTTTGCCCAGCGGCATGCCTCAAAGGCTGCACCGCAACCAGCCATACCACCGCCCATTATGAGAAGGTCGCAATCTACCTCGGTAACTTCAGGTTTTGCACAATATGAAAATGTACAGGTTTCTTTTTCCATTTATATTCACCTCCTTTAGTTTATTCAGTCCTTGCAGGCTTTGTAAACAAACCAGGTTGCTTGATTGTTGCAAAATCAGGCTCTGGTTTGCCTGCATAAGGATCAACAGAACCTTCAACAGTGGTCCTGATAGGGAATTTGAACCTCTTGAGTAATCCACTCCTGAACTTAATTGTCCACATGATGTCCTCTGTCCCTCTCAGTGGAATAGTGCTGGATCCAAGAGGTACAAAATCTGAGTAACCCCTTACCTCGACTGCCTGCTGAGGACAGATCTTTACACAGTTAAAGCACTCCCAGCACTGCTCAGGCTCCTGATTGTATGCCTTCATCTTATCCCTATCAAGTGCCATTAAATCATGGGGACAGATATACTGGCATGCAGTTTTGTCCTGAGCCTTACAACCATCGCATTTTTCAGTAATTACAAAACTTGGCATTTAACTACACCTCCTTTTATTGAATGAGTTGAGAGTCGATTAACAACAACTGAAACATGAAAAGTCTTTACACCTCCTTTCCTCGTGTTATTTCTCTACAGTTTTAATGAAGTCATCCATAACATTTAATGTTTTTTTGCTAACAACAAGGTCAAATATCTTGTCTTTTACTGCCTTTGGGAGTAACTCAATACTCTTTGTAGTAGCAGTATCAAATTTTGCCATAGGGAATATTTTGAGAATCTTGTCTCTCTGTCCTGCTGTGTTGGGAACAGCAAGAACCTTTAACCCTGCCAGCACTTCTTTACACATACCTGCAAGACCGGCTGCCTGAAGTTTTGCGAGCCGTTCTTCGTTGATCCATAAGTTAATTGGATAAGTCTCTTCAGCCATATTTTCCCTCCTTAGTTTTTTATTTCGAGTCTTTATTTCAATGGTTCAATAGTAAATACAGGATTCCTCCTCTTGAGGTAATCCTCTGTAACAAACGCATTGCCAAAGCCGTACTTTTCAGCAGACTCCATGATCATGTCAAAAACCTCAGGCCTGAAGATACGGCGAGGCGGTTTGACACCATCCTGTATGATGCTTCTGATTAATGTGCCGCTGAATGATGCCTTTTTATCCTTATGGCCACAAAGACCCATATAAGTAACTTCATCACAAACAGGGCAGAACCACCAGTCGAGATTGAAAATAGGTGTGATATTGAGAGACCCTTTGGGCAGTCTCTCGAAGATCCTATGTGCATCATATGGATCATAATAGGTACCAACACCGGCATGGTCTCTTCCGAACATGTGGTGGGTGCAGCCGAGGTTGGTCCTCAGGCATGCATGGAATATTGCTTCTTTCGGCCCGGCATATCGCATATCCCAGAGGGTGCATGTGGTTAAAAATATATCTTCCCTGAAATATCCGTGCTTGCCCTGAGCCTCCTGGCAGAGGATGATTGCTTCATCGATATAGTCACCCGGTCTTTTCGAACCGATCATCGCATTTACCAGAATTCCTCCACGAGGTTTATCTACCATCATAGAACCATAAGCTCCTAAGTATGCACCTTTCATGAGCCATTCATGGCCGGTATGCGGGACATTTCTTGTCTGATGGTTGATGATCATCTCCCATCCTTTTTCCTTAAATCTTTCCCTCATCTGTTTCGGGGTGAGCCAGAATCTTGTAAAGGGCTCGTTTATCTTCGGAGGGTTGAGGAGGGTGATCTTTCCACCAAGGAATTTATCCTGATATTGATATGTTCTCTTGGCCCCAGGATGTTTTTCTTCAGTAGTTCCGTAAACCTTCATTGCCACTTCTTTTTTGTCCAAGGTGAAGATATCCGTGATATCAAAAATGGCAAAAGGATTCCCGGTGTAGGTGAGAAGGACCTCATCATACTGCTTGATACCGGATTTTTCGAGATCCTCGCTGGAGATATCATAGATAATAGGGATGCTCCATACAGTTTTTCCATCTGCAAGTAGCATATTGTTACAGACAGACTCAACATCAGCCTTTGTCATGAACCCTTCCAATGGGCTGAAAAAACCGTACGCAATATCGATTATTTCTGTCGCCATCTGCAAACGGACATCTAACGTTTTTACTTTTGCAGCCTTGAGTTCAGCTACTCTTTTTAGCGCGGCATCTTTTGACATTACGCGTTCAATAATTTCTTTGCCACCATGACCAATCATTTCCATGTCTTATCCTCCTTTTAATTTTGTTATAAGCAACCGCTTATTTGCCTTCTATGACACTGCAAACCTTACTGAATATCTCATCAATGCTGCCTGTACCCATGACTGATTTCAGTATCCCCTTTTTCTTGTAATAATCCATAAGGGGTGCTGTCTGGGCGTCATATACATCAAGCCTTCTCTTGATTGTCTCTTCTTTATCATCATCCCTCTGAAAGAGTTCACCACTGCATTTGTCACATACACCCTCTTTCTTAGGAGAAGAAAAATATATGTTGTACATCTGCTGGCATTTCTTGCATGTCCTCCTTCCTGTCAATCTCTTCATGAGGATGTCCCGATCGACATCAACATCTACAGCAGCATCAAGAGGGGCCTTCATTTCAGTAAGTACCCTATCGAGGACTTCTGCCTGTGCAGTATTCCTCGGAAAGCCATCAAGGATGTAACCCTTTTTACAGTCATCTTTGGCAATTCTCTCCTTGACAAGTCCTATGACAACACTATCAGGCACAAGCTCGCCCTTATCCATATAGGACTTGGCTTCTTTTCCGAGAGGTGTACCCGCTGCTACAGCAGCCCTTAAGATGTCCCCTGTAGAAATCTGTGGAATCCTGTATTTCTCGACGAGTTTCTTTGCCTGAGTTCCCTTCCCCGCGCCTGGTGCACCAAGAAAAACAAGTCTCATGTTCCCCCCCTTTGACCTTCAAATTAAAAAACAGGAAAGCACCCAAAATGAGAGTAGGTGCAAAAATTACAAAGATTAAAGAAGTAACCTAGCGTTAAAAACAGGGAAGTATAATCATTACGCTACCTTAAGGTCAAATTCATATTTTTGATAGATAGATAAAATTTACTTATCAGACCTCTTAAGAATTGTAAATTTATAATTTAGAAATAAAATTATTCAAAAATTCCCCCCTCGTGAAGATATCTTTGGAGCTTCCTTAGCGCCTTTCCTCTATGGCTCAAGGCATCTTTCTCGTCCGCAGTCATTTCTGCGAAGGTTCTGTTATATCCTTCTGGATAAAATACAGGATCATAGCCGAAGCCTTGAAAGCCCCTTGGCTCTCTCCCAATCATTCCTTCCACATATCCAGAAAATGTTTTTACACTCCCTTCGGGAAATGCCAAGGCTATGCAACATACGAACCTCGCACCCCTTTGCTCATCAGCAATCGAACGCATTTCAAATAGTAATTTCTCGATATTCTTTCTGTCGTCCGCATCCTCACCAGCATACCTTGCAGATAATGTACCCGGGTCCCCATTCAGCACATATACCTCAAGCCCCGAATCATCTGCTACTGAAGGTTTTCCCGTATATCTTGCAACGGTTTGTGCCTTCTTTACGGCGTTCTCTTCAAAGGTCACCCCCTTTTCCTCCACCTCAGGGCATCCTATAAAGTCATCAAGTGTCTGTATCGAGAGTGATAAATCTGCAATCATTCTCTTCATTTCTTCGATTTTTTTCTTATTTCTTGTTGCAAGGACTACATCCATTTTCAGTTTGTTGAGTTTACCCACCAGTTGCATAAATTTTCTTCGCTTGAGGAGGCAGATGTGATGAAAAGCCCTGCCATCGACACCTTACAGCCCTCCCATGTGGTCTGCCAGCCTTTTCGGGAATACACAAAAGGTGAAATCTACGGTCACGTGTATCAGAATAAAATCTTGTCGATTTGCAGGGGTTTTCAGCATTTCTGCCTCCTTGTTAATGCAACGTTTGGGTTTATTGAGTTTTTTGAGTTCACTGAGTTCTTCGGGTTATAACACAAAAAACTGAGCAAACTCAAGAAACTGTGTAAACAGGAGCCGGGGTGCCCTTGAAAATTTAGGAATCTTCTGTTAGTATTTTGGATGTCAGGGGAATTTAAACGGGCAGGATTGCTTCTCAGAGCAATTGCTAAAACCCTTGACTTTATTATCATCGCAGCGGTAGGAGAGGTAATTCCGAAAGCAGGCTTTTTTGCAGGGCTTGCCTATCTTTTGATAGGGGATGGACTTTTTGATGGGAGAAGTTTAGGGAAAAAACTCATCGGGCTCAGGGTTGTCTCAGCAGACACAAATGAGCCCTGTTCATTCAGAGATTCGATACTCAGAAATAGTATTTTCGGCATCGGATACCTTCTCTATCTGATACCCTGGCTTGGATGGATATTTATACTAATCGTTATTGTTTTTGAGTTTATCGTCCTGCTTGGGAGCAAAGATGGAATGCGTCTCGGCGATGAGATTGCAAAGACAAAGGTAGTAGCAGTAACCACTGATACAGAAACCTTAACAGGGAGGCTAAATGCTTCATAATATACTTGGATGGTTCTCGAATGACCTTGCCATTGACCTCGGGACAGCTAACACCCTTGTATTCGTCAAAGGCAAAGGTATCGTATGTGACGAACCTTCTGTTGTCGTGCAAAGAAGGGACAATAAGAAACTCATAGCCGTCGGTGCTGAGGCTAAAAGGATGCTCGGCAAAACCCCTTCAGATATCGTAGCTATAAAACCATTGAAAGATGGTGTTATTGCTGATTTTGACGCAGCAGAGGAGATGCTCAAGTACTTTATAAAAAAGGTCCATAACAGGAGGAGTTTTGTATCACCAAGGGTGATTATTGGGGTACCTTCGGGTATTACACAGGTGGAGCAGAGGGCTGTAAAGGATGCTGCCCAGGCATCTGGAGCAAGGGAGGTCTACCTGGTTGGAGAACCTATGGCAGCTGCTATAGGGGTAGGACTTCCGGTAGGAGAGCCATCAGGCAACATGATTGTCGACATCGGAGGTGGCACAACTGACATCGCTGTCATATCCCTCGACGGGGTAGTTTATAGTAAAGCCGTAAGGATAGGGGGCGATAAGATGGATGAGGGTATTATCGCCTATATCAAACGCAGATACAATCTCATGATAGGAGATAGAACAGCAGAACAGATAAAGATTGAAATAGGCTCTGCCTATATAAAAGATAATGAGCTCGTCCTGAGCAGGCAGTTTAAGCCTACTGTCAATAGCGATGTCATCGAGTTTACGCCAGGTCTGCATGAAAGAAAAGATGTACATCAGGCTGCTGAAAGGAATAATAAATTAACAATGGATATAAAGGGTAGGGATCTCATTTCAGGCATACCGAAGACCATAACAATCACCGAAGAAGAAATCCGTGAAGCCCTTGTAGAGCCTGTGAATATCATCCTTGATACAATAAAAATTATCCTCGAAAATACCCCTCCTGAGCTCGCAGCAGACATCGTGGACAGAGGGATCGTTCTTGCTGGTGGGGGTGCCCTTCTCAGGGGGCTCGATTCACTGATAAGAGAAACCACAGGGCTTCCTGTCATTGTGGCAGATGACCCCCTCACAGCTGTTGTCCGGGGAGTCGGCAGTATGCTCGATGATTTAGAGTTGCTTAGAAGAGTAGCTTTCAATTAGTAATGCCTAAGAAGAGGCTCCTGCTTCTCCTCTTTATTATCCTATCCCTTGGCTTGATGACTTACCAGAGTAAAAAGGAACACCTCTTGCCTTTAAGATTCCTCAATAATACACTGAACGGTTTTCATGCTATAGTGAATTCTGTAAAAGACTCGGTCACCTCCCCTTTTAAAAAGATGCTCATCAGGGAAGAGGAAAACACAAGATTAAAAGCAGAGCTCAATAGATTGCTTGAAGAACAGCAGAAGTATCAGGAAGCCCTGCTTGAAAATAGGAGGCTCAGGGAACTCCTTTCGCTAAAGGAAAAAGACCACAGATATGTTACAGCTTCCCGCGTTATCGCCAGAGGCGCAGATCAGTGGTCTAACACCTTCGTTCTTGACAAAGGGCTATCTGACGGAGTAACAAAAGATATGACGGCTATAACTCCAAAGGGTCTCATTGGAAAGATTTCAGGAGTTTATAGTTCTTACTCATATTTACTCCTTCTTACAGATTTAAATTTCTCTGCTGCTGTAAGGCTTCAGGAAAGCAGAAGAGAAGGGATAATCTCTGGCATGGGCCTCAGAAAGTGCCAGTTAAAATATATACCCCTTGAAGAAGAGGTAAAAGTAGGCAATATAATAATAACATCCGGACTGGATTCTTTATTCCCACAGGGAATACCCGTTGGTTACATATCAAAAGTCGATAAAAAAGGGGCAGGGCTTTTCCAGAACATAGAGGTAACCCCCTTTGAGGATAATTCAAAGGTTGAGGAGGTGGCAATTATAAAAAGATGACTTACATCCTCTGGATAGTTATAATCCTTTTTACCTTTTTCATGAAGGAAAGGATATCACTCTTTGACGTGGTTCCGAACTTCACAGCTGTCTTAGTCTACTATGCAGGCATGAGGAAAGGGGAACTTGAGGGTATGTTTTTCGGCTCTCTTATTGGTTTCGTAGAGGATAGCCTTTCAGGTGCATTCCTTGGCCCTAATCTCCTGAGTAAAGGTATCGTTGGTTATTTTTCCTCTTTTATTTCTGGTAGCTTCTTCAGATGGACACCCCTTTTGGGTACTATCGGTATATCTGTCCTGACATTAGTCGATAATGCTCTCGTCTTTGCTTCGAGAAGCTTCTTTGATAGAATGCCAGCTAGCATGAAAGCAGCTGTTATCATAACCATTATACAATCTCTCGTCAATGCACCTTTAGGGTTATTTCTGAAGCCAAAGGATATACAGAAAACAGTGTAGCAGAACTCTAACAACGAGAAGATAAAAGTGAAATGGGAATCTGAAAGAATCTTAAGAATAAGCTATATTGTGATTGTAGTCTTTCTCCTTCTCATCATGAGGCTATGGCAGTTACAAGTATTGGAGGGCAGTAAATATAGGGAACTCTCTGAGGTCAACAGGCTCAGAATAATAGCGACACCGGCACCGCGGGGCATACTCTTTGACAGAAACGGCATTCCCCTCGTAAAAAACTCCTCTTATTATTGCGCATCCATAATCTATGGAGAATTCGATAAAAGTAAGACTGATTTACTCTCAAAAGTCCTGAATGTGCAGGTAGAAGAGATACTCGCAAAAATAAACAAAGAAGAACTGAGCCCTTTCACCCCCATAAGACTAAAGCAGGGACTGACTTTTAATGAGGTTGCATATATTGAATCTCGAAGATCTGACTTTCCAGGTCTTATCATTGAGGTCGACGCCAGCAGGGAATATATCTATGGTAGTATTGGTTCACATCTCATAGGTTATCTCGGGAAACCGAATCCGTCCCAATTTAAAGACCCGGCATTCAGGGATGTCCCACCAGATGCATTCATAGGGCAATGGGGAGCTGAAATGCTTTTTGATAAATCCCTGAGAGGCACCCCCGGTGAGAGGGTTATAGAGGTTGATTCCCTCGGAAGAGAGATAAGGCTCTTAAAGGAGAACTCACCGATAAAGGGAGAGGATATCAGGCTGAGCCTCAATATTAATCTACAAAAAGAAGCTGAAGAAGCATTTGGAGAAAGGGCAGGTGCCCTTGTTGCTATCAAACCTGACACCGGAGAAATCCTGGGACTGGTGAGCAGACCCTCCTTCGATCCTGACCTTTTTGCAAAGGGAATAAGCTATAGAGAATGGTTAGCCCTTACGAAAGACACCAAGAAACCCATGCTCAACAGGGCACTCCAAAGCCAGTATCCACCTGGATCTACATTCAAGATCATTACGGCGATAGCGGGCCTTGAAGAAGGAGTCATTACACCTGAGACAAAGGTTGAGTGTAGAGGAGGAATAAATTATGGCAGGTGGCATTTCGGCTGCTGGCGCAAAGAAGGGCATGGTGTGATGTCTTTGCACAGGGCTTTAGTAGAATCCTGTGATGTATATTTCTATGAGGTTGGTAAACGTCTCGGTATAGACAAAATTTACGACTACGCTTCAAGCTTTGGGTTAGGAAAAGAGACTGGCTTCCAACTTGTTAACGAGCGGAAGGGAATACTACCAAATACAAAGTGGAAGGAAGAGGAGAAAAAACAGAAATGGTATATTGGTGAAACCTTCAATTCAGCAATAGGTCAGGGATATGTCGCTGTCACTCCGATACAGATGGCGGTTATGATAAGTGCAATAGCTAATGGTGGGAATATCTACAGGCCTACACTGGTGAAAGATGCCATACCAGTCCTTTCAGGAAAGGGGAGGGTGAGGCCTGAAACCCTCGAACTTATTAAAAGGGCACTTTCAGGGGTTGTGAATGAACCTGGTGGAACTGGATGGGCTGCAAAGTCGGAGTTCGTGAGCATCTGTGGCAAGACAGGAACAGCCCAGGTTATTGCGATGAAAGGAGGTTCTCAGTATCAGGCGGAGAGATTTAGGGACCATGCATGGTTTGTTGCCTTTGCTCCAGCTGAAAAACCAGAGGTAGCACTTTCAGTATTTGTTGAGCATGGCGGTCATGGTGGAGGGGCTGCAGCACCAATTGCAAAGAAAGCGATAGAAGGGTATTTAAAGAATTCAGAAATCAAGAATAAAAATTAAATAGTTATACTTTTAAAGTATAATTCCTTAAAAATGTTACGGATAGACCGCAGGCTGATTAAGAATTTTGACTGGATCACATTCTCAGTTGTCATCATTATCGCTCTCATTGGGATTATGACCATATACAGTGCTACACGTCCTCTCACCGAGGGAATGAATTCACGATTTTATATAAAACAGGCATTATGGCTCTTGTTTGGAGTTCTTGCATTATGCATGATTGTTAGCTTTGACTACGTTTGGCTCAGTAGATTTTCCCTCCACCTCTATTTTGTGGGTATTATTTCACTCATAACCGTCTTTATCTTAGGCAAAGTGGGCATGGGTGCCCAGAGATGGGTGAGCATCGGTCCTATCTCTTTTCAACCCTCAGAATTCTTTAAGCTCATATACATCATCATGCTCTCGTATCAACTTAGCATCATGAATAGTCCTCTCAGCACAATCTCTCTTTTTCGGTTATTCTTCTTCATTGTATTTATCCCCTTCATCCTTCTCATTAAACAACCTGACCTCGGAACAGGATTAATAACCCTGTTAATCTTCCTTTCTTTAACTCTCGCAAAGGGACTCCACCGGAAAATTACTGTACTCCTAGTAATTATAGGGTTGATCTCCTTGCCTTTCCTCGGGAGTATATTCTGGGAAGGACTCAGAGACTACCAGAAGAGCAGGCTTATCGCCTTTCTGGAACCTGGGGTAGACCCGACAGGGATTGGGTACCACATAAACCAATCGAAGATTACCGTGGGATCTGGTAAGTTCTTTGGAAAGGGCTACCTGAATGGCACACAGGGACCCTTCAGGTTTCTACCAGAGAAGCATACAGACTTTATATTCGCAGTCTTTGCTGAGGAGTGGGGATTCCTTGGGAGTCTTCTTCTTTTATCTCTCTATACTGTCTTAATACTAAGAGGTCTCAACACTGCAAGGAACGCGAGAGAGGATTTTGGAAGGTTCCTTGCACTCGGGATAACATTCATGTTTTTAACCTATTTTGTTGTTAATGTCGGGATGACCTTAGGTATTATGCCCGTCGTCGGGATACCCCTCCCATTTATGAGCTACGGAGGAACTGCTCTTCTGTCAAATCTTTTGGCTGTTGGGTTACTTATCAATGTACGGACGCGGAGGTTTGAACTCTTTCACTAAAAGTGCAGCTTTTGGTATAATTTTCTCTGTTTCGAGACTGTCACCTATTCACTCTTCGCTCATCACTATTTTATATGGCGGTGTAGCTCAGTTGGTTAGAGCATGCGGCTCATATCCGCAGTGTCCGGGGTTCAAATCCCTGCACCGCCACTAAAGAAAAAACTTATTATGAGTCAAAAAGAGCAGGCAGAAATAAGGTAACAAGATATGAGCCATTCCATTTTTCAATGGCTCTTTAGAGACGCTGCCCAAATTTAGATATACATCATTTTTACCAAAAAAGGTATCTTACAGCATGGTATTGAATAATGAATTTTATGAGATAATTCTCGATAATCTCTATGATGGCGTATATTTTGTTGACCGCGATAAAAGGATCCTTTATTGGAACAGAGGGGCAGAAAAGATCACGGGTTTCTCTGCTGAAGATGTCATTGGAAAGCGCTGCTGGAATAATGTTCTCAGACATGTAGATGCCCAGGGTAATAATCTCTGTGAAGCGGAATGTCCAATCCTTAAAACCATTTTTAATGGGAACAGATGGGAGGCAGAGGTATATCTACACCATAAAGATGGACACAGGGTGCCTGTTGCGACCCGTGCTGTACCCATAAAGAATACAGAGGGGAAGATTATTGGTGCTGCGGAGATATTCAGTGACACTTCCTCAACGACTGCATTAGCACAAAAGGTAAAAGAACTCCAGGAGATTGCTTTCCTCGATTCTCTCACTCACCTGGCTAATAGACGCTACATTGAGATAAACATCCAAGATCGACTTTCTGAGCTTACCAGGTATGGCTGGCCCTTCGGTATCATATTAGCCGATGTGGACAAATTTAAATCTATCAATGATACCTACGGGCATGATGTAGGGGACCAGGTACTGAAGATGGTGGCTAAAACTCTGCCAGTATGCCTGAGACTCTTCGATATTGTAGGACGTTGGGGCGGAGATGAATTCGTTGCGATAGTCATTAATGTTCGAAAAAAGTACCTGTATGATATAGCTCAAAGATTTCTCTCCCTGATACGAAGTTCTGTCATCCCCGTAGGAAGAGAGACCTTGAGAGTGACCGTCTCCATAGGTGCAACCCGTGCGAGGCAGACGGACTCAGTATTCTCAGTCTTAAAAAGGGCTGACAGTCTCATGTATAAAAGTAAAGCCTCCGGGGGAGACTGCATATCAGTGGATAGATAAAAAGGCATTCCTCTATTGAGGTATAACCTAAGCACCTGTAACCTGTAAATGGTAATAAAAGATACATTCACTCCCCAAAACATTGAAAGGATATTTGAAGGGGAATTTTCCACTGCTACCAATATTCAACTCCTCTGGAAAAGCAGTGAATCTTTCAAAAAGATTTTTGATGCTGTCAGGGACGCACAACAATTCATATGCCTTCAATTCTACATATTCAGAAATGATGAGACAGGCAGGGAACTATCTGAACTTTTAAAACAGAAGGGGCAAGAAGGCATCAGTGTCTATATCCTGTATGACCACTTTGGTTCCTTTGGAACACCGGGGAGTTTCTGGAAAGAAATGAAAAAAGCAGGTATTCATGTAAGGTCCTCTCATCCTTTTAAATGGACAGCCCCTTTCCACTACGTGCACAGAGATCACCGTAAGCTTATTGTGATAGATGCTGAGAAGGCATTTACAGGAGGGTTAAATATTGCTAATGAGTATAGCGGTTTCCATTTTAAACACAAGGGACGGGTCTGGCGTGATACGGGTATACTCCTTGAGGGTCCTATAGTAAATGCCCTTTTTAAGACTTTCCAAAAAAGCTGGTGTACCTGGGGAGGGGAAAAGATTGAGTTTCAAGGAAAATCTGAAGCATCATCGAAAGGTATTCCAGCAATTCCTATCTTTGTAGATTCGAGTAGAGGCAGAAGAAGGATGAGAAGACTTATCTATTACAGCATCAACCATGCAAAGAAATGCATTTCTCTGACAACAGCGTACTTCACACCGAGTAGAAGAATGGTTGAAACTCTCGAAGAAGCTAAAAGACGTGGAGCGAGGGTAAGACTACTTGTTCCTGGTAAAAGTGATGTTCCTGCTGCATCATATGCAGGAAGGGCATTCTTTTCGAAACTCTTGAATGCGGGTGTGGAAATATACACCTATAGAGGAGAAGACATACTTCATGCAAAGACGTTCATATTTGATGAATGCTGGAGTATTATCGGGTCTACAAACCTCGATTTCCAGTCCCTCAGATACAATGATGAAGGAAATGTCGGGATCATTGATACCGGATTTGCCTCACAGATGACGGAGATATTTGAAGAGGATCTAAAGCATTCTCAGAAAGTAGAAAGAGAGGAGTGGTTAAAACGACCTCTTTCAGAAAAAATAAAAGAACACTTTTTCTCATTATTCAGAAGAAGGCTCTAAGGTTTTTTTGTATTTTCTTCGCACCACTCCCTTGCATTCTGGAACATCCTGAGCCAGGGAGAGGCCTCAAGGTTTTTCCTCCATTCCTCTGGCATGTGAGGCCACTGCCATTTAAGAAAGGTCCTTTCTGGATGGGGCATCATGGCAAGGTGTCTGCCATCAGGTGAACAGAGGGCTGTTATTCCCAAAGAAGAACCATTCGGATTCAATGGATACGTCTCGGTGACTTCTCCGTTATCATCGATAAACCTTATAGGTGCAAGATCTCTGTTAAGAACTTCTTGCATTATTTCCTCATCTGGGAAATAGAGCCTCCCCTCGCCATGGGCAATCCAGACACCAAGGGTAGAGCCCTCCATGTCTTTTAGCATGATAGCCGGGCTCTGGAGGATGCGTACAGTCGAGAATCTTGATTCAAATCTTCCTGAGCGATTACTAATGAATCTTGGTTGAAGCCGATCAGGAATCCCCTTCCATGGAATCCAGCCAAGAAGCGCCATAAGCTGGCAACCGTTACAGACACCGAGACTGAAGGTATCAGACCTTTCATAGAACTTCTGGAACTGCTCAGAGAGTCTTTTATGAAACCTGATTACCCCTGCCCAGCCTTTAGCCGAATCGAGTACGTCGGCGTAACTGAATCCTCCAACAAAGGCAACACCTTGAAAGTCATCCGGATCTGCTCTCCCTTCAAGAAGGTCTGTCATGGTAATATCCCATACTTCAAATCCAGCCTGATAAAAAGCAGAGGTCATTTCCCGGTCGCCGTTACTGCCTTCTTCCCGGATAATAGCTACTTTCGGCTTTACATCCAATGACTCTTCCACCCCCCTTTTAATTCCCCCCTTAGTAAGGGGGCCCGCCTGCCGTCCGTCGGGCAGGGACACAGAGGGGTTAAAGGGGGACGAGGGGGGATTTTGAGGAGTAAAGGTAAGGACATACTGAGGACCTTTTCTGTCAAAATTTACCTTTCTCTCCTCATCAATGCAATCAGGGTCTGCCTGGAGTCTGTCGAGGTGGTAACTTGTTTCCTCCCAGAGATCTCTGAGAACTCTCATGTCTTCATCTAAAACCGTTCGGGGTTCGGAGTTCGGAGTTCGGAGACTTATCTTGATTCTTTTTTCTGGTAAACTCCTGCCAATAATCTGATAAGGCACGCTATTTTCATCCAATAACCTGAGAACATCTTTTTCATTCTCTGGAGGATATTCAATAACCAGTCCGAGTTCTTCAGAGAATAGGAGAGGAATTTCGAATTTCGAATTTCGAATTTCGGAATATTCCGCATTCTGCAATCCGCATCCCGCATTATTAATGTTTATCTCTATCCCGCAATTGCCTCCAAAAGCCATCTCAAGGAGAGTCGTTATCAATCCCCCGTCACTTCTGTCATGACCAGAAAGGATCAGGTTCTCTGAAATAAGTCTCTGTATGGCATTAAAGGTGTGTTTAAGAAGTTGAGGCTCATCCAGGTCAGGCGGTTCATTCCCGATCTGCCCATAGACCTGTGCTAAGGCAGTGCCACCCATCCTGTACTTTCCGTTACCAAGATCGATGTAAAGCAACCTGCTTTCACCCGGCCTTTTTATATCAGGTGTGATTACCTTTGTAATATCCGGACATGTGACATAGGCAGAAACAACTATGGTTCCCGGAGCCTTGACTATCTCGGTCTTCCCCGATGAATCAGAGACCATGGCAGCCATGGATAGGCTGTCTTTACCTCCGTCAATGGCTATGCCAAGTTCAATCATGATATCCCTCAATGCTACCGCAGCATCATAGAGTCTGGCACCTTCACCCGGAAGCTTTGCTGCCCACATCCAGTTTCCCGAGCATTTAATATCTTCGAGGGCGCTCACCTTTGCCCAAACAATATTTGTGAGTGCCTCGCCAACACTCATGCGAGCCATTACCTGAGGGTTTATTAAACCTTTTATGGGTTGTTCACCAATGGATATAGCTACCCCTGTCAAACCAAAATGGCTCTGACACACAACTGCAACATTAGATAGAGTCAATTGGAGGGGGCCAACGCATTGTTGTTGAGCAATGAGTCCCGTAACAGACCTGTCAACCTTATTGGTAAGAAATCTCTTTGAACCCACAGCGACGAGACGGATAACTCTTTCAAGAGCTTCTCTTACTGTTATATCCACTGATAATCTCAAGGGCTCAAGATTGGGTTCAATCCGTTCAAGGTGAAATGTCTTCTGCGGCATCTCACCGAGAACCCTTGATAATTCAAGATTAACAGGAGTATTTCCATCTGTTGCGTCATATACCACAATATAGCCATCTCCTGTAATAGCTCCAACAATAGAGCAGGGGACTTTCTCTCTTTTGCAGAGATCAAGGAACATCTCAGCCCTTTCAGCCCTTATAAGGAGGGCATTATTCTCCTGATACTCAGCTCCCCATATTTCAAGGACAGAGAGGGTATTGTCACCGAGCAAAATATTTCTTACACTGATCAATGCACCTGCTGGATAGATAATCTCCTTGATTACATTGGAATTACCTCCAGCACCCTGGTCATGAACGCTTATGATAGGATTCTTATCTCCTATCTCTATACACGTCCTGATGACTCTGTTAACCTTCTGCTCCATCTCCGCATCACCGCGCTGCACAGCGCTGAAGTCCAGCTCAGCAATATTTTCCCCCTGTATCATGCTTGAGGCAGCACCACCACCAATGCCGATTCTATAGGCAGGGCCTCCAATCTTGACTACGAGCATACCTTTGTGAGGGTTCCCTTTTTCAACATGCCTGTTATCGATCTGTCCAACACCACCTGTAAACATAATGGGTTTTACCCACTCTCTCCTTTCACCATTCGGCAAACGCAAACCAAAAGACCTTGTAAAGCCTTGTATGACAGGTTCACCAAATTTGTTTCCATAGTCAGAAGCACCATTGCTTGCCTCTTTCTCTATCTGAAGAGGTGTTGCCAGGTTCGGTGGATATTTAAAAGAAGGATCTTCCCATGCCAGGGTATATCCAGGTATTTGCAGATTGCCAACACAATATGCTGCTGTGCCTGCTATTACCAAGCTCCCTCTGCCTGTGGCATGAACATCTCTTATCCTCCCCCCTGTACCTGTCTCTGCACCCGGGAATGGCGCAACACCAGTAGGGAAATTGTGGGTCTCGGCTGTGAAGATGATATGATAATTGACTCTTGCATTTCGAAAGCTGGAGGGTTTGCCCGCTTGTTTGGGGATTATCGTCAATATCTCATAACCATGAATCGCGCTTGAATTATCTCTAAAGGCAATAATGCTATTAACGAGGTTAGTCCTTAATGGCTGTTTAATGATATCCATTAAGGTATATGGCATCTCTTTACCATCAATAACCAATCTTCCTTTAAAAAACCAATGCCTTGAATGCTCGCTGTTTGATTGACCAAGATCAAAACATTCTACATTTGTGGGATTACGACCTATATCATGAACAAAGAAGTTGTAATAATAGTCTATGTCCCAGTCATCAAGACCAAGTCCCATATCAATGTTAATCTTCCTCAGAGCTTCTTTACCTGCTTCAATCAGTGGCACGATAAAAACTGGCTCTGGTTTTATCCCTGTCTCAAAGGTAGCGATCGGTTCAGAATAGGAACATTCTGTCATCCTGTCATGAATGAGTTCTAAAAGAGGTTGAAGGCTGAAGGTTGAAGGTTGAAGGGATGGTAACTCACCCCCCTCAATCCCCCCCTTACCAAGGGGGGGATTGAGGGGGGGTGATTTCTGACTTCTGACTATTTTATATCTCTTTGACCGTTCAATACGGGTAACCTTTTTTAATCCACAGGCATGGCACACCGAGACCGCATTTGTTGACCAGGCAGTTGTAAAGTTCATCCGCGGACCAACTTCGACAAGAAAGCACGGAGCAAGGGGCACAGAGCAGAGACCTTCACCCCCTCCCTTTCCCTCTCCACCTTTGCTAAAGTAATCCCCCCCATACCCCCCTTTACTAAAGGGGGGGAAGGGGGGATTAATTAAAAAACTTTCATTGGAAAAATTCTCTGGTTCGAATGTCTCCGATAGGAGCCAGTGAAGAGTCTCTAATTCTTGCGAAGTAAGAGGTTCAGAGGTCTCAATATTAAAACAGTATTCAGTTTCTACATCCCTTATTTCAGGAGATATCCTTTGTCTTATAAAAGAGAGTAAATTGTCTTTCTTTGCCAGTGATAGGGCTGGTTTTCGATAGAGATGTAATAGACTCATATATGTTTGCTTTTATTTTAGCAGAAATCTGAGAGCGTACATTATGTCCAACTTGCTGCTATTCGAGATCGATACCGTCAGGCCGGCAGAAAACCTTACCACCAAGGTGGTGAAGGGTCTTGGCCTGATCGAGATCGACTTTGAGATAGCCATCAAATATGCCTTCTTTTACTGAAGCAGCCACTACCTCTCCTACAAAGATAGTGTGATCACCAGTTTCGTGAATAGAATAGAGCTTGCATTCGATATTCCCTATGCACTCCTCGATGAGAGGAGCATCAACCGTCTGAGCCTTCACGGGTGTTAGCTTGCAGACCTTGACTTTATCTATATCTTTTCCTGATTGCGTTCCACAACACAAAACTTCTTTCATCATTCCAGCGTGAGGTATGTTCATAACAAACTCCCGGCTCTTTAGGATAAGCTGATGAGAAAATCTCTCACGATCTATGGAAACTGCTACAAGAGCTGGTTTGAAGCTGACAGGCATCTGCCAAGCTGCAGTCATAACATTGATTTTGTCTCTCAGTTTGGAAGTTATGAGTACCGTTGGACCGTGGTTGATCAGACGGTATGCCTTTGTTATAGGGATGCTCTTGAAATGATTCTTCATTTTGATGCCCCAAAAACTCTTTTGAATATATAGTCGACATTTTTCAGATAATAGGAAAGGTCAAAGATCTCTCCGATCTCTTTCGCTGTTAAATATTTCTTAACTTCTTTATCTTTTAATAATATTTTCTTGAAATCAGCCTCTTCTTTCCAGCTCTTCATAGCATCCCCCTGCACAATACTATATGCCCTTTCCCGGTCAAGGCCTTTCTCCAGAAGGGCAAGCATCACCCGCTGGGAGGTATAGAGGCCATAGCTTTTGGCCATGTTCTCCTTCATCCTCTTAGGGTAGACATGAAGCTTTTCAAGGATTCCCCTAAGCCTATGAAGCATATAATCTACAAGTATTGAGCTATCAGGGATTATCACACGCTCAACAGAAGAATGCGAAATGTCCCTTTCGTGCCATAAAGCGACATTTTCGAGAGCTGCCAGGGCATTCGTCCTTACGAGTCTTGCAAGACCTGAAAGGTTTTCGCAACCAACAGGATTACGCTTATGAGGCATTGCTGATGATCCCTTCTGCCCTGTCATAAACGGTTCTTCCACCTCGAGGACCTCAGACCTCTGGAGATGCCTTATCTCAGTAGCTATCTTCTCGACAGAAGCTGCAATCAGTGCCAAGGTTGTGAGGTACTCCGCATGCCTGTCCCTCTGGACAACTTGCGTTGCAACAGGTTCCGGCTTAAGGCCGAGTTTTTTACAGACCTTCTCTTCAATCACAGGTGGGATATTCGAGAAAGTGCCAACAGCACCAGATAGCTTACCCACACTTATTGAATGCTTCGCCTTCCTCATCCTTTCAAGGTTTCTCTTCATATCTTCAACCCAGAGGGCAAACTTAAGGCCGAATGTTATCGGTTCTGCATGGACACCATGGCTTCTCCCCATCATTGGTGTATCTTTATATTTGTATGCCTGCCTCTTTAGAACGTCCAACAATTCATGAATATTTTTGATGATTATGTCTGAGGCCTGACGCATAAGGAGGGCAAGGGCTGTGTCAAGGATATCTGAGGAAGTCAATCCTTTGTGGATGAACCTTGCCTCAGGACCAAGGCTCTGGGCCACTGATGTAAGGAATGCTATGACGTCATGTTTTACAACCTTCTCTATCTCATCAATCTGCTGGACATCAAAGCTTGCCTTTTTCTTTATTTCCCTTAACTCATCCTTCGGTATTTCGCCAAGCTCTGCCCATGCCTCACATACAGCAATCTCCACATCAAGCCATTTCTGAAATTTTGTTTCTCTATCCCATAGCCTCCCCATATCAGGACGTGTATAACGTGGTATCATTTCTTCCTCCTTTTATTCTTCCTAAACGTTACAAAACCTTTATTCATTTTAGTCAGGCAGATACGATGAAAAAGGCTTGCCATCAATACCGCATAGTCCTCCATGTGGCCAGCCAACCTACTGCTAAAAGGTATTTTAGGTTGAGAATGCAGTCATGTGAATATAAATAAAATCCCATTGATTTGCAAGGGTTTTTCAGCGTATCTGCCTACTTTTTGTGCAATTGATGGATCTATCTCAATCTTTAAAAAGCTACTAAAGCCACCGGAGAAACTCCATCACCACTGTCTGACAATTTTCTGCTGCCAGCTTTATATCCCATTTCTTCATATCTCTGTCCCCAACGGTGTTGCTAATGCCTCTTATCTCAACCATGGGAATTCCATATGAAATACATACATGCGCTACTGCAGCGCCCTCCATGTTTTCACAAATAGCATGGAATTTCTTCTCAAGTTCCATCGCCCTCTTCAATGTCCCCGTGCAGGTAGAGAGGGTAAGAAAGGGGCCTGATTTTACCGTTATACGTGATGCGTGATGTGTGACTCGTGTAATACTAACAGCCACTTTTAAAATTTTTTTATCCACTTGGAATTTGTTGAAATACTTCCTTCCTGCTTTTACTAAGAAGGGGATACCTATTGCCTCTGCTGTATGAAAACCATCTCTGAGGGAGACACCCTCATCACCATAAATCTCCTTTTCTGCAATTGCAATGTCTCCTGTCTTCAGGCCTGATGAAGGATAGGCACCACCAACCCCGAAGTTAACGATTACGCCAGGAGAGAACCGCTCAATTAAAATAGTTGCCCCACGGGAGGCATTTGTCTTTCCAATCCCTGAGGTAATCGAGACAACAGGTTTATCATGTATCTTGCCTTTATATAATGCTATCCCATAGGGAGCTTTCTCATGAACCTTTTGAAGATCTCTCTGGATGATCTCGCCTTCAAAGGATACAGATGATATTAACCCTATAGGAGATGCCAATCTTACTGTTCCCTCCTTCCTCAATCTAAGACTCAATCACAATCGGCTGAAATAGAGATATTATAATAGAAAATTCTGCCTTATACGATATATCTGTTTGGTTTGACAAAGTTTCATATTTCTTTTATGTTTAATAACCATAGCTCATGAGGAGTTTATTTTGAGGCTTCCAGAATGGATAAGGACGAAAGGTTTTGAGGGTATCCATGATACGAAACGTATGCTCAGGAGTTACAAGGTCTCTACCGTATGCGAAGAGGCAAGGTGCCCGAATATCGGTGAATGCTACTCCAAGCCAACAGCCACATTTATGCTACTCGGTTCAAAATGTACAAGGAACTGTGGTTTCTGTTCTGTGGAGTCTTCATGGCCTGAACCAATCGATCCCCAAGAACCAGAAAGGGTTGCTCTGGCTGCAAAGGAGATGAGATTAAAATATGTTGTCATCACCTCTGTGACAAGGGACGACCTGCCTGATGGTGGGGCAGGACATTTTGCGAGGGCTGTTTATGCTGTTAGAAAACACCTCCAAGGCGTAAAGATTGAGGTTCTCACCCCTGATTTTCATGGTGACATGGACGCCCTGATGACAGTACTCAGTTCGGGCCCGGATGTTTTTGGACACAATGTGGAGACTGTTCCGCGGCTCTATCCTGTTGTCAGACCCAGGGCTGATTACATTCGTTCCCTTCAGATATTGAAATACGCAAAAAAGATTGCGCCTGATATACATACCAAGTCAGGACTTATGCTGGGTCTCGGGGAGACATTAGATGAGGTTACCGATGTCCTGGAAGACCTCCGTGATGCAGGTTGTGATCTCGTTACCCTGGGGCAGTATCTGAGGCCTTCAAGAAGAAACCTGCCCGTCATTGAATATATAAGACCCGAGATTTTCGAGAGCCTCAGGAACAGAGCCTTGAATATGGGCTTTAAACATGTAGCCTCCTCTCCCCTTGTACGGAGTTCAATGAATGCTGAGGAGATGTTTACAAAAGTGAATAGTCTATAGTGAATAGTAAGTTAGTAGTTTCAAATGTTTTATACTATTCACTATTCACTAAATTATGCAGGGATAAAGATGTTTGACTTCAACAGGATTCAGAGACTTCCACCGTATGTATTCAGTATCGTGAATGCCCTCAAGATTGAGGCAAGACGGCAAGGAAAAGATATCATTGACCTCGGTATGGGGAATCCCGATGGTGCTCCATCAAAACATATTGTGGATAAGCTTGTCGAGGCTGCAAGAAACCCTAAAAACCACAGATATTCTGCATCCAAGGGTATAACCCAGTTAAGGAATGCAATCTGTGAATGGTATATGAGACGCTATGATGTCATCCTTGACTCAGAGTTAGAAGCAGTTGTAACAATAGGCTCGAAAGAGGGTCTCTCTCACCTTGTTCTTGCAACTGTAGGACCTGGTGATGTGGTGATGACTCCTGCACCGGCCTATCCTATCCATCCATACAGCGTTATCATAGCAGGTGGTGAGGTAAGGAGTATTCCTATAGGTCCTGGAATAGAATTCTTCGAAGAGATGGAAAAGGCATATAAATCGTCGTGGCCCAGACCAAAGATGTTGATCATAAATTTCCCCCATAATCCGACAACAATGGTTGTAGAGGGACTGGATTTTTTTAAAAAGGTCGTCGATTTTGCTAAGGAGAATAATTTAATTGTCGTGCACGACCTGGCTTATGCAGATCTGTGTTTTGACAGGTATAAGGCACCGAGTTTTCTCCAGGTCCCCGGTGCAAAGGATGTGGGTGTTGAGTTTTTCTCGATGACAAAGAGTTATTCCATGGCAGGATGGAGGGTTGGCTTCTGCGTAGGCAACCAGGAGATTGTGGGAGCGCTGACAAAGATAAAGAGTTATCTTGACTATGGGATGTTCCAGCCGATACAGATAGCAAGCATTATAGCATTACGAGGCCCCCAGGACTGTGTCGAGGATATACGAAAGACCTATGAATCAAGGCGTAATGCACTGATAAAGGGACTCCGGGGTGCTGGCTGGAATGTACAACCTCCAAAGGCAACAATGTTTGTTTGGGCAGAGATACCGGAACCATTCAAGAAGATTGGTTCGCTGGAGTTTTGCAAATTGCTCATCACAGAGGGAGGGGTAGCTGTATCCCCTGGAATCGGATTCGGAGAAGGAGGGGATACTTATGTTCGGTTTGCCCTTGTAGAAAATGAGCACAGGATTAAACAGGCTACAAAGGGAATAAAGAAGGTGCTTAACAAATGGTAAATGTCGGGATCATCGGTTTCGGTACCGTGGGCACGGGGACCGTGAGGATCCTTCTCGAAAATAGGGAAATCCTCAAAGAGAGACTCGGATTTGAAATAAACCTCAGGAGAATTGCTGACCTTGATATTGTGCGAAACAGAGGCATAACTCTCCCCGTAGGTGTTCTGAGCACAGACGTGGATGCTCTCCTGAATGACCCGCATATTGACATCGTCGTTGAACTCATCGGTGGCATCAGACCTGCAAAGGACTTCATACTTAAGGCAATCAGTAATCGTAAACATGTGGTTACCGCTAATAAGGCCCTCCTTGCCACCGCAGGGAATGAGATATTTACTGCTGCGGTTCAAGCCGGAGTTGAGATCGGTTTTGAGGCATCTGTAGCAGGTGGCATTCCCATTATAAAGGTAATCAGGGAAGGCCTTGTTGCCGACAGAATAAAGGCTGTCTACGGAATCATAAATGGCACCTCAAATTATATACTCACAAAAATGACAGAGGAGAATGTTGAGTTTTCAGAAGCGCTGGAGGAGGCGCAGGATCTCGGCTATGCTGAAGCGGACCCAACTTTAGATATTGAGGGTATAGATTCTGCCCATAAGCTCGCAATCCTTGCCTCTCTTTCATACGGTATCCCCATCTCTTACGAAGATATTTACAGAGAAGGGATTTCTCAGACATCTCCGCAAGATATAGAGTTCGCATCTGAGCTGGGCTATACGGTAAAGCTCCTTGCTATTGCAAAAGAGTCAGATAGTGAGATAGAGCTCAGGGTTCATCCAACGATGCTTCCCAAGGAATATCTCATCTCAAAAGTGGATGGTTCTTTCAATGCAATATATGTTGAGGGTGATGCTACAGGCTCCACCTTATATTATGGCAGGGGCGCTGGAGATATGCCTACCGGTAGTGCTGTCGTGAGCGATATTGTTGATATAGCGAGGAACATCAGGGCGAATGCTATAGGAAGGATACCTGTAATAACAAAGACTCTTAAGGATGTGAGAATAAAGAGGATGGATGAAGTGATATCGAAGTACTATTTCAGGTTTTCCGCCCTTGACAGGCCAGGGGTACTCTCGAAGATTTCAGGAATCCTCGGCAATTACAATATCAGCATCGCTTCAGTGATACAGAAGGGCAGAAGGGTTGGTGAAGCTGTCCCGTTAGTTGTCCTTACCCATGAGGCAAGGGAGAAGGATGTAAGACAGGCTATTCGTGAGATCGACCAGCTCCCTGTTGTTATGGATAAGACAGTTTTTATGAGGGTCGAGGGAAAAGAAAGTTAAGAGCGTTACTCGTCTGGAGTGACCTACCTCTGAGAAGCCAGCAACCTCTGGTTTTACAAGATACATGAATAGAAAAAGAAGGCTTTGTCCTCTTTAACTTTGTATCTTCGAGAAAAGAAGAAATACATGGCAGAATTACTCATAACCCAGGAGCTTCTTGATAAAGTAATCTCACATTGTAAAGAGGTCTATCCAAAGGAGGCCTGTGGGATACTCGCAGGAAAAGATGGAGTTGTAAAGAGGGCTTATAAGATGAGGAATCTAGAAAACTCCTCTATCAGCTACATGATGGATCCCAAAGAGCAATTCACGGTCATGAAAGAGATAAGAAAAGATGGTCTTGACATAACAGCTATATACCATTCCCATCCAGATGTATATGCCTATCCTTCACCTAAAGATATAAAGCTCGCCACATATCCTGATTCAGTGTATGTAATCGTGAGCCGCTTAAACGAAGAGCCGAAGGTAAAGGCATTTACGATAAAAGATGAGACGGTAAAGGAAGTTGAGATGAAGGTCATTTTGAAGTAAAATAAGAAAATCATTTTGAATCATCTTCACATGAGTTAATGAAGAGAAAGGATTCAAAAGAAAAGGGTTTTTAAAGCTGGAGTAAAAGCTATGAGTTATGTTAAGGGTCTTAAATGTCGAGAATGTAACAGAGCATATCCTATTGAGCCAATCTATGTATGCGAATTCTGTTTCGGTCCCCTTGAAGTGGTTTATGACTATAAAAGCATAAGAAAGGTATTGACAAAAAAGGTAATCGAAAAAAGAGAAAAAACTTTATGGAGATATAGAGAGCTTCTTCCTATAGACGGTGAGCCGCAGGTCGGCCTCGACTCAGGTTTTACTCCCCTTCTCAAGGCAGATAACCTTGCAAAAGAGCTCGGAGCAGATTCCCTCTATATCAAAGATGATACCGTTGCCCATCCCACACTTTCCTTTAAAGACAGGGTCGTAGCCGTTGCCCTTACAAAAGCGAGGGAATTTCATTTTGACACTGCAGCATGTGCATCAACGGGAAATCTTGCCCATTCTGTCTCAGCACTGGGTGCAAAGGCGGGTTTCAGAAGGTTTATATTCATCCCTGCAACTCTCGAACCAAGCAAGATAATCGCTTCTCTTGTCTATGAACCAAACCTTATTGCGGTAGACGGTAATTATGACGATGTGAACAGGCTCTGTAGCGAGATAGCGAACAAATACAGATGGGCCTTCGTCAATATAAACATACGGCCCTTCTACGCGGAGGGTTCGAAGACACATGGATTCGAAATCATAGAACAGCTCGGATGGAAGGCTCCTGATAATATCGTCGTGCCCTGTGCAAGTGGTTCACTCCTTACGAAAATATGGAAGAGCTTTAAAGAGTTCCAGGAGATTGGTGTTATAAAGGACCTCCGGACAAAGGTGTTCGCAGCCCAAGCAACGGGATGTTCCCCCATATCTACAGCAATAAAGCAAGACACAGATATTATCAGGCCAGTGAAACCAAATACTATAGCGAAATCTCTTGCAATAGGAAACCCAGCCGATGGGTATTATGCAACCAAGGCAGTAAAGGAAAGCAGTGGCTATGGCGAGGATGTCTCTGATGAGGAGATTATCGATGCAATAAAGCTCCTTGCAAAGACAGAGGGTGTATTCTCTGAAACAGCAGGTGGAGTTACTGTGGCAGTAACGAAAAAGCTCATAGAGAGCGGCAAGATAGGGCGAGATGAACTGACAGTGGTCTGCATCACTGGAAATGGACTCAAGACCCAGGAGGCTTTGAATGGCAGGACCATTTCTCCTCACTACATTAAGCCGAATCTTGCTTCTTTTGAAGAGGTGCTGAAAAAGATAAGTCTGTAGTCTTCAGTCAACTACTGACCAGGCTACCGACTGTTTAAAGAGGAGGTACCGATGGCAGTTAAGGTAAGGATTCCGACCCCTCTTCAGAGGTTGACACAGGGACAGGAGGAAGTAGAAGGCAGACCGGGAACAGTAATAGATCTTATTAATGAACTTGATAAGAGATTCCCAGGAATAGGCGAGAGAATCTCTGAGGGAGGGAAGATAAGAAGGTTCGTGAATATCTATGTGAATGAGGAGGACGTAAGATTTCTCAAGGCAGAGGAGACAGAAGTAAAAGATGGAGATGAGGTATCAATTATCCCCGCTATCGCAGGTGGGTAAGGAGGTAGTATGAAGAAAAGGGTAAAGTTGACCTTTCCCCAGCATTTAATTAAAAAGCCTGTCATTTTTACCATGGCCAAGAAATATGATGTTATGCCAAATATTAGAAGGGCAAGGGTCACGGAAACAGTTGGAGAGATGATCCTCGAGCTCGAAGGAACAGAGGAGAACCTTACGAAAGGCATACAGTCTCTCAGGAATCAAGGGGTCGATGTGGAGCTCGTTGAAGGAGACATCATAGAGTAACAAGTGACCCGTGATAAGTAATTAAGAAAGGCCTAGTGAAAAATTGAAAGAGTAAAATGAAAAATTACAAATCAAAAATTGAGCTGCCGTCAAGTTTAGACTGAGCTTGATGTTCTTTTTAAATTTTGAACTTTTTCATCTGAACATTCACTATGCGTTACACCTTTCATCTTGGATGGAGAAATTATGGAATTAAAGGAGAGTAAAAGTCCAAAGATTTTGTGGAAAGGTATTATTGAAGAGTATCGTGAGTTTCTTCCTGTATCAGAAAAGACCCCTGTTGTAACTCTCAGAGAAGGGAACACACCTCTCATAAAGGCAGAAAACCTGAAGAAAAAGCTCGGGATAGACCTCGAGCTCTATTTCAAATTTGATGGTGCAAACCCTACGGGCTCTTTTAAAGATAGAGGAATGACTGTTGCCCTTTCAAAGGCTATGGAAGAAGATTCGAAGGCCGTGGTCTGCGCTTCAACGGGGAATACATCAGCCTCCGCAGCAGCTTACGCTGCCAAGGCCGGAATCAAAGCTATCGTTCTGATACCGGAAGGAAAGATTGCCCATGGAAAGCTTGCCCAGGCCCTTGTATACGGCGCACATGTTATTCAGGTGAAGGGAAATTTTGATGAGGCATTGAAAATTGTTAAGGCCCTGGTTGAGAGATATCCTATGACATTAGTAAATTCTATAAATCCCTTCAGGCTGGAAGGGCAAAAATCCGCAGCCTTTGAGGTCTGTGATCAGCTTGGTTTTCCACCCAAATTCCACGCGCTGCCAGTGGGAAATGCAGGGAATATAACTGCCTACTGGAAGGGATACAAGGGATACAGGAAGGCTGAGAGAATTACGTCTTTACCAATCATGCTCGGGTTTCAGGCAGCCGGAGCTGCACCAATTGTACTCGGAAGACCTGTTAAAAAACCTGAGACTATTGCTACAGCGATCAGGATTGGAAATCCCGCGAGCTGGAAAGGTGCCGTTGAGGCAAGGGATGAATCAGGTGGAAGGATCGAGGCTGTTACTGACAAAGAGATACTGAATGCTTATAGCCTCGTCGCCTCTCTGGAGGGCATTTTCTGTGAACCTGCATCAGCTGCTTCACTGGCGGGTGTTTTAAAACTGTATAAAGAGAACTATTTTCATGCGGGCGATAGTGTTGTCTGTACACTTACCGGCAATGGGCTCAAGGATGCCGATGTCGTTTTTAAGGTTTCAAAGGAACCGCTTAAGATTAAGGCCGAACTAAAGGCCGTAGAAAAGGCATTAGAAGGCATACTATGAAATATGTCGTTATCATTGGTGATGGCATGGCTGACAGACCCATAAAGGAACTGGGGGGGAAAACGCCTCTTCAACAGGCCTTCACTCCTCATATGGACAGACTCGTGCGGGAAGGGATTATTGGTAAGGTCAGGACCATTCCCCAGGGTTTTTATCCTGGCTCAGACGTTGCAAATCTGAGCATTCTCGGTTATAGCCCCTTGGAGTTTTATACAGGAAGGGCTCCATTTGAAGCAGCGAGTATTGGGATAAAACTGAAAGAAGATGATATCCCTTTCAGGTGCAATTTGGTTACCCTCAAATACGATGAACACAAGAAAAAGGCTGTTATGGAGGATTACAGCAGTGGACATATAACAACAGAAGAGGCAAGGGAACTCATTTATGAGATTGACAAAAAACTCGGCACAGAGGATATTCATTTCCATCCAGGGGTGAGTTACCGGCATCTTATGGTCTGGTCACGTGGTTCAGCGGATATTGAATGCATCCCTCCTCATGATATTATTGGCAAGGAGATTACAGATTATCTTCCCATTGGAAATGGAGAGGATGTATTGAGAAGGATAATGCTCGGATCAACAGGAATCCTTGAAAGACATCCTGTTAACAAAGAGAGGATAAGAAGAGGCGACAAACCTGCCAATAGCATCTGGCTCTGGGGGCAGGGGAAAAAGCCGATGTTTCCTTCCTTCAGACAGAAATACTCCATCGATGGCGCCCTCGTCTCTGCTGTTGACCTTGCAAGAGGTATTGGCATTTATGCCGGTTTCGAGATACTCAAGGTTCCTGGCATTACCGGTTACTTAGATACGAACTATATTGGAAAGGCAGAGGAATCCCTGAGGGCCCTCGAGAAGGTTGATTTTGTCTATATCCATGTTGAGGCACCTGATGAGGCAGGACACTCTGGTAATTACAAGGATAAGATAAAGGCTATCGAAGATTTTGATGCCCTTGTTGTAGGTACTGTTCTGAGAGGATTAGAAAAGTTCAAGGAGTACCGCGTCCTCATCATGCCTGACCATGCAACGCCGATCGAGATCAGGACGCACACAGATGAACCAGTTCCTTTTGTCATATTTGACAGCAGGATTAAGAAAAAACATGATAGTGCCTCCTTTGACGAGACCCTTCTCGAAAGAGAGGATATCATGAATTTCGATGAAGGTTACACATTGATGGATTATTTTATTAAAGGCGCATAAAACATCCTTCCACCACGTTTCCTCAAAATTTTCTCTTGACAACTCTCCTTTTCTTGCTGTATCTTTTTTATTCTAGTACGAAATAAATTTGAAGGTTTGAAGGGAGGTAGAGAATTGTATGCTTTAGGCACCCATCTATTAATAGAATTGCGGGATTGTAATCCCGAGATTCTCAAGAGCCTTGAGAAGGTTAAAAAAATACTAACCTCTGCAGCAAAAGAAGCCAAGGCAACAATAGTTGATAACTCCTTCCATGAATTTAATCCTTTCGGTGTCAGTGGTGTAGTAGTCATAGCAGAATCCCATCTCACGATTCATACATGGCCTGAGTATGGTTATGCGGCTGTGGATATCTTTACCTGCGGTGATGTTATAAAACCAGAGCTTGCAGTCTCATATCTTGTCAAAAAATTCGAATGTAAAAATCCTTCTATTGTCGAAATGAAGAGAGGAATACTTTCGCACAAAAACGAAAAACTACCACACAAGGTTCTTTCAGCCTCAAACGGTTCCTATAGGAATACTGAGCTCTACCAAACCACTACCAGTTAGCTTTACTGATAATGTTACTTAATCTTCTCTATTTGCAAGGATTGCAATGCCAGGTAGTTCTTTCCCTTCAAGAAGCTGCAGTGCAGCCCCTCCACCTGTAGAGATAAATGATATGGTATCAGATACTCCTGCCCTGTGCACGGCAAGGTCTGTATCACCACCACCAACAATAGTAAGGGCATATGCGTCCGCAACTGCATGAGCAATAGCAAAGGTTCCTCTTGAAAAGGCATCTATTTCAAAGATGCCCATCGGCCCATTCCAGAGGATGGTCTTCGCATCCTGGATTGCCTCTGAAAAGAGCTTGACTGTAGCAGGACCTATATCGAGCGCCGCCCATCCCTTTGGTATTTCAAGGGTAGGAATTAATTTTGTCTCTATGCCGCTTTCGATGCTCTGAGCAATTACACAGTCAACGGGAAGATAAAACTTTATACCCATCCCTTTCAGCTTTTTCCTTATTCTCTGTGCTGTCTCAAGCATATCTTCTTCAACGAGTGATTTCCCTACCTCGTAACCCATGGCTTTTATAAAGGTATACGCCATCCCACCACCAACCAGAACCTTATCAACTTTCCCAACGAGATTCTCAAGGACGTTTATCTTTCCCGACACTTTTGCCCCACCAAGAATTGCGACGAAGGGTCTCACGGGATTCTCTATCGCTCCCTTGAGATATTCTACCTCTTTCTTTAACAGAAGTCCGGCTGCTGATAGAAGAAATTTTGGCACACCGACAATCGATGCGTGTGCCCTATGAGCTGTCCCAAAGGCATCATTGATATAGACATCTGCAAGAGCCCCTAAGGCACGGGCAAACTCCTCGTCGTTTTTTTCCTCTCCCGGGTGATACCTGAGATTTTCGAGGAGAAGTACATCTCCCTCCTTCATTTTCGCAACAAGACTTTCTACCTGACTGCCTACGCAATCAGGTGCGAAGATGACCTCTTTATTAAGGAGTCTCTGGAGCCTTTTTGCTATGGGTGCGAGACTTAGCCTCGGGTCTCTCTTCCCCTTTGGTCTTCCGAGGTGGGAGGAGAGTATAACCTTAGCCCCTTCATCAATTGCATAATTTATGGTAGGAAGAGTAGAGCGTATCCTCGTGTCATCAGTAATCATCAGGTTGTCATCCAGGGGAACATTGAAATCAGCCCGGATAAAGACCCTCTTTCCTTTTAGGTCGATCTCTCCCATCGTAAGCTTGTTAAAGATACCCTTAATCGGAACAGGATCTAATACATTCCTCTTTGCCATTATCACGCCCTCTTAATTATGTGGCGTATCAGATCTCTGAGGCGTGAGCTATAACCCCACTCATTGTCATACCATGCAAGAACTTTTACCATTCTTCCTTCAATGACCATAGTCAGTTTTGCATCTACGATAGCGGAATGGTCATTGCCGTTAAAATCAATAGAGACAAGAGGGTCCTCTGTGTACTGAAGGATTCCTTTTAGGAGGCCTTCAGCTGCCTTTTTCAATGCAGCATTTACATCCTCCGCGGTAACATCCCTTGATACCTCAGCAACAAGGTCTACAAGAGAAACATTCGGGGTGGGGACTCTTATTGCCAAGCCGTTGAGCTTACCTTTCAGCTCTGGAAGCACCAGCCCAACAGCCTTTGCAGCACCCGTTGTCGTAGGGATCATACTCATGGCAGCTGCCCTTGCACGCCTCATGTCCGTATGGGGAAGGTCCAGTATTCTCTGATCATTTGTATAAGAATGTATCGTTGTCATAAGTCCTTTTATTATTTTGAACTCGTTGTGTATCACCTTTGCAACAGGTGCAAGGCAGTTTGTTGTACATGAGGCATTCGAGATAACCTTATGTTTTCCTGTATCCAATGTTGCCTCATTTACACCCATACACACGGTAATGTCTGGCTCCTTAGCGGGTGCTGAGATAATCACCCATCGTGCACCAGCATCTAAATGCTTTGAAGCAGATGGTTTGTCTGTAAACCTTCCTGTTGATTCGATAACAATATCCACACCGAGATCCTTCCACGGGAGTTTTTCAGGCTCTGTCAAAGCGAGGATCTTGATCTCTTTTCCATCAACTATGATACTCCCCTCACCAGCTTTTACATCGGCTCCGAAAATGCCGTGTACAGAGTCATATTTCAGAAGATGAGCAAGGGTCTTCGCATCAGTAAGATCATTAATTGCAACGATGGTGAATTCTTGATATCCCCTGCTGGCCCTTAAAAATGCCCTCCCTATTCTTCCAAAGCCATTGATTGCAACACGCATCGCCATAAAAACCTCCTCATATAAAGTTTATAACTGCTCATTATTAATCCAAAAACTGACACCTAATACTTGTCTACAAAGCTATTTATAACAATCCCTGTCAAGAGCTTCGGATAAAAATATGTTGATTTTGGTGGCATTCTTACTGATGTAAAGGCAGCCTTTTCAACATCCTCAACCTTTGTAGGATTAAGGAACAGGGCTGCACGGAACGTTCCGTTTCTCACTTTTCCCAGGGCTTTTGTCACATCCATTTCATAAGCTATATCTTCCACTTCGAGTATCTTCTTGAGTACCAGTTCATGCAGAATTATTACATCTACCTCTCTCAGGGCAGGATTGACTTCGGATAGGTTGCGTCCGTTAAAGGTAAGGAGATACCATATTTCATCCCTGTTCTGAAAAAAACCAAAAACATACTTTCTCCCTGATATCCGTTTTGCAATATTAAAATCTGCACTGACAGGCTCAATCTCAAAATACTCAGAAAACCTCATGTGTATATCTTCTGGGATCTTCTTTACGAGTCTATGAGTTGGTAATATTGTTATTCCACCATCTACTACATTTGCAAGAAACATGAGTACATAATCAAAGGGCTCATTGCCGTAAGAAGATAACCGTTTCCCCCTCTCCTCCCCCTGAAACTCAAGGGATGTTTCATACCTGTGGTGTCCATCAGCAATGAAAATATCTTTATCCCTGAGCTCTTCCTTTATCATCTCTATATCTACACTCCTATCAATCTGCCAGAGTTTGTGGATAGCTCCGGCAGCATCGGCCGCTTCAAGGTATGGTCTTGTCTGAGCGACCTCAGAAAGAAGCGTTGAGACCTTTTTATCTGTACTTTTATACAGCGAGAATATGGGACTTGTATTTGCCTTGCATGTCCTGAGGAGGTTCAATCTGTCCTGTTTTGGCTTAGAATAAGTGCACTCATGGGGATGGATCTTGCCTTTGCTTAACTCCTCGAGTTTTACAAGCCCGAGAAATCCGATAAGTCTTCTTTCTTCACCATCTATGGTATAAGACATTTCATAGGCATAGAATGACGGCCTATCGCTTACAAGGAGTATCCCCTCATCTATCCATTTTTTAAGATACCCTTTAGCCCTTGTATATTTATTATCTGCCTCGCTGTCTCCAAGCTGCTCTTTACCAAAATCTATCCTGACGACATTGTAAGGACTTTTCTGATATAACTCTTCTTGATATTCAGGCGTTATGAGGTCGTATGGAGGAGCCAGAACATCCTCAATATACACCTTAGATACATTGTAAAGGATTCCCCTGAAAGGTACTATTTCAGCCATTTTAAAAGTTCCGGAGAAAAGATGTGATATCTTATCATGCCTCTGTATTAAATTCAAACTTCCGAACAAAAAGTCTGTGCCTCATTTTCAGAGTTGTGCAAACCTTGACTTTATTTTTAACGGGAATTTATAATTCTTATCTGACATGGGAACATATACTACATACCATCCTCATAAAACCAGGCGGAAGAGGACCCACGGCTTTCTGGAGAGAATGAGTTCTCCAGGAGGACGCAAGGTTCTCAAGAGGAGAAGAAACAAAAATCGGAAAAGGTTGGCAGTGTAAAGCTCAATTTTTTTGAGCCCTGACCAAAAACAGGATTCTGAGGCGGTCTTCAAGGAGGAGGGTCACCTTCTCTTCAAAATATCTTTTCCTTTTCGTGAAGCTAAAGGAACTTCCCTTTAACCGCCATCGACCGAAGCAATCGTTTGATCGAGCACTCGCTGATTTCATGATGGGGACAGAGAATGACAAAAAGGTATTCTTACAATGAAAAAAGTTTTTATAACGCTAATAAAATTATATAGGTTTATCATTTCTCCCGTGTTCCCTATGAGTTGCAGGTTTATCCCAACCTGCTCTGAATATGCGATTGAGGCCATAGAGAGGCATGGTACCATAAGAGGGTCATATCTCTTATTAAGGAGGCTACTGAGGTGTCATCCTTTTCATCCCGGTGGGTATGACCCTGTGAAACGATAATGGAAAAAAGGGCCCTTATTGCCGTAGCACTTTCATTTATAATCCTTTTTCTTTATCAGCACTTTTTTATTAAACCTCAACCTCAGCAAATTCAGAAAAAAGCGGAGATTGCAAAGAAAGAAGAACCAGCACCCATAAAGCCTGTTGAACTCCCTGTTCCTAAAAAGATAACAACTGAAGAAAAAGAGATAAAAGTCGAGACTGAATTATATTCAGCAGTATTTACAACCAGAGGCGGAACACTCAAGTATTACGAGATTAAAAAATACAAAGATAAAGAAGGCAAGAATGTTTTACTCTTTAATGGTCAGGGGATAGAGCCTCCTCTCAGCATAGGCTCAAAAGAAGACTTTAATCTCTCAGATGCCAACTTCTATACCTCCGGTAAAGATATTAGACTCGATAAAGAAAAGAATTCAGACTCTCTTACCTTTGACTTTTCAGATTCGGGATCTTCTGTTAGAAGGACATATACATTCTATAACGATGATTACAGGATTGATATTAAAGATGAGGTTTCTGGGCTTACTGACTATTGGATTACCATTGGTAGTGATTTCGGCATTTATGAGAAAAAAGACAGAGCTGCCCATATAGGGCCTGTGCTTCTCAAGGAAAGCGACAGAATCGAGTTTGATGCAAAGAAACTGAAAGAACCCAAGAGCTATTCAGGAGATCTAAAATGGATAGCCCAGGAAGATAAGTATTTCTTCGCTGCCCTTGTACCTCGAACCACTATGGAAGAGGTAAAGGTATGGAAACAGGATGACTCTCCTCTTATCGCCTTCAGGGGAAAGCCTGTTACCAACAGCTTTATCCTTTATGCAGGGCCAAAGGAATATGACAGACTAAAGACCCTTAAGGTAGGTCTTGAACATATCATAGATTTCGGTTTCTTCTCTGTAATAGCTGTGCCTCTTTTCTGGACACTGAAGCTCTTTTATAAATTCCTCGGCAATTATGGCTTGGCGATTGTTCTTCTCACCATTATCATCAGAATCCCCTTTATACCGCTTGTGAACAAAAGCCAGAAATCGATGAAGAGGATGCAAGAGTTACAACCAAAGATGGCTGAGATAAAAGAAAAATTTAAGAAAGACCCACAGAGGTTGCAAAAGGAGACGATGGAGCTTTATAAGAAATACAAAGTAAACCCTCTTGGTGGGTGCCTTCCTATGCTCCTCCAGATTCCGGTGTTCTTTGCGCTTTATAAGATATTGCTGATAGCTATAGAACTGAGAGGAGCACCTTTCATGCTCTGGATAAAAGACCTTTCAGCACCTGATACACTCTTTGGACACATTCCATCGTGGTTTCCCTTAATTGGAGGTTTTGCTGTAGGTCCTTTACCGATACTCATGGGCGCCACCATGATCCTCCAACAGAAGATGACTCCTACGTCTATGGATCCTGCCCAGAACAGGATGATGATGTTCATGCCAATCATATTCACTTTTATGTTCCTGAACTTTGCATCTGGCCTCGTTCTTTATTGGCTTATGAACAACATCTTCAGTATCAGCCAGCAACTCTATACGAACAGGAAAATCAAAGGAGCATCATAAACCTTCCCCATAATCCCCGATTTATTTGCGTTATACTAATAAAAAAAGAGTTTAAAAGGGTTCAAGGGGTCGAATGTAGGGCAGGGCTTCAGCCCTGCTTAAAATAAGCAAGCCTAAAGGCTTGCCCTACTGGTTCCCTCGAATCCTCGAATCCTTTTATCTTAAGGAATTAAAAATGTTAACAGATGATACCATTGCTGCGATATCTACCCCCTTGGGTGAAGGTGGGATAGGCATTGTCAGACTGAGCGGGAAAGATTCGATAGAAATTGTTGAAAAAATCTTTACTTCGCCAAAGCATAAATCCTTTAAGGATTTGGCTTCTTACAAAGTAATCTACGGCCATTTAAAAGACCCCGCAACAGGAGAAGAGATTGACGAAGTGCTTGTTACTGTTATGCGTTCCCCTTATTCTTACACACGAGAGAATGTTGTTGAAATAAACTGCCACTCAGGCATGGTCACTCTGAGAAAGATCCTCGAGTTAGTCCTGAAGGGAGGAACAAGACTCGCAGAGCCAGGAGAGTTTACGAAGAGGGCATTTATCAATGGAAGGATAGATCTCACCCAGGCAGAGGCAGTACTTGACCTGATAAAATCTAAGACTGACGAAAGCAGAAGAATTGCAATCGAACAGCTCCAGGGCGGTCTCTCTGAAAAGATAACGACTCTGAGAGATGGGCTTAAAGAGATCTGTGCCCATTTAGAGGCATACATAGATTTTCCAGATGATGAGATAGAGATAGCTACAAGAAAGGATTTGGTAGTATCAATGAAAGAGATTGAAACTGAACTCCGGAAACTCATCAAGACGTATGATGAATCTAGATTCTTCAGGGACGGACTTTCAACAGCAATTGTCGGAAGACCAAATGTGGGTAAATCATCCCTCCTGAATGCGCTCCTTCAAAAAGACAGGGCAATAGTAACAGCCCTTCCAGGTACCACAAGGGATGTGATCGAAGAGTATCTGAACATAAACGGCCTCCCGTTAAGGATTATGGATACAGCAGGAATAAGAGATGTACAGAATGTTGCTGAGAAAGAAGGAGTGAAAAGAAGCCTCCAGAGTATTGAGAATGCCGACCTTGTGATTGCCGTTTTTGATGTAAGCGAACCTTTAAAGGATGAGGATTTTGAGGTTATAGAGAAGATTAAGGTTAAAAACGCAGTTATCGTCTTGAATAAGTGCGACCTTCCATCAGCATTTGATAAAATTGCGCTATCCTCACATCTTACCCCTTGCGACTCACCTGTCTTGAATATTTCCGCTCTGAGAGGCGATGGACTTGAGGAACTCAAGGATAGGATTTTCAATTCCTCTCTTACGGACTGGAAAGAAGAGAGGGAAGGGGTTCTTATCACAAATCTCAGGCATAAGATTGCTATAGAAAATGCTATTGCATCACTTGGGAGAGCCATGTCTGGGTTCGAAGAGACTAAACCTCTCGAGATAATCGCCCTCGAACTCAGGGATTCCCTCGACAGACTCGGTGAGATTGTTGGAGCCGTTACGACTGAAGATATCCTCGATAGCATATTTAAGAATTTCTGTATTGGGAAATAGTAATGCCTGAAGCATTGTAATCAAGAGTTTCAAAATGTAAAATGAGATTGAAAAAGATTCTGTCTCGGTATTTTAGAACTTGTAACTCGTAACTCATAACTTTTAACTATTTATAGCCGGTGTGGTGGAATTGGCAGACGCGCCGGACTCAAAATCCGGTGGGGGCAACTCCGTGTGGGTTCAACTCCCACCACCGGCACCAATAAAACCCATAGTAAATGGTTTAGCAGTTATAAATAATGGCGGATATAGTGTTTGAGCGGTTTCTTTTGCCGATAGTCCAATAAAAATATCTTTATAAAAATCAAGAGGCAAAAGCCTCGCAGGTCGGAACGACCGAGAATGAGCGAAAACACTATATCCGCCTCATGTGCAAAAATTTATAAATAAAATGGGCTAAAATAGAAACGTGCGCCTGTAGCTCAGTAGGATAGAGCAACTGCCTTCTAAGCAGTGGGTCAGGGGTTCGAATCCCTTCAGGCGCGCCAATAAATTTCGTGAAGCGAAATTTTCAGTTGTTAGTTAATAGTGAACGGTGTTTAGTTAGATTGACTCAAATATATTTATTTGTTTTACTAATAACTGTTCACTATTCACTATTAATTTTAAAACGGTGAGTGTAGCTCAATGGTTAGAGCACTGGACTGTGGCTCCAGGTGTTGGGGGTTCGAGTCCCCTCACTCACCCCAACCAATTTTGCTCTGCAAAATTGGAGTTTACAGTTAAAGAGTTAAAAGTTGAAAGTTTAGATCTGTCTTTTACTTTTTGTCTTAACTCTTAACTCATAACTTTGAACTTTCAACTGCTGCGAGATGCGCCTGTAGCTCAGTGGATTAGAGCATCGGCCTCCGGAGCCGAGGGTCGGAGGTTCGAATCCTCTCAGGCGCGAGCTGAAGGGGAGGGCCGTTAGCTCAGTTGGTAGAGCAGCTGACTCTTAATCAGCGGGTCGCAGGTTCGAATCCTGCACGGCTCACCATCTGCCGGTGTAGCTCAGAGGCAGAGCAGCTGATTCGTAATCAGCTGGTCGGGAGTTCGACTCTCCCCACCGGCTCCAATAGTTTATCGCGGGCGATTAGCTCAGTGGGAGAGCGCTTCCTTCACACGGAAGAGGTCGCTGGTTCAATCCCAGCATCGCCTACCATTCAAAATCACGGGGTTACACTCAAGGCGAGAAGCCATCTTCTTAACCTCTTCCCTTTTTTGGCTTTTCTGTTTCTTTTTCTTTGAGGCTAAATGACTCATCAGTGATGAACTGCATCAATACAACAGGTTTCCCTTTCTTTGTTATTACTACCTCCTCTCCAGTCTCCTCAATCTCTCTTATTATCTCTGTAGCTCTAAGCCTTAATTCAGTTACCGTTAAGAATTTCATTTTTTATTGCCTATTCAGAATAAATTGATGTTTAGGAAGGAAAGGGCAAATTGCCTTCCTCTAAACGGAAGTTATCTATTGATATCTTAAAAGAAAAATTTAGTGCTTAAGTATCACACTGTTTTGTTCTTCTTCAAGCTGGTTAAAGTTTTTCCATATATACTCCATTTCCTTATCTGCAGTTGCTCCAGCAGAAAGGATTGCCGCTAGTGCAATGCCAAGGATTCCACCAACTACCAACCCTAACAAGAAACAAAGCATTTACACCTCCCTTTTTTGTTATCGGGTAGCAGTGATTACAACAAATTCCTCTTTCTTTTAAAATTACCATAATAAAGTTATACTTTGTATCTTTATAAGTACCATAAAAATAGTATTATTTCAAGTCTTTTTTTACTAGTTGTAAAATTTTTGAATTGGCAGGTCTTTTAAGGGAGCTGCGCTTCCCTGATAGAGAGCTCATTCCTTTAAGTATCCCGAGTTACCTGGAGAAATATCGGAGGAAAAGGTTTATAAATAATGTATAAAAGAGGCAGGGAGAATCATGGTGGGCAGTCGCAGAATCGAACTGCGGACACGAGGCTTTTCAGGCCTCTGCTCTACCGACTGAGCTAACTGCCCATGATTTTAAAACTTTACAATTTTAACTTCTTTACTGTCAAGCTTGCGTTTCACCTCTGTTTCATTTCTTGAGTTTGCACAGATTAAAATATAAACTATTCAGCAAGGCAACCACGGTGAATCTGGAAAACATCAAATGCTTCATGAAAATGTATCTGCCTGCATTCATATCAGGCCTTCTTCTTGTATTATGCTTTCCTACCATAGATCTTTTCCCCCTTGCCTGGATAGCCCTTGTCCCCTTTCTCCTCTCTCTCTACAACAAAAAACCAAAGGAGGCTTTTCAGGCAGGCCTTTTTCTTGGCATCCCTTATTTTTTCGGAACCCTGTACTGGATATATCATTCAATAAATCATTATGGTGGTGTTCCTTTTATTGTAAGCCTTGCCATCGTTTTCGTACTCTGTCTTTACCTCAGTTTGTACACAGGTCTTTTTGCCCTTCTCTTCTCAATGAACTTCAAGTCCTTCCGTCTTCCTGCTCCTCTTTTTGCCCCCTTTCTATGGGTAGCTCTTGAGTTTCTTCGTTCCTACGTATTTACCGGTTTTCCCTGGTCGAGTATAGGATATACGCAGTATAAGTTTCTGCGTATCATCCAGATAGCTGATATTACAGGCATCTATGGAGTATCTTTCCTAGTAGTGGCTGTAAATGATGCGATTGTAGAGATGCTCCTCATAAGAAGGCGCGTCAGGGAAATGCCTCTCTTCCCGTTGTCACGAACAGTGATTGGACTATCTCTTCTCCTTTTGTTTACCTCATCAGCTTTCATATATGGACAATGGAGGCTCTCACAGGAAAGACCCGGGGCATCTTTACGGGCAAGCGTAATACAGGGAAACATTGAGCAGGACAGAAAGTGGGATCCTACATATCAAGACGCGGTGATGCAGACTTATAGCAAGCTTTCTCTGAAAGCAATCTCTTCCTCTCCCGCTATCATTATCTGGCCTGAGACATCTGTTCCTTTCTTATTTGGTACTGATAGGGAAAATACAGAAAAATTAACTGATTTCCAGAATAGGCTTGATGCTTATCTCCTCTTCGGAAGTGTTCTTGTAAAGGAAAAAGGAGCAAAGCGAGACCTTCTTTCAAACAGTGCCCTCCTTCTCGATAAGACTGGAAAGGTCTCTTATGTTTATGATAAAATACATCTAGTCCCTTTTGGTGAATATGTTCCTCTGCAAAATTTCCTTTTCTTCATAGACAAACTTGTTGTTGGTATCGGAGACTACATGAGCGGTGACCGTTATATAATAGCAGAGACCCCCATTGGCGGGTTTGCTACTTTAATATGCTATGAGGTAATATTCCCAGGACTGGTGAGAAAATTTTACTTAAAAGGTGGCGATTTTATCGTGAATATCACAAATGATGCATGGTTTGGAAAAACAACAGGTCCTTATCAACATTTCAGCATGGCAGTTTTCCGGGCAGTAGAAAACAGAAAACCCTTGATAAGGGCGGCTAACACAGGCATATCAGGCTTTATTGACAGCAATGGGAGAATACTCTCAAAGACCAATCTCTTTCAACAGGCAATACTCACAAATGATATAAAGACTGATAGTACTAAGAGCTTTTATACAAAGTATGGTGATCTTTTTTCTTATCTCTGTATTGTTTCTTCCATACTTTTGTTGGCTGATATATTGAGTAAAGCAAGAAGGCATCTAAGGAGGTAGTATGCTTATACAGGAAGCGCTCAAAGAAGAACTTTCGATCCTCAAGGGCAAGATAGAGTCTTTAAGAGGTTATCTTTGATTTACCCGGATTAAAAGAAGAAATCGAAAGAATTCAAAAAGACCTGACCTCTGAGGAAATGTGGTCATTTCCTCGAAAGGCCAAAGAACTACAGAAAAGAAAATCAAGGCTCGAGGATATCGTATCCCATTTCAATTCGCTTTCTGACAAACTCTTTTATTTAGAAGAATCAATACGGATTCTTGAAGAAGAGGGCGGAGATCTTTTTCTGGATGACCTGCGGAAGGAGATCAACGATTTAAAGGAAAGTCTTGACTCCCTTGAAATCCAAAGCCTTCTCTCCGTAGAACTTGATAAGAATAATGCCATTCTTACTATCCACCCAGGTGCAGGTGGAACAGAGAGCCAAGACTGGGCTCAGATGCTTATGAGAATGTATCTGAGATGGGCAGAAAGGCACAAGTTCAACACCCAGATCGTTGAGTTGCAGATGGGTGAAGAGGCCGGTATTAAGAGTGCTACCATCACAATAACAGGTCCATATGCCTATGGACATCTCAAGGCTGAGGCAGGTGTTCACAGACTTGTTCGAATTTCACCATTTGATGCAAATAAGAGAAGACATACGTCTTTTGTAGCAGTGCTGGTGTATCCTGAGGTTGAAGATGACATAGACATAGAATTAAAAGAGGATGATATAAAAATGGAGACCTTTAGAGCCTCTGGTGCAGGAGGACAGCATGTGAATAAGACATCCTCGGCTGTAAGGCTTACTCACATACCAACGGGTATTGTTGTCAGCTGTCAGAATGAACGCTCGCAGCATAAAAACAGGGCTATTGCGATGAAGGTACTGAAGGCACGTCTGTATGATATGAAACTGAGGGAGCAGGAGAAAAAGATGGAGACAATCGTAGGAGATAAGAAAGGCATTGCATGGGGAAATCAGATAAGGTCTTATATCCTGCAGCCTTATAGGGTTGTGAAAGATCACAGAACAGGTATCGAGATGGGCAATGTTGATGCTGTACTTGATGGTTACTTGGATAAATTCATAAAGGCCTTTCTTATGAGAAAAGGTAAAAAAGAGAGTCTTTGAACTACTACTATTATCTTTATAAGAAAGTAAAGAGTAGTTGTAGTAGTAAGTGTTTGTATGTTGAAAAATAAGTCCATCATAGTACCAGAAAGGTTTTTTCGTGTTCATAAAGGTGTATAAAAGGCTGTTACCTTTTCGACATTTTTAAGGAGGCAATTACATAACATTGTGGCAAACAGAATAGTAACAGATTTTCTTGTCTTACCTGTTAACATGAGGTATAATTATTTACCAATCCCTTCGACTTACTAACATATGTTGGCAAAATGTTAGTAACTTTGTGATCATAGATGACTCTAGAAAATATATGGAATAATAGTCTCTTAAAGATAGAAGAAAAAGTAGGTAGTAGCATAACAGAGCTTTGGTTTAAACCTATTAAACTCTTTCAATTGAAGGAACATCATGCTACTATAGACATCCCGAATAGGTTCTTCAGAGATTGGATTGAGGAGAACTATCCAGATTTAATCGCTGAATCTCTAGGGGGCGTTCTCGGATTCCCCGTAAGCATTCTTTACAAAAAAGAAGAAAAAATAGATCCTGTTGTCAAAAAGATGGATATGAAGTTAGAGAGCCGCAGGCAGAGCCTGGCAAGAAGGGGGATATATCTCAACCCCAAATATACCTTTGAGAATTTTGTTGTAGGGACGAGTAACCAGTTTGCACAGGCAGCAGCAAGGTCTATTTCAGAGTCGCCTGGCAGAACATACAATCCCCTCTTTATTTATGGAGGTGTAGGCCTTGGCAAAACACATCTTATAAACGCGGTCGGCAATGCTGTTATTGACAGAGATCCTAACCTTATCGTCCTCTATGTATCTTCTGAACAGTTTACGAATGAAGTAGTGTCGGCATTAAGGCATGATAAGATGGGGGAATTCAAAGATAAATACAGAAACTTGGATGTCCTTCTCTTGGATGACATACAATTCATAGCGAACAAGACAGCAACACAGGAAGAGTTTTTTCATACCTTCAATACCCTGTATGAAAAGCAGAAACAGATCGTAGTCTCCAGCGACAGGCCACCGAAAGAGATCACAGCGGTTACTGACAGGCTCAGATCGAGATTCACGATGGGGCTCATTGCTGATATACAACCACCTGAGATCGAGACTAAAATTGCCATCTTACTGAAAAAGGCAGAGATGGAAAGGATAAACATCCCTGAGGATACTGCTTATTATCTTGCATCGAAGGTAAAATCGAATATCAGGGAATTAGAGGGTTGTCTTATCCGCCTCGGCGCCCAGGCTTCATTGACAGGGAGGCCTATTGACAAAGAGATGGCTAAAAACATCCTGCGAGACCTTATTGAGGAAGACGAAAAACCTATAAATGTGGATCACATACAGAAGGTAGTCTGCGAATACTTTGGGCTCAAATTGGCTGATATAAAGGCGAAGAGAAGAACAAAAGAAGTCGCTTTGCCAAGGCAGATAGCGATGTATATAACCAAACAACTCACCGATATGTCTCTGAGCGATATCGGAAAAGGCTTCGGTGGGAAGGACCATGCAACTGTTATCTATGCATGTAAGCAGGTTGAAGAAAAGAGGGCAAAGGATGAGGCATTTAACAGGATGATAGAGAACCTTATACGCAAGATAAAACCGTGAGGAGGGATTATGAGACTCAATGTGTCAAAGGATGAGATGCAGGAGAAGCTCTCAAATATTCAGAATATTGTAGAGAAAAAGAACACAATGCCCATTTTAAGCCATTTTCTTCTCGATGTAGGCAAGAAGGGATCATATATCGTTGCTACAGATCTCGAGACAGCACTCAAAGAGCCAGTAGAGATGAAGGTTGAGGAGGAGGGGAAGCTTTGTATCCCTGCACGAAAACTTTTTGAGATAGTGCGGGAAATGGATGGAGATTTATTATTGGAATCAGTGGATGAGTCCCCCCCTGGCGGAGGATGGCTGAAAGTAAAAGCCGGCACAAGCGAATTTCGGCTTGCATGTCTCCCGGCAAATGATTTCCCGGCATGGCCTGCAATGGAAGATGTAGAGGAGATAACCGTTGATGCCACAGTATTGATGGAGATGATAGAAAGGACAATCTATTCTGCTGGAGAGAGCGATACCAGATATACCCTGAATGGTCTTCTTTTTCATACCCAACCGAAGGACAAAGTGCTCACCATTGTGGGAACAGACGGGCACAGGCTCGCAGTCATCATGAAACAGATGGAAGGAGAAGGGAAAGATGAGAAAAAGATCATCGTTCCCCGGAAGGCGGTTTCTGAGCTGAGGAGATTCTTAAACAGAGAAACAGAGAAGACTAAAATCTTGATAGGGAAAAATCATTTGCTTTTCAGCTTGGGATCCTCTGCATCGGACGGTTCAGGCGGAGGTGAAGTGCAGTTTCTGACAAGACTCATAGAAGGTACATACCCGAATTATGAAAATGTCGTCCCTCCGGCAAATGAAAAAAAGGTATCTGTAAGTAGAGAGGCCTTCACAAAAGCACTCCGCAGAGTATCGGTAATGTCAAGGGAAAGGGCCAATGCTGTAAGGTTTGACTTTGGAGAATCTGCTTCAGGCGGAAACCTCGTTATCTCATCATCAAATCCAGACCTCGGCGAGGCAAGGGAGGAGGTCGCTGTTGATTATAAAGGTGATAACCTCTCTGTTGGGTTTAATGCGAGATATCTGATAGAGGCAATGGGAGCGATGATGGCAGAGAGAGTTGTCCTGGAGCTTCAGGATCCGTTAAGTCCCGTACTTGTTAAAGAGGAGGGAAGGGAAGATTATCGGTGTGTTGTTATGCCGATGAGGATATAACGAGAAGGAAGATGAAAGAAAAGGAAAACGACAACAACGAGTCATATACCGCTGAGGATATAAAGATACTGAAGGGCCTGAGTGCTGTCAGGAAAAGGCCTGCAATGTTCATAGGCTCTACAGGTCCAGAAGGACTGCATCATCTCGTGTATGAAGTAGTCGACAACAGCGTTGATGAGGCACTTGCTGGCTTCTGCAAGAACATAGACGTGATAATTCACCTCGACGGAAGTTGCACGGTGATAGATGACGGGAGGGGGATACCGACAGAACCCCATCCTGGAGACCCTGAAGGACGTTCTGCAACAGAGGTAGCACTTACAGAATTGCATGCAGGCGGAAAGTTTGAATCAAAGGCATACAGGATATCGGGCGGGTTGCATGGAGTTGGTGTATCCGTTGTAAACGCCCTTTCAGAATGGCTTGACGTAGAGATAAGGCAGAACGGAGGTGTGTATCAACAGCATTATGAAAAGGGCGAACCAAAGGGTCCTCTGAGTACCGTTGGTAAAACAAAGGGAAGGGGCACAAAGGTGACCTTTAAACCAGACCCGGAGATATTTGAAGTTTTAGATTTCAGTTATGATCTCTTAGCTCCGAGGCTGAGGGAACTGGCATTCCTGAACAAGGGGCTCAAGATAACCCTCTTAGATGAAAGGACAGAGAAAAAAAATGAATTCCATTATAGCGGTGGGATTGTATCTTTTGTTGAGCACCTGAACAAGAACAAGACCCCCCTTCACCACAAATCGGTTTATGTCTCAGGTGAAAAGGAAGATATTATCGTTGAGATAGCCCTTCAGTATAACGACGGATATGCTGAGACCATATACACCTATGCCAACAATATCAATACAAAAGAAGGTGGAACTCATCTCATTGGCTTCAAATCAGCCCTTACTCGGACAGTAAACAGCTATGCGACCTCCTCGGGACTCCTTAAAAATGGGAAAGAGGCACTTTCAGGCGATGATGTCAGAGAGGGATTAACAGCTGTTATCAATGTCAAGCTTCTCCACCCCCAGTTTGAAGGCCAAACAAAGATGAAGCTCGGAAACAGCGAGGTAAAAGGAATAGTAGAATCAATCGTGAATGAAGGACTCGGTACCTATTTCGAAGAAAACCCATCGATAGCAAGAAAGATTGTTGAAAAGGCTCTCCAGGCAGCGAGGGCGAGGGAGGCGGCACGAAAGGCAAGAGAATTGACGAGGAGGAAAGGCGCCCTTGAAGATACTGGTCTGCCTGGAAAACTTGCAGACTGTTCAGAGAAAGACCCAGCCTTAAGTGAAATATTTATTGTAGAAGGAGACTCTGCAGGGGGTTCTGCAAAACAAGGCAGAGACAGGAGAATTCAAGCTATACTTCCCCTGAGGGGCAAGATACTCAATGTTGAGAAGGCACGGTTTGACAAGATGCTCAGCTCAGAGGAGATAAGGGTGCTCATAACAGCCTTGGGTACAAGCATAGGTCCTGAGGATTTTGATATATCAAAGATACGGTATCACAAGGTTATCCTCATGACAGACGCTGATGTTGACGGCGCACATATCAGGACGTTGCTGCTCACCTTTTTCTACAGACAGATGTCTCAGATAATAGAAAAGGGCTATCTTTTTATTGCCCAGCCTCCCCTTTTTAAGGTGAAGAAGGGCAAGACCGAAAGATACATACAGAACGAAACAGAAATGCAGAACATGCTCTTTGAATTCGCCTCAGATGACCTGGAGATTTCTATAAAAGGCCAGGCCGTGAAGGGGAAAGCCCTTATCCCCTATCTCAAGAGACTATCGAAATTCCAGCGTTTGAGAGAATGGTTTGAAAGGCGAAGAAGGGACCCTGAACTCCTGCAGTTTATACTTTCATTAGGCATCAATAAAGATATGCTGAAAGATAAGGCAAAGTTTGGAGAAATCCTGAGGAGAATAAAAGTAAAAGACCAGAACATCACTATAGGTGATATCCAGTTTGATGAAGAACATCAGACCTACGGGGTCGAGATAAGGAGACATAACTACAAGCTCAACCTTGATATTAATTTCCTCACATCTCCTGAATTCAGGGAACTGGAGAACCTTTACAGCATCATAAGGGATCTAGGGGAACCTCCCTATAAGATCCAGACACGGGAAGGACTGAAAGAGATATCCTCGAGCTCTGATCTCCTTGAAATTGTGTTTACAACAGCCAAGAGAGGGCTCACCATCCAGCGTTACAAAGGTCTTGGAGAGATGAACCCTGGGCAGCTATGGGAAACCACAATGGACCCCGGGAGAAGAACACTCCTTCAGGTTAACGTTCAGGATTCTGTCCAGGCAGATGATATATTCACCGTTCTCATGGGAGACCAGGTTGATCCAAGAAGAGAGTTCATCATTACACATGCCCTCGAGGCGAGGAATATCGATATATAAAATGTTACAAGTTACGAGTTACGCATTACGAGTTTTAATTATTGTTTTGCTCCTGGCATCATGTGGAAAGCAGGAGGTTAAGAAGACTTCTGAAGAGTCAAAGATTGCACAAGAGGCATTCAGAGTCGCTGAGGTTATTAAAGATGCCTATATCAAAAATGACCGTTCGACCCTCGAGAAGAATTCCACAAAAGACGGCTATAAAGAGATTATTGAGGCCCGGAAGAGTTTTGACAACGCTGAACTTTCATTTACTCCCAAATGGGTTGCGATAGAAGACTCTACGGTTAATCTTCATGTCTCATGGAATGGGACATGGACAGTCAGGGGTAAGAGGTTTGAAGACAGGGGGCTGGCAGTCTTTGTAATGGAAGGAAAACCCCTGAAACTCGCCAAGGTATTACGAGCAAATCCCTTCAGACAACCTGAGTAAAAGTGATAAGTTAAAAGTGTAAAGTTAGAAGTTAAAATTTTGGAGGTCTTTCACTTTTAACTCATAACTCATAACTTAATTATATGTTTCGGTTAGACTTAAATTACAAGGAGATTCGTAAAAGTGAAAGAAGCATTGAGATATTTAAATAATGCAAAAGAGATATTAAAATCTGCTCCTATTGAAGATAATACCTATACTGATATAAAGCCAGTTCAAGAAGCATGTAGAACAGCTTACTTTGCGGTATTAAAGGCGATAGATGAATACCTGATAAGCAAAGGAGTTGATCCTAAGGAGTTGCCTCAATCTATCGAAGGCTACAGAGAGTTGATAAAAAGGTATCTATCAGTTCGTAATGGTAAACTGGCAAGAGAATTTGAAAAACTCTATAAAGCATTACATATAGCCGGATACTACAGGGGGCTGTTAGAAGACACCGCTATGGTAAAAGACGCTTTTAAAGCTGCAAAGGTTTTTATTGAGAAAATCAAGTAAGAGGTAAGCCTTCTGTATTTCTCCCTTAAGCTATTTTCAATTCTTTTTTGATTTCTTTTATAAGCCATTGTCTAATAAGTGTCTGATAAGGGACGCCTTTCATAGTCGCAATCTTCTTAACAGACTGCAGATACAAAGGGTCTATCTTTATTGAGATATTCCGGAGTTTCCGTTTTCTGCTCCCTGTGATTATGCTTTTCCGTAATGCATCGTCAAGGCTGAGATCAATATCTTCATCTGCAATATCTTTCAATATGCCATGGGTATCATAATACTCCTCAATAGTTATGTCCTTTTTCATTGTCCTTTTTTTCATAATTAAGCCTCCTCTATCTACTTATTTGCTTTTATGTGTACGCCAATATCCCTTTTCATTCCTATTCATGTCCCAGCCTGTGATTACTCTGGCAATACCATCCCTTTTCAATTCAAAAATCACTGTAAGGTATCTTCGATACTGTAACATCCGTTATGCAAATTCTTAAAAGGGTATAATTCTCAATGGTTTAAAACAATCCCTAAAAGGGAGAAAGGAGAATTATACCCATGAGAAGTTTATCAAAGAAGTCGAGAAAAATCA
>Ga0315282_10000784_pt1 | contig 62000 bp, 71 predicted proteins | sample YL17G07_20_MG_FD_203693 | JGI IMG/M metagenome (GOLD analysis project Ga0315282, IMG submission 203693) | Sediment microbial communities from Yellowstone Lake, YNP, Wyoming, USA - YL17G07_20 | ecosystem: Environmental > Aquatic > Freshwater > Lake > Sediment | place: USA: Wyoming | collected...
TTTACAGCTTCACTGAACGTTTCAAATTTCTGGAACAGAACTCACCAGACCTCATAGTGCACGACCCAGTTTTTGACGAGACCTTATGCGAAGTCCCAATCGACGCCATCAAAAAGCACTACAAGCCCATCGAAAAGCTCAGAAAGCTACGCATATCTAAAACATTAGGAGACTTGGAAAGAAAAGCCGTACAGCTTGCTGAGGCTTTGAAGGAAGCCGCCGATATTTCTTGGAATTCCATAGGAGTTTCAGGCTCTTTACTGGTTGGACTGCACACGCTCAAGTCTGACATCGACCCAGTTGTTTACGGTGCTGAAAACTGCCCCAAGGCATACGCGGCACTGGAAAGCCTGCTGAAAGATGATAATTCACACTTTAAACAATACAACCGCGAGGACTTGCGCACGCTGTTCGATTTCCGTTCGAAAGACACCATCATGAGCTTCGAAGACTTCGCCCAGGTCGAATCCAGAAAAGCGTTCCAAGGCAAGTTCAGGGAAACCGACTACTTCATCCGCTTCGTAAAAGACTGGAACCAAACAAACGAGCAATACGGCGATGTTTGCTACAAAAACTGCGGCTACGCCAAAATAACAGCCACGGTCACCGATGATTCTGAGGCGCTTTTCACGCCGTGCACGTATAGAATTGAAAACGCCCAAGTTGTTGAAGGCTCAAGGCTTCAGCCAATACTGGAAATCGTGTCTTTCCGTGGCAGATTTTGTGCACAAGCCAGAAAAGGCGAAGCAATCGTTGCGCAGGGAAAAGTTGAACGTGTAACAGACAAGAGAAAAGAAAGTGAATATTACAGGATAATACTCGGTAATAAGCCATCCGATTATATGGCGCTGTCACGGGTTTGAGGCGGCCACTTTCAAAACTTGCTCGTAATAGCGGGGGCAATAAGTCAAGGCGATCTGGTGATAACTGCCGTTAGGAGTTGCAACTTCTTCTAAGTTGCCTTCAACACAAACCGTTTCGTCCTTTTGCGCTTGCAACCGAAACTCTTCCATGTAAGAAATCACGCGCACGGCTTCAAGGGCGTCTCTTGTGCCGCTTAGAACTTCTAATGGTTCGATGTCGTAAACCGACGGAATAAAAGGCGCATCATTATCCGCTATTACGCGAGCGTTGATTTTAACCCAACCCTTTCGCAAAATCCTCGTTTTAGAGTCGTATTCTGAAGCGATTTCTCTCCATTCCTTCACAGGTTCAAACTCTGTTTTTATAGTTCTTCCACTTTTAGCGTCATTGAATAGACCGTAAATTAGCTTTCGCTTTTGCTGCCACAGAAACTCCTTGACGCTGTAGTTTTTGAGCCGCCACTGCTTGCCCTTAACAGTCTCGTCCGTTTCAAACTCATTCCTAAAACCTGAAAGGTCATCCGCGTACAGTGCTTGCAGCGTTTCGCGCATCTTGACGTTTTCCTTTCTACCATACACTATTAGGTCTATGTCTGAAAATTTGGGATGGTGAAATCCGTGAAGCATCGAGCCGAACACGCCGAAGTTGGCTACTGACAAGCTTGAACCTTGCAAGACCATGTTCAAGACACGCTGCATAGCATCGTGAAGCCCATCCTTAGGGTCTGCTTCAACCAAAACTCGCAATCGCTCTTCGGGTTTCCTCGCTTCGGCTATATCCTCTTGGTTTACGCCTACGACTTTTTGCCCGAGCATTTCATGAAAAACAGTGTATTGTGGGAATTGGCTGAAAATGAGTTTCCAGCCTTCATCGTTGTAGAACTTGTAGAAGACTTGGTTTCCGCCGTTTCTCAGCGCTCGAGGATCTTTTGAAGTGAAAATGTTTGCGGAAGCGTATTCAGCGTCGCAGATGAACGCGTGCTGCGGGTGGGAATAACCGAAGACGCGGAAGATTAAGCCTTCCCTGGTGACTATAGCATCACGGTCTCTAAGCCTTAAAGGGGCCAAATGTACTCTTCCTCTGAGGTTGCTGTTCCAACCACGACTTGATAGAAAACATCGCCAGTCCTAATCTCCTCAACGCGTTCCAATTTGCCAGAAACTTTAATTTCGCTACCCTGACGGGCGATGTTTCGGTAACAGCCAATGTTTGAAATGACACGGTCGGGAATTTTATCTCTCGGAAGCTCCGACGCCGAGTTTAAGGGTTTGTAGTTGGCGATTTTGTAGGTGGCTGGGCGGAACATGGTTTCACTGTCGTCGCTAACAGTGCACTGAAATCGTACAGGGTCAATAGACGAGAATCGGAACATGCCGTATTTTGTTTTGACCTCTTCTGGGTTGCGTGTGGCGTTGAACATGAATGTTTTGTTCAAGTAGCGACCTTGGAAGCGTCTTGCCGCGTCTAAACGGTTGCTAAAAATGTAACTTAACACGCCGGCGTTAACGAGCCTTGCTATTGTCGCTTCTACTTTGCGAAAGTTCTGCGCGCCATAGACGACAAAGTCTATGTCAGATTCGGGTGCGTGCATGTTTAAGGCTATGGAGCCGTGAACCCCAAAATCTTCCATGCCAACGCCTGATTCCTTCGATAACATGTTGATAAGGTCCAGAGCCATCTTCTGCAGCATATCAGGATGCTCCAGCTTTGTTAAGGCGCTTAAGCAGTCTTTTGGAACGTAAACCCGTTCGATTGAGCTTAACGGTGCACTAATCAGTTCCTTATGCCTTAACGGGCAATAGTAAATGTAGTTGGGGAAATTTTTTCGGAACGTTTCTACGAAAGATTGGTAATTCTGTGCCGTGTAAAGTTTTTCTGCGCGAAAAAGCCGTGTTTCGCCGTACTTCCAAGTTCGTTCCAACATGTCGACGTGAAAAAGCGCCTTAAACTCAGATGGGATATACTTCAGGAAAGCGAAAACTCGGTCGTCAGGGTGCTCGTATCCGAAAGTGTTGAAAATGAAACCTTCTTTGGTTACGAAGGTATCTCCGTCAGCAGGAACCCAATCAGTTATAGCCGTTTCAACGCACCGCGAATAGAATAAAACCGAAGACTAAAAAAGCTATTGCAAATTGCGGTTGCGGCTCATGCCCGCAGTCATTGCGATTCCGCGAATCTTTAAAGAAAAAGGTCAAGAAGCGAATAGGTAGAGTTACATTTTGAGAACTTGTTCTTTAAACCACCAGAAGAAAGCGAGATCGCAATAAAAACTGGATAAGCTCACAAAATCTTGCTTTGACAAAGTTTTTAGTCAAAAAGCCTAAAATCCTGCAGTATTCCATTCTAGCTATCATGAGTTCAGGATTTGCTTCGCTACACAAGATTCTGAAGGATGAAACACGAAGGAAAATCATACTCTTATTGAATGATAAGGGCAGCTTGAGCTACACCGATTTGATGGATACGCTGGGAATTGTCAGTACTGGAACGCTGAATTATCACCTGAAAGTTCTAGGCGATCTTTTAACAAGAAATGAGGCTGGGCAATATATGCTTACGGAAAAGGGCAAACTGGCTTCCAGAATATTATTGGAGTTTCCTGAAGAAAATATTCCAAGCCGTTGGGATCACGACAGAGACGTAGGACAGAGCTTTCTTCTCAAACTTGTACGACATAATTGCGGATGCAAAACCGAAAATCCAGAAAATTGCCGTAGCGATTTCGCAGCCAAATCCTTCGGTAACAAACCAGAAGAGCAAGCCTCACAAAGCAAACGATAAGAGTAAAGCTGAAGACTATTGCATGAGCCCATAGGGGGTCTACTCGTATTGGCGGTTTTCTCATCCAAAAGCACAAACAAATCTCTAAGAGGGGAAGGGGCTCAAGAAAAGATAGGTACCTATCCTTCCAACAGTCAAGCACTTGTCTCACGCTCTGGTTCAACCTATATATAGAGGGGGTATGGACAAGCAGAGACCACTAGAGAACATGAGAAAACAACAACCCGAAAAGCCAAGCAGAACCAAAATCCACAATTCTTAAATGCCAAGAGCGTGACAAGGTTACAAAGGGCTACTATTGAGTGTAAAATTACATCCCTATGTAGTATTCCTTCCAACCGAAGAAAAAGATAAAATATTAAGCGCAATTTTCGGATCAAAAGCAGCCGTTGACCTCTTACGGTTCTCACTCAAACAAGGCATCTCAAAAAACATTTATCAAAGAGATGTCGTTAAAAAACTCAACTATTCAAACAAGACAATCATCGAGAACTTGAAATCCCTAACAAAACTCGGCATCCTAAACGAGAATATGGAAAAAAACGAGAGAGAAGGAAGAATCATCTGGATTAAAGCCTATCAACTCACAGACGCTGGCAAATGGTTTGCTTTATTACTCGCGGAAGAAAAAGAACTAACAGAGAAAGAAAAAGCCGAAATATTGCAGAGCCTGTTCAGGACCTATGTAAAAATGGTTAAAGACCTGTCGGAAGAAATCGGTATTAACAAAAAAATGCTCGAAGAAATCTTCAAGGAAGAAATGAAATAGCGGTGCACGAGTTGAAAATACAAGTCATTGCAGTGGTTGGAAGCAAAAAATCAGGAAAAACAACAACCACAGAGAAAATGATTAGAGAACTTACGAAGAGAGGTTACAAGGTCGCCGCCATAAAACACGTCTCCGAACCAAATTTCACAATCGACACCGCCAGAAAAGACACGTGGAAATTTGCCCAGTCAGGAGCAAAGACAACCATCAGCGTGGCAGCCAACGAAGTTGCCACAATAGAAAAAGTCCAATTAAAGAGTTTATCACTTGAAACATTGTTAAAAAAATGCAGAGGCAACGACGTAGTTTTCGTTGAAGGCTTGAAAAAACTTGTAGTTACAAAGAAAAATGTTTCAAAGATTGTGGTTGTAAAATCCATGAAAGAAGCCATGCACGCGTTGGAATCCTTTAAGCCTATACTGGCTTTCAGCGGACCCTATTCCACAGAAGCATTAGGCTTTGAAATTCCATACGCGGACGCGTTGAAAAATCCTGAAAAACTAGCAGATATTATTGAGGATGAGCTCCTTAAAAAATGAAGATTTCGATCGCGTTGTTGGGTTGTGGGGTTTGGAGATTTTATTGAGGGGGGAGAAGGGAGAGCGTGCAAAAAGGGAGATTTCTCCAAACCTTTCCACCCAACCTTTTCAGTTTTCCATTTTTCCCTCCTTTTTACAGAGCTTTGAAAGCTTCGAACCACCTGCTGTACAGCGACAACATGTCCAGCGAAACGCTTGGTTTCCGCTCTTCCAGTGTCTGCCTGAAATCATTCATCGTTATTGACCTAGGCTTTGCTTCCTTGTCCGTAGCTTTGCCGGACTCGAAGAATTCGCCTATAAGCTTCAGCTGTGCTGATTGGCAGACATCGCGAATGTCGCTTCCCGAAAAACCTTCAGAAAGCCTAGCCAACTCGTGCAAGTCCACGTCTTGAGCGATCGTGAGATTGCTTATGTAAAGCTTAAGCATCATCAAACGTGTATGATGGTCAGGAAGAGGAACAAGAATCCTTTTTTGGAATCTTCGTATAAAAGGCCAGTCTAGGTCCCACGGCTTATTGGTGGCTCCGATAACGTAGACGTGAAGGTTCTTGCCTTTGTCAACTATGCCGTCCATTTCCTTCAAGAACTGGTTTCGAACACGAATTTCCCCGCCGACCTCGTTTGAGTGTTGCCCCATCAGGGAGTCTAACTCGTCAACGAACACAATGGCAGGCTTGCCCTCATTCGAGGATTTTCTGGCTGAACCAAAAAGCTTGGCAACATTCTGCTCAGCTTCACCCAGCCACTTGGACATTATCGAGGCTGCGTCTATGGAAAAGAAAGTGGCGTCTAATTCCGTGGCAACCGCGGCTGCGATCAGAGTTTTTCCGCAGCCGGGCGGGCCGAACAAGAGTATCCCTCTTGGCCAGCCTAACGGAAATAAGTCGGGCCTCTGCACGGGGTAGACTATGGCTTCTTTTATGGCTTTTTTGGCTGTGTCTAAACCGACAACTTCTTCCCAGTTCACATTCGGCTTTTCACTGACTATCAGCTCTTCATAGCTTGATCTTCCGCCTTCGGTAGTTCTTTCACCCGCGCCTTTATTATCAATATCCATTTGCATGCCCGCGAGCGAAACTGCACCTTGTAAGGCCTTAATTCTTTCTTGATAGGCAATCGCCCTTTGAATGTAAACTTTGTTAAGGCTGTATTCAGGATAAAGTTGGACGAGCTGCAGGAGGCTCTCTATCGCCTTTTGATATAGGGCTATTGCTCTGCCTCTTGCCCCTTGTTTGTCCAAACGCACGGCGTCCAATGCGTATGCCGTTGCAGCTTTTTCAAGCTCTTGTGAAGCGCTCATGACTTTTCCACGTCTATTCAGGCGATTTTAACTCGATTTTTATTTTTCCCTTGGTTCCCAAATTTTCAAGGGCTTTCTCAATTTCCTCGTTTGAGGTTTTCAGGTCATTTGAACAACGGGTTAAGTCTATTTCGCCGTTGCTTTTTCTTACATATTCGAGAAGTATGTCCTCAATAGAGGGCTTCTCAACTTTCAAGGAAATTTCTTTGATTTCAGCTTTTTTGTAAGAAAACAGGGTTTGAGAAGGATCTTTGCCAGTTTCGTTGATAGTTTTGCGTCCGATCACCTGTGAGCAGTTCGTTGACAAGGCAACAAGCTCTTTTACCGATGTCGTTTCTTCTGATGGCAGGGAAGTTGCGGGCGGTTCGGGAAGAGTTTCAGCCAGTTTTTGCTCGAGGAAGCTGGATACTTCTTTCAGTATTTCTTCGCCGCCAGGTGTCTTCTTGTTTACAGGTATCAATGACTCGTCAGCTGTAATCTTGGTTGCGTACAGTGTTTCGCTTATCGCACTGTTAACATTGTTTAATTCGGCGGAGACATCAGGTAAAACCTGGAACAGGTCCTGTGAAACGTTCTGGAGAAGTTTCAGAGCGGGTTTGAGGTCGACAACTATTTCGCTCAGTTCCTTTATTGTCTCAAGTCTAAGAACTACACGTTCGATGGCTAACTGTACATTGTAAAGAAACTTTATCAGTTTTCTAATTTCAGCAATTTCATTAGCGCATATTGCTGCTTTTTCTTTATTTTTCTTTTTTAGAGCGCCCATGCAGGATTCAAATAGTATTTTGTCTCGTTCTTTGAGTCTGTAACTTGCCTGTTCTAGCTTGTTTTGCTGGACTCGGAGCGTGAGTATCGATTGTGCGGCGACTTCCCGTAATGGTGGAGGGCTATAATGCAATAGACCTTTGATGTATTTTCCCTCCGCCCGCTACTTCACTTCACTCTTTTTTAGGCTATATTCCAGCCTTTCCGACTTCTTTCACATAGACGACTACAGGAGGTTCGGGGAGTTCAGGTGTTTCGTTAATTGGCGCGGCAACCACTTTAGTTTTCTGTGCAGATTCTTTAGAATCGCCTAGTAATATGTTTGAAAGTTTGGTTTTTGTAAGTTCCATGTCACTTTTTTCCGTGTTGGCCCGTTTTAGGCTCTCTTGAAGCAGTTTGAAGGCTGACTGATAGGTTTCATCATTGATTTTCCCTATTTCATGTTCCAATTCGAGATGGAGAACGGCATAGTTCAAGGCTTTTATCTCTTGGTTGCAACGCACAACTTCTTGGACAACTTCGTCTGATAGAACCTGCGCGTCTTTTTTCAGCTGGGTTAGAATGGACTCAAAATTGTTGTGGAGTTCCTGATAGAGGTCAGGAGATATCTTCTTCTTTTCAGCCAAATCCTTAAGGGCTTGATCCTTGCGCCATATAAAGGGAATCTGATCGCAAAAGACACTTGACTGAGATTTAATCTTCGAGATGAATGTGACTTCAGCACCATTAAATGTTAGGTTTTCTATGGGCTGTTTTGAGAATTTTCCATCACTAAGTTCGATGAATGCAGCGTCAAATTTTCCACCAGGAGTCAGCGCAAAAGAGACAATTTTTCCGACTGCACGACCGTACTCATCTTTAACTGGTTTACCGATGGAAAGAAAAAGATTGGAGATTTGAGACATACTTTCCCTCCTTCAGTTTAGGATCTTTCGCTTGCTGTTTTCTCTGTTTGCGAAGCCGAGATTGCTGGCATACCTGGGGGTAGCTCTGGGAACTTCTCTTTTATTCTCTGTTCAGCTACTGTTGCAGCTTCTGTGAGTATATTCTGTGCATCCTCGTTTACAGTGTCGAAGTTCAGCGTCATTCCTGAGCCTTGGCCTGCTTCGATCATTATTCCGCTTAGCATGTTGCCTATTTCGCCGAGTTCAGTTTCTGCTTCTGGGAAAACGCTTACCAATCCCGCTCTGACGGATCGTAGAACTCCCACGGCTGGTCCTAAGGTGGATACTACATCTCCAAGTTCGGATACTGTTCGTAACCTTAATACTATCTGTTCAAGGGCAAGTCTAGCGTTGATGATTAAGCGTTCCATCTTGCGAACTTCTGCTAGCTCGCTGGCGAAAACGTTTGCGCGCGCAGTGTCGTGCTTAGTATAGGCATCAACTATTCTCGCAAAGATTGCTTTGTCTCTCTGGGTGAACCTGTCTGTGGCTTGATCGAGTTTCTGCACTTGAAGTTCTATGCGTCTGACGGCAAAGTCTAGTCTTGGCTTCAATGGACCTGGTGGCTGCACAGCTTCTCTTATGCGGTTCGTGAAAGGTTGGTCGTCCCTTTTAGTTTCCCATTTTTTTGCAAACCTTTCTGACAAATTAATACCTCCGAAAAACAAAGGATGCGCTGAACTATCTTATACATTGTTAATATGATGAAAATATGCGCGTATATACGTAGAGATATACACGCTAGCAAAACTTGTTTTAAGCTTTAATTGGAAAATTAAAAGACAAGATGAACATTTTTCGGATATTAGACAAAAACGTGTAAGTTAGACTAAAAAGAAGCTTAGTCTAATGCTAAAACACAAAGGTGAATTAAATGGGTGAAAGGTTAAAAGTATTCGGGTTAGTAGCGCTCTTAGGGTTCATGGCTGGAGTAATAGCGCAGTTGACAGCAGACTACATAATTCCATGGCTGATGGTAGTAATACCAGCGCTCGTGCAGATCAGATTCGTAGTCTCAGGATTCGCTGGCGCTGCACTAACGCTTGTCTTGGTAAGCGTATGGGCGCACTTCACAGAAAACAAAGATAGATAAAAAAAATCTACAACCTCTTTCTTTTATTCCCAAAATTCCCAGTTTACAGACCCCTGCGATTTTCCAATTTACCATTATAGGCTAAATTCGAATGAAACGAACAGAATTATCCGTGTTTCTCTTGATTTGCCACCAAGCTTTTATAGTGGACTCAGGAGCGGAAAAAGATGTCATCCGCCAAGCGTCTTCGTACCTCGATCTCTTCATTGTCCAATGAAATGCTATCTAAAATGAAGATTTAGCCTTTTGCCCAAAAAGAATAAAACACAAAAAAGGGAACAAGTGGCGCTAGTTTTACTTCTTTCTTTTCAGCATGTTCTCTAGGACAGGGCGTAGTTTTGCGTTTTCAGCTTTAATTTTGTCCTTGCCCAAAGCGTGCATCTGCGCGTCTATTTCGCGAATTAACTCGGCGAAATATACACCTTCAGCCGCGGAGACATATTCTACACGGAACCTTTCAGGACTCATGCCAAGCTTTTGCAGCATGGGCGCCAACGCGTCCATTCGCGCTTTCATCTTCCAGTTTCCGCTTATGTAGTGACAATCGTACGGCAGGTGGCAAGCACCTACAAGAACCATGCCCGCCCCCAGCCTTAGGGCTTCGAGAACGAAGTCGCGGTCAACTCTTCCAGAGCACATGACACGTATTGGCCTTATGGATGGCGGGTATTCGAATCTGCTTGTTCCTGCTAAATCGGCGCCAGCGTAGGCACACCAGTTGCACAGGAAAGCCAAGATTTTGTCTTCAGGGTTCTTTTCCAGAGCCGCCCGTATCTGCGCCATGATTTGGGCGTCTGTGAAGTGCATCTGCGTTATAGCGTCAGCGGGGCACTCGGCAACGCAGGTTCCGCAGCCGTGGCAGCTGGCAGTTATGACTTGCGCTGGCTTTTTCTCCTCAATCTTTATTGCGCCGTAGGGGCATCTTTCAGCGCATATGCCGCATTTAACGTTTACATTCCTGCACTTGCTTGGGTCTATCACTGAGACTATGGGTTCAATCTTCCATTTTGGTTTTGAGATGACGGTTGCTGCCTTTGAGGCGGCGCCGCTTCCCTGCGAAACGCTGTAGGGAATATCCTTCAGTCCTTGGCAGGCTCCAGCAAAAAATATGCCATCAGTGGGCGCGTCCAGAGGCTTCAGCTTCGGGTGACTTTCCATGAAAAAGCCGTCCGCGCCGCGGGTCAGGTTGAGGATGCGGGCCATCTCGTCTGAGCCTTTTTTGGCTATAGAAGCCGTTGCCAAAACGACCAATTCCGCTTCGATTTCTATGGGCTGACCAAGATTGCTGTCCTCAGCGTGAATTAACAGGTTTTTGGTTTCAGGCACTTCGATGATGTGGCTTACTCTTCCGCGCATGAAGTTCACGCCTTGCTCCCTCGCGCGGTCGTAGAATTCCTCGTAGCCTTTCCCTGGACTGCGGATGTCTATGTAGAACACGTAGACTTCCATGTTTTCCTTGTATTTCTCTTTCAGCTGGACAACGTGCTTGAGCGTGTACATGCAGCAGAAGTTTGAGCAGTAAGGATACTTGTTCTTGTCACGGGAACCAACGCACTGGATAAAGGCAACCGTGTGAGGCTTTTGCCCATCAGAAGCTCTGATGACTTTGCCGCCTGTCGGGCCAGCTGCAAGTATCAGCCTTTCGAATTCCATGGAAGTGATAACGTTGGAGTACTTTCCATAACCCAGCAAAGGCATATCGTAGGGCAAGTACACGTCGTAGCCCGTGGACACGATTATGGCGCCTACGTCCAGTTCGATTTCCTCTGGCTTTTGCTCGAAGTTTATGGCTTCTCTGGCTCCGCAAGCGTCAATGCACTTGTAACATTCGATGCAGTAATCCTTGTTCAGTGTGTAAATGAGCGGCACTGCCTGATCAAAGGGCACTGATATGGCTTTCCTAGTGCCTAAGTTCATGTCCCACTCGTTGGGGAATTCAATGGGGCAAACGTCTTTGCATTCGCCGCAGCCAGTGCATCTGTCCGCTATCACGTACCGCGGGTTCTTGCGAATCTTAACTTTGAAGTTGCCTACGTAGCCGCTCACGTTTAGCAAGTCCGCGTTGGAGATTATCTGAATGTTCGGGTGCCGCCCAACGTCGACCATTTTTGGGCCTTCGATGCATATGGAACAGTCAAGTGTTGGAAAAGTCTTGTCGAGCTGAGCCATGTGGCCGCCTATGCTTTCGGTTTTTTCAAGCAGGTAAACTTTGAAGCCCATTTCGGCCAAATCCAAAGCGGCGTTGATGCCTGCGATGCCGCCGCCTACGACTAGGGCTTTGTTGGTTACGGGAACCTCTATAGTTTGAAGAGGCATCATTAAGCGCGCTTTCGCCACGGCCATGCGGATTATGTCCTTGGCTTTTTCAGTGGCCTCTTTCGGAGTGCTCGGGTGGCACCATGAAGAGAATTCGCGGATATTAGCCATCTCAAAGAGGAACGGGTTCAAACCCGCCTCAGAAACCGTTCGCCTAAACGTCGGCTCGTGCATTCTCGGGGAGCAAGCAGCAACAACAACGCGATTTAGCTTGTAGTCTTTTATGCCCTTCCTGATTTCCTCTTGCCCTGGGTCAGCGCAGGTGTAGCGGTTATCTTTGACGTATGCAACGTCTGGCAGGGTTTTGGCGTACTCAACGAGTTCTTTTATGTCTAACGTACCCGCGATGTTCAAGCCGCAGTGGCATATGAAAACGCCTATGCGCAGTTCCTCTTTTTCAGGCTGCTTCGGCGTTTCTGTTTGAGTCATCTTATAGCCTCCTCAAAAACGAATCGTTTGCACACGGATTCCCTTGCCTTCTGCGAACCCTTTGCCTTCAACTCTTTAGCCATTTCAACAGGCGACGTGAGCTTTTCCAGCGCTTTGTTCCATGCTCCAGAACGAACGGGTGAATGGAATATTTTTGTCCGTTTAAGCGTCAAAGCTTCATCACCGGGGCAAACTACTTTGCAAGCGCCGCAATAGTCGCAGAACAGTTCGTTAACGTAAACTTTCTTGTCCTTGTCAGAAAGGTATAGGGCGCCTGTTATGGGGCAAACGTCCAAGCAGTCGGTGCACCCTTCGGGGCATTTCGCTTGGTTGATGGCGATTTTTCCTTCCATGAATTTCCGCACTTTGATTACGCCAGGGGCGCATTTGAACTCGCAGACTCTGCAGGTGGGGCAGTACTCTTTTTGGATGTCAAGGTTAATTTGCACGCGTTTCCTTTGGCTCGGCGTTAAAGATTCGAGGTTTTCAACTGGTTTCCCGTCATAACCTAATCGAGTGACTTTAATTAGGTTTAGAGGACAAGCGTCTTCGCATTCAACGCAGTCCTTTGGGCACTGGCGCGTGTCTACCTTTATGTCGCGGATTAATTCTGGAAAACTCTCCTTATCGATTACTGAAAGAGCATGCTCGCCGTTCAACGTGAACTTTATTGCGCCGTAAGGGCAGGAAACATCGCAAATTCCGCAGAAATTGCACTTTGCCAAGTCGATATCAACCTTGGCTTTCCTTGCTTTTTCGCCCTGAACCTTTGGCTGTCTTTCAAGTTTGATGGCGTCTTTTGGACAGGCTAAACTGCATATTTGGCAACCCACACAGCGCGCTTTATCAAGGGCTAGCTTGTAGTTCTTAACGTGTAAAATCCATTCTAAAGTTAATGTGCCTGCCGTATCTTTCTTAAGAGTTTTTAACGGCATCTATCTTCCACCAAGCCTGATGTATATGCGTCGTAACAAATTGTCTAACGCTCTGCAATCGTTTGTTAGAATGTTTCAATGAATTTTTTGTGATATAAATATTGCTTGAAAATAATGCCAGTTCATACATGGATTTCGCGAAAAACAGAGTTTTTAAAAAGAATACATTAAAAGCATCATGAGCTTCGAAGACTAACAGCCACGTAACACTTCAGAGTGCCATCATCTTTAAGAGAAACAACGCGTAAACCAGCCTGTTGCAGCAGCTCTCCAAAAGCTTCCAAAGAAAAAGTCTTCTTCAAACCAGTAATCGCGATGAAAGCGTCGTGTTTTGCGGTTCGCTTGATTTCATTTAACGTTTCGGCTGGTTTCGGCATGTTCTGAAGCACAGTGAAAGTAAAAACCACAGTGAAATAGTCGTTCTTGAAGGGCAAGTGGTCAGCGTCAGCTTGAACTAAGTGAACATTTCGGTAGTTTTTGGCACGTTCTCTCGCCTGAAGCAGCAGTTTTCTGGAAACGTCTACGCCCACAACCGTCTCGGCTTGGGCGGCAACGTGGCTGAACAGCAGACCCGTACCGCAGCCAACATCCAGCATAAGGCTGTTGTGGGCTATATTCAGGTTTGTTAAGGCTGCTTTGTACTTGGCTTCTTGTTCCTCAGCATACCGCACATCATACAACTGTGCTGTTAAATCGTAACGCCGTATCACCTTACGCTTTTGGTCCCACTTGTTCACGAGGAAATCCTTCAGAAATCTTATGTACACATTGAACCTTCTAAAACTATTGGCTGAAACCAAATTGCAAGAATCAAACAAGTTAACGGTTCTCGTGAACCCAAAGCTAACGGAAGCCGCGTCAATAATCGAAAAAGCGTTTGTGCAAAGGAGAACCCTCATTGTTGCTGGCAAGTGCCATGTGCACTATACGGGCAGAGCGACGTCAACGCTTGAGTCTGGCGAACGCATGCTAATCATTAAAGAAGACGGGTCGCTTCTCGTTCACCGTCCAGTCGGCTATGAACCCGTCAACTGGCAACCTCCGGGAAGCGTCTTTCACGTTCAAACAAGAGAGGGCACACTCGAGGTTCACGCGGTCAGGCAGAAGCCACGAGAAAGCGTGAGAGTGTCGTTTGACAAGGTTTACATGGTTTCTTCCCTAAGTCTCGTGGATTCAGGAGAGTTTTCGCTTCATGCCAGCGAAGACGACATGCACAGGGCGATCCTTCTGAAACCGTCGCTTTTGGAGGAAGGCTTCAAACCCATAAGCTACGAAAAGAAAGTTGAGCCTGGATTCGTAGACATTTATGGCGTGGATAAGAACGGAAAACTTGTCGTCGTGGAGATAAAGAGAAAGACGGCTGGAAAAGAAGCTGCCCTCCAGCTTGCCAAGTACATCGACTCGATAAAGAATAAGGCGAACCGTGAACTGCGAGGAATCCTCGCCGCTCCGAGCCTCGCCAAAGACGTGCAGAGACTGCTGGCGACTCTGGAGTTAGAGTTTAAAGCGTTAGACCCCAAAAAATGCGCAGAGGTACTTAAAAAAGCGGAAACTACGAAACTTGAAGCCTTTTTCAAGGAAAACAGCCGATAACGTCGCCTCTAGACCACGCAAGCGGAAGGGTTATTGCTTCTGTTTTCTCAGAAAGCTTAAATCAGCGCTTTGCCACATGCTTTCGAAGGTGAAAATTGGACGTGAACTTTTGGAAGGACATCCCGGCAGGGGATAAGCCCCCAGAACTGCTGAACATGGTTATCGAAGTAGTAAGCGGCTCCAGAGACAAATACGAGTATAACATTAAATGGGAAACCTTTTTTTTGGACAGGATAATTCCCTCATCCGTGGTTTTTCCCGTTGAGTACGGGTTTGTTCCGCAAACGTGGTTTGATGACCAAGACCCTTTAGACATCATGGCGCTAAGCTACGAACCCCTAGAAGTAGGGTGCATAGCCAAAGTCAGAGTTATAGGCGCGCTAATAATCGAAGATGAGGAAGGCATTGACGCAAAAATACTCTCGGTGCTCGTAAACGACGCAAGGTTTGAAGGCTACAACGACATAACTGACATCCATGCGCACCAGCTGAAAGAAATCCAGGAGTTCTTTGAAACCTACAAGAGATTGGAACCGCACAAATGGGCCAAAGCAAAGGAGTGGAAAAACGCCCAAGAAGCCAAGGAAATCGTGAACTACGCTATGAAGAAATACCGCGAACTAAACGGGAAAGAGAAAACCGAATAGCAGTGCTTGTTGTCTTCTATTTCGGGTCACTTGCCAAGCTCCTTCGCCATCGCTTTGGCTAAACGTTTCCAAACGGCAGAATCCTCTTCTTTCAACTTGTCAGCAAGCGATTTTATGCCCTCGCTGTCCAAGTTTTCTTTCTCATACTCGAGGTGCAGCGCAGTGAAATCCAGACGGGAAGCGCTGTTGTCTTCAGCTGAAATTTCGTAGATGAACTGCGAGTACTTGTTCGGACCCGTTAAGTGAGTGCTAATCCAAGACAAGCGGTCGGGATAGAGCTGCACGAGCTTCTGCTTCTCAACGCGGCCATTGCTAGCGTGAAAGATGTCTGTGAGAACTATCGTGGTGTCTGTTAGATGCGTTATCTGCCGTTCCGCGGCATCTTCACCCATCAACACGTGATCCTGAGGATCGTATTCGGTACACCACTTGTAAGCTTTGCGAGCTGGAACAGAGAAACGTTGACTGAAATTATATCGAATTGAACAAGGCAGCTCAGTCGCCTCAGTTTCTCAAAAGAGACGAAACCCCTTATTACAATTGCGCTCAGCACAGAGAACACGCCAACGGCACCTCACGCCTGATTGCCTGAGAAGAAGTCAGTTATCCTCTTCTGGAAGAGTGCATTCTTCAAAAGCTCGCTTTGCAGTGTCCACCGTCGCAGCGGAATTTCAAATCTGCCACTGATGAATTTTAATGAATCATTAAGAGTTTTGAAGAGGAAGGGTTTCTGTCGCATGGCGTTTCTCACGTTTTCCCGCACTTGCCAGACGCCCACAGGCATTATGTAGCCTGGACGGACTTCCCGCAGCACAATCGCTGTGGCTTGTCGTCTTTCTTTAATGAGTTGCTCGCACACCGCTAAGCGGGCTGAATAATAGCAGCCGCCTATCTGCGCGTAAGTTGTTCGTCCACTGTTGCCTTCGTAGTCTGAGAACATCACCGTGCTTTTGCCGTTGGGATTCCAAACCGTGCCAGGGTACCATGCTTCTATGGCTTCGTAGCTCCATGCGCTTGGAATCATTAAAACCTCAAAGATGTTGTCCAGATAATGTGACTCGTAAACGCGGTATTCGTTTATTTCAGGGAAAGTTTTCACCTTTTCCACGAGGTCTTTGGAGATTATGTCGTCCACGGCTGTTATGCTCCAACGCGTTGGAACGAGGCGCCTGTTCTTTTCTACGCCGAAGGCGCCGACGCTGAACGCCCTTTGAATCTTTGTAACCATGACGCCGCGGCTGTAAAGTTCCCGAACTGCCTGCGTAGCCCGTAGATCCGTGTCGTAGTAGGCTTTTTCTATCCTGTTGTCAAACCGCGCGTTGCCGACGTGTAGGTCTCTTATAGGCGCGGAAGGACCGAAAGGTTGAACATCATCATCCATGAATATGAAGCCTCTGGGCTTTTTGGTGAGGTTTAACTCGATGTCCACGCTGTTTTCTGCTAGGGCTAACTCGCGAGTTTGCTCGACTATCTTGCCAGCTTGCTCGAACTTTTGGACGTGAACGCGGTGTTTGCCACGTACAAGCAGGGAGCGGAAGCCCACGATTTCATCTATTGACTTTCCGAACCAGAGTTCAGGCAAATCGTAGAGGCTTGTGTCTTCGTTAACAGGCGGCACGAGAGGTCCAGCGTATACGTGGGGGTAGCCGATTCTTCCGATAAACACGCTGGGCGGAGAAACACCTGCGATGTCTTCGCTTGCCATCAACGGCACGCTTTTTAGGTAACAGTTGACTTTGACCATTATTGGACAGCGGGTTTTGCCGCAGAGGAACCTTGCGCCTTTGCAAACAACGCATATGCTGTTTCGTGAAGCGCGAGTGACTATCTGGTTTTCTTCCACAGCTGAACCGTTATCGTGTTTCAGAATGTTAAGTAACCAATTGTCCTGAAAGCTTGCACTTGTAGGTTTAGACGTGAGCGTCATTTCATCTTGGATGATGGCTGTAACGGCTTCATATGCTTTCCGCATTGAGAAGACTCAAAAATCAAGGCACTTTCAAAGAAGTTTAAAGTAAGTCTGCACAAAAAACTGTCAAAAAAGAGCGCCTTGGCTGGGATTTGAATATTTTAAACTACTTTGGCTTTCTTGATGGTTCTGAGTGCAAGCAAATACATGATGATGTCGAATCCTAGAAGGAACGCTAAAGACATTAGCACATCATAAGTGCCATACTTGTAATAGGTTCCGAAAGAGTAAAAGTTTGAACCAAGACTGAAATACCGCAGGCCATTTATGAAGTAGGAAAGAGGGTTAACATAACTTATCATCTTTATCACTAACGGTAACGACTCTATTGGGTAGAGAGCATTGCTTGCAAAGAAAAGAGGCAACGAGAGCAGAGTTATTATCCCTTGGAGGCCTTCATGGCTCTCGAGTTTCATTGCTATTGTGCTGGCAAGGAAAAGTAACCCCAACGCAAATAACACGACGAACAGCAAAATGCCTAGCACAGACAATAGGGTTTGCCCAATTGTGAAGCCTTCAAAAAACCGTACTCCTAAGATAAATCCGAACGCGAGGATGATTATCGATTGAATTAGCGATTTTGTTACTCCGCTCAGGCTTATTCCTATAAGTATGTGCGAACGGGGAAGGGGAGAGGCTACCATCTCCTTCATTAACCCAAATTGCTTGTCAAATTGAAGAGATATTCCACTGTACAAACATGTAAAGAGAATTGTCATTGATATTACTCCAGCCGCCATGAAAGCCAGATAATTCACAGAAACTACGCCTTGTTGATTGGGAACACCGGGTACAATTAGGTCAAAGTTGCTTGACATTGAAAGCCCATAGATGGCTAACCAAAGGGCTGGTTGAATTAGAGAGGTGAAAAGCATAGCCTTGATGCGGAAAAATTTCAGCATATCTCTCCAAAAGATGGTTAAAAACTCAGTTCTCATCAACATCTCCTCCACTAATCATTAAGCTGTTTTCTTTTTTTCTTGATTCTCCTCCTTTAAACCTCGCCCAGTAAAATGAATGAAAACGTCATCTAAAGTTGGTTTCTTTAAATTGACACTTTTTATCTCAATTCTTTCGTTTCTGATTCTCTCCACGAGTTTTGGCATGAATCGTGTACCTTCTTCTTTAAGGGAAACGACTAAGCCCTTTGAAGAACCTCTGACGTAATTTACTTCCATAATGCCTTTGATTATGCGGGTTGCTTTCTCGTCGTCGTCCGTTTCAAGATAAATCATGTCTCTTCCAAGAGAGTTTTTCAAACTCTCGGACGTTCCATTCGCGATTATCTGCCCTTTATCCATAATGTAGATTGTGTCGCTTAGCTGGTCTGCCTCATCCATATAGTGAGTTGTGAGGAATATTGTGACTCCTTCTTTGTTTACTTTCTTTATGTAATCCCATATGCGCATTCGCGTATAAGGGTCAAGACCTATTGTTGGTTCGTCAAGAAAAAGCACCTTTGGCCGCGTCAAAAGCCCCCGTGCAATCTCAAGGCGACGCTTCATTCCCCCGCTAAGGTGCTTAACAAGCTCGTTTCGTTTTTCAGCCAGTTCAACAAGCTTGATAAGCTCGTCTATTCTGGACCGCCGAGTGTCCTTCGGAATCGAGTATAGTCTACCGTGAAATTCCAACGTTTCCCAGACTGTGAGGTTCCAATCAAGCGTCTCGTTCTGGAACACGATGCCTATGGATTTGCGAACATTATCCTGTTGTTTCTCAACGTCAAAGCCTGAGATGGTTACTTTGCCTTTTTGAATTGGTAATAGGGTTGTTAATACATTGATGGTGGTGGTTTTGCCTGCGCCGTTGGGTCCTAAGAAAGAGAAGATTTGTCCCTTTTTGACGTTGAAACTGATGTTGTCAACGGCTGTGACTTTACCATAGTTGTGGCAAAGCCCTTCAACGGATATTATGGATTCTTCCGTTTTCAAACACCTTCAGTTATGGTTACCCAACCTTGACGAGACCTTTAATTATACTATGGACACTGACATGGCGACATAAATTTTTCGTCTAATCCTCTGCTTCGCCAAAACTAAAACAAGAATGCTGTTACCAAGAACAGAAACTCTGGCTAACGATTTTATCTTAAGTTAATAGCGCCTTGGCCGGGATTCGAACCCGGCTCTTGTCACAGAGCATTCTTTTCTCTGCGATATCTGGCGGGCGAAGCTACTACTTTTTTCATGTGATAAGGTGCTACTGATATTACTTGCCGATGAATTTGACCCTGTCTATCTTTTTCAGGTGTTCGTCGCTGGTCACAATTTGAGCGTCGTAGGCGTTTGCCGTGGCTACAATTATGGAGTCTGCCATTCCGAGGTTCAAGTTCATGCTGATATCAGCCGCCTCCAGACACAGCGAGCTTGTTAAGTCAACGATTTTTGTTCGCGACATCTGTGCATAGGCCTCCAATGCCTTCTCTTCGCCTCTAACGCTTTTAATTTTCTTATAAACCTCATAAATGACAACGGTTGGAGTCACAGTTCCTTTTTCATCCGCCTTCTCAATAAAAGCTGCGTAACTGTTCGCCAGTGGGCCTTCTCCGAAATATTCTATCCAACCGTATGAGTCGATGAGAATCAAAAACGATCCTCTTCATGCCTTAGTTTGTCTGTGGTTACTCCTTTAACGAATCCTCTCAATTCCTTCATGGGTTTCTCAGGAATCAAATGAACCACACCGTCTTTCTCGATAACAATGACCTTTTGTCCAGGCTTCAAATTCATCTTCTCCCTAACATCCTGAGGAATAACAATCTGATATTTTGAAGAAACCGTCACGACACCCATCACGATGCCTCAGTCGTTTAACGACTCCACTATCGATATATAAACCTTCTTACAGAAAAATCCTACTTCAACTGAAAAAGTTGAAGTGGCACCTTAGATGGGATTTGAACCTAAATTTCATTACATTAGATAGAAAGACTACTCGACTTGGATCCCAAATGCCCTCACAAAATATTTATGGTGGGTGATTTCAAGAGTGTAGATTGGTGAATTGATGTTATGGTTGTTATATGGCAGTATGGTTCTAACATGGATGAAAATCGATTAAACAGCGGTGATCGCCTCGGTGGTGTTGCCAAGTTTATTGGTTTGGCGATTAAAATGGGACATAAATTGGCTTTTACTCACACAAATAAGTGCGGAGTTGGTACAGCCGATATTGCGGTGTCCGTTCCAGAAGACTTTGTAATTGGCTGTCTATATGATATCCCAGATGACAAAATTAGCAAGTTAGACAAAATTGAAGGAGCAAATTCTGGAGCTTATGAAAGGCAAGCGATTACTGTAATCAAAGTTGATGAAAACTTGAAGAAAACATCTGAAGTCATTGCTCAAACCTATGTTGTTGTCAAACCTAAAACGGATGGCGACTATGCTAACCACATTCTGAAAGGAATTATACAACATCGAATGGGAGAAAATTACTTCAACAAAGTAAGAGAAACAATTCTTGAGAATAATCCAAATATCCAAAGCGAGCTAATTTCGTACTCATAAAGAACAAAATGGGAACGCCTAAGAACCGACAAGGTTGAGCTCATTGGAGTAGACTGTTTATTCGCAACGAATAGAGAAACGTCTGCAAATTTTTCGAATGATATGAATGGCGCCCAGGCCGGGATTCGAACCCGGCTCTTGTCACAGAGCATTGTTTCTCTGCGATGTCTAGCGGGCGACAGCCGCTTATACTATTCCGGCATTGAGGAATAGCCTCATTGTGACCGGACTATACTACCTGGGCTATCTATCAGATGGCCTAAGCGCCGCAACAATAAAATCTATTAATACTAATTAACCTTTCCAGAAAAATATTATGAAGAAGACCATTTCTCTGCGCGCGTAGAATTTAGTTCTTAAAGCTGTTTGGCAGTTAACTTAGATTGCAGAATATCTAAAGCCATTATTCTTATGCCGCTTCTCTTCAAGGCCGTAAGAACGCCAGTACCGATAATTGCTCCAGCAAAGCAGTTCAACGAATCTGCTACTGCATAATACAAAGTCATAGGCGCCCAAAAAGGATAGAAACCTGGTCCTGCCCAATTCAGTATCCAAACTGCAATGTTATTACCAGTAGCCACATCACCACCTATGCGGGCTATCCAAGCCAAACACCAAAGAGCAATCGGTAGACGTTTCGGGTCCCCTGAAACTATGGAATAGATAATCCATTTTCGTATCGGAGGTACAACGATGAACGCTAAGACGGGCACGTACTGCCACAAGATGAGTGGCATGAGTTGATACCAAGCGAATGGATGGGCTAACCATATTGCAATCTGACAGAGAAATATTAATGTGGCTTCTTTCCATCGATTGAATAAAACTAAACCGCTCATTAAGGCGGCAAGTGTAGGAGCGAGAAAGGTCAATATGCCAATTGAAGTCGCAGGATTAACATAAGGAACAAGACATCCGAAAATGAAACCAGAGGTCATTCCGTACATGGGACCCAGTAACGGTGCCGTTAAACTTGAAAGCAAAACGCTGGAAAATGTGATTGATGCAGGGGTTCCAGGAATAGGATAAACGATCAAAAGGGAGCTAGCGAGAAGAAGCGCAGTCCAGACGGCAATTAGGGCTAGGTAAACGCTGCTAATTGTCTTTCTGCCTTTTGGTTCAGTCATTGTTGTTGCCTCCTGTGTAAAACTTTTCATCGCTTTGTAGTTTTTTACATAACAACTATAAAAAACTTTCCAGAAACAGCAATTCACTCAAGCACACAATTCTTACAATTCTCCACCAAGACCGTAATCATTCCAAGAATCACTTACAGATTAGCAAATAGGCTTAAAACATCGTCAAATGACTGTTTCAGCGTCTTTTTTTGATAATTAGAGTGAAAAATGTCTGTTTCGTTAGTAAGAACCCTTTTCATATGACTTTATGTGTAGGCGTCACAAAGCTACGGCTTTAGCAAATTTTAAATACAAATTGAGGACAATTATAGATTACGAGGTTAATATTGTGGCTAAAGCTGCCAAAGGAAAGAAGAAAAAGGGCGGAAAGAAGTAAAGCGGCTCTGGAGATTTATCTTATCTCCCATTTTTCTGTTTTTGCCGTTAAAAAAGCAGTAGCCATCACTCAGCAGCGTCTGTACCGCTTAAGGACTGCAACTAGGCTAATGCCTTAACATTGTAACAGTCTGTTGGAAATGAGGTCGCGAAGCCAGAGACGAATGCTTGTCCAAAATTTTCTGGTAGGCGTAAAGAATCTTTTTATAGTTATTGCGCACTGTTTTTATAGTCAGAGTATAGGGTGAATAATATGTCTGCCAAAGTGACATATAATTATGTTAGCCTGTTAAATCAGGCGGTTTCGCGGGAAATTCAGGTTTCAATTCAATACATGCTGCAACATACAAAAATGGAAAAGTTAATTCGCAAAGTCATTCCTGAAAACATACTTTTGGATAAGACCACGTACGACGCAGTAGGGAAGTTCTTGAAAGAAATTGCAATTCAAGAAATGAAACATGCCGCAGCGATTATGGAACGGATTTACTATCTTGGTGGAGCCGCAACCACAAAGTCGGGTAAACCCACAATTGGCAACAGTTTGAGTGAATTTACTAGGAACGGCGTGAAAGCTGAAGAAGAAGCGCTGGTGCTATACCGCAAAATTATCGAGGCTGCTGGAAAAATCGGGGATTGGGAAACGCGTGAATTGTTCGAAAAAATCTATGGTGAGGAAGAGGAACACCTGTTCAAATTCCAAGAATACGCGCACATGAAAGATGAGCCAGAAGGAGTTGAAGCACCTTTATCGGAATGGCGCAAAATATTCACCGATGATTATTTCGCATTGCTGAACAAAGCCGTTGCAGCCGAAATCTCTGCGATAATACAATATACCAACCAACATGAGAAAGCTAGTTTGCTTGCTTTGCGAGAAAAGGACACGGCGCTTGAGGTTGTAACTGAAGCTAACAAAGCCAAGGTTGTCAGTGAAATGCTGAAAGGTATTTTCAAGCAGGAAATGGAACACCTTGAAAAGATTTCCGAAAGGATTTACTTGCTTGAAGGCGAAGCCGCAGTTGCCCCAGATCCGCTTCCGCAGGTCGGTGAGACCGCTGACGATTTCTTGAAGCTGGACCACGAAGCTGAAAACATCGCCATAGTGTTGTACCGCAAAATCATTGACGAAGCGCTTAAACGTGGAGACACGAAAACACGGCGTATGTTTGAAGAAATAGTTATGCAAGAAGAAGAACACTATTGGAGCTTTGATGATTTCCTAAGATAATTTTCTTCGCATTTTTTTCTATGTTTACTCGATAGTTTTTTTAGGCATGCTATGATGTTCTTTTCCGAAAGCTTAATTCGAGAGCGCTTGCAAAGTAGAATGTGGCAGAGGCGAAATGAATGAAAGAAGAGGAAAAAGAGCCTCGATGTGACAATTGCGGCAACTTCATTGACGACTGTAAGTGTGTGTGTCCGTACTGCGGCGAAACTGCCAATTGCGACTGCTGCACTGGCTACGGCAGAGCAACAGGCGGATAAAACATCATTCTTCGCCCACTGTTATTCGGTTGTGAAAAGAAATGGTAATTGATAGTATAAACTGGATGGCAGGCGGACCTCAAGGAAGCGGCGTGGACACAGCAGCAAATATTTTCGGAAGGGCATGCGGCTACGGCGGTCTTTACGTGTTTGGAAGAAGAGAATACCACTCTAACATAAAAGGGCTTCACAGTTACTTTCACCTGCGCATATCACCAAAAGAGACTTTAGCCAACATAAACGATGTAGACTTGCTAGCAGCATTCGATGCTGAAACGGCGGTAAGACACATAAACGAAGTCGCCCCCGAAGGCGGAATAATAATAGACTCACAACAGATGAACATGAAAGTTCTTGATATACCAACGTTACCTCCAGAGTTCAAAGACGAACTCATCAAGTTCATGAACGAAAAAAACATTGGCGAAACCCTAAAGGACCTTCTTGACTATGCAGAGCAGAAAAATGTCCATGTTTATCCTGTGCCCTACATGGATTTGCTTAACCAAATTGGAGAAAAATTGGGAATAGAGAAAATAAGCAAGATTACGCGAATGATAAACGTCTTGACGATAGGCGTCTCCTTCGCACTTTTCAAATATGACAGAAGCCTTGTGGAAAAAGCTATCAGAACAACTTTTCCTGAAAAACTCGCCGACATGAACATCACAGCTCTGAATCACGCATGTAATTATGCAGAGGAAAACTTCAAAGACAGCTTTAAACATAGACTTGAAAAAACCGACGCTCATGAAGAACGAATATTCCTTACGGGAAACCAAGCAGTCGCCATGGGCAAAGTCTTGGGCGGATGCAGAGTGCAAACATACTACCCCATCACTCCTGCAGCTGACGAAAGCGAATACTTGGAAGCCCACGAAATCCTAAAAACAAGCGGAGAAGACGAAGCCATAATCGTAATCCAAACTGAAGATGAAATCGCGGCTATAAACTCGGCGTCAGGCGCCGCGTTGGCTGGTGCGAGAGCAGCAACTTCAACTTCTGGACCTGGTTTTTCGCTTATGGTGGAAGGCTTAAGCTGGGCAGGAAACGACGAAGTCCCAGTGGTGATAACATATTATCAACGTGGAGCTCCAGCTACAGGTTTGCCCACGAGGCATGGCCAGGCTGACTTGAGATTTGCCATGCACGCGGGCCATGGAGAATTCCCCAGAATAATACTTGCGTCAGGAGACATTAAGGAATGCTTCTATGACGCAGCAAAAGTGTTCAACCTCGCTGAAAAATACCAGATGCCCGTTATCCACCTGCTCGATAAAGCTATGGCGAATTGTTCTCAGACATACCCAGTCTTTGACTATGGCAAATTCAAAATTGAGAGAGGACAGATACTCACGGAAAAAGAGCTGGAAAACCAAGAATATCGGCGATTCCGTTTTACAGAAACCGGACTCTCTCCCAGAGTTGTGCTAGGCACGAAGAATGGCGTCCACTGGTATACGGGAGACGAACACAATGAAATCGGTCACATAAGCGAAGAACCTTTTAACAGAAGGCTAATGGTCGAGAAGAGAATGAAGAAACTGGAACTAGTAGAAAAAGAAGTGCCCATTGAAGAGAAACTGAATTTCTTCGGAAATCAAGATTCAGAAAACATCGTGGTGAGCTGGGGTTCGCCGAAAGGAGCCATAATCGAATCGCTTAACCTGTTAAAAAGTGAAGGCTTCAGTTTAGGATTTATGCAGATACGCATGATAAACCCGCTTCCTACTGACTACATAAAGAAGGCGTTGGAAGGCAAAAAGAGAATCATAGACGTTGAGGACAACTATTCAGGGCAGTTGGGCGGAATAATAAAAGAGAAAACTGGAATCGCCCCGAACTTCCACATTCTAAAATACACCGGGCGACCAATGACTACCACGGAAGTGTATAACGCGCTTAAGGCTATTTTAACCGATAAAGCCCCTGAAAGGCAGGTGTTAATGTTTGGGTCTTAAACCATCAGATTTTAGGAACTCCGATGTCTTTGCGGACTGGTGCCCCGGATGCGGTGACTTCGGCATAATGAACGCTTTGCACATGGCGTTTGCAGAGTTAGGCTTGGAACCTCACCAAATAGTGATAGTTTCCGGCATAGGTTGCTCAGGGAAAGAGCCTCACAATGTCAAAGCTTATGGCGTCCATACTCTTCACGGAAGAACATTGCCCTTTGCCATGGGAATAAAGGTTGCGAACCCTAATCTGGAGGTTTTAGCCATCGGAGGAGACGGTGACGGCCTCGGAATAGGCGCTGGCCACTTTGTTAACGCGGGAAGAAGAAACTTGGACATGACATACATCATACACAACAACGGCGTTTATGGGCTGACGAAAGGGCAAGCGTCACCAACGCTACAACGCAACTTGAAAACGAAGTCTCTTCCGAAACCAAACATCAACGAGGCAGTGAACCCCATTGGACTGGCAGTCATTTCAGGTTATACTTTCGTGGCAAGATCGTACGCTTACGACATTAAGCATCTGAAAGAAATCATAAAACAGGGAATTCAGCATAAAGGGTTAGCGTTTATTGACTGTTTGCAGCCGTGCCCCACGTACAACGACATAAACACCAAAGAGTGGTACGCAGGAGAAGACAGAAAAGACCCGACGACAGGAAAACCGCAATCCAGACTTTACAAGCTGGAGGAAATAGGCTTTGACCCTAATGTGCGTGACTGGTCGGAAGATTTTAAGAAAAAAGTGGCGGCGATTGACAAAGCTCGCGAGTGGGGAGACAGAATTCCAATAGGCGTTTTCTACAAGAACGAGCTTGAACCAACGCTTCAAGATCGCCTCTCTGAAAGGATACCGTTCTATTTGAGCAAGCCGCCAGCAAAACAGAAGCTCAGCGATGAAAACGGATTTTCCAAAGTCAACTTGACAGAATTCATTGAAGACTTGAAAACAAGTTAAGAACAAGCGAAGCCTTCATTTTCCCGTTTGTATTATGAAAAGATACTGGTAACTTATTTGTGATAAAGAAAAAGTATATTACGGTTGCAAGTTTCGCTGATTATGGAGAAGCATTGAGTCTGAGTGAGTATTGGAGAAAACGCGATTTTCAGAAAACAACTGAACCAAAGGGCGAGATAAAATTGAGTGACGAAAGAATCTATGTGATTCAGAAGCACGCTGCAACTCACTTACACTTCGATCTGCGTTTGGAAATGGATGGCGTGCTGAAAAGTTGGGCTATCCCTAAAGAGCCGTCGACTTTGCCCGATGTGAAAAGGCTGGCGGTGCAGGTGGAAGATCACCCTGTAGAATACGCAAGTTTTGAGGGCACTATACCCGAGGGCGAATATGGAGCGGGCAGGGTGGAGATTTGGGACAGAGGAACCTTCAAGCTGATTGATCGGAAAGAAAACAAACTAATCGTGGAAATTAACGGCGCCAAGCTTAGCGGTGCTTATGTGCTTGTACGATTTAAAGATGAGAAAAATTGGCTCTTTTTCAAAAAGAAATGAGTTCTGCTTAACTTTCGGATTCTTCTTTTCCTTCGGCTTCTTCTTTGCCCACGACCTCGGCTTCGGCGAATCTTCTGCTTACCCTTTTTATTTGTATTTTAACGTGGTCTCCAGTTTTTGTGTTCGGGACGAAAATTACTAAGCCTTGTATTCGGGCTATGCCTTCGCCTCTACGGCTTGTCTCTTGAATGTCAACTTCGTATTCTTTTCCAATTTCGACTGGTTTGGGAGGGAACCTGTCTCTTCCTCCTCTGAAGCCGCCTCTTCGTTCTTCCATATTTTCACCTCTCATTAACAGTGATAAAAAAACCGCGTTCTACCGGACGGTTTATTCAACTGTCAATTTTCCGTATTTTCCAACGTTAAGCTGAATTTCACCCTTGAAGCTTGTCACGTAACCGTTTTCTATCTTAATCGAATCGTTGACGTTCACTTGGTCAATTTGCTCGTTCCACAGTGTTAACTTTATGCTTCCTGTGTCGTCTGCGACCACCGCGTCGGCTACTTTGTAGGTTTCATCTTTGTATCTGGACGTGACTTCTCGGGGGTCACCTTTCTCCACTACTTTTGCTTCAACGTCTACTCGTTTCATTCCGTTTCTTAAATCTTTAATGTTCAACTTTTTGGCTCTCCCTTAAGAGTTGATCTTTTCCGCGACTGCAAACTTGTCTGCTACTGAAAGAATTTTCACTTTAACCCGTTCACCTATTTTGCTGCCGTGGACAAAAATCATAAAGCCTTGTATCTTAGCGATACCGTCCCCTCTGCTTCCGATGTCATCAATGACAACTTCCAACTCCTGATTTTCTTTCACGGGTTTCATGGTGAAAATTGGCCTGCTTGAGCGGAACCTCATTTGGCTTTCGTATTTCCTCGGTTCTCTTTGCAAGTCTCTTGTTTTATCTGGCAGCCGTCTAGGCATGTTTAGTTTTCGTCCTCGTCGCGGAACAGCCTTTCACACATAGCCAAATGCACTTTTTGCATTGGCTTTTGGGCAGGCTTTCACTTGCAGAAAAGTCCTTCGATAATATAAATCTTGCTAATCACCATGCAAGTTAATACGGGCACCCACTGAAGCACTATTCGCCTAGTAGTAGAATCTATGGACAGTTTGATAACCGCTTAGAGCGCTTCGTAGCCGCTCATAGTTGCCCTCTGCTGCTATTCTGGTCAAATAGGCTATATGCCGAGGATAAAGCCCAAGATTAAGAGTGTCAGGAGGAAGCTCGCGCCTGACACTAGAATACTCTTCATCCACCCGAACTGCTGGACACCAGGAGAACCTTCAACCGCCCGAGCTGTTATGTCGCGGGTGATGATGGCGCCCAAAGCGACTATCCACACGTACACCACCGCCTGAACGACGCCACCAACCAGAGAGACTGTGGCTATTGCGTCTAAAATGACTTGGTACGCCACATCGAACTCTCCAGGAACACCAGCCAACACTTCAAGTGGATAGTAAATTTTAGGCAAAGTCGCGTAAGCTACAATTAATATCAAAGCTTGTATGACCATAGTTACCAATGCAAATCCAACAGCCACCATTAATGGTTTCCAAGTCACGTTGCCTTTTAATCCCTTGATTATCACGTACATGAGTCCTGTTAACAAGAGCCATTGAAAAAGAAACGGAGTAATGGCATTCAATGTAGAAGAGGCAAGGTATGAAGTGCCATAGATTTCAAGCGGGTCTTTGAAGACCCCCCTAAAAAAGAGACCGTCTAACCGCAAGTCTATGCTTGAATTGCTGGACCATGCGAAATCCATTTTCAAACCAGTGATGTTTTCCCATTTGGCGTCAGCACCGCTGCTCAACCAGTCTCCAGAGCCTACTGGAAGCGTCATGTTATTCCAAACGTTAACCGCGCTACTGGAGAACAGGTTGGTTAAGTCATAATAAAAGAAGTTTGAATCACTCAATGAGTACAAGTACAGAGTCACACTTTTAGGTTTGGCATCAGGAGTCATTATCTTTATTCTGAGAGAAACACTCTTGAAGCCGTCTGGATCGCAATTCACTGAACCGCCCAAATCACTTAACGCCATCTGAATATTGGTACCATTATTAACCGCAAATTCGATGCTACTACTTCCGTAGTAGCTGCCGTTAATGAAATCAGCGTAATTATTAGTAATAATCACACCAGAAGTTGCTTGCCACAACGTCGCATTCTCCGTCCATACATCTTTTTGGTCTACTGTGGGCATGGTCTGTTCAATATAGGACTTGGAAGCAACTACGTAGGAGGAACCAACTTGCGCTACTACGAAAATGATCAACAAAATGAAAGGGCTCAGGTATTTGGGGTTTTGTATGATTTCTTTGAATATTTTATGAGGCGCGTATATGACTTTTAGGATGTCGGTAACAGGCAATTTGTTAGGCTCCGTTTATCAAATCAACGTTCGGATTTATTAAATGTTCGTTACATTCCAAGCTTGAGTCGCCTATAGGTTGTGTAATCTACGTATTCCACGAAGGGATTTTCAGCTTGGTATTTAACATTAATCTTCTGACGCTGCCTCTTGTCGATTATTTGACTTGTTGTTCTGAGCAGATATGCATCGCTTCCCGCGCCCGAGCCGTAACTTGTGATCAAAATGCGCTCTTCAGGCTTGGCGATGTCCAGCACTGCTGCTAAACCCACGGGCGAACTCCCAGAATAAGTGTTGCCGAACTTGTTGACTTGAAGCGAAACCGCATACTGCTCGTCCTTGAATCCAAGCTCCTTCGCGACCTTCACCGGAAACTGCGGATTAGGCTGGTGCGCCACAAAATAGTTAATGTCGTTTGCTCGCAAGTTAAGCCTCTCCATCAGCCTTGTAGCTGCCTTTCGAACATGCTTAAAGTACGCTGGGTCGCCTGTGAATCTTCCGCCGTGCATTGGAAACGGTTCGCCATCTCTGCGCCAAAAGTCTGGCGTGTCAGAAGTGCACGAGTACCATCCTTCGATTTCAGCAATAACATCGTATTTGCCAAAGATGAAGGCAGAACCGCCATACCCAACGAAGAGGTCTAGCTCGCCGCCTGGACAACCTCTGGGCGCTGCTTGAGCATTATCCGCGCCAATAACCATGGCGTATTTTATGCCTGATTTCGGATAGTTGACGAGAGCGGCTGCATCTTTGAACATGCTTGAGGCGGCTTTACACGCGAACTCTGTGTCTATGGCGTCTACTCCTTGGACATCTTCATCCTCTTCTCCGAGTTTCAGAACCTGCGCAACCTTTGATGCTATAGGCTTAACGGCATAGGGATTGGATTCTGAGCCTACGTAGATTTTACCAACCAGTGCGCTGTCCACTCCAGAGTGTATTAACGCTAGCTTCCCCGCTTCAACCGCCGCAGTTACCGCGTCTTCGTCAATGAAAGGGACAGAACGTTCGAGACCTTCTTCCTTTATCCTAAATCGTGAAGTGTAAACACCGTAGCCCACGATGCCAGGCACGTCGTACTCTTTGTTAGGCTGAGCAACAGTGTATTTTTGATGGGGATAATATTCATCGGCTAAAGTGAACGCTAAAGAAATCGTGGGAATGACATCGTTCCTATCCACCGAATATCGTCTTCGGAATCTTGGAATCACTTCTCGTCCTTCAATGGTTGAAAAATCAATAATTTCTCCGTCTTTTATTATGTGGTCAGTGAGTCTTCCTGGAACACGGATTTTCCCATCGTGAAAGGAAACTATACCGTAAATGTAGCTTCCTAATTTTGTGAACTTGTTCGTCGGTTCATTGACTAGCGTGCATAGTTCGAGTTTGCCTTTTTCGAAGAAGAGGTCTATGCTGTCCATTTTTCCGAAGCTTTTTCTTCCGCAGTTTCCGCAGTAATCTCTAATCTCGAAATACTCTTTCCCGCAGAGTTGACAGCGGGTCGCTTTCAGTCTGTCGCCAAGGTAAGAGACTCTTCGCTCTATTGGTTCACTGCTCATCTTTATTCTCTCTCCCTAAAATGCTAACATACCCCTTAGTGCCGAAGCCTTCAAGTTCTAGGGAACAGCCGTACCTTGGTGTCTTATCGGTTTTAACTTGCCTTTCACCTGCTTCGCCTCTTAACTGTTTGAAAATTTCGAATATCTGAGCGCCTCCAGTGGCTCCTAGGGGATTTCCATCCGCCTTCAACCCACCGTTCATGTTGGCGAAAAGTTTCCTGCCGCTTATCTCATAATAGCCTTTGTAGTCTTGGCAGCTTTCATATATGCTCTTCCAAGCTGTTCCTTGTTCGCAGAAGCCCAAGTCTTCAAGGGACGCCATCTCCATCACCGTGGACTGGTCGTATAACTCGACAACTTGAATGTCCCAAGGGTTTATCCCAGCCATTTTCAAAGCGTTTTTCATGGCGATTTTGGTTGCAACAAAGTGTGTCAGATCCTCTCTTGCTGAATAGTCAAGGTAGTCAGTTGCTGAGGAGCAGCCTAAAACGTAAACAGGGCGATCAGTCATCTTTTTGGCAAGTGCTTCGCTTGTGAGGATTAACGCCGATGCCCCATCGGAGATTGGCGCAAAATCGTAAAATCCTAATGGTTTCCGCGCTGCTTTCCTCGCGTTCAGGACTTGATCAACGGTTATTTTTCTCTGGAACTGGGCGTATTCGTTTTTCATTGCATGGGCATGGTTTTTCACGGCGACCTGCGCCAGAGCAATGTTCAGTTTTTCAAGGTTTTCGCCTGTTAATCCATACTTTTGCACGTATGCACGAAGCATCAGCTCATGATTTACTTCTGGCGTACCTCCGGCGTAGTAGCTCCATGGGTCTTCTAGAAGCATTAAATCATCGCGGATTTTGCCCCAGCGGTCCGTCATTTTCTCTATGCCTCCGACTAGGACTGTGTTGCATACGCCCGCTTGTATGGCGTGGCACGCGGTCAATAGGGCTGCGCTGACGGAACGTGTAACTTCCATGGGGACGTGAAGTTCTGTGAGTTCTGAGAGGAAACCTTCCTCTAACCCTAACTTGTTCGTGATTGGGAGAAAACAGTCTGAGAGATAGCACGCTTCTAAGTCTCTGCGTTCTATGTCGCATTCTTTTGATGCGGCGAGCCAAGCTTCTTCAATCAGTTTCTCTGGCTCCTTTCCATAATGCTCTCCAAACTTGGTTCTGCCAACAGCAACTATAGCTGGGCGATTTTGCATGATGTTTTCCCTTCTCGATAGCAAATATCCTTTCCAAAAAGACTTTTAAGTGTTTGCTAAATCCGTGTTTTATTATTTGGCACTGCTTTTTGCGGAAGAGTCATCGCTGAACTGAACGGATAGCACGTGAACCAATTATGATGAGGACAACGCCGCTAATTAGTTCCACAAACGTCATGAAATCCAAGGTTTCAGCAATCACCCTTGAGATCCCAGCGGCCGTCATCAGTACACCAATAAAGAATATTACTGAACCAAAGTAGAAACCGAGACTTCTAGGCAAACGATCACCAATGGCATAGTGTAATCGTGAGGCTTTTTAGATTTGCCCAAAATACAATTGTTTGCCGTCACTAAGTCAGAGTTCACAAAATTTTTATCCAACCTGTGCAGGTTAATCTTGTGCCTGATGTTGAGAAGGGCGAAGTGTTGGTTGATTCGCGGGGAAGGGGAAGTTTTCAGAGGGCGCAGTGAGGATGGATAGGGGAAAGCCTTGGACGGATGCTAAAATAAGTCTTTTGAAAGAAATGGCTGCTGCCGGGTTGTCTGCCCAGCAGATCTACGATAGCGGCAGGTTGCCTGGGAGAACGTACCAAGCCATTATGAAACAGCTTTGTGGCTGTAGATTTGTCGTGGCGAGGCGGAAAGCTTTTGTCGAGACAATTGAGCCGTCTGAAGACGCTTTGAGCATGGAAGAGGTTGTTAAGCTTTTCAGCACGGCGTTTGAGCAGATTTACGGTTTGAGTGTGGTTGAACAAAATTTTTATTGCAAGTTCATTTGAATAGAAGGACTAAATTGAGTGGAGTCATGGAAGTCTTTGGATGCCAGAAAAAACACAGCACTTTTGGGTTTGGCTTTCGTCGCTTTTCTGGCGTTATCATACGCTGAGAACCTTTTCTTTTTCGGCATTTTGGGTGATGTTCTGCGCAATCAGCTTTTGGCTGTTGCCATGCTTTTTGTGCATAATGTTCTTGTGGTTTCGCTGATTCTTCTGGGCATGACTTTTTACGTTAACTTGGTGGTTTTGAATTTCTTTAAAAGAGAGAAATACGCTGATGTTGTGATAACGCACCCGCGAAGCTTCGCCCTGATTTTCACTTTTATAATCGTTTTTCTGAGCATACTGCGCGGCGCCACTCTGATTTATGACGGAATAAACGTTGAGGCGTTGCCCTTGATTTTGCTAATTAGCGCGCCAATCGGAATTATCGAAGGTTACGGTATATACTTGACGATCAAGAAAACAATAGGGAGAACAATGTCCATGAAAGACCTCGCCTACATTTACGGCGTATTCTTCATAGCATCCATCATGGAAGTTGGTTTCATAAACACGCTCATGTTGGTTGCAACTTAACCTGAATTTACTTGATTTAACTGGAATTCAGAATCTCAGTTTTCGTTAATCTTCTCTTCAGTTTTTCAATCAGATCCTCTAAGGCTTGACTCAATTTCACAGGATACGTTGGCGCACCAGACAACTTCTTGTATTTCTCAGGAAGCTTTGAAAGGTTTTCTGAAGCTGTTACCCGAATCTCGCCTAAGGACGGAAGATCGCAAGTTATTTCGCCGTTTTCCATGACTTTGACGAGCAAAGGTTCACCTTCCATTTTCTCGTCTGCTAATGCAATCATGTCTTTTGCAAAATTGTCCTTCTTATCTTTGAATCTGAAGACTTGCTTTCGACCGGGCAATGTGGCTTTGCCTTCGCTTAGCTTCATTATCGGCGAAAATTTGCCACTTTCGCTCATCGTTTCACACAATTTGTAGATCACATCCACGTAAGGTCTGTCTGCTGAGGTGCCCATTCGGGTTCCTACGCCAAACGCGTCAATTTCCGCGCCGTGGCTTAGCAGTTCCGCTATTCTGTATTCGTCCAAGTCGCCGCTCGCGAAAATGCTAACGTACCGCAAGCCCTTCCCGTCCAATAACGCTCGGACTTTTTTGCTTATCTCCGCCAAGTCGCCGCTGTCCAGCCGCACTCCGCCGAGCTTGCACCCCCTCTTTTCAAGTTCTTTAGCAACTACGGCAGCTTTCTCTGCGCCTGCGATGTCATCGTAGGTATCGATCAAAAGCGTTGACTTGTTTGGGAAAGTCTTAGCAAAAGCACGGAAAGCATCTATCTCCTTCTCGAACGACATGACGAAGGAGTGAGCCATAGTTCCAAAGACTGGAATCCCATACTTTAGTCCCGCCAAAACGTTAGATGTACCTTGGCATCCCGCTATGTAACTGCAGCGGGCTACTTTCATTCCCGCATCAATGCCGTGCTCTCTCCTTAAGCCAAACTCGATTATGGATTTGCCCTTAGCCGCGTTCACGACCCGCGAGGCTTTTGTGGCGATCATCGTCTGCAAGTTAACAGTGTTAAGCAGAAAAGTTTCAACTAGTTGAGCCTCTATTATCGGCGCGGTCACTCTAATCAAAGGTTCACATGGAAAGGCTACGGTGCCTTCGGGAACAGCCCAGACATCCCCTGTGAACTTGAAATTTCTGAGGTAATCGAGGAATTGGCTGTTAAATCCCTGCTTTTTGAGGTAGGCAAGGTGTTTCTCAGTGAATTTCACGCTTTCGAGGAAGAGAAGGACTTGTTCCAGACCCGCGAACAGAAGATAGGAGCGGTTTTCAGGCAATCGTCTTATGAATAAATCAAAGGTGGCGGGCTCAAATTTCTTGTTATCGAAGTAACTGGCGCACATGGTTAGCTCGTACAGGTCGGTGAACATGCTCATGTTTTCTTCGTTTAGGAAATCCAAAAAAGAGTTCATGCGCTATACTTAAAGGTGAAAGCAATTTAATCCTTTCTGAAAATTTCTGTGAAACGTGCCTCAGCACCGCAGATTGCGGTATAAAAGCCAAAAATAATGGTAAAAGTCGAGCAGAAACGTGTGGTTTGCGCTGGTTTATTTGAAACTCTTATATATTGCTATGGCTTATGTTACGGTGAGCGTCATGGCTGAAGTTTGTCCGACATGCGGGCTTCCTAAGGACTTATGCGTTTGTGGCGAGATAGAGAAAGAGCAACAAAGGATTCGCATAAGACTCGAAACAAGAAAGTTCGGCAGACCAACCACAATAATTGATGGCATGGACGACCGAAACTCGAATCTTGCAAACATAGCTCAGAAGTTGAAAGGTTTTTGTGCTTGTGGCGGAACGTCAAAGAACGGCCAGATAATGCTGCAGGGAGATCACCGCGAAAGAGTCCGCGAATACCTTATCAAGATAGGGTACCCAGAAGAGAACATAGAACTTCAATAACCACTCAGCAAGGTGCAAAGTCCTAAATGAAACTGCTGGAAAACGTTCGTGAAGTATTTAAAACGCTAAAGCATCGGAAACCATCGAAGATTTACTGCCCAAGATGCTGCAGTCCAAAGATTAGTTTGTACAGCAGTCTTGACTTTTGGCTGACACCGAAAAAGTACGTATGCAAAAACTGCGGCTACATAGGCCCTATAGTTATGGAACTTGAAAAAGAAGAAAGCAGCTGAAGCGCAAGCTTCTTAGTCTGGAAACTCCAGATTTAATTGCTTCTTCAGGGTTTTGTAGCGGTTTCTCACGGTTACTTCGGTAACCCCAGCGGCTTCCGCGATGTCTTTTTGCGTCTTCTTTTCGTTATTCTGCAGACAAGCTATGTAAAGCGCAGCAGCAGCCAAACCCATGGGATCTTTACCGGCAGCAGCCCGTCTCTTTCTGGCGTCCCTGAGAATCTGTATAGCCAAACCCTGCGTTTTACCCGAAATTCCGGTTCTCTCAGCAATCTTTGACACGTACGTTAGCGGGTCAGCAATAGGCATGTGCACTTCAAGCTCACGCAACAAAAGCCTGTAGCAACGAGCAACATCCTTCTTGTCAACGAGACTTGCCTCAGCAATCTCACGAAGAGTCCGCGGGGTTCCGCTACCACGGCAAGCCGCGTAGAGAGCAGCTGCAGCGATAGCAGCGATTGACCTGCCACGAACCAAGCCTTTGTCTAACGCTTTGCGGTAAATTACCGCGGCTTTTTCCTTGATTGGCGGGGGAATGTAAACCTTGTCGGCAAGGCGATCCAGTTCTGCCATGGCTTGAGCGAGGTTTCTGTCGATGGAAGAGTGCACTCGAGAGCGTATTTGCCATTTCCTTAAACGCCACATTTGCAGCCTAGTGGAGAGGGGCAGTTTTCTTCCGAAGGCGTCACGATCCACTTGGCTTATGGCTGTGGACAAGCCCTTGTCGTGAACGGAATATGAGGTGGGTACTCCAACGCGGCTTCTTGACGCTTTCTCTTCTTGGGTGAAAGCGCGCCATTCTGGTCCTTTATCCATCATCTGTTCGTAAAGGACTAGCCCACAGTCGCCGCAAACGGTTTCTCCTGTATCATAATCGTGAACGAGGTTTTCGCTACCGCACTCTGGGCACTTGTCAACCAAGCGCTGATGCGTTCTAGCTTCTTTTTTGCTCAATCTTTTCCACTCCAGTCAACATTTGCGCAAAACCGTCACCATATCTCTTTTGGAATGAGAAAACAGCACATTCGGCCCGCGCAAACTAAGCCAATGAACAGTTTTAATATATAAGCTTTACGGTTTAAACAAAGAGATTCCATACATAACTTCTGAATACTTATACCCACTAATGATTTAGCTGAACAAAGATTCCGAAACGCCAATGCTTCCCGAGAAAGGTCAAGAAATGATGCCTGAAATTCGTAGCGAGAGGAAAGTTTTAATCAAAAACAGTTCATTTAAAAACTAGCTCAAACACTCGGATAGGTGAAGCCCGGTGGTGTAGTGGCCAAGCATAGCGGGCTTTGGACCCGCCGACGAGAGTTCGAATCTCTCCCGGGCTACCACCCTCTAGAGTGTGATTTATACTTTTCAAGATGGCGAACAGGGGGCTCGCCATTTCCCTTCTTTCTTTTTCTTTGCTCTAGAGGGTTGGTAAGAGGTTTCTTGAATGGAAAAAAATCATGAGTTAATCGTAATTAGGTTTTGGCATTTTCCAGAGGAGGCAGTTTCTTGAGCGGTTCTTCTGGAGAGCAAACGATAGTTTGCGAAGGATGTGGCAGCAAATGGAAGATTATCCGCAACAGCACGTCCGTTGTGGCTCGGTTGGTTGAGTGTCCATTATGCGAGTTCATGGAAATCAAGGAGGCGCCTGCCTGATGGAAGATGCCAAGTGTGTTGACTGCGCGGATTGGTTTGGGTGCTGCCACAGCGGAAGAAGAGAGAAACGGCTCAGGTATAATCATGTAGCTTCTAGCGATGCCTGCAGCATGTTCAGACCCAGAAGGCAAAAAGAGCGAGGTTCGGAGGGTCACGCTTGAGGAAATATCGGACATGGGCGTACTTGAACGCTGAAGGCAAAGCGGTTTGGGGCGACGTCTTTCCAGACGGCGAAGTCCCAGTACAAAGCATCATCGCTCAACATGCAGCACTAGAAGGCATCGACAAGACCGAAAGAGTATTCCTCCTAGACTGGAAGGAGCTAACCGCACAGCAACAAGATGCCGTCCTTGAGAAGCTGAGCAAGAGAAGCGGCGCCAGAAAAGAGGTAATTCTCAAAGATGTTTTGAAGGTCGGTTTGCCTTTGCGTGAGAAGTACACTGAAGGTTGCGGTACAAGCAGATTGGGGCTTTTCATTTAGGGAGGCTTTGCTTTGGATCTGACAGTCTGCAGGATAGATGCGGTTGAATGGTTGACCGATGAGCGATGGATTGTTTTCAGTTTCTATGGAGGCTTTGGGCAGTATTTGGAGCACTGCTACTTTGCTCCTGGAACACCTAAAAATGCAGAGTTCGAAGTGATGGTGGCTCCAATGGTGGTTAACGACATATTTGGCATAGCTGCCTTCTACCGAATAAGAGACACCGTTGAAAACCGCGAAGCATTCAGAGCAGCGCTAGCTGAATTCCACGAGAACAGGCTGCTATCTCTTGCCGAGCTTGACGGCGTCATAGAGAAGCTGCGGCGAGACATCAGGGAAAACGTCATTCCAAGGCTAAGGTGACCTATTGTTGGCTGAACGCTCTGGTAGAAGTCAAAATTTTTCTGTTTCAAAGTCAAAAGTCAAATTTGACTTCACTACCGTTCGCACCAGAGTAATACCTATACTCAAACGGGTCCAAGTCGGAGACTACCCTGCCAAGATTGGTCGCATGTATGGCTGGAGCAAACAGCACGTATCCTACTACCTAAACAAACTGGAAAAGGCAGGTATGGTCTGTCGCAAGAGGCGTAGTAGCGCGGTTTTTTATGAGCTTACTTTGAGAGGTCAAAATTTTCTCGGGTCATGTGAGGGCGTACTTTTTGGGTCGGGCGTGTTTCGTTTGGAGAAGGTGCAATATCGTTATGTGATTTTGGCTGAGGGTTTGCTTCCTAAGGATTTTCGGCGTATTGAGATGCAGAATTGGACGGCTTTGCTTGGGCTTGAGCAGGGCGTTAAAGTTAGGCACACGTCGCGGTCTTGGATTGTTCATGTGGAGACTTTGTATGGTCGTAGTCCTGGTGAGTTGTTTACTTTGTCGAAGAATCTTGCTGATCGCGTTGCTAAAGGGTTGATGGTTAAGTATGGCTGCCGACTTGCTGAAGGCGAAATCTGCCGAGGACATGAAATAGCCATTGACGACCCAGTGGCTCAGTTACTCAGCAGGTACTTCACTGTAAGTGTGCCTGGTAAGGCTCGTATGGACCATAGCCCTGGAGAGTTGGAGGGTGAGATTGATTTTACGCAGAGGGATATGGCGGTTGAGTATTTGCTTATGCCTGAACGTGTTAAGAAGCTGGAGGGTCAGCTTGCGGCTTTGAATTGTGACTTAGCAAGAATCAGCAGCTGTCTAGAGAAGCTGACTGGTGTTTTGGGAAAACTCTGTGAGGTCCCAGACGGCGAAGGCGAAAATACTGTTGCCAAAAATGCTGGAGGGAACGACTACGTGTCCTAAGGATGCTCGTAGTATCGCGTTAATGGCAGTGGAAACCTGTTCAAAAGCCCTTTTTGCACTATGCGCTGGGCATGGGAAAAGTCCATGCTTTTCACGATGCTGCGTTTCTGAGGTGTTTGGTGTAGATGGCGCAGTATCAGTTTTCGCTTCCGTGAATGTTGCGAATTTCTTGGAGTGAGCATTCTGATATGGAAACTGAGGAAAAACCCGTTCAAAACACTAAGAAAAAACATAGTCAGAGCGATAAGATTGGTCGTTTGAAGTACAATCAGCAGCTTCTCAAACAGACCTTGGCAGAGATTGAAGAGGTTAAACTTATGCTACGCACAATCTTTGCAGGACTAAAAGGCTCTTTCAACTTTGAGCAGTCTGTAATCGAACGTGTGGCTTGTGAAGATGAAATAGACAGGGAGATTCTGCAGTTGTTATTTGAGTCTGGTAATCCTGGTTTGCTGCCTAAAGACTTAGCCGTCAGGTTAGAGCGGTTCAAAATCACTCGCCATCAGATAAGCCGAAGAATTCTAAGAATGAACAAACACCTCAAGAAAGAGTTTGGTGAGTATATCGCCGAGAAAAGAGGCTGGCGTTGGGCACTCACTGGCTTCGCCGCTGAAAATTGGGGAGATACCGACAAAGAAAAATGAGACGCTGAAGAAAAATTAATTTGGACAAACAACCGCGAGCACTCCGATAATAAAACACTTTTTCATACTACTTTGCATCATCCACTACATGCTCGCGTTAATCCGATGGAAAGCCCAGAATCCTCAAATAACCATTTAGAACCTTCTGGAAAGCCGCCTCGTCCTTAACCCTCAACCCATCATCAATGTACTCATCCGCGTTTAGGTTAAATTCGAATTTCTTAGACTCTTTGCCTTTACCCAGAAAGCCGCCTTCTTTGGTCACCAGTTCAAATTCTATCTTGACTCTCTGTGGACCCATAGCCCTAGATATGGCTCCAATGGTGCCTCCAATCCCACTTCCACCCGTCTGCCACCCGCTCGCGCCGATCCTTGAAACCTTTATTTCAACAGCCTTGATTCCTTCAACCGTAGATTCGAATCTTCTGTAGTGATAGTCTCCAGCGCCTCTTCCCCTTAGCCCCTTCTTGGACGGAAAGCCTCGGCTTGAAAAGAAATCAAATATCTTTTCGGCGACAACATCATCCTTTGATTGACCAGTCATGGCTCTTTGCGCGATTTTTCTGCCACCCTCAAATAATCCCAATGTTACACCTCCCTCCAAGTCAACATTGCGAATAAGAGAAAAACCATGTTAAGACACCTGTAACAGTAGACTAAGTCCGCCGGTTCCCAGTTGCTCTGTTGATAAGTCTATGTCCACGGCGTAGATTCCTTTCGGAGCCGTTGAATTGACCGTTAGGGTTAAGGTCGATGATGCACTTCCACCAGCTGTAAGGGTGACGCTTGCAGGGCTAAATGTTGCTGTTACTCCCGAGGGCAACTGCATACTGTTCAGGGACACTGCACCTGCATAATCGTTGCGAGAGGTTACAGTAACCTGGGCGGTTCCGCTGCTTCCTTGCTTGATGACTATGCCACTTGGACTGGCGGATACGTGCAAGGGTTGTTCGTCAGGGATAGCCACCATGTTGATCGGAACGGTTGTCCTTCCGCCCGTAACCGCATGATTTATGGAAGTGCCCATCAGGTAATGCGAAGTATAGCCATCCTTGACAGAGATGGCCTGATAGTCACCTTCGGGCAAGCCTGCGAAGGTCACCTCTCCGTTTGCTCCAGTTACTCCAGTCTTAAGAGTCTCTTCTGGACCCAAGATGGTCACGGTCGTGCCACTCAAATCTGACTGAAAAACCAAGGTTCCTCTAAACTGTGATGTGTTATCGTTAGCTAGAAACATGTTGAGTGCAACAGTTCCAGCGATCGAAATCGCCACTATGACAATGATTGCAATCAATATTTTCCTATTCAACTTAGTCTCTCCATTGACCTTGGATAATCAGTGAAACGCGTACAGTATTTAATGCGCACTCACGATAGGTGAGTTTAGCTTTATAGAAAAAGAAGATAAAGGATTGAAACGGAGATAGAGGCATGGACAATCTAGCTCTGATCTTGGTAGAAGTCGTTTCGGCAGCACTCTGCTTCGTTCTGTTGAGATTTATGATAAAACCTTATCGCGCTACTGGTGAGGGGCGGTATCTTGGTTTGCCGCTGGGGTTTGGTTTTTTGGGTATTTCGTACGTTTTCATGGCAGTGGCTTTGTATTTTGAGTCGTTCCGTTTTGTCGAAGAAATTAAGTGGCTACAGCTCTTCACGCAAGCCTATGCGTTTGCTTTTCTTGCAGCAACATACTATTTTTCGAAGAAGCCCTCCAAAAACACGCGTCTTTGGTGGAATATCACTTATGCCGCTTTGATTTTTGCTGCAGTGGTTTCATATCTGGTTGTGGTTGAACCTCCGATGTTTGGGTTGCCCAGCTACAAAACAGCAGACGAATACTTCCGCCTCTTCAACATTATCTGTCTCGCCTACGTCTCTGTTCATACATTAAGAAGTCATGTGTCAAGACCTGATCCTGAAACAATCTGGATTCCTTTTGGTTACTTGTTGCTCGGCTTTAGTCAGTACTCTTTATTGGTTTGGTCGATTGACTCAAGCTTCTCGGCGTATGTAGGGGCATATTTCCTTCGCTTAACAAGTTTGCTGATTTTCCTTTTCGTTTCCTATCGGGTTTTCTATGGCTCGCGAAAAGCACCTCGGGAAGAAGGGATTTTGGATGAAAAAGCTCCCGCGTAGAGACAAAATGAAGATTTACGGGGATTTGCTTTTCATCCTCTATGGTGAGGCAAAAACAGAAAAGGTTGTTCTTACACGTGTTCAGCTCAAAATAAACGTTCCTTTTGATCGTCTTAAAACCTATATCGCTGAGTTGAAGGAACTCGGATTAATTCAGGATGAGGTCTCACTGAAATTGACGGAAAAAGGTAAACAGTACCTTAGGGAGTACGAGACGGTTCTTGATTTTATGAATCGTATGGGTTTGACTTATAGATAGGACAATAGTGGCTATGCTCTCTCCAAAATGTCGTACTCTTTCAGTTCCTTTATGGAGCAGACATATTTTTTACATCTGCAAATTTCAATGGTATATTCCCTCAACCTTCCGACTTTGATTAACTCTGGTCTTTCTTCTTGCACTCTTGTCATTTAATCACCAACACGATACGGCGTTAGTTGCTCAGCGGTCTAGTTGTTAACGGAAATGGTTTTCAGATGTGAGCAAAGTACCCTGGTTTTCTTGGATCTTCTTCCGTCTTCACGATAATGATTTCTTTTTTGGCGTGCAATATTGTTATTTTCGCGGGAATCGTTTTTATTTCTTTAATGTGTTTGCTTTTTTTGAGCGTCGCTTCTTCACGGAGACAAGCATTTTCGGTTGCGTTTCTGCTTTTCTTTTTCGGGAGATTTTCAGGTGCCCTTCTATCTGAATCCCTTTTTTTGGGGCGATTTCTCAACTCGTATATATCCGCCACGGGGCACATTACCTTTCCCTCGAGTGATTTTCATGCAGTATAAACTCTCCAAAAATGCTATTTATTCTTCACTCACCAATCGTGAGCGTCGCTTAAGTACGGAGCGCACCTGTTTCTGTAATTGCAGCAGATCAGTACTGCGAAAGGAATTAGAAAAAAGGTTGGAGGTAAGTTTGTGGAAGAAAAAGTAATCAAGGCGATACCTGCAATTCCGCTAGGTCTTATGACGGGGGCTATCTCGGCAGTCATAGCATTTATGGTTGCGATTGTGATGGTTTTGTTCATGATACCATACTTCAACTACGCGCGTGGATTCGAATGGATTCATGGTTTTGGGGGGCTATGGGCTTTGGTGGTTCCGGTGGCAGTTTTCGTGGGCGGTTTTATCCAAGGGGTTGTAGTTGCAGTAGTTTACAATTTCCTTGCATCAAGAATAGGTGGAATCAGGTTGCGCTTTGAATAGGCACTGTCAAAGGCTTTTTCCCAATGCTTGAAAATGAATATGAAAAAAGTCATTTCCAAGAGCGAGATTTTTATAGGTAATTTGCTATGCAGTGGGATGCGAAAGCCGATGTCAAAACAAAACCCGAGGGAAAAGTCACATGGCAGAAATAATTATCACGGACTTAGTTGCCAACGTTTTGGTAATCGGCATCTCGTTTGTTGCCTTGAACTGGGCAAGTAACCTCGCAATAAACAACGCGCTTAAAGTCTCCAAGATAACCCGGCTTGGCAAGACAGCCATAGGATTTAGCTTAATTGCATTTTCTACTTCGCTCCCAGAGTTGACAGTAGCTATAATCGCTGGGCTATCAGGAGGTGCTCCGCTGTCTGTTGGAAACGTGTTAGGGTCGAACGTGGTTAACATTGCAGTAATTGTTGGCTTGGCCGCGATTATTCTCTATTATAGACGTCCTCGTCAAACTGGAGTTACGAGTGGATACAATGGCAATGGTCTAATTCCCTCTTTTGCCAAAGAAGAGTTGGGCAACATCCATTTTGGACTGTTGATCTCGTCCATAATTCCGTTGGTCTTGATATACCTAAATCAAGCCACATGGGCTCTTGGATTTGTCCTGATATCAATCTTTGTGGTTTACATGTATCAGATGGCAAAAGTTAGGTTGCCCGAAGAGAACGGCGGAGTCTATCCTGACGAAAAAAAGAAACTGAAACGCTACCTGCTTTTTACCCTCATAGGAGCGATAGGCGTCGTTATTAGTGCAAATTTCTTAGTAGAATCTGCTGTTGCTATAGCTGGAAGTGTAGGTGTTCCTCAGACAGTCATAGGCGCAACCATTGTTGCCTTTGGCACGAGTCTGCCGGAGCTTACCATGGATTTGAAAGCCTTCATGCGAGGCCACCCTACCCTTGCGTTTGGAGACATCATCGGCAGCAGCTTCATAAACATAACCTTGATTTTGGGAATCACTCTTTTCCTACCAGCGCTAGTTGGCAGTTCCGTAACCATGAACATGAGCGTATACCAAAACTTGGTCATATTCTCAATAATTACAAACTTGTTCTTCTGGTATTTTCTCTCACAGGGGAAACTAGGTCGAAAAGAAGGCGCCTTGTTCCTCTTCATCTACGCACTATTCTTAGTCACTACTATAGGAGCAATATAACATGAATAAATTGAAAATCTACAAGTTGATCAGCCTCTTTGTGTTTGTCATCTTTTTTGTAGGCGTGGTTGCGCAAAATGTGTTATTGGTAAACGCGGCACCTGAAAATCCGGTAGCTGTTAGTGTTGGAGCCTTGCTTGTGAATGTGGAGAAGGTGGATTTGAGTGCTAGTAGCTGTAGACTGGATTTCTATTTATGGTTCAAATACAACCCTTCTGAAATAAGCCAAAGCGAAGTTCAGCAGTTCGAGTTCATAAACGGGGCGCCAACAATGTACGTAGTTGACTCGAATGAGGCTCAAGGTTACTTGGAGTATCGTGTGAGGGGAGATTTTATTAATTCTTTTGATTTTTCCAGGTATCCCTTCGAGACGCATGAACTTGAAGTGAAGATTGAACACAAAAACCTGAACCTTAATAACTTAGTTTTTGTGGCGGACCCTTCTTCGGAGATTGATCCCGAAGCAAACGTGGCTGGGTGGAGCTTAAGGAGTTTTCAAGCCTCGGTGACTGAGCATTCTTACGGTGAAGAAACGTTTTCCCGAATGGTGTTCGGAGTTAGTCTGGAGCGGCCGATGATCTCATCGTTTATCAAGACGGTGGTGCCCTTGGCGGTCATAACCACGATTTCTCTGCTTGCCTTTTTCATGGCGCCTCAGAACTTTGCTCAAAGAATAACTTTGGGAGTAACTACCTTGTTGTCAGCCACGGCTTTTCACCTATCGTTGATCAGCGGCATTCCGCCTACGGGATATTTGACTTTCGCCGATAGGATGATGATTTCGGTGTACGCGATTTTCCTCTACAACCTTGCCTCTTCAGTGTACATTATGAGACTTGTTGATTCAAAGAGAATGGAAGAAGCCTTCAGTGCCAAGAGGAAAGTGTTGAAGTTTCTGCCGGTGTTGATAGTTGTTTTGGTTGTTGCTCAAGTTCTGCTGTGATAGCGTCCAATTCTGTTAGAAAGGACAAGTTGAGATAGACGGCCTTTCCGGCCTGTTTTTCTTGCGCAAAATAACAGTTAGGACTATTTTCAAAACAGTGTCAAGCTTTGATTTGCTGTATTTCTGGTAATTTCAAATGGGATTTGTCAGTTAACTGAGTAAATTCACGCTGCTGGGACCATAATTTTGTATGCGCAAGGCTTTTGATTTGAAGCCATCTTCTTATTGGCTTTACGGGATGTCCCATGAAGGTCGAAGAGGCTAAAACAGCGATTAAGGCTGCGGCTGAAGTAAATGAAGATAGAAAAGAATTGCGCGGTACATTAAGCGGTAATGGCTGCGCTGCTTCCAGCACTAAGAAGCTCTTTCGTGAAGGAAACCAGTCTAAGCTCATAAAGCTGGGCGTAGCCTTGATTGTTTTCCCTGAGCCTACGCCGATAAGTGAGATTGTGGGTGCAGGTTTCGTGGCAGCGGGAGCAGTGCAGAAGGGAATCAAGAGTCGCGCAGGATTTGCTGAGGATATAGGTAAGGATTTCAAGAAGGCGCTTAAGGACCTGAGCCTCGCAAAAGACCTGATCTGAAAGGTTTGTCCTTTTAGCTTATTTCTTGTTTTTTGAAAGTCTTGCTGGAAGACCTGCTTGCTTTTTCTGTTTCTTCTTCAGGTCTTTTTCTCTCTGCAATTTCTTGTGTTGCTCCAGGCCCTCAGCTTTAGTTTGCTTTTTTGACAATGTTAATCAACCTAACTGGCAAATAACAGCATAATCCAATTTAAAACATTCGCCCAATTTCTTGTTTGTTCAATGATTCGTATCAGTGAATCTACGGCGGTAGATCTTGCTGGTTAGAAAAACAGGGTCTCTAAGTGCAGCTCCATTTATTTGCTCTTAACCCTTTCTGATTTGAAGCTTCCTGAGTTGATGCTGTGAATTCATAAGAAGAAGCTGTACAAACTGTTTGCGCCGTTAATCATGTCGGACTTAAACTCGGAGAACCCTAACCCAACTTTGGCAGCCCATTCAAGATCTATTACTGCTTCCACGAGTTTTTTGTGTGCGTTTTTGCGTGAGCGAGTTACGCTTGGAGGGTCAGTGTTGATTTTGCGGGCTATCCTGTAGTCGCTTAGTCCTTGCCTTGCAAGTTGCAGGATAGTGCGTTCTCTTTCTGTAAGGTTCATTAAGGCTTATTTTCCTGAATTTTGCATTAATAGGTTATTATCGTAAATAGGCTAATAATCTATTTCTGTTTTCTTTCTGCAACGTATTCTTTGACTTAAACATGCAAAAAAATGAAACAGCCAATCAAGACGACACTCAAAAAAGCGATTGTTCCAAGCGCACAGTAGAGCACTACGCGGCAGTTTTGCCCTTTAAGGTCCTTGAGAAGATTGTGGATAAGCCTCTGCGTATTCGGGGCGTAGCCATGTCGGCGGGTATGAGCCGTAACTTTAATGTTTATACTTCTGAGGAGTTGCAAGCGTTCACGGGCAAGCTGGTTGATGCACCTGTCTACATCGAGCATGTTGCTGTGCCCAACGCAGTTGGCAAAGTAACCAAAACCGATTGGGATGGCCACAACCTCTGGTATGAAGCAGAAATTTACGATGGCGAGACCTCTGAGAAAATCCGAAAGGGTCTCATACAGCATGTGAGTGTAGGCGCGGACTATGAAGCAATCGACGTTGTAGACGGGAAAGTTCCTCACGGCTTGCATAATGCGGAATTGAGTCTGGTGGCTGTGCCGGGTATTCCCGAGACTAATGTGCAGGTTTTAGAGAAGCTCGTAGAAACCAGAGTTGCAGAAGCCCTCCGAAAGGCTGGGGTTCAAGAGGCGGAGTGGGATACCGAGTACATCAACAAGCTGCCTGACGAATGCTTCGCCTACATCGAAACTGGCGGACAGAAAGATGAGGAAGGCAAAACTGTTCCTCGCAGCCTAAGGCACTTACCGTTCAAGAATGCCCAGGGTAACCTGGACGCTGATCACGTTCGAAACGCTTTGGCTCGATTGGACCAGACGAATATTTCTGCTGAGGCAAAGGCTGAGGCGATGCAAAGGCTATGCTCAGCGGCTGGAGAACTCAAAATTGAAAGTGGCGTCTGCAACCTCAAAGGAGAGACAGAGGCTCTAAAGGCTAAACTATCCGAAACCGAGGGCAAACTTGCCGATGCCACGAACAAGCTAACGGACGCGCAGGGCACTATTGAGGATTTGCGTAAGCAGTTGCCCGGTGGCGGCTTGCTCAAGAATCCGCCCAAGATGATAGCGGTCTCTGAGGCTGCCAAGCTCGTTGAATCAGTGTTGCCTTCTCCTATGGTTCAGCGTAGTTGGAGTTTGGGACCACAACGCATGTGCCAAGAACTGCGCCGAGTAGTTCAGCAATTAGAGCAGAAAGCAGGAGGCAACTAATGCCTTGTTCACGCTCACTTTTGTGGGGAAGAGTACCAAAGGACGAACTTTGGGAAATTCAAAACTTAGAATCGACTTGATTTTGAATGGCTGATAAAACTGGCAAAAGCTGGATGGCTGCAGGAGAAACAGACGACCCAAACGCTCTCATAGAATCCTTTGAAGCTGCGGCAGCAATAACCAAAGGCTCACCAATCTACTTAAGCGCTGACGACAAGGTCTCGCCTAGTCCAGGCGGAGACGACGCCATAGGCATAGCAACAAAAACCGTTGCCATAGGCGAAATGTGCCCAGTTCTTAAACGCGGAAGAGTCAAAGTCACAGCTAATGGCGCCATAACCCGAGGTAAGGCGGTCTGTAGCGCGGCTGGCGGAAAAGTAACCCAGCTAGTTGACCAAGCCGTAAACGAAGGTGGCTCTGCCAACTACACGATTTACTATAACCGCAAGCTTGCAACAGCGCTGGAATCAGCAACAGCCGATGGCGACCTAATCTTCATCGACGTGGAGAAGTGATTTGCTTGAAGCCTAGACTTTTTGAAGCATTAATGGCAAAACCAAACGACCAGCGCGAACTCTATGAGAAACTCAAGGCTAAAGCTGAGCATCCTTTCCTGAAGCGTTATGCCGTCATGGGTGTGAAGGAGGGCTTCTTCAGCGACATGGCAGGCGCTTTGGGCAGGATGCATGATACGCTTGTGGATGCTGCATGGCCTGAACTGATCGGCAGAAACATAATCACCGTAATGCCCACAGCTGAAGCGATGGAACGCTTCCCGTTGGATGCTGGCGCCGTCGGCTACCGTTATGCTGAAGGCGCAGTCACAAGGGTTAGCGCCAAGAAACCGACCACAGTGGACATTTACACGAACCAGTTGGCGGAAGCCTCTGACGAGTGGACAAGAGAATACTTGGAAGACGCCACTTGGAACGTGATGAGCAAAGCCGTTGACAACGTTGGAATGGCGCTGGGTCAAAATGAAACTGAAACGATTCTTGCGTTGTACGCTGCTGTTCAAGCCGCCGACTTGGCTACTGGTGCAGAGCTAGCTGGTGGCGGTCTCGTTGCAAGCTGGGCATCACTCTTGAGCCTACATGAAGCTGTCCGAAGAGAGCATTGGCGTCCCAATGTTCTGGCAGTCAACGAGATGCAATTGCACCAGTTGCTAAACGATGACAAATTCGTGAAGTCTGTGTATTTGCCTAGTAGCGAGACAGACATTGCACAAGGCACCATCGGTAGCGTGTTGGGCATGAAGGTTCAGTCAAGCACTCTGGTGCCTAACGGAACGATGTATGCGATTGATACTCGTGTAGCGTCCGTAATGCTTCTACGCAGAGACGTCACCGTGGAAGACTGGGAAGACGTTAAGACCGGCGAGTACGGTGTACGTGGTACCACACGTTTCGGCGCTGGCATCCTTCGGTCTAAAGCTATTGCCCGAATGACAAACGTCAAGCAAACCATGACTTAGACGCTGCCAAAGCAACAAAATTATCTCCCTCTTTTTTGGGACATAAAAAAGTTGAGGTTAACCTGTCCATGAATAAAGCCTTCAAGAAAATCCGCGAGGTGCTCTCTTATGCGCCTGCTTCTGGCGTGGCGTCTCCGAAGGGGCGAGTGTTCTTTGACACTACGTGCATCCCGTTAGTGGATGTCATGAAGCTTTACGACCGAGACCCAACCTGCAAGGCAAGCGTGGACTTGTTGGCGGCTTCGACAGTTGGCATGGGCTTCTACACCACTGTTGATGAGAAATATGAGAAGGCGTCTGAGGCTAAGGCTGCAGTGGATCGCTTCTGCGAAGATGCCAATCTGGACGGGCTTTTGAATGATATGGCTAAGCCGCTGATTGGCTGCGGGAACGATTTTTGGCTGAAAATAGCTCCTGAAAAGCTAACCGATACTCTCCGTATGCCGATTGACGCGGTTGAGCGCATCGGACTTAGCAGTGTTCCTGACTTGAAAATTCCCTACAAGGTCACTGGTTACCAGCTTAAGAGCACTTACCGCGGTAACGTGGGAGGCGAGCTCAAGCCTGAAGCGGTGATTCACTGGCATCTCAGCGGTGACGTGTCTTCGGGTTTCGGCGTTGGACTCTTACAGGTTCTTCTTCACACGTTAACGGTTGACAGTGATAAGCGTCCTGCTTACGCTTGGATGAAGGCGAAGATTGAGCGGATTATGCCGAGGATTTTTGAAAAGTACGCTGGTCCTGACGTGCTGGCGTATCTCGAAAAAGCTGACGCTGCAACCATAAAACAGTTTGAAGGCGCCATTAAGAACCGCCCTGAAGAGGGCGCTTGGCTATTCTACAACAAGCCATGCGAAGTAAAACCCGTAACGATTGACCCAAGGGCTCAGGGCTTCGTGTACTACATCGACCACATCGTCAACCAGTTCTATTTGGGCTGCGAGACGCCGCTGCCACGGTTATTCAGCACACCAGGTTTCACTGAAGCTTCGGCTCGTGCAGCGCTAGACCTTCAAGACATGCTCATCAAACCCGTGCAGCGGTACATTAAGCGTCAGGTGGAAAGGAAGATTTTCACGGTTGTTGTTGCTCAAGCTGGGTATGACGCGGATAAAGCGAAGGTTCGTTTGAATTTTGGTAGTCCCGAAACTCCTGAGCTTGTGCCCTCAGACCTCATCAAAGCTGCTGAACTCGGGCTGGTTCGAGCGGAAGAGTTCCGAAAGAACGCTGTGAAATTCGGCTGGGAACTGTGGGATGCCAAACAGGACAGTGTTACTACGAGTAAAGGAGGCTCGTGAATTGGCAAACGTTTCTGTAGATGATGTTCGAGACGTTTTACACGTTTCTGATGCGGATATTCCTGAAGCTAAAGCTTTGAAGATGATTAAACGTGCCCAGGTCACTTTGGCACTAGAGCTCTCCGTGGACATAGATTACTTAGACTGCACGGACGCCCAAAAGGAAGCCATAACGCTTCTGGCTGCCATTTACGCAGTTTGCTATTTAACGGGTGGCTCAGCTGTAGGCTTAAACTTCAGCGTTGGCGACTTAAGCAGTTCCCCTTCTTCCTTACCCAGTTTAAGCGTGTTACAGACAGAATTTGAACGAGTTCTTGCCAGCCTAAAAGAGCCTTATGTGAGGAGCGTGTAGTCATGGGGACTGTTCCTGAAACCTATTACCAGTTCATCATGGACTATGCACCTTACGTTTATGTGATTCCGCCTGACCTTCCGGATCCAGCGTTTGGAAGAGGCGTCTTAGCTACAGGCTTTGCCATAGACTTCCTGATTGAAGCCTACTCTGCCAAACAGTTCGAGAACAGAAAAACAGACGTCTACAACAAAATCGTAAGTCTATCAGACTGGATTCTGACGCAACAGTGCACAGACCCAGCAAAGAAGGCTTATGGCGGATTCAAAAGCGCAGAAACCAGCACATACTACTATAGCATAGACGCCTGCAGAGTCATCCCATCACTCCTAAGAGCCTACGAACTCACAAACAACACCGAGTACTTAGATTCTGCCAAACTAGCCGGAGCAACCTTCCTCAAAACCATGCAGGACCAGCAAGCCTACGGCGGTTTCGCAAGAGCAGTAACTATCGAGGATGCATGGCTTCTTCAAATGGACATCGAATGCCTCTATGGACTTATCGGCTTAAAGCTACTTGAAGAAAATTACGACATAGCCAACGCAGCAATATATCAAAGCATGACGGACAAGGCTTTAGAGTTTCTTAGAGAAGGCTTCGAAAACCTGTGGTTACACCACGACCCTTCAGATGGCAAATGGCACAGGGTTGGTCTCAGCGAGAACGAGGTTTATGACGACCCGTTCGCCTACGCCTTGATAGGCTTATGCGCTTACGAAGGCTGGAGTGTCACTTGCCAACGAGTCTACAACTTTCTAAACAGCGTTCGGGCTAGCGCTCAGTATCCAGCCTATAATCCTGCAGTGTGTTGGGCTGGCTACATAGATGTACTCAGTAGGTTCTCTGCATGTGACTATTACGATGCGGTCACAAGCGGAATTCTTTGGAAAATCCGCAGAGACCACGACAAGCCAAGCTTTGAGCTAAGCGTGAAAGTCATCGAGAAGCACAGCGAGGAATTCATGTTCTGGGGAGCTAAGCATGCAGACTATAGCTTCGTGGAAAACAAGAAGGCTACTGTTACGGTTTGCTGGCTTGCACAGCTATTCCTTCACTACGAGGAACCCGTAACACAGTTCACGAGGATTCTAAGAAGCAAAGGCGAAGCAGTCACGCTTTATTCAGTTCGCCAAGCCGTTGCCACCGTGGACTATGGGGAGCCATTGGATCTGTTGGCCATTGTTTCTCCTTTGAAAGCTGAGCAGGTGATGCTTGAAGCGGGCTATTACCTGAATGACTATTTGGCGTTCTACACGTTTCTTCCCGTGAGGGTTCACGATAAGATTAGGCGCCAAGGGGAAGACTACGAAGCCCAGACTGTAACACCTTTCACTTTTGCTAATCAGCGGTTCTACTTCAAAAGCATCGCAAGGAGGCTAATTTCAAGTTGAGCGTTGTCGAGGTTGAGAATCCCGTTGTTACAATTCTACGGCTGATAGAGTCTCGCCTTAGGGTTGTCAAGGATGATGGTGGCTTAGCCCGTGTCCTTTGTTCGCAGGCGAATTACGACCGCGAACTGCTAAAAGACCATGACGCCCAAATCACCGTTTCCAAGACCGCTGACCCCTGCCTTCCACAGAAGCACACATTAGATGGAAAACTGAGGCGCCGCATCTACTCTCTGAGAGCAACAATAACAACAGTAGACAAACCCACTCCAAACTCAGACGTCGGCAGAGTCATGCGCGACAAAGTCCTTGAGCAGCTTCTGTTGATCATCCCTGAAAACCGAAACCTGCCCTACAGGACCATCTATAACTTTTACCCATTAGACTCCACATCTGCAACTCATAAAACCTATGACTCAGCAGCCACAAGTGAGCTTGAGCCATCAAACATTTCTTGGACAGAGCTACCGAACGCGGAATATGCTAAGCTCTGGGGCAGCGATGATGAGAGGCATTCTAAAAGCGCTGTTGGAATCGATGAGTATGCGTTTATGCTTTTCCGCTTCAAAATCGGCGCTAAAGCTGGAGAAACCCGCAATGAACCGCGAAAACAGTGCCTTAAGCGCGTTTTCTTGTCGTTTGAAGGCTACGGAACCTCGCCACAGGGAAACGGTGTAACCCTCAAAGTGTGGGACAGTGTTTCGAGCGCTTGGAGCAACGCGCAAGCTGGTTCTGCAGGAACAGACGAGACCGTTAGTATCACCCTCACGTCAAACCTCACTAACTACGTTGATGCTGACGGCTTTCTCTATCTAATGGTACGGACGACCAATCCAAGCGATGGGGTTTCGCCTGCTACTTTGTACTGCGATTTTGTCCAAGCAACCGTTGATGTGCGGGGCGTTACTTTCTGCGATGTTCACAGTTACCGAGACGTCGATGTTGTCGACGTGAAGCCCTTCCTGTACAAGGAAGAAATCATCATCGTGGCATGGCTGTTCGAGTCCATTGCCATTTCATAGGTGAAACCAAAAATGGTTGACACATACCACTCCGACCAAGAGAAGTTCTACTACGTGACCGAAGGCACCTTCGGCGTAGTCCCTGCGAGTCCAGCAATGCTTGGGCACTCCTGCAAGAGCATAGACCCGGACGTTAACCCAAACAACATCCGCGTGGCAGGCACAGGCTCAGTGGATATAGCGGCGCTCAAGCGAGGCTTAAGGCAGTCGTTACTACGAGTAAAGTATCCTTTGCCCTCAGACGCACCCATCAACCTTCTCCAGTACGTCAAGCAAGAACTAAACGTTAGCCTTTCTCTGCAAGTGCTCTACTACAAAGACATCTTCGTATCTGCCACCGACATAATCAGCCTACTCTACAAAGGCGCACGATTCAACAAGGCAGTTCTAACTTGCGACATAGACGGCATCATCGAGTGCGAAGCAGAATTCCCATCTCAGGACATAGAGGTCGGCACAGCCAAAATTGCCGATGCCACTTATACCGAATACGCTGGCGCCGTTTCAGGTAGCGAAAGCTACGTCAAAATCGGGGGCGTAAACTGCGAACGAGTAACTTCTTGGAAGCTACAGATTGACAATTCCTGTAAACTCGTACCAGTGATCAGAGCAACTAACGGGTATTTGGCGAAGTATGTTCCTTGGGGTAAGCGGTTTTTGACTGGGGAACTCAACTTCGAGTTTGAGAGCAAGCAGGAAGCAGACGACGTTTTAGCCGACACTGAACAGTCCAGCTTAGAGTTTGGGCTTGGCGGAGCCAACAAAGTCAGCGTAGAGCACACCAAATGGGGTGACTTCAGCTTGAGCGGGAAGGCTGAAGACCTGATCTATGCCAAAGTACCCTTCACGGCTAGAGGACCGCTCACAATTTCATAGTCACAAGGAGAGGTGAAGAATGACTGAAACTGAAGTTGAAGTTAAGGTTTTGGAGAATTTCGGTCGAGAAGCTGCACTGCGCAAGAAGTGGCTGAAAATGTGGGAGACACTTGGCGTTCGAATCATCAAGATGCCCAAGTGGATGCAAGACATCGTTCTTGAAGACGTCAACACAGCCATAAGAAACCGAATAGCAACCATGGAGATGATTCAAAACGCAAACAGAAAAAATAGAGATTGATAGCAGATTCGGCGAAGAATACAAAGGCACCTACGTATTTGCCGAGATTAGCTGGGCGAAGCGGAATCGCATAATCCAAAAACACACCAGATACAACAAGCTGTCCGGAGATGTTGAAAGCAGCGACTTCGTTGCCATCCAAGCAGAAACCATCATAGCCAGCCTGCATGGTCAACCAAACTCTAAGCCAATCACGCTTGAGAGGCTTCTGAGCGAAGACGATGGCATTCCCATTGAGCTCGGAGAACTCTTCTCAAAAGTAGTCAACAGGCTGAATGGCATGTCGCGTGAGGATTTGCGTTTTTTACTAGAGCAGTTAGACGAGGAAAGCCGCATCCGGCTCTTTCAGAGTTTCGGCTTTGTCAAACCTTCGGCTGGACCCCAACAGAACTTGCCAAGCAACCAGCTCGGACAATCCAAGAGTTCTGCCACATCTTGAACGTGATGGACGACATGGCGGAGGAAGAAAAGAAAAAGACGGAGCGTGAAGCGAAACGGCGATAGAAGTAACCTGTGACGTAGAAGGCGTAGAGGAATTCAAGAGTGCCATGCAGCGATTCGATTCAGGCATGCAAAGGCAGGTTTACCGCTTTTTGGCTAGCTGGGCTGCCGACGTGAAAGCTCAAGCTATGCGAAACGCTCCAGTCGTTACGGGTTATCTTCGCAGCACAATCTACGCACGAGTCAAGGAATGGGTCGTTGAAGTCGGCGCAGATGCCGCTTACGCTTTGTTCGTTGAGTTGGGAACCAAGTACATGCGGGCACATCCGTATCTTTACCCTGCCATTCAAGAGTACCTTCCAGAGCTTGAAGCCGTGATTGTGCAGGCTATTGAACAAGCGAAAGCGGAGGCGGGCTTATGAGTTTTCGCGAAATCGCATTAACAATAAGGGCAGTGAATAGAGCTAGCAACGAGTTCTCTCGGATTCAGACGGACGCTGAAACTCTTGCAGCACGGGTCAAGAGTTTAGGAACCACTCTCGCAGGCTTAGGCGCTGCGGGCACCGCTATCGGTTACGTGGCAAACCAGTTTGGTTTAATGAATGATGCAGAGACCCGAGTTTTCAACTCTGCCATGATGGTTGTTTCGGTCATGGGCATGTTCCTACGTACAAGCACTGGCTTGGCGGTTGCTCAGAAAGTGTATTCTGCCGCTTGTTGGGTCGCGACCGCAGCTCAGAACGCCTTGAACATCAGCTATGGGACGTTTTTGGCTTTAACTGGCGTTGGGATTGCGGTGATTGTTGCGGCTGCCGCGGCGATGTGGAGCTTTGCCAACAGCATGAATAGCGCCACTGCAAGCGTCCAGAACTTTAACAGTGCCACTGCAGAGACGCCTTCTCATACTCGTAGTATCCAGAGAGCGGGCGAATCTGCAGTTACTTCTGGTTCTGGGAGTGGCGGTTCATCTGACGCTTCATTCTATCGGAGAGGTGTTGAGTAAGTGAGCGTTAGCCCGCCAAACTTGACTATTGCTTTGGGTTCTGTGGGTGTTCCCCAAGCCGATGTCACTGAAGCCTTGGTGCATCTTGGCGCCACCAAAGAAGTGAGCAGCTGGGAGCTTCTCCTGCAGAATTGGAACGGCAAATACAGCCCCAACGGAACCTATCCGCTCAACGTCGGACAGGATGGCTACATTTGCATCGGCAGAGGCGCAAACGTCCCTCAGCTCATTACCACTCGGACAGAGAGCATAAAGTTTGAGTCTACACCGGTAGAGCACTATGTGCGAGTGGCGGGTAGGTGCTGGGGAGAGAAGCTCTTCCGCCAAACCGTAACCAAAGACTACTCAGGTTACAAAGGCGAAGCCATAGTCAAAAACCTCCTAGACTATTACTCGGGAATAAGCCATGTCCGAAACAGCGTAGAACTCGTTGAAGACACGGACACAACCTTCACTGACCTGAAGGTGCAGGATGCTCAGGTTTGGGATTTACTGCAGAAAATCGCTTCAGAAAGCGACAAAAACGGCGTCATCGGCTATGACTTCCGCACCATGCCTGATGGCAAATTCGAGTTTTTCCCACGAGGAAACAAAACAAGCCCGGTCAGCCTGACAGACAAAATAGAATCTTACGAGTACTGGAAAGAAATAATCGCTGTCCGCAATAAAATCACCATTTACGGGGCACAGGACAAGAGCATGCCCTTAAACAAGGTGGATTGGACACAGAGCCTAACTCCTACAGATGGCGTTTGGGCTGCTACGGCGGGAGAGGTAAGTTTAGAGACTGCCATGGGAAGCCCATACTGCATTAAGCTGTATGTTCAAAACAACTATTTTGGCGGAGCACTTTTCACTCTTAATGCAGGACACTTGGTTAATGCTAACCTGTATCCTGAGCTTCATTTTGCCCTACAAAAAGAAACCTACTTCGAAGACAGGTCCTTGATTGTGCTTTTCGATTCTTCATACCGAACAGCGAGTCGCCAGTTTACCGCTCAGTCTCCAGGCGATGGCGGAGTACCTGACCAATGGACATTGGAAACCTTCAAAGTCGGCTCTGTGAATGCGGCTGAGTGGACGGTGGCTTATGGGTTTGATTGGTCGCAGATTTGGCACATAGTCTTCTACTGCTACCCTGTTGAGGTTACTGGGTCGGGCGCTTTCTGAATTGACAAGTTCTTCTTTGGCGGATTACGATACAGCAGCCTTCAGCAGGATGCCGCAAGCCAAGCAGCTTATGGGCTAAGGGAATACGTGGACATAGACGAGGAGCTCTGGAGCGATAACGAATGCTTGCTCCGTGCGAAGGCGATTCTTGCCAATATGAAGGACCCGTTCGAGTACATCAAAGCAAAGAGCACCGTCATAGACTACGGGAACAATCCGCTTTATCCTGCAGACATGATTGCAGTGGCTTTGCCGAATGAGAACGTCAACGGTAATTTCCGCATTTTGAGCGCTGAATACCACGTACAAGCCGAATCTGGCGTGTTGGATGTCACGTTGGAGCTTGGGCGTGAGAAGTCGCTTTTGGCGGATTACGTGTACGCTTTGCGCTCCAAAGTAGACCACGTGAACAGGTATAAGGTTGCGAGGTTATGACAAAATGAAAAACAGTTTACGAAAAACAATTGAAAGCTTGAGTCCGGGAGATTTGATATGCTGTTCATGGTGCGATGCGTCGGTTGGCAAAAGCTCAGGTTCAGGCATGGCCATAGACGTGCCCGTGAAGAGCTGGGGCATATTCGTGGGACTCATAGGCGACAAAGTCAAACACATAGTGATTGCTCAGAACAGCTTTCGCTATTCCGACGGGCTTTTTGATTTGGATTATACGGCGATTCCGCTTAGCTGGGCAGTTGATGTTGCCGTGCTGGTTAAAGAGCACATTCCCAAAGACGCTGCTGCTAGGCTGGTTAACAGCTTCATGATGGGTGGGCATCGGTCATTTAGTCGTCCGAGGACTTTTCAACGGAGAATCTTTCAGCAGAGGTTGAGCATCGATGGCAGACCCGATTAAACGAGCTTTAACAAGAAAGCGAGTTCAACGTGGCAAGCTAATCAGCGAAGAGCCTAACGAGAAGCTTGTTTTAGGCGTAAAATTCGGCATCGGCATGACCGTTTGTTTGTCCGTTCTGGAGATTGCTCACATGGCTTTCATGGGAACATGGAACAGCGAGATTTTCGCTGCCATCACAGGCTTGAGCGGTACCGTCATGGGAATTTTCGTGGGGCAGAAAACATGAGGAACAGAGGTAGAATGCAGAAAAAAAATATTTTTTTTATACATGCTACCTACTACCGCTCTTTCGCACGGATTACTAGAAAGTTGAAGGCTGAGGACTTCGTTAACGCTGATTCCTTCAAGACCCGTGATGAAATAATGCGGATTTTCGCTGCTGAATGCTATGAGCTGGCAGAGGAATTTGCCAAGCAGAACAAGCAGAATTTATCGTTGCAGTATGCGAAGCTGTCGGCTAAGATGCTTGGGCTTAGTTTGCGTCCCAAGAAGCTGAGTGATTTGGACGAGATCAAGAAGGCGTTGGCTGAGTTAAAGGCGCAGGAGAAAACCGAGTAAATGTCCAGTCGAACGCTTCCTGACAGCATCAAAGGCTTATGGCGCGAGATTGAAAAGATACAGTCTGTTCGCGTCTCAATGGAGGATAGGCGCAAAATATGGTTTCTAGCCAAAGTTCTTGCTGAGCTGAGCGGTCAAAACGTTGATGTTGTCTTTCGGCGAATTAAGCCTAAAAGCGAATTTGACCTCCAAGCCATTTATGCCTTGTATGATAAGTGCCAAGGTCAAAGCATCGAAGAGTTAGGGGAAGATCCGCTGTTTTCTGAGGTGTTCTTGAATTTTAAGGCGACTGATTATCAGCTTTGTTTTCTGACGAGTTATGCTCGGCAGCAGACGGTTTTGTGGACTCGGCAGGGCGGAAAAACCACATCCATCGGCGTGAAGCTATTTAAGCGTCGGGTTCGGCGTCCGGCAAGCCAAGCCACAATCACAGGTCCAGGTCTACGTCAGGCAAAGCTCGTGCTTGAGAAGTTGTCCGACGTCTTGAGCAGGATGGACGCGGTGGCGTACAAGGCTTGGGTTGAAAAAGTTCTCAGAACCACCATCAGATTGAGGAATCGTTCTCGTTTGAAGACTTTTCCATTTAGCCTAGAGAAACTTCGTGGTGAAACCAGCGACGACGTGGATGTTGAAGAAGCCGCTTTCATCAAGGAGTGCGAAGAACTCGTGCAGGGCACTTTGACGCCTCAGATGGCTACTCGCTGGGCAGGCGGCGCTTCCATTATTCTGAATAGTACGCCTTGGGGACGCGGCTTCTACTATAAAACCTTGAACGAACCAAGCGTATCCAAATTTTGGACGCCTTTTGTGGCTGACTGGCGAAAAGCAGTAGAAGCCAAGCTCATCACGCAAGAGTTCATTGACCTGCAACGGCAACAGCTAGACCCTGACCGCTTCAGCCGTGAATACGAGTGCAAGTTCACCGAAGACACTGGGCGATGGTTAAGCCAAGAGCTAATAACTGCTTGCGTTGACTCGGGCATTGTTGAGCCTTGGCGTTTCGAAGACAGTTTCGAGGGCTTAGAGTTTTACATGGGCTTAGACGTCGGGCAAGAAATTGACAATGCCGCGCTTAGCGTTGTGGAAAAGGCGGGCGAAACTCGGTTTTTGCGTTATAGCCACATCTTCCCATTAGGCACGAGATACGATGTCATAGCTAGTCACGTTAAGGTTCTGAGTGAGCGATGGCAAAGTACGGTGCGGGTTTTTGTTGATTCGACTAATGAGCGGGCTTTGGCTGAAGCGTTGCGCTCGGAGATTGAGGACGTTGAGGTTGAAGGCATCGCGTTTAGCCTTCAGTCTAAGCAGAAGCACGCTAGCTTTCTTAAGCAGCTTATGGGTAAGCGGCTTTTCCGCTACTACTACGACCCTGAAGTGATTGCGGATTTAGCGGTTGAACAGTTCGAGGAGTTACCAGGTAAATCCGATGAAGGCGAGGGCAACATTAGGTTTTTCCACGCTCCAGGCACTCATGATGATCGTTTCTGGTCGATTTGTTTGGCTGTTGGGGCGTCAATGGAGGTTGAGCCTGAACCGTTTTTGGTTGTGGTTCCGCGCAGGGCTAACAAGCTGGATCGTGTCCGCAGGGAATTGGCTAAGCGTAAGGTGATGGGGAATGGTCGTTAAGCTGTCACTTTGCTTATTCTCTCCACAGTTCAGTTTGTCTGTTTCAACAGTCGTCTTAAATGAGGCTTGTAAAGATAACAGGGGTAATTGTGTATGAGAGATCGCAGAGAAATCTTCCGAATTCAAAAGTTCCGTCGAGTTTACGATAGGGCAGCGGGCAAATTCTCTTTCAACATAAGCTATGAAACGCACACAGAGCTAACTGATAGAGCGCTTGTGGTTGCTGAAAGTTTCGGGTTAGGCGTTGATGAAGCGCAGAAGTTCAAGGTTCTCGATGCAGAATTGAAGATTGGACCGAAAGACATTGTTTACGTGACTGGGGACAGCGGTTCAGGCAAGAGCGTGTTACTGCGAGCAATCAGGCAGGATTTAGGAGACGAAGCCATCGACCTGTCTGAGGTTCGCATAGAAGCGGATAAGCCATTGATCGAAACTGTAGGCGCTTCGGTGGAAGAGGGGCTTGATCTGCTCAGCAGGGTTGGTCTTAATGACGCGTTTCTCTTTCTACGTACATACAACCAATTGAGCGATGGTCAAAAGTATCGTTATCGAATTGCGAAGTTGATTGAGAGCGGTAAGCAGTGGTGGCTTATGGATGAGTTTGCGGCTACGCTTGACCGGGACACTGCAAAGATTGCGGCTTTTAACCTTCAGAAGCTTGCACGTCAACAGGGCAAAGCCGTTATTGCGGCAACTACGCATGGAGATTTGTTCGAAGACCTTAGCCCCAGCGTTCACGTGCACAAGCGCTTCGGCGAGGAAATCACCATAAATTATTATGCAAATAAGCATTCCGCCTCGGAATGCAGCCTCACAAAGGAAATGGTGATTGAGGGCGGTTATCTTTCTGATTGGCGTCGTCTCAGCGGATTCCACTATCGCAGTCACCACGCTGGAGCAAGCAGAGAAGTTTACCGTTTAAGGCGAGGAATTGAGCTCTGCGGAGTGATCGTGTACTGTTATCCGCCACCGGGTTGCGGGGGCAGGCGTCTCGTTTTGCCAGGAAGGATGTCGATGATGGGGTTGAATCTTGGATTGAGCACGATTAGCCGAATTGTGATTCACCCGAAGTATCGCAGCATAGGCTTAGGCGCAAAGCTGATCCGAGAAACTCTGCCGAGAGTTGGCACGCCCTGTGTGGAGATGATTGCGGTTATGGCAAAGTACAATCCGTTCGCTGAGAAGGCAGGAATGCAAAAAATCTTGGAACAAAAGCCATCTGAAGAAGCCAAGCGAATTGCAGACGTGCTTTCTGGTTTAGGTTTTGACCTGAAGCTTCTCGGCAGCCAAAAACACGTCTTAGACAAACTGCAAAGTCTAAGCCCTCAGCAGCTTGAATCGTTAAAGGAGGCATTCGTCAAGAATGACCATCCACGTTTCAGAAGGGAATTCGCAGCCAATCGTCACATGCCCTATGGAACTGCAGCGGCTTATGCTGATGGTGTAGAAAACGCTAGCATTGAAAGGATGGCGAAGTTAGTTAAGATTGTTGGCATGTTGCTTCAGACAAAGGTTTACTTGTTTTGGAGAAAGCCTTGAGCTGACTTCTGCGAGGCTTCCTCTTCTTCGGTTGTGGGAAAGCCTTTCTTCTGGAGAAATAAGTCTCGTAAAACGATGAGTTTGGCTTGGTAGAAGTATCCACCTTCTCTAAGTTCAGCTTTCGTTGCAGTTATACCTGTAAAATCGTTAGACATGCCTCTTGCCTCATCTTGCTGGTAAAGCTGTTGCGCTTTTTCCCAAATCATAGCTCGCACTTGAGGCCAGAATTTACCTTGTTGCTTTCGCATTCCAATTCTACCTCGTTAAGCAATACGCCATTCCTCTTAAAAAGGGTTAGAATCATTGCCAAATCAAAAAACAAGGCAAAAAAGGGCGTATTTCACACTTTAATGCAGCCCACAGGCTTCTACACGAGCCTCCAAAAGCCTAATTTCACTCTGGCGCAATTGTTTAATAGTTAGGCAAAAATAACTAAGAGAGATGAAAACATGCCTCGTCTTTTGATTAAGTGTCCAAAGTGTAAAGCCATCGTCGACACTGGCGTCTCCTTGGACTTAGCCTCCTTCTGCTCTTCAAAACTGGTAAACAACGCGGCTGTCTGCACAAATCACACTTGCAAGACAAAACTGGTTTGGAGCAAAGAAGACGTCTTAGCCATCTCATTCTGCCAGAAACCATAACTACAAGATGCCGGCATAAGGTACGTTGACG
>Ga0315282_10000785_pt1 | contig 61980 bp, 52 predicted proteins | sample YL17G07_20_MG_FD_203693 | JGI IMG/M metagenome (GOLD analysis project Ga0315282, IMG submission 203693) | Sediment microbial communities from Yellowstone Lake, YNP, Wyoming, USA - YL17G07_20 | ecosystem: Environmental > Aquatic > Freshwater > Lake > Sediment | place: USA: Wyoming | collected...
GTTGATCCACGACGCCCTTCACACTCCATGGCATGATCGCTCACCTCACTCCAGTGAGCTCTTTCCACCCAGGTGTAAAGAATGTCTTGATAACGACCTGTAAAGTATCTCATGATACTGAACACCCACCGGGTCGCCCCTACGGAGGAAGACCGCGATGAGATGGGCCGGGTGCTATCTGGCGATGCTTGCCGTCGTCATCGCCTTCGGCGGCAGGGCCTGGGGTGCGGCGCAGATCACCGTAGACGTCACCCAGCGCGTGCGCGCGGTGAACCCGCTGATCTACGGGAGCCAGGTCTCCGCCACGGCGGAGTACGACCAGGACATCAAGGACTTCGTGGGCTGGACCGAGTTGGAGTTCATGCGCCTGTGGGGCGGGTCCGGCGGAGACTTCCACTGGGACGCGCCCAGGGAGCAGCCCGGCAGCCGCTACCCCTTCGGCGGGGCCGGGCCCGGCGGGGACCTGAACCAGTCCCTCTGGGCGGATACGGACGAGACACTGGACTGGTTCGATTCCATCGGCTTCCCGGGCGACCAGCTTATGATCACCGTCCCGGCCACGGACTTCTCTCCCGAGGAGGCGGCAGCGTGGGTGCGCCACGTGAATGCGGAGCGGGGCGAGGGGGTGGTGTACTGGGTGGTGGGCGGGGAGCCGTGGGGCGACTGGGATCCGGCCACGCAGCCGCCGGAGGACTACGCGGCCCTGCTGCATTCCTATGCCGCGGCGATGAAGGCAGTGGACCCGAACCTGAAGCTGGTGGCCAGTGTCGGGGGCGGGTACTGGGACGCGATCACCGGCTGGGACCGCACCGTCATTCGCCTGGCTGGGGAGGTGATAGACGGTCTGTGCTATCACTGGTATCCGGGGATGCAACTGGACTACAGCGACCCGGCCGCGGCGGCCCTGTGGATCAACGGCAACATCCTCTGCTTCAAGCCCGCGGTGATGGAGCGCTACGCGCAGCTCATCGCGGAGGAGGCCCCCGACCGCGCGGGCAAGATCGAGCTGGGGATAGGAGAAGTGGACGGTGGGTCCGGCGCCCCGACCTCCGATCCCGGACCCTCCTACTATCAGGACGTGGTCCAGTGGGGGGTGGGAGACACGCTCTTCTGGGCGAGCTACCTTGGCACGGCACAGCAGGAAGGGCTGGCCTTCAGCGCGCAGTTCGATCTCCAAGAATGCCCGTTGGGCCTGATTCGCGGCTGGTCGGTGTGGGCGGGATGGGGCGGCTACGAGTGGGACAACGTCACCATCCGCGGCAAGGCCTATGCGATGAAGTTGTTCAGCGAGCACTTCCGGGGCACGGTGGTATCCACGGCGGTGTCCGGCTCGGATACGTTCTACAAGCCGGTCCAAGGGCGGTACGAGACCTACGAAGGAGACGTGCCCTACATGGACGCGTACGCGGCGCTGAATCCGGAGGGCTCGTTGTGCGTGATGGTGATCAACCGCCATCCCACCGAGGCGCGCGCCGCGACGCTGAGCATCGGCGGGTACACGGTCAACTCGACCGCCACCCGCTACGACCTCGGCGGGGCTTCCTCCAGCATCCTGGCGCAGAACGACTGGGAGCTGGGCAACCCGTCGGGAGAGATAGGGATCACGGAGTCGTCTTTCGCGGCCTCGAACCCTTTCACCTACGACTTCCCGGCCCACTCCTGCACGGCGCTGGTATTCAGCGGAACGGCCGATCCGGTCGCGCCGCGCGCGGGCTTCTCCTGCTCGCCGCGTATCGGGTTCCTGCCGGTCACGGTCGCCTTCCGAGACGAATCGCTGGGCAGCCCGACCTCCTGGTGGTGGGACTTCGGCGACGGCAGCACTTCCGCGGAGCAGCACCCGACCCACGAGTACGCCTGCGCCGGCATCTATCCCGTGAGCCTTACCGTCACCAACGCCTCGGGCGCTGATACCGAGACCAAGGGCGAGGGAGTGATAGCGACCTTCCGGGACGTGCCGGCGGCGCACTGGGCGCTCCCCGCCATCGGGGCCTGCCAGCGGGGCGGGATCGTCGGCGGCTACGGGGACGGCACGTACCGTCCTGAGGTGGCTGTTACCCGCGACCAGATGGCCGCCTTCGTCTCTCGCGCCCTCGCCGGCGGCGAGGCCAACGTGCCCGCCGGCCCGGACACGGCCACCTTCGCGGATGTGCCTACCGACCACTGGGCCTTCAGGTATGTGGAGGACGCGGTGGCGAACAACATCGTGGCGGGTTACCCGGATGGGAAGTATTGGCCGGACCTCCCAGTGGATCGCGGCCAGATGGCGGCGTTCATCGCGCGCGCGATCGTCACCCCTCACGGAGAGACCGGCATGGCGAGCTACACCCCGCCGGCGACACCGAGCTTCCCGGATGTGGCAACGGACTTCTGGACGTTCAAGCACATCGAGTATCTGAGAGAGCAGGGCATCGTGGGCGGATATCCGGATGGATGGTACCATCCGGAGGTGGTGTGCGCGCGGGATCAAATGGCGGTGTTCGTCGCGAGAGCGTTTGGGTACTGAGGGTCTAGGGGCCAGGGTTCAGGGGCCAGGGGCCGGAGGGAGGCGGGCGCCTGTCGCACTGCAGAGCAGTGCTGACCATGCGCCCCTACGGTGGTAGTGGCGGGCGCATGCCATGCGCCCCTACGTCCTGCCGGCGCCCGAGTTTCTTGCGCGACAATTCCCGACCTGCCGTGTCCAAACCCCTGCCTGTGCGGATCGGCTGTGGGAGAAGGGAATCCCGGGCGGGCGCCAGGAGCGGTACGACGCGCAGGCGTGTTCTGTTGTAGGGCGGGCCTGACCCAATCGCATCTCGATCCCAGCCCGGGGCAGGAGGAGTGCGGTGTTCGAACCCATCGTCCGCGGCGGGCCGGTGATGATCCCGCTGCTGCTGTGCTCGGTCGTAGCTCTCGTCATTGCCATAGAGCGCTGGCTGTATCTCCGCAACGCCAATGTGGACACCACCCGGATGATGTTCAGGATCCGGGCCGCGCTGGAGCGGGAATCCCCCGAGGAGGCGCGGGGCGTGTGCGAGGCGACGCCGGGGCCGGTGGCGAGGGTGCTGGCGGCGACCCTGGCCCATTACGACATGCCCAAGGATGACCTGCGGGAGGTGGCCCGCGAGGTGGCCTTGGCGGAGCAGCCGAACCTGGACAAGCACCTCCCCATCCTCGCCACGATCGTCACCATCGCGCCCCTGCTCGGGCTGCTGGGGACGATCTCGGGGCTGATTCGCATCTTCCACGCGGTGTCGGGGGACAAGATGGGCGGGCCGCTCGCGCTCTCCGGCGGCATCGCGGAGGCCTTGATCACTACGTTCACCGGACTGGCCATCGCCATCCCCTTCCTGGTGGTGTACAACGGCCTGTCCACGCGGGTGGAGACGCTGCTGAATGAGATCGAGCTGCGGGTGACGGAGCTGCTGAACATCCAGGCGAGGACGGGGGCGCCGGTATGAACAAGGCCTTCATCCTGCCGCGGCGGCGGAAGCGCCTCCGCCCCTATCTCGATCTCACCGCGATGATAGACACGGTGTTCAACCTGCTGATCTTCTTCGCGGTGATCGCCACATTCTCCGGGAGCGGCGCGAGGCACGGGATCGCGATGGACTTGCCCAAGGCCAGCACCGCGTCGCCGGTGCTGGATCGCGTGGTGCTGGCCCTGTTGCCCAACCGTCCGCCGCAGGTCAACGGGCGGGAGGTGAAGGTGGCGGAGATCGGCCCGGCCCTGGAGGAGGTGACGCGGGGCGAGCACGAGGCGCAGGTGGTGGTGATGGCGGACAAGCGCGTGCTGTACGCGGATCTCGTGGCGGCACTGGACCAGGCGCGGGAGACCGGCTTCCACAAGCTCGCTTTGGCGACGGCACCGGGGGAGAAGCCCACTCCCTTGCCGCGGTAGAGAAGCGATGACGTCACCGGCGATCAGAGCACAACTGCAACCCATGCCGGAAGCGGCGCGCTTCCGCGTGGCCACGGCTACATCGGTGGCGATGCACCTGGTCCTGCTCCTGATCATCGGAGTGCTGGGGGCGCGGACGGAGATCGCGGCGCGGGTGCTCGAGCCGATCGAGGTGAGCCTGGAGAAGGCGCCGGCGACGAGGCCGGTGCCGGAGATGCGGGTGACCGTTCCACCTCAGCCCCCGAACGTCCGGCCGGCGATGACCCGCATGCCGGGGGGCGGGTCGCCGGGCGGAAAGGCGAAGCGAAACCCCTCTCCGATCACGCCGGAGCGGCCGCAGTCGGTGAAGCCGGCCTCGAACGCCGGTGGAAGGGCGAAGGCGGCGCCGGCGCCGCCGAACGTGCTGACTGCGAAGACGGGGCGGACGACGTCCGGGCCGGTGGGGAAGGGGAGCGCGCCCTCCGGGCCGGGCGGGCAGGAAGAGGTGGCAGGGGAAGGGCCGAGCTATGGCGCGGGCACGGGCGGAGGGCCGGACCCGATCTATCCGAAGGGGGCGCTCGACCGCGGACTGGAGGGCACGGTGACGGTGACCGTGACAGTGGGGACGAAGGGCGAGGTGCAGGCGGCGACGGTGACCTCGAGTTCCGGCGAGCCGACGCTGGATCAGGCGGCGGTGCGCGCGGTGAAGCGGTGGACGTTCACGCCGGCGATGGAGAAGGGGAAGCCGGCGGGGGGAACGGTGAAGGTGACGTTCGCGTTCGTGGGGAGGGCGGTGACGCGGCGGTGAAGGCCGAGATTCGAGATTCGAGATTCGAGAGTCGGTTCCAGAGGGAACGATGCGACGAAGAGAGTTCACAATCACACTACTGCTGACCATTTCCCTCATGGCGCTGGGGGCGACGCCGGTGCGCGCGGCGGGGGGGCTGGCGGTGAGGAACGAGTTCGTACGCATCCGGGTGAACCCGGGGCCGGCGGAGGCGGGGCGGTTCGCGGTGGACACGACGGGCGGCGATCCATCCCGAGCGTCGGATGACAATCAGCCGCTGATCTACGGGAGCGCGGAGCCGTGGACGTCGTACACGACGGTGCTGGTTGACGGCAGGGCGATGCTGTTCGGAGGCGCGACCGATCGTCGGGCGGGAAAGGGCCTCGCGGCCGGAACTGTGACGGAGGGGCCGAAGGTGACCGGTGACACCATCGTCACCACCGCGCGGCTGGGGGAGATCGAGGTGCGGGAGGAGTTGACCTTCGCGCGCAATCCCACGACGCGGGTAAAGGACGCGGCGCGGATCAGCTACACCCTCACCAACCGCGGGACGAAGGCGGCGACGGTGGGGCTGCGGGTGGTGTTGGACACGATGCTGGGGGCGAACGACGGAGCGCCCTTGCGCGCTGGGGACGCGGCGGTGACGAAGGCGATGCAGTTCATGGGGCAGGGCGTGCCGGACTACTGGCAGGCGTTCGACTCGCTGGCGAACCCGGCGGTGATCTCGCAGGGGGCGCTGCGGGGCGCCGGGCTGACGCCGCCGGACCGGATGGCCATGGTGGACTGGGGGACGCTGGCGGACCACCCGTGGGACTTCGCCCTGCCCGAGGGGGCGGGCTTCGTGCGCGCGGGCGAGGAGGAGCAGGACACGGCGGTGGCGCTATTCTGGAACGCGGCGCCGCTGGGCCCGGGCGCGTCGCGCACGTACGCGACGCTGTACGGGGTGGGGGGCATCTCGCTGAGCCCGGCGCAGCTCACGCTGGGGCTGACGGCGCCGGCGGAGGTGGACTATCAGTACGAGGACACGCGGTCGTTCGCGGTGGTGGCGTACGTGGAGAACTCCGGCGGCTATGAAGCGCGGGGGGCGAAGTGCAAGCTGGAGTTGCCGAAGGGGCTGAAGCTGGAGCAGGGCGAGGCGGTCGCCGGGCTGGGTGCGATCAAGCCGGGGGAGACGCGGCAGGCGGCGTGGCGGGTGGTGCCGACGGGAGGGGCGACCGGGTCGCTGAAGCTGGCGGCCTCGGTGGCGACGGAGAACCTGGAGCCGAACCGGGTGGAGCGCGAGCTGATCGTCAATAGCCCGCCGCAGCTGGAGGTGAAACTGGAGGGGCCGGAGGAGCTGACGGTGACGACTGGTAATCGCTACAGCCCGAACCCGTTCCCGATCCGGGCAGTGGTGACGAACCGGGGGGCGCAGATCGGGCGCAACGTGGTGGCGTCACTGGAGCTGCCGAACGGGGTGAAGCTGGCGGAGGGCGGGGCGGCGATGCAGGTGGCGGAGCGGCTGGGGGCCGGGGAGAGCAAGCAGTTCACGTGGAGCGGGCTGGCGACGGGCATGCCGGCCGGGGACCTGATGTTGAAGGTGACGGCGACGGCGGCCGGGGCGAAGCCCGCGGGGGCGCGGCACACGATGACGGTGCCGCTGCTGACGCCGGAGTTGCGGTTCTATCCCGCGTCGCAGAAGGTGCCGCTGAAGACCCCGAACGGCGAGCCGACGCTGGTGCCGATAGACGTGATGGTGGCGCCAGCGCGGAGCTTCGTGGGGGCGACGGTGACGCTGCACTACGACCCGGCGGTGTTAGAGCCGCTGTACGTGCGGCGGGGAGAGGCGTTCGTGGAGGGCGGCCGCCTGCTGGCCTCGTGGAGCGCGGGCCGAATCGGCAGCGGCGCGATCACCGACATCGGGGGACGACGCACGGACGCGCCGGCGCTGAATGTGCCGGAGGCGCAGGTCTTCCGGGTGGTGTTCATCGCGCGGGGCGTGGGAGAAACGGAGCTGACGCTGGAGCCGGCGGAGATGCTGGGGCCGGCCGGCAAGAAGATGGCGCATCGCCTGGTGGCAGGAAAAGTAACCGTCAAGGCAGTGGAGGAGAGCAGATGAGAGCAGTCGCACTCGCCGCAAGCATTGTCGTCCTGATGACCGTGATGATGGCCGGCATCGCCTGCGCAGACGAAGCCGCGGCGCCAGCGCCGCCGACGGCACCGGAGGGGCAGCAGGTGGCGCAGGCGCCGGAGGCCGCGCCGGCGCCGACGGCCTCGTCCGTGCCGCAGCGCGTGGAGGCGTTGGAGAAGCAGAACCTGGTGCTGAGCGAGGACCTGGGGAAGGCGCAGCTCAAGGCGCGCGACCTAGAAGAGGTGACCAAACAGCAGGCCGCGGCCATCGCCAAGCTCAACCAGCAACTCGCGGAGGAACAAAAGAAGGCCGAATCCGAGCGCCAGAAGCAGGCGATGCGGAACCGGTACATGTGGTTCGCGGTCGGATTGGTGGCGATCGCGACCATCGGCCGGTAGCGTATCCGCTAATTGGGGACAGCTACTGGATTGCCTGCCTCACGTGACAGTGGTCCGCTTTGTGGTAGGGCAATGCGGTAGCTGTCCCCAATTAGCTACACCAGCGCAAGACGTTCTCGACGGTCTCCTTTGCGTGGCGCTCGCTCTCGCAGGAGAGGTTGAGCATGAGGCGGCGGGGGTCGAAGGTCTTGCAGGCCAGCTCGAGTTCCTCGAGGGCGAGGCCGAAGGTGGTGTTGACGCCGGCCTCCTGAATCTGGCGGAGCATGGGGGCGTGGTCGAGGGCGCTGGTGCCGGGGGCAGGGACCCACTGAATGCAGCGGAGGTTGTGCTGCGCAACGAGCGCGGGCATGTGGACCTCCGTGCCGATCCCGTCGAGGTGGTAGGCCCCCTGGTCGAGGTGGCGGAAGATGCCGGCCAGGTCGGGGAGGAAGATGCGCTTGAAGGCCTGCGGCGAGATGAGCGCGTTGATGTCGCACTGGGTCATGTAGGTGCGGCCGCGGGAGACGATGGGCCACCACGGAGAACTGACGTCTTGGCGCGCGTGGATGAGTCCGTAGTTGTGCTCGTAGGCCTGCATCCAGAGCGTGTGGCAGTGATCCACGGCGGCACGCACGACCTCGGGGCGCTCCGCGATGTCGAGGAGGATCTGGCGGCCGACGGCGCTGGCGACGACATCCCCGCAGCCGCCGATGTCAGTCACGGCGATCACTCCCTCCTCCCCTACCGCGTCGAGCACGGCCTCGGTGGAGGCCATGATGCGGGACCACCACTTGCCCCGGGGATCGAAGCGGAGGGAGGGGAAGTCGGCGACGTCGGAGAGGAAGGGGGGGAACCAGGTGGTCTCCGGGTGGGTGAGGTCCAACTCGCCACCGATGCAGCCGTGGAGGACGCCGGGGCCGTAGTTGATGAAGAAGTGCGGATAGCCTTCGGCGTAGTAGGCCATCCGCCCGAGGCGGTGGCGCGCGCCTTGAGCCATCACCTCTGGGAGCACGCGGCCCTCCGGCCTGTCATAGACCGGCGGTGGCACGGAGGTGTCGGGGTCCTCCTTGGGATAGTCAATGAAGAGGACGGGCCGGTCCGTGTCAGCGCCTTCCCAGAAGCGGTCGAAGCGGGCGATGATCTCGGGGTACTTCGCGGCGAACTGCATGTCAATGCTCCTCGAACGCGATCATAGTCGCTGAGTGGATTCGCAGAAGAAGCGCACCCGCGAGAGCGAGGTCTCGGGGGTGAAGGGGCTGCCGACAGAGAGGACGTACCTGCCATCCCGGCCGGCGACGGCGAGCTGACGGCGCACTTCGGCCATCACCTCATCGTCGGTGGCGAAGGCGAGCCAGGCGGCATCAACGTTGCCAAAGAGCACCTTGTCCGGCAGGGCGCGGCGCACCTCGGCGAGGTCTATGCCGTAGTCCTTCCGGTTCTCCTCGAAGGAAATGGCGGTGAAGGGCAGCGCGTTCAGGTGGGGCAGCAGCGGCATGAGATTGCCGGAGAAGTAGAGGACCGTGCGGAAGCCGCGGTCTTCGAAGAACTGGAGTGCGGGCCTGGTGTACGCGTGGGCGAACTCCAAATGCATCTGCGGCGAGATGAGATCGGCGGAGGCGAGACACTCCTCCATGAAGACAAGGCCGACGCCGAAAGCGCGGGCGGCGGCGAAGCCAAGCGAGGGCTGGGGGAGGCTCTGCTGCAGCAGGCGATGCACGAGATCGGGGCGCTGCGACATCGCGTACATCATGCCCTGGAAGCCGAGCTGTCCGAGCAGGCCGCCGTACGGGGAGCAGGTGTAGACGTAGAAGGGCAGATTGTCGTGGTAGCGGGTGCGGAGACGCCGGGCGAGTTCGTAGCGGCCGGAGGCCACCTCCGCCGCCACTTCCGCCGCGGTGGGCTCGTTCACCGATAACAGCGACTGGGGCTCCAGGGCGTCAATGGCGTCGAGGTCGAGCTTCGCTTCCCAGAGGTGGGCGTAGGAGTGCGTCTTCTCCTCGGCGAGGCGCGCGTGATAGGTGACACGATCCGGAGGGAGCCAGGTCTCCTGGCCGCCTGCCGCGATCCAGTAGAGGTCCTCCCCTCTTTGCTCGACCGCGCACCCGGCGAGGTCGGCCGGAGGCGGGAGGAGCGACAGGCCCATCCACGCGGGCGGCGGGTAGCAGGAGTCGAGGATCTCGGTGTGCACCGCGAACGCGACGTCGAGGTGTGCCTGGTAGTCCACGGGGAGGCGGTCGGTGCGGGCGGCGAGCAGGCGCGCGCGCCAGTGCTGCCAGGTCAGTTCCATGCGGCGGAACTGGAGCGGACCGAGGTTCTCATAGCTGGGCGCGACCGGCACGAAGGGTGCCGGCTGGCCGTTGAGCACTCTGTTCAGCGGATCGCGGAACTCGGTCATTCCATTCCCCCGGCCAATGTGTTCGGCGCGGGGAGGCAGCGGGCCTCCTGAGAGCGAAGAAACGCGCGTGCGGACAAGGGGAGACGGAATGAACAGCACTGATCGGACGATCATCAGAGACCTGGCGAAGCGGGCAGCGGAGATCGCGGCCTGGCCGGAACAGGAGGAGAAACGGCAGCTCTGGTACGCGCAGAACGCGATGGCGGCGACGCGACCGCTGGTGTTCTGCTCGCCGGAGGGCTCGTGGGAGGAGATTCTGCCGGCGGAGGCCCTGGTGTGTGAGAGCGAGGAGGCGCGGACCATCGAGTACGGCTTCCGCGAGATGATCTACGCCCAGGAGCACTTCGCGGATGATGAGGTGTGCGATACCTCCTACTGCGTTCGCCCGGTGGCGAAGAGCACGGGCTGGGGGGTGGAGCCGGAGTTCCACTACAGCGACAGCGCGCGCGGCTCCTACGTCTGGGACGCGCCGATCAAGACGCGGGCGGACATTGACCGCATCGAGACGCCGACGACGATAGTGGACGCGGCGGCAACGCAGAAGGCGCTGGAGTTCCACCAGGACCTGGTCGGCGACCTGCTCGACGTGTACGTGGAGAGCCACTGGTGGTGGTCCCTCGGGCTGGTGGATGAGTGGGCGCGGCTGCGGGGCATCAACCAGATGTTCCTGGACATGATGGACGAGCCGGAGCTGATGCACGCGGGGATGCGGCGACTGATGGAGGGGAAGCTGGCGTGGCTGGAGTCGCTGGAGGGGCAGGGCCTGCTGTCGCTGAACAACGGGCGTCACTACATCGGCTCGGGGGGGTGGGGGTACTCCCGCGATCTGCCCGGGCCGGGGTCTGCGGGGAAGGCGCGGCTGTCGGACCTGTGGGGCTTCTGCGAGGCGCAGACGATGTCGGAGGTGGGCCCGGCGCAGCATGAGGAGTTCGTGCTGCGCTACCAGCTTCCGATCCTGGAGCGGTTCGGGCTGAACTGCTACGGGTGCTGCGAGCCGCTGCACCTGAAGCTGGACATGCTGCTGCGGCAGGTGCCGAGGCTGCGGCGCGTGTCCATCGCGCCCTGGGCGGACAAGCGCATGAGCGCGGAGAAGCTGGGCAACCGGGCGATCTACTCGTGGAAGCCGAACCCCGCGTACGTGGCGGCGGTGACGTTCGATCCGGAGCTGGTGCGGCGAGACGTTCGGGAGACGATCGAGATCTGCCGGGCGAACGGGTGCACGCTGGAGATCATCCTCAAGGACACGCACACGTGCAACCACCAGCCGGAGCGGTTCGATTTGTGGACGCGGATCGCGATGGAGGAGGCGACGCGCTAGCTCAACACAAAGAGCACGAAGGAGGCACGAAGACACAAGGGCGTCTTAGCATCTTCGTGCCTTCTTCGCGTTTCCACTCGGATTGCCCGGACCAGCTCGAGCCCAGTGCCACGTGCGGGTGCTACGCCGGCGGGGCCGTCCACTCGCGGTTGAACGCGGCCAGGTAGCCGGCGATCACGTTCTGCGGGAGGAAGGCGCACCGGAAACCGTTTCGAAGAAGCTCGCCGATCTCCTCCATCGTGAATCCGAGAGCCGCGAGGTGCGCGTACTCCTCGGCGAGGGTGGTGTGGAAGAAGGCGGGGTCGTCGGAGTTGATGGTGAGGCGGAGGCCGGCGTCGAAGAGGCGCTTCGCTGGATGCGCGTCATAGCTCGGATAGGCGCGCGTGAAGATGTTGCTGGTGGGGCACACTTCCAGCGGGATCTGGTGGGAGGCAAGGTACTCCACAAGGTGCGGGTCTTCGATGGCGCGGACCCCGTGGCCGATGCGTTCCGGAGCCAGGGACTTCAGGGCTGACCACACACTCTCCGGTCCCAAGGCTTCTCCCGCATGCACGCTTCGGCGCAGACCATGTTCGCGGGCGAGCGCGAAGACCTCCCCAAAGGCCCCCTGCGGGTAGCAGTCCTCGCTCCCTCCCAGCGTGATCCCCACTACCGCGGGGGAGCGCAGCGCGAGCAACTCCCGTAGATGACGGAGGGCATGCTCCGGACCGAAGTCGCGCACCAGGTCCACGATCCACTGGACGCGCACCGCCGGGTGGGCCGTCGCCTCCTCCAGGCAGGCCACGATCTCCGCGAGAGGAAGACCGCGGTCCACGTACTCGGGACTGGAGATACTGATCTCGGCATACACGATCCGCTGCCGCCCGAGTCCGTCCAGCACTCCCCGAATGAGCAGCCGCAGATCGTCCGCCGAATGGAAGAGGAAGCGCGTGAAGGCGAAGGTGTGGAGGAAGTTGAGGAAGTCGCGAAAGCGGAAGAGCCCCTCGACGGCTTCCTTGGACCAGCAGCTTCCCTCGAGGAAGGGACGGAGGTTGTCGTCGCGGGCGAACGTGGTGCGGTATCCCTCGGGGATGGCGGCCAGGACCGCGCCAAGGTCGTGGCGGCGCAGCAGTTCCACCAGCACCGCCGGCGGCATCGCGCCGCGCAGGTGGAGATGCAGTTCCGCCTTGGGAAGACGCTGAAGGAGGGAGCGTAGGTCTTCAGCCATGCCGTCACACGAGGTCGCACTCAAGCACGACGTGTGAGTGGGCAGGGAGGCGGTAGCGGAACGCCTTGGAGATGCCGCTCACCGCTTCAGTTCGGATCTTCACGTTCTCCGAGCCGAAGTCGTTCCTGGTTTCGGGCGACTCTCCCGTGACGACATGAGCGAGGCCTGAACCGGCGAGGTCGGCGTCACAGAGGCGGAGGTCCACCTGCTGCGCCTCGTCCTTGTGGAGGTTCACCAGAGAGACGTAGAGCTTCCTCCTCGTCTCGTCCAGCGAGGCCAGCGCGTCGAGATAGGGGACGGCGCGGAGTCCACTATACTCGGCGGCATACGTGTCGCACTCCACGTGCGCGTCGAGCGCGACCGGGCCGGTCTTCTCGACGGCGAGTTGCAGGGGGAAGTAGATGGTCTGGAGGAACATCCCCTCGGGGCTGGTGAAGATGGGGGCGATGACGTTCACCATCTGGGCGAGGGTGGCGAGGGTGATGGTGCGGCAGTGGCGGCGCATCATGTTGAGATAGACCGCGACGGAGAGCGCGTCGGTCAGGTTGTACTTGCCCTGCAAGTGTTCGTCGTGCGTTCGGCCCGGCGCCCACTGATTCCACTCGTCCACCGCGATGCCGATGGGATGCTTCACGCCCTTCACCTGGCGGACGTGCTCGATCAGCTCCCCGAGGAAGACGAGGTACTGCTCGGAGACATAGGGGCGAGAGAGGGTGGAGTAATGGGGGTCCTGGCCGGGAACGGGCGCCCAGTAGAAGTGGTAGGAGACGTAGTCCACGACGTCGGCGCAGTGGAGCAGCGCCTGGCGGTCCCACTCCATCTCCTGGGCACCGCAGAGCACGAGCTTGATATCCTTGTCCACCGCGCGCATGAGCTGGGCGCACTGGCGGGCAACGCGGGCGTGCTCATCGGCGGTCTTGTGCCCAATCTGCCAATCGCCGTAAAGCTCGTTGCCCAGGCCCCAATACGTGACGCGATGCGGGTCGGTGAAGCCGTGTTCGGCGCGCAGGTCTGCATACGACGTGCCCACAGGGCGGTTGCAGTACTCGACCCACGCGGCGGCCTCCTCGATGGCGCCGGTGCCGAGGTTGACGCAGATGTAGGGCTCAGTATCGAGGAGCCGGCAGTAGTGGACGAACTCGTTGGTGCCGATCTGGTTGCTCTCGATGGCGTTCCAGGCCAGCTCGGCACGGACCGGCCGGCGCTCCTTGGGGCCGACCCCGTCGAGCCAATGGTAGCCGGAGACGAAGTTGCCGCCGGGCCAGCGCAGGAGGGGGAGGCGGAGGCGGCGGGCGGCATTCAGGACATCACGGCGGAAGCCATGCTCGTCCGAGAAAGACGAGCCGGCCTCGTAGATACCGCCGTAGATGCACCGGCCGAGGTGCTCGATGAACATGCCATAGAGCTTGGGGTCAATTGCCCCGAGGCGGCGGTCGAGGTCGAGCTTGATCAGAGACATGGTTCTCTCCGGTGTCGCGCAGCAGGTGGGGAAGACGGGTCCCGGCACTCGGGATTCGACGCGGGCCCGCAGGTACCTGGGGCGCGTGATGAAACGCCGGGGACAGGCGGGCGTTATCTTCCGGGCATAGGGACAAGGAGGGTTCGCGGCCCCCGTCTGGATGCGGCACGGCCGGCGCCGCGGGGGGAGCGGGTCGTCCCTGGCGCTGCCGGCTGCACGCCGGGCGGGGGGGCCGCGAGGGGCGGGGTGAGACGCGGCCGTGGCGGGGAGGGCTTCGGCGGCGCTTGTTTCGCCAGCGTAAGGGGCGGGAGCGTGGTCTCCGGTGCGGTGACCGTGAACGGAGGCGCGGCGCCGGTGAACGTAACCCCCTCGTACACCCCCGGCAGGGCCGCGGCGAACTCCCGATAGGGGCCGGGCGCGAGTCCCTCGAGGCGGAAGACGCCGCCCGCCGCGGTGGTGGTCTGCGCGGAGGAGACCGCGAAGAACGGTGACCCGAGCCCCTGGGCGTCCGCGGTCTGGAAGAGCGCGACTCGCGCGCCGACGAGGCCCCCGCCGTTGCGGAGAAGCCGCCCGGAGACGATGGCGGTGGCCGCCCGCGGCGCGGAGGGGGGCCGCGCCTGCCCCTTGAGGGCGCGGTCGGCGGTGTTCATCACGTAATCGGCCTCGCGGATGATCACGGACGGCAGCAGCTTCGTGTCACCGGTGCGCGCCTTCGCATTGGATCGCCAGCGGGCGGTCCAGGCCGCGCAGCGCGCGCGGCGGTAGCAGTCCTCGGCCTCGGAGGACTTCCCGAGCATACCGGCGGACTCCGCCGCGCACAGGTAGGCTCGTCCCTGGAACTCCCATCTCGCCGCCCCGGCCGCGATCTTGGCCGCCCGCCAGGCGTCCTGCGTCCTCCCCTGTCGCAGGTAGAGCGCGTAGAGCGCCAGGCCGGCGTCGGCGGCCTGCGCCGATCTGGGGTAGGTTGTCACAATGCGCTCGTAACAGCGCGTCGCGAGATCGAAGTCGAGGACGTTGATGGCGATCGCGGCGCGCTGCGCGAGCGCCCAGGAGGCGAAGTGGCTGTGCGGATAAGCGTCCACGAAGCGGCCGAGGGCCTCCGAGCGCTGGAGATCCTCCCCCGGGATCACCTTCACGGTTGAATCCACGGGCGGCGGGATGAGCGCTGCCTGGCGGGGAGCCTCGAAGTCAACCCTGGCGGCCGCGCTCTCGCCCGGATGGCAGAGCACCACTGTCCACGGCTGGGAGGGGCCCTGCACCGGGCCACTGCGGGCAAGCTCGTAGGCGATGTGGTCGCTCCAGAAGCTGTGGGGGTAGCGCGCCAGCGCGGCCTCCATGCGGGCCAGCTCCCGTTCGGTGCGGGAAGGCGCGGGGACGAGGGAGATACCACGGCCGGGCTCGGCTATGAGGTAGGCGGGGAAGACGCGGCCGAACAGCCAAGGCACGGGGAGGGGACCGTACACCTGGAAGGCCTCTCGATACCACCGTGCGGCGCGGTTCCCCAGTTCCGCCTCGTGGGTGAGCCCGTACCCGACCTTGCAGGCCGCGCCCGCGCAGAAGTAGCCGAGGAGGAGGAGGCAGACGACGGCCACGTTTCTGACGACGGCGAGCGTATGTCTTCGGGCGACGGGCCGCCCCAATTGCCGGCGATTCCACAGATAGAGAAGCACGGCGAGGACGAGCAGCAGCAACTTGCCGTAGCTCCACAGGTCTGAGAGCGGAGTGTTCGCCAGGTGATCGGCATAGCCATGGAGGGTGAAGAGCGGGCTCATGGCCGTGCCCAGGGCGAGGTCAAGGACCCAGAACGCGCTGGCCGCGCCCACCCCTGCCAGCGGCAGGCGCGTCGCCCCGGCCACGGCCAGCGCCAGGGAGGACAGAAAGAGGGTGGACACGAAGGCGGCGAGCACGGTAGGACCGGCGGCGAACCCGTCAACCAGCATCCGGTAGACGAACAGCGGGGGGAGGAGCAGGAACAGCACGAACGCGAAGATGGCGACCAAGCGGAGCACGAGCAGCTTTTCCAGCGAGATGGGCCGCACGAACACCAACTCGCCGACGCCAGCATGCTCGGGAGCCACGGTATAGGCACACAGCAGCGCCCCCAGGATGGGAGCAAGCAGTTCCAGCGTTCGCGCGGCATCCGCGGGCTCGGACAGCCCGACGGTGGCGAGATTCCACCCGAAGGTGAGCATAGTAATGGCGATGGGGGTGACAATCAGCCAGTAGCTGTTCCCCAGCAAGATGCGGAGGTTGTAGGCCCACAGGGTACGCGCTCGATTTCGAGTGACGAGGGACATGGCTCGCTCAGTGCTCCAAGTGACGGGCGGCGACCCGCGCGAGGGCCTCGGGCTCAGACTCGGAGAGCCCTTCCACGAGGACTCGGTCGGGGCCGATAAAGAAGGCGGAGGGAGTCCGATCCACCGAGTAGGCGGCCATCAGGGCCGAATCCTGAGCCGTCTTGCCCGGCACGAAATGGCGCCCGCGATCGGCCAGCACCGTCACCTCGGGTCCGGCGTTCCGGACAAAGGGGGCGAAGGCGGCCGCGTCGTGGTCGGTTCCCACGGCAAGGCAGGCCAGCCTCTGCGTGCGATAGCGCACGGCCAGCCGGCGCAGCATCGCGAACGTGGAGGCGGTCGCGGCGTCGGCAGGACTCCAGAAGACGAGGAGCACGGGCCGACCGGCGAAATCGTCCAGACCCACGAGATGCCCGTCCGCTGAGGTCAGCCAGAAGCCAGGCGCGCGCGCGCCCATCACGGAGGGCTGCGCGCTCATCCGGAGGAGCACGGGGGAGACGCCGGTAATGGCATCCTCACCGCGGGCGAGCAGGGGGAGGAGGGAGAGCCCGGCGGCCACCCACAGCGCCGCCGCGATCACCCCGGCCGCCCGGCGGGGGATGCCCGGGATCGCGCGCCCATAGCGCCATCCGGAGAGCGCGACGAGGGCAAGGGTGAGAAGCATGACCATGGGCCAGTGCTGCACCACGGTGACGTCCAAGATCGCGGGAACGTGGGCGGCCGCCAGCGGCACGGCCACCCAGTAGATAGCGGCGAGGCCGGCAGCGAGGGGGGTGGTGAAGAGGGTCGTCAAGGTGAACCCGAGCGCGGTGGCCAGCGCCAGGGGGAGCAGGACGCGGGCGAGGGCGTTGCCATAGACGGCCAGGCCCCACGCCTCCCCGCCGGACAGGAGTTCGCCCACGAGAACGCAGAGGAGCATCACCAGCACCACGGCCAGCAGCGACAGCCACGCGCCCAGGCACCGCCCCATCGCGAGGAGAGGACGGTTGCCAAGATGCTTGGCGAGCACCAATTCGCGAGCTCCTTCGCGCAGATCCCGCGCGGCGGCCGCGCCGCCCAGGAAGACTCCGGCCGCCCCGAGGCCGAAGACGGCGAACTGGACCTCTTGGTAGCAGGCCAGGGCGAGCGACCCTCCGCTTCCCAACGCGCGCCACAGACCATAGAGCCCTCCCGCGCTCGCGACGACCCAGAAGACAGGGCCCCGCGTTCCGAGCTGGAACTCGCGTCGGACGAGTGGAAACAAGAGGCGCAGGTCACTCCAGGTCATCGGCCGTGGCCTTCTGCTGCATGGTCCACACGTAGGCATCGTCCACCGTCGGTTCCGCCTGGTAGGCCCGCGGGTGGGCCACCCCTTCGCCCACGACGCGCACCTGCATGCCGGTCGCGGAACGGAACACGCCCGCGACGAAGTACTCCTCCCGCATGCGACTCAGCTCTTCGTCGGCGATGTCTATGATCCAGGTCTTGCCCTGCATCGGCGCGAGCAACTCGGAGGTGGTGCCGGTGAACAGGACCTGCCCCTGGTGGAGGATGGCGAGGCGCTCGGCGGAGGTGGCGATGTCGGAGACGATGTGGGTGGAGAGGAGGATGGTGCGGTCCCCGGCCAACTCGGCGAACAAGTTGCGCTGGCGAACCCGCTCCTCCGGGTCGAGGCCGGCGGTGGGCTCGTCCACGATGAGCAGCCGCGGATCGTTCAGCAGCGCCTGGGCGATCCCGAGGCGTTGCTTCATCCCGCCGGAGAAGGTGCCGACCTTGCGGTGCGCCACATCGGAGAGGTGGGAGCGCTGGAGGGCGCGCTGGATACGGTCCTCCCGGTCCTGGCGGTTGTTCACGCGGGAGAGCAAGGCGAAGTAGTCGAGGGTCTCGTAGGCTGTGAGGAAGGGGTAGAAGCCGAACTCCTGCGGCATATACCCCAGAAGCTCACGGATAGCCTGCTTGTCCCGACGCAGGGAGTGCCCGCCAATGGTGGCCTCGCCTGCGGTCGGCTCCAGCAACGTGGCGAGGATGCGCATCAAGGTGGTCTTGCCGGAGCCGTTGGGGCCGAGCAGACCGAAGATGCCGGAGGAAATATCCAGGTCGAGCCCCCGGATGGCCACCACGCCGCCCGGGTAGACTTTGCGCAGGCCGCGAATCGCTATTGCCCGCGCCGTGTCGGTAGGTCTCTGTTCCACCATCACCTCAGCTCCACCTTGCGAATGCAGTTGTTGCCGAAATCGGCGACGTACAACGTTCCTCCCGGGCGCGCGGCGAGCCCGGCCGGGATACGGAAGCGCGCGGTGTCGCCAGGGCCGTCCACGTAACCGGGCGTGCCGGCCTCGCCGGCCACCACGGCCGGCGGGCGCGTTTCGTCACCGAGTTCACCGGACCAGTTCAGGCAGTGGGAACTCGCGTCAACGAAGAAGAACGCGGTGCTCCGACCCGACGGACGAGGGGGGGTACCCGGCCTGGAGGTGTAGGCCAGACCCGCGGGGGTGCGGAGCCCGAACGAATACGTCTCTTCGTGGCTGAGTGTGGTGGGCTCCAGCAAGGGCGTCTGGGCGAGGTGAAGGTGCGACAGCGGGCCTGACCCCGTCCTAGTCCACAGGGCTGCCTCTTCGCCGCCCCTTCCCACGCTATCACTCGCCAGCAGAGACGAATCCGAGGCCACCAGCACCGCGGTCGGGGCCCGCATCCCGCCCTCGCTCGTCGGCACGGTGGTGACGACGCCCTTGGCGAGCCGCCGCACCCGGCTGTTGCCGGTATCCGCGATGTAGATGACGCCCTCGGCGTCCACGGCCAGCCCCGTCGGGAAGCGGAACTGGGCCTGGAGGGCGGGGCCGTCGCGGTAGCCGCCCAGGGCCTGCCCCAGCCCATCGGAGGCGGTAGCGCTGCCGGCTATGGTGGAGACGGTTCCGTCCCGCGCGATCCTCCGCAGACGGTGATTCCCCGTATCTGCGACCAAGACTCCGCCGTCCGGCAGCACCGCTACCCCGGCGGGCGCACAGAAGCGTGCGGCGCGCGGGGGCCCATCGGCGTACCCGCCGAAGTGCCCGGGGACGGGTCCGCCGGCGACCGTGGAGACCTGCCCGTTCGGGGAAATCCTACGGATGGCATGGTTTCGACTGTCGGCCACGTACAAGGTGCCGTCCGGGTCCACGGCGACCGCGGCCGGACCGTCGAAACGGGCGACGCGCGCGGGGCCGTCCGCGTGCCCGGGATCGCGGCTACCGGCCAAGGTGGAGACAGTGAAGTCCGCCGTCCCCTGTCGCGGAGACTGCCTGGCAAGGGTTTCATCACTCACCCCTTCGGGACGCGAGTACTTGCCCAGCTCGTCGGGATTCGCGTAACGGCCGACAGGGGGTTCCGGGGTGAGTCCACGCCAGTAGGCCACGAGCACCCCAAGCAGGAGCAGGAGCAGGCTGGCGGCGACGAGGACTGGGGAGACTTCTCTTCTCATGGATGCTCTCGCGCTACAGACCCAGCGCAAGCCGGAGCTTGGCCGGCCACGAGAGGCCCTGGGCCACGAGCCGCGGCTCCTCTTCCCGCTGCGCCAGATACTCGATTTCCGTCGCCACCACCGGGGTATCTCCTTGCTTCAGGGAGGTGGCGACCACCCATTGGTCGCCTCGCGCCTGCCCCAGTCGCCACAGTATGTCCTCGTCGCGCGCGTAGATGTGATCGCCCGAGGCGAGAAGCCGCGCGCGGAACGACAGCCAGTCGGCGACGAGGTGTGCGTCCGCGCCGCTGAGGGTCGCCGCCTTGACGGCCCGGCGCGCCGAGGGAGTCGCCGCTTCCCGCGAGTAACACGTCCACGCGACCTGCGTGCCCGCAAGCACCGCGTCCTGCGGCCCCGGTTCGCGGGCCAGCACCTCCGGCGCCCCGTCGGGAAGCCGCCGCCGGAAGATCGTGGTCGCGCCCATTGTCCCCTGGCTGCTGCGGGTGATCCAGTACACATAGCCGGAGGAGACGCCGAGAAGCCCCATCCTCCCCTGCACCTCGCCCCATGTCTTGCCCAGAAGCGTCGGTCGTCCGCCTTGCCGCGGGACCGCCCAGAGGGCATCCCAGCCGGACGCGGCCACCACGAAGGGAAGGGAAAGGAGCTTCTCGTCGCTTCCGGAAAGGCTGCAGATCCAGTTGCCGTCCGCCGCCAGGGCCCGCGCGGGGGCGTCCAAGGAAGTGAGAGATTCCTGCTTGCCCGTCCGGGTGTCAACGGACAGGAGTTCAGCCGCCCCGCGCGCGTCCGCGCGGCTGGTGAGGAGGAGATCGCCGGAAAAGGCCAGGGCACCGAGGGAGTGCCCGGAAAGGAGGTCGCGAGGGGTCCCGCGCCCGCTCCAGAACAGCAGGTGGTCGCCGTCCTCCCGGCGTTCCAGCCAGGCTACGGCGCGGCCCTGGGCCACGGGGCGGGCGACGACCTCCCCGTGGAGCGCGGCCACGGGGCGAAGGCGACCCCACCGGGCGACCACGAGAACCGCGGCGGCCAGCGCTATCCCCAGCATCACAAACCGCAACGCCCGCAAGCTCACCAACCTCTCGTACACCGCGTGGCCCACCCGCGCCGCCCTCGGCCATGCCAGCGCGTGTTTATTAGACGGCACATCAGCGCGATTCCTCTCGCGCGCGAACGGTTTTTTTCGGCCCCGAAGATGCCGGAGGAGATATCCAGGTCGAGACCCCGGATGGCCACCACGCCGCCCGGGTAGGCTTTGCGCAGGCCGCGAATCGCTATTGCCCGCGCCGCGTCGCCAGGTCTCTGCTCCACCATCGCCCCAACTCCGCCTTGCGAATGCAGTTATTGCCGAAATCCGCAATGTACAGCGTTCCTCCGGGTATTGCGGCGAGCCCGGCCGGGGTGCAGAAACGGGCGACATCGCCGGGTCCATCCACATAGCCGGGGGTGCCGCTTTCGCCCGCAGCCTCGGTCGGCATGTGCTCGTCGTCACCCGACCAGTCCAGACAGTGACTGTCCGCATCAATGAAGAAGAACGCGGCCTTCCGGCCCACTGGAGGAGGCGGGTCGTCCGGCCTCGCGGTGCGGGCCAGGCCTGCGGGGGCTCTGAGCCGAAGCGGCGGCTTGCTGACCCCTTTGACGCTGTCCGTCAGAGAAAGCCGGGAGAGCGGGCCTGACTTCGTCCCACTCCACACGGTGGGGCTCTCGCGCCGGCTTCTGAAGCTATCGCTCGCGAGGAGGGAGGCGCCGTGGTCGGCGAGCACCGCGGTCGGCGCCCGGGGCACGCCTCCGTCCGTGGGCACAGTGCTGACCAAGCCGCCGGCGAGACGTCGCACCCGGCTGTTGCCGCTGTCCGCGATATAGATGGCACCTTCGGCATCTACGGCCAGTCCGGTGGGGAAGCGGAACTGGGCCTGGAGAGCCGGGCCGTCGCGGTAGCCGCCCCCGGCCTGCCCCAACTCATCGGGCGGGGTCGCACAGCCCGCGAGGGTGGAGACGGTCCCGTCCCGCGCGATCCTGCGCAGGCGGTGATTGCCGGTGTCCGCGACCACGATCCCGCCGTCCGGCAGCACCGCGACCCCGGCCGGCGCGCAGAAGCGTGCGGTGTGGCTGGGTCCGTCGGCGTAGCCCCCGAAATGGCCGGGCACGGGTCGGCCCGCGACCGTGGAGACCTGGCCGGCAGGGGAGATCTTGCGGATGGCATGGTTGCGACTGTCGGCGACATAGACGGCGCCGTCCGCGCCGACGGCGACCGCGGCAGGACCGTCGAAGCGGGCGGCCGGGGCGGGGCCGTCCACGTATCCGGGGTCGGGACGGCCGGCCAGGGTGGAGACGAAGACGCCCGCCACACCTTTCTGGGCGCCGAGCAGGGTATCGGACATCTCGTCTGGGTTCCCCTCTTCCGCCGTCAGGCGGCGGGCCGCGGAGTTGTACTTGTCATCCGGGTTGGCGGACCAGACGAGGGGCTGTTCCGGTCCGAGGCCGCGCCAGTAGGCGGCCAGTATGCCGACCAGGACCAGGAGCAGGGCAGCGGCGACGATGATTGGGTGGACTTCCTTCTTCACGATCGTCCTCAGTTCACAGGCCCAGCGCGAGCCGAAGCTTGGCCGGCCACGAGAGGCCGCGGGCCGACAGCCGCGGCACCTTCTCCTGCTTCTCCTGCTCCAACACGTACTCGACACCCGCGGCGACGGCCGGCGCGCGCCTTTGCGTAGACCCGTAGGCCACTATCCATTGCTCGCCCCGGGCCCGGCCCAGTCGCCAGAGCGCCTCCCACTCGTAGGCATAGAGGCCGGCCTCCGAGGAGAGAAGCAGCACCTCGGGGGAGAGCCAGTCGGCGATGACGCGGGGGTTCTCGCCGCTGAGCGCCGCCGCCTTGACCGCCCGGCGCGCCGAGGGAGTCGCCGCTTCGCGCGAGTAACACGTCCACGCGACCTGCGTGCCCGCAAGCACCGCGTCCTGCGGCCCCGGTTCGCGGGCCAGCACCTCCGGCGCTCCGTCGGGAAGCCGCCGTCGGAGAAGCGTGGTCGCTCCGACTCCGCGGCTGTTCCGGAGCGCCCAGTAGACGTAGCCGGAGCACGTGCCCAGAAGTCTCATCCGCCCTTCCACGCCACCCCGCGTCTGCGTCAGCGACGTCGGCCGCCCGCCCCGTCGCGGCACGGTCCACAGCTGGTCGGCGCCGCCGGCGGCCACGATGAAACGAATGGAGGAGGGGCCTCTGTCACTGCTGGAGAGCCCGCAGATCCAATCCCCGTCTACGGCCAGCGCGGAGGCCGGAGCGGTGAGGGAGGCGAGACGCTCTTGCTTTCCGGTGTGCGTATCCAGAGAGAGGAGGTCAGCCGTCCCGCCTGCGTCCCCGCGGGTGGTAAACAGGCAATCGCCGAAGAAGGCAAGGCCGCCGAGAGTGGGTGCGGAGAGGAGTTCGCGAGGCGACCCACGCCCACTCCAGAGCAGGAGGTAGTCGCCGTCCGTCCGGCGTTCCAGCCAGGCCACGGCGCGGCCCTGGGCGACGGGGCGGGTGAAGACCTCCCCGTGGAGCGCGGCCACGGGGCGAAGGCGACCCCACCGGGCACCCACGAGAACCGCGGCGGCCAGCACGATCCCCAGCAGCACAAACCGCAACGCCCGCACGCTCATCAACCTCCCGCACACCGCGCGGCTCACCGGCGCCCTCTTCGACGGTTCCGCGCATATCTATTAGACGCGACCGCGAGGGGATTCCTCTCGCGCCGGGACAGATTCCTTCGTACCTGAAGTCACCGGAGTCGGCGGAAGAGCGGTCGTCTCCCGGGCTCCAGGGCGGCCGAGGTGCTGCGCACGTCGCGGTTCAGCTCACCCGATGCCCAGGTCGGCCTTGTGGAACAGCGCCGCCGGCTCGAACCCGGCCGCCCGGATGTTGGCCTCCGCCCCTTCGCCCCGGTCTATCACATAGAGGATGCGCGCGACGTCCAGCCCGAGTTTCGCCAAGCGCTGCGCGGCGTTGATCGCCTGGGCGGCCGTAGTGAGGACGTCTTCGACGAGCACCACGCGTTCGCCGGGCTGGTACACTCCCTCGATCTCGCGCGCGGTGCCGTAGCCCTTGGCTTCGCGCCGCACCACGAGGGAGGGGAGGCCCGTCTCCAGGGAGAGGGCGGTAGCGAGGGGCACGCCGCCAAGTTCGACGCCGGCCACGCGCGCCGGGGGTGGATCGGGGAGGAGCCGGGCCAGGGCGCGGGCGATCTCTCGCAGCAGCCCGGGGTTGGTCTCGAAGCGCCACTTGTCCAGATAGTACTTGCTCCGCTTGCCGGAGCTGAGGACGAAGTCCCCCTCCAGGTAGGCCGCGTCTCTGATGGCGCGCGCCAGCTCATCTCGGGTCATGCACGCTCCTCGCTGATCCCTGCTGCTCAGAACTCAATGCCCCGCCGGGCGCCGACGCCCTGCGCGAAGGGATGCTTGACGGCCCTCATCTCGGTCACGAGATCGGCCGCCTCGACGATCTCCGGTGGCACATTGCGGCCGGTCATCACGAGTTCGACGTGCGCGGGCCGCGATCGGATCACCTCCAACACCTGGTCGAGAGTGACGAGCCCGTGCCGGAGGGCCGCGAACACCTCATCCAAGACCACCAGGTCGTAGTCCCCCTCGGTCAGCGCGCGGCGGGCGAAGGCGAGTCCCTCCTGCGCCTGCGTCCGATCCTCCTCAGACGGGGGAAGGAGCCACCAGGGCGTGCCGGGAGGGGCCTTAGAGGGATCGCCCCAGCGGGGCGCGGCGAAGGAGAACAGCGCGAACTGGGGCGAGAGACACTCCACGGCCTTGCGCTCACCCTTGTCCCAGTCGCTCTTCGCGAACTGGACGAAGCAGACCCGCAGACCATGCCCGACGGCGCGAAGCGCCAGCCCAAGCGCGGCCGTAGTCTTGCCCTTTCCATCGCCCGTGTAGACTTCCACCAATCCCCGCGTCAGTCGCATGTGCGTGTGCGCGCTCCTCTCAGTCTTCGGCTTCGTCAGCGTGCAAGGCGACCCCGGTCAGGTGGCAGGTGTCGTTGAAGCACGCCACCCGCATCACGTCCGGCGTGCCGCGCAACACCGTAATGGAGCCGTTGTCAATCCAGGTGAGTCGCCACAGGGTCGGGGGGATGCGCAGGATTTCGTGGAGCGCGCCCTTGATGGGGCCGCCGTGACTGACGATGACCACCGTCTGCCGGGGATGGGCGCGGGCCACCTCTCGCACCGCGGCGATGATGCGGGCACACATGTCATCCTGGCTCTCTCCCGCGGGGGGTGCGCTTCGCCGGTCGGCCAGCCAGGAGATGAACCAGGAGCCCTGCGTGCGGCCCGCCTCCTCCAGCGTCTTGCCTTCCAGCACCCCGTAGCTTCGCTCCCGCAGCTGCGGGCTGGTGTGGATCTTGAGCTGATGGGGTGCGGCAATGAGTTGCGCGGTCTCCACCGCACGGGAAACGTCGCTCGCGTACACGGCATGGACCTTCTGCTTTGCCAGGTGCTGTGCGACGCGTCGCGCCTGCTCTCGCCCGAGTTCGTTCAGGGAGGACTCGCTGTGCCCTTGCACCCGCCCCTGCGCATTCCACAGGCTCTCGCCGTGGCGCACGAGGATCAGCGTTGCGTCCTGGCTCTGGTGCACCGGACTGGCCCATCGCTGCTGCGTCGTCATGAGCGTCGGTTCCCTTTCCGCCGTCAGCCTACCTCCGCCGGTTCGAGCCACGCGAGCTGCGTTCCGTCTCGGGCGAGCTGGATGGACCCGAGCCGCATCCCGCGCACGGCCACGGCGCTGGAGAGAGGGGTGAAGACATGCCACCGCCCGGCGGAGAAGTCGGCCTTCTCCAGAATCCCCAGCGCCAGCGTCTCGCCGTGCGCTCCCAGCAGCCCGACGAGCAAGTTCCCATAGACGGCCGCGTCTACGGCCCGCGTCACTCCGAAGACGCCTTCCACCTCCCGGAGGCCGGTGCGACTCGCCGGCCCGGCGGCCAGGAGGAAGAGGCCGTCTGCGCCTCGGGCCGCGTAGTGCACTTCCTGCCCCAGCAACTCTTCGGCATGGGCGCGGAGGTGCCCGGCCAGCGGCTCGGCCGCGGTCCAGGAGCTATTCTCTACCGGGACCTGTTTCCAGTCAAGTACGTGGACCCGGCCGGCCGAGAAATAGCCGGCAAACTGGCGCTGACGATGGGCGTTGCGCTGGGTGCGAGAGCGTGCCGCGGCGCGGGGCGAGGGGGCGAGGCGGAGCAGGCGCGGGCGTTCCCGGGTGCGGTAGGGAGTGAGGAGATGCTCAGCCTCACGGTCGGACTGCACGGCCACGACCGCGTCCGGATCGAGGAGCCGGATCTTCGCCCCCTTGAGCGCCCGCGCGACGGGGCCGGAGATGAGGCCGGTGGTGTCAACGAGGATCGTCTCGGCGCCGTCCGCGCGCGCCCACTGGGCCATCACCATGGTACTGGTCGCGGCTCCCAGCAGATGCCCGACCGGGGAGGGGCTGCCCACGAAGTCAATGCGCTGGGCGGGGACCTCGGAGAGAGAGGCGATGGGGCGAGTCACCCGCCCCGCCCCGACGCAGGTGGGAGGGCCGATGCTGGATTGCCCCACGTCGGCGTCCACCACCGTGACCTTTCGGCCGGCCGCGAAGGCGTCGCGGGCGAGGATCGCGGCCAGCGTGCTCTTGCCGGAATCGGTGTCGCCGATCAGCAGGAGCGTGCCACCCGCCCGCGCGAGCGCCCGCGCCGGCTCCCACCCCTGCGGAATATCCCATGTCGCTGCCGTCATGCCCCGTCCTCGGCCGACCCGACGGCCGGCGTGCACGGCTGCGGGACGGGAACTCGGCCTCCGGTTGGCTATCACCCGTCCCCCGGCCTGTGGTAGAATACCTGTTGTCATGGCCGCTGGCAACTGGAAGCGCAGACGGAAGCTGATCGTGCCCGGTGTGCTGGCCCTGGGTGCGGTGGCCGTATGGCTGCTGTACCCCCGCACCTCGGACCGGGAGCTGATCGAGAATCTCCTCCGACGGGGAGAACACGGCGTGGAGACGAAGAACGCGCGGGAGATCATGGGGTGCGTCGCCTCGGACTACAAGGACAGCGAATACACCTACTCCGAGCTGTACCGGTCGGTGCTCCAATGGTGCCGTGTTTCGGCGCAAGCGCAGGTGACGATTGGCGACAGCTTCGAGCTCGACCTGGAGAAGGACCGGGCGAGCGGGACGTTCGACGTGCTGGTCGAGCTGTACGAGCAGGGACAGCGGACGGCCGTGCCGCTCCATCTCAGGATCACGTTCGTGAAGCACTGGGAGGGATGGCATCGGGTGTGGCTGGTCAGGTCGGTCGAGGGATACCAGGAGGAGGGTAAGATGATGGAGGGGATGGACTGATGGCGGAGGAAGTTCCCCACAATTTGGTTCTCGACGTCGGCGACGCGTACGAGCGGGAGCGTGTGCTGCGCTACTGCCGGCGGATGCAAGAGGAGGACGAGCAGCGGCGCCACGAGGACATGGAGATCCACGCCCGGACCGCGTACCTGCGGATGCGGCTGGGTGATTTCTACATTCGGTCGGGGAAAGTGGATCGGGCGCTGGCGGAGTACAAGCGCGCGGTCAAGATGGACCAGGAGAACGCCCTCTTTCGGACTCGCCTGGGTGACACCTACGTCATCAAGGACATGGTGCAGCAGGCGATGGGCCAGTACCGGAGGGCGATCCAGAGCGATCCCGACCTGGCCGACCCGCGCATCAGCCTGGGGGACCTCTACCGCCGCTTCGGGATGAACATCCAGGCCCTGGAGCAGTACCGGATCGCGGCAGATCTGGAGCCGACGCGCGCCTACTACCGTTTCAAGCTGGCAGACGCGCTGGCGGCGGCCGGGCAGCACCGGGAGGCGGTACTGGAGTTCAAGGCGCTCCTGCACCTGGCCCCGTCGGACGCCTTCTACCGCTTCCGCTACGGGGACCTGCAATTGCGCCTGGGACGCACCCGAGAGGCAGTGGGCCTGTTCCTGGAGGCGACGAACCTCGCGCCGTACGACAGCTACTACCTGGTGCGGTACGGCGTGCTCTCTCTGGCGCTGGGCAAGGTTGTCGAGGCGATCGACGCGCTCACGCGGGCGCTCCGGATGGAGCCGCGCAACCGCTGCTACCGGGTGCTGCTGGCCGATGCCTATGCCGAGGCCGGCCTGGAGGATCAGGCCGCGAAGATGCTGGATCAGGCGGGCGAGCTGGGCAGCTACGAAATGGAGTTCGTCGGGCGGCGGCGGCTGGAGCTGAACAAAGCGGAGATTGACGCTTCCCAGGCATCATGAACGTCCTCCCTCTTCCTCTCGGTCCCCTGGGAACGAACTGCTACCTGGTCTGGGACGAGCCCGGCGGCAACGCGCTCCTGGTGGACTGCGCCGGCACGCCCCGGCAGATCCTCGCGCCCGCGCAGGAGCGCGGGCTGAGCCTGGCCGTGATCGTGCTTACCCACGGCCACATGGACCATACCGAACGCCTGGCCGAACTGGTCCAGCGCACCGCGGCCGAAGTGGCCATCCACGAACTGGATGCCCCGCTGCTGCGGGACCCGATGCTGAACGGTGCGGCCCTGTTCGGCTACCCCCACGCGGACGCGACGCCGGACAGGTTGCTGCGGGAAGGCGACGCGATTGCGCTGGCCGGCGCCGCCATCACCCTCACAGTCCTCCACACGCCCGGCCACACCCCCGGCAGCATCTGTCTGCTCGGCGAAGGCGCCCTCTTCTCCGGCGACACCCTCTTCGCGGGCAGCATCGGCCGCACGGACCTGCCCGGCGGGGACGAAACAGAGATGGCGGCCTCTCTGCAGCGGCTGACCGAACTCCCTGAGGCCACTACTGTCTACCCCGGCCACGGGCCCACCACCACCCTTCGCGAGGAGAAGCGTCACAACCCGTGGCTGACGCGCGAGGTGCGCGGGTAGCTGAGTAGTACGCGACGCCGCCCGGGCGGCCCGGCGCGATGCTCGACACGCGATTCCCCGGCCCCCGTTTGTGTGTGCGCTAACCTCTGCCACTGTTTGCCGCTGAACACAACCTCGTGCGCGTTCGCTCAGTGTCCGTCAAGACCCAGTGGTAGCATTTTCGTGGCGGGGCCCAGCCGGATCGGGATGCCGCCAGACGTTCGAAAAGGAGTGGGTTTGATGAGACAAGCGTTTCTCGTGATCGCGGTCGCGGTGCTCATGACCATGGCTGTCGCCGCCGTCGCCTCCGCCTCCTGCAACACGTGTGCTATCGGCATGGGGGTGTGCGGCAACGGCGCTTGCGCCGCGCCCGCCCAGACCTTCCCCGCCTGTGCGCAGCCGACCTGCGCACCGGTGGCGGTGGCCCCGACCTGTGCGCCGGTGGCCGTCGCGCCGACCTGCAACACGTGCGCGGTGGCGGTTGCCCCGCCAATCTGCACCACGTGCGCGCCGGCGCCCCAGGTGATGGGGTACTGCGCGCAGCCAGCGGGGCCGTGTGCGCCGATGCCGGCGCAGAAGTGGCACGCGAACCTGGCGAACGTGGCCGCCCCCTGCCCGACTGGGGCCAGCGGCGGCGCGGACTTCCAGTTGGCGGGACAGGGAGACGTGCTGCGCTACTGGGTGAACGTGAACAACATCGCGAGCGTCACGAGTGCGGAGATTCGCCTCGTGACCGCCGGCTGCGACCTAGCGAATGCCCCGGTCGTGGCCACTCTCTTCAGCGGCCCGGGCCCTTCCAACTGCGTGAGCGGCCGACTCTCTCGGGGCAACCTCAGCCCGTGCGATCTCAAGGGTCCTCTGCAGGGCCAGTCGCTCAGCGCGCTGCTTATCGCGCTGACGAATGGCACGGCCGTCGTTACGGTTGACACCTGCCAGCACCCGGGCGGTGAGATCGCGGGTCTCGCCGGGTGCGCCGGGCGGGCTCCCTGCTAACGCCACTGACTGCAGCCTGGACTGGACAGAGCGCTTCTCCTGTCCTCGCCTCTGCGGGGACAGGAGAAGCCACACGAAGCGGTTCCGTCGCTCTCTTCCTGCCTCCCGTTTGTTGCCTTTCCCTCGACTCCTCCGGTATAATCACAACCGCGGTGGCTCGCGGTTTCCCTTTCCGGGGGCCTGTAGCTCAGCGGCAGAGCTGGCGGCTCATAACCGCTCGGTCGCAGGTTCGAATCCTGCCAGGCCCAGTTCCCCGGGGCCGTCGGAGCGCCGCTCGCGGTCAGGTGCGCCGCCCGCTAGGCGGGTCGTGGGCGCTCCCTGCAGGTGGGTATCCTGGGAGGGGTACGCGGGGGCCCAGGGCGGCCTCTCGGGAGGGAGGGGGTGGCCGGGCGGCCCGGTGGGTTCGGAGTTGGGAGAGGAGTGAGGATGGCGGAGATCCATCCTGAGCGTCATCAGCACCACCCGGAGGCGGCGGAACAGGACCACTTCGCGGGTGTCCCGGAGTCGGCCCGGCGGAATCTTGCCTTCGCCGTGACGTTGACCATCGTGGTGTTAGTGGGGGAAGTGGCCGGCGGCCTGTGGTCCCACAGCTTGGCGCTGCTCAGCGACGCGGCGCACGTGCTCACCGACCTGGTCTCGCTGATTCTCAGCCTGGGCGCGATCCTGCTGGCCGCGCGCCCGGTGAGCAAGGAGCGCACCTTCGGCTGGCATCGCGCCGAAGTGTTCGCGGCCCTGGTCAACGGCGCGCTGCTGCTCCTCATCTCGGTCGGGCTGCTGGTGGAGACGTACCACCGTCTCCGCCACCCGGAGCCGATTCGCGTCGAGGGCATGCTGATCATCGCCGTTGCCGGCCTGCTCGCGAACGGCTTGATCGCGGTACGCCTGCGCGGGCACGCGCACGACCTCAACGTCCACAGCGCCTATCTGCACGTGCTGGCGGACCTCGGCGGCAGCGTGGCCGTGGTCGTTGCCGGCGGCATCATGATGGCGTCCCAGCGGCTGTTCGGGCAGAGCTGGTTCATCGCCGACCCGATCCTCTCCGCGGTGATCGTGCTGGCGGTGCTGTTCGGCTCGATCCGGCTGCTGCGCGATACCGCGCATATTCTGCTGGAGGGCGTGCCCCGACACCTGGACCTGGAGTCCGTGGCCGAGAGCGTGCGCACCGTGCCGCTCGTCCAGGGAGTGCACGATCTGCACATCTGGACGATCTGCTCCAACCTGCTCGCGCTCAGCGTCCACGTGACGGTCGGGGACTGCCCGGGCGCCGACCGGGACAAGGTGGTGGAGGAGATCAACCGCCGTCTGAGCGATCAGTTCGGCATTGCCGAGACGACCGTGCAGGTGGAAGGCGGTCCGTGCCGGACGGAAGATCTGATCCACATCGTCCCTCACCGCTACGAACCCTAGCCCCACGAACTCTGAAGGCGGGCCGGGAGCCCCCGGAGCGCCGGCCCAACCCGTTGGAAAGGTCACTCGCATGAAGCTCGCCCTTCCCCTTCTGCTCCTTGCGTTCGCCCTGGCGGCCCCTGCATCTGCGGCGCCGCCGCAGGTCCCGACGCCGGCCGCCGTGCAGGAGATCCTGGCACAGAATCTGGCGCTGGGAGACTCCCTCGCGGGGCGGCCGGCCGACCCGAAGCTGGCCGCGCGCGTGGAGCAAACCGTGACCGACGGCGTGGCCAGCGCGCGGGCGCTGGTGGCCGCCGACCCGAAGAGCGCGGAGGCGCACGATCTGCTCGGGCTGTTCCTCACGGTGGCCTACCGCCCGCCCTCGCCGCGCCCGGCGGGGGTGGCTCCTCTCCGCCGGGGGAGTGCGGTCCCGGCGGAGGCGAAGGAGGGCCTGGAGGAACTGCGCGCGGCCGCGACGCGGGAGCCCAAGGCGCCGGGGTACCGCCTCGACTACGCGTGGGCGCTGGTGCTGATCGGTGAGCGCGAGCAGGCGAAGACCGAACTGAGGGCGATCACCGACACGTTCCCGGCGCTCCCCGCCCGGGAGCGCGACCGGCTCAAGCAGCTCCAGGCGCAGGCCGTCGAAGCCGCGCCGCCGGCCACCGCAGCCCCGGCGGCCGTGCCCACGGAGATCACCTGGCTGAGCTTTGACGACGCGCTTGCCGCCGCGCGTCGAGACCACAAGCGGGTGCTGGTGGACTTCACGGCCGAGTGGTGCACGTGGTGTAAGCGGATGGCCACAGACGTGTTCCCAAAGCCCGAGGTGATCGCCCTGAGCCAGAACTACGCCTTCGCCCGGGTGGACGCGGACCAGCAGCCGGAGGTGGCTCGGCGCTACAAGGTCTCCGGTTTCCCGACGGTGGTGGCGGTGGACGCGGAGGGGAAGGAACTGAAGCGAGCGGTCGGGTACAAGTCCCCGCAGGAATTCGTAGACACCTTCCAGTAATCCTCCTGTAGCCGCACGCGCGGAATCCTGCCACACGGCGGAGGTCGAAACAATGAGGAGACTCGCCTTCTGGACGCTGCTCGTCGTACTGCCGGCCGCGGGGGTGTACGGCGCACCCACCAAGGAGAAGGCGGCTCCCGCGGCCGCTTCCGAGCCGCAGGCATCCGTCGTCCAGTCCAGCATGAAGGACCTGGAGCGGAACGCCGCCCTGGGAGCGGCGCTCACCCATCGGGAGGGCAGTCCCGATGAACTGGCAACGGTGCAGAAACTGGCGGATCGGGGACTGGAGACCGCGCGCGCGTTGGCTGAGAAGGACCCGAAGTCAGCCGAGGCACGGTATCTCCTCGGGAGCTGGCTCCTCTACGGCTACCGCGTCGTGGAGAGGGAACGCCTCGTGGTGGACGCCGGGGGCGAGGAGCACCGCCGAAAGGTGAAGGTGGTCGTGCAGGGCCTGAGCGACACGCCCCAGGACGGGCTGGACGCGCTGCGCGCGGCCCACGTCCTGGCGCCGGCGAACCTCAAGTACCTTCTGGACTATGGGTCGGCGCTATTGGACTGCGACCAGTCGGCGGAGGCCATGGGCGTGGTGCGGGCGGTGTGGTCGGAGAGCATGAAGCTTGCCCCCGGAGAGGAGGCGCAGGTCGCGCTGCTGATGAGCGACATTCACCTCGCCCGGGGAGACGTGAGGGAGGCGCGCAGCTGGATTTACCGCGCGCTCTCCGCACAGCCCCAGAACGCGCCGATCGTGACGCGGCTTAAGAAGCTCGACGCGCTGCAGGAAGAGGCGGCGCGGGCCAGCGAGGAGGAGAGCGGCGCCTCCTCCGAGGCGCCGCCGGCGGCCTCGGCTCCTGGCGAAGGAGAGGGGGCCGCGGAACCCGCCCCCGCGGCGAGCGCAACGGGGGCTTCCGGGCCGGCTCCGCCCGCCGCCGGCGAGCCCGCGGCGGAGGTGGGCGACTGATCCCCGCCTCCCGGGTTCGCCGCGTGTCCCGATTCCCGACAGAGGAGGGGGAGGCGAGCGAGGAGCGAGCGCGGCGGGGGCGAAAAAGGGGGTCGAGCGGGGCGGGCGCCGCAGGAGGTGCACGGTCGTGGTCATCACCTTGTCCCGACAAGCGGAGTCGGGCGGAGATGAGATCGCCGAATCCATCGCCGCCTCCACCGGGCTGCGCATCGCCGACCGGGTCGTCCTCGAGCAAATGGCGCAGCGGGCGGGCCTTCCGGTGTCCTACCTGGAGGTCTTCGACGAGTCGGTGCCCGGTCCCGTCGAGGCGCTGCTGGCGGAGTGGCAGACCTCCGTCAGCCAAGCGGTCTACATGAGGCGGCTGGTGCACACCCTGCTGATGCTCGAGCGCGAGGACAATGTCATCATCGTGGGGCGGGGCGGCGCGTTCGTCCTCACCAATCCGGGCACACTGCACGCCCGCGTCATCGCCCCCATGCCCTGCCGGGTCGCGCGCCTGATGGAACGGCAATCCGTGAGCCAGGCGCAGGCGGAGCGGATTCTGCGGCGCATAGACGAGGAGCGCCAGCGCTTCATTCACGCCATCTTCGGGGCCGACATCAACGCCCCCCCGCACTACGACCTGGTGCTGAATACCGCAGAGCTGTCCTACGCGGCGGCGGCCGACATCCTGGTGCGCGCGGCCGAGCACAAGGCGCGGCAGCGGCAACTCGCGCCGACCGCGTCTGAAGACATCGTCGCCCGCGTGCTCCACCTCCAGCGCCGGCCGCATCAACCTCGGGTGAGCGAAGTCGTGTGGCGATACTGTCAGCGACGCCCGCGGACGGGATTCTGAACGGTGGAAACGAGGCCGGTGCGCCCGCGCACGGGTCGAAGGGGAGGAGTGGGAAGACTGCCATGACCGGTTCCACGGAGGCTGCCGCGTTCGGCTACGGGGACTTCACCTTCTCCTGGGGCGATCACATCTGCGCGTTCTTCGACGATCGCGAGCAGCAGATGGAGATCATGGTACCGTTCATGGCCCAGGGGATCCGGGCCCATCAGCGGTGCGTGTGGGTGGGGACAGAGCCGTCATGCAGACTGTTCCGGGAGTCGTTCGTGGCGGCGGGGGCCGACCTGCAGACACTGGAAGTCTCGGGGCAGTTGGTGATCCTGTCGGAGATCGAGTTCTACCTCAAGGACGGGCTGTTCGAGCCCTCTCGGACGCTGGAACTCGGCCGCCGGCTGCGGCTCGATGGGCAGGCGCACGGGTACAGCACGATGCGGATCACCACCGACATGCCGGCGGATGAGCACCTCGGGATAGACCCGGAGACGTGGGAGCTGTACGAAGCGCAGGTGACCAGAGTGATGGTGGGCACCCCGACTGTGGCCGTCTGCCAGTACCAGCGCAAGCACACCCCGAGCGCGATCGTCTTTGCCGCGCTGCGCACGCATCCGTTCGTGATCCTCGACGGCGCGGTGCACGAGAACCCGTTCGTCTCGGAGCAGCCCGGCGCCGCGGCCCCCCCGCTTATCTAGCGTCGCCATCGGGCAGAGCGCGCCTCAGCAACTCCGTCACGTGGAGCACCTCCACCGGCAGGCCCCACCGGGCGGCCCCATAGCGCAACTGCATCACGCAGGCCGGGCAGGCGGTGACGAGAAGGCTTGCTCCGGTGCGGCGCACGTTTTCCATCTTGCGCTGCAGGATCGGGAGAGCCGTGTCCGGATGGGCGACCGAGTAGCTTCCGGCTCCGCCGCAGCACCAGTCCGCCTCCGGCAGCTCGCGGTAGTCGATCCCCGGGATCCGCGCGAGCAGGGCGCGGGGCTCGCGCACCAGCTTCTGGTAGCGGCTGAGGTGGCAGGGATCGTGGTAGGTCACGACGCCCTGCACCGGCCGGAGCGCGGGGAGTTCCACGCGCGCGAGGAACTCCGTGACGTCGCGCACCCGGGCCGCGAAGGCCTCGGCCTGCGCGTACGCGGGCGTCCCTTCGGCGAAGCGCCGTGGGTACTCCTTGAGGAAGGAGGCGCAGCTCCCGCAGTCGGTGAGCACCTCCCCTTCTCCGGGAAAGGCGGCGAGGTTCTGTCGCGCGAGGCGGGAGGCCGCGTCCGTATCGCCATAGACATAGGGTGGCAGTCCACAGCAGACGTTGTCCGCGAGGCGCAGCCCATATCCCGCCGCTCGCAAGACGTGGTAGGTGGCTTCTCCCACTTCCGGCACGGCGTACTCGATGGCGCAGCCGGCGAAGTAGGAGATGGACACCAGGCCGACTGTTGCCGCGCGGGGTAGTCGCGCCCGGAGGAACGAGGCGGGCGCGGGCATGAGGTCGGGGGCAGCGGCGAGGTGGCGGAACCAGGGCAGGTAGCGCAGCAGTTTGCTCAGAGAGGCGATACCGGTGCGCTTGGCCACCCGGAGGAGGGAGGCGGCGCGGCGGAGGCGGCGGCGATCAGAGAGTAGGCGGCGGAAGATGAGGCGCTGGAGGCGGGGTTGGCGCCGGGAGGTGTAGGTGGCGCGGGCGGCGGCGATGAGGCGGTCGGTCTCAATCGCGGGCGGGCACTCCGCGGTGCAGGCGCGGCACATGAGGCACTCGGAGATGGAGGTGCGGAGGGCGCCGTCGAAGGGAAGTTGACGGTCGAGCACCGCGCGCAGGCGAGCGGAATGCCCGCGGGCGACGGAGGCCTCGCGCCCGGTCACCCGATAGACCGGGCAGCGGGTCTGGCAGAAGCCACAGCGGTTGCACTTGGACAGCTCGTCGGCGAGCGACGCGATCTGAGGCGGTACCTCGGGCACGCGGCTACTCCTCGTTGTGGGGACGGCTTCATTATACCGCGGGGGAGGTAGCGGAGGGAGGAGGGAGGGGGACGGCCGGGGCCGGGGGGCGCGTGTCGCATCGTGTCGCATGCGGAGCGTCTTTGTGAACCTTTTGCGAGAGTGAGGAGCCGGGACCTGGGGTCCGGGCCGGGGCGCGTGTCGTCACGTGTCGTCATACGGCGCTTTTCGGAGACTTTCCCGGCCACGGGCGGGGGTTGGTGACGCCAGTGACAGCAGTGACACCATTTTGGGGGGATTCGAAAATCCCTTTCCGCCGGCCCGGGGCGGGGGCGTGGCCGAGGCCGGCGGCGCGGCGGCCGTAGACCATGACAGTATGACAGTAAATGACGGTATTCTGGGCTTTTTCGAGAATCGTTTCCGGGGTGCGAGAGAAGGATCGGGAATGCCGTCACCGCCCTGCGGGGGAATGTAGCGGGCTGTAGGGCGATTTGAGGGGGGGGGCCGGGGCGCGTGTCGTCTGTGTCGCCTGAGGAGCGATTTGGGAGAGCATTTGCGCAGCCGCGGGCAGGGCGGAAGCTAGGAGGGGCTCGCCTTGGTGCTTCGCGAATACAAGAAAACGTATGCCTATATCGGCGAGACACCCAGGGCCCGCATGGCGTCGCCGACGACGTAGAGGGAGCCGGTGACGACGATTACGTCGTCGCGGCGAGCGGCGTCGAGGGCCTCCTGGAGGGCGAGGGAGACGGGCGTATAGGCGGAGACGTGCCGGCAGTAGGGGAAGATCGCGCGGTGCAGCTCTTCCGCGTCGAGGGCGCGCGGGGTGGCTCCGGCGGTGGCGATGACGCGATCGGCGAGAGGACAGAGATAGCTGGCGATGGCCGCCGCGTCCTTGTCCTTGCCGACCCCCAGCACCAACACCAGCCGGCGGTCCGGGTAGAGCGAACGCAGCGCCGCGGCCAGCACGGCTGCCGCCGCCTCGTCATGCGCGCCGTCCAGCACGAGGGTGGGGTGGTGGCGCACCACCTGAAGCCGTCCCGGCCAGCGAACGGAGGCGAAGCCGCGCACAATGGCCTCGGCTGGCACGGGCAGGCCGGCCTCGGAGAGCAAGTCAATCAGACCGACCGCGACAGCAGCGTTCTCGGCCTGATGCTCGCCGACGAGGGGAGACGTGACTTCGTAGGTGTCGTGCAGGCCGCGAATGGTCATGCGCATGCCGCGCTCATCGAAGCCGTGCACCTCGGCTTGCGGGCCGTCCTCCCCTACCATCAGCAGCCGCGCGCCCCGCTCCCGGCAGATTTCCTCAAGAACGGCGCGGGCGGGGAGCGCCTGCGGAGCCGAGATGACCGGGACACCGGGCTTGATGATCCCGGCCTTCTCGCGGGCGATCTGCTCGAGCGTGTCGCCCAGTTCGAGCATGTGGTCGTAGCCGAGGCGCGTGATGGCGCATACCTGCGGGAGGAGGGCGTTGGTCGCGTCCAGGCGGCCGCCGAGCCCGGTCTCCATCACGGCCACCTCCGCCCCCTGGCGGCGGAAGTAGAGGCACGCGAGAAGGGTATAGGCTTCGAAGAAGCTGGGCGGGCCGAAGGAGGAGGGACGGAGGGCCTCGATGGCGGGGCGGACCTCCTCGGTCAGCGCGGCGACGTCCTCTTCACCGATGAGCGCGCCGTCGAGGCGAATCCGCTCGCGGAACGAGACGAGATGGGGAGAGGTATAGAGGCCGGTGCGGTAGCCCGCGGCGCTGAGGATGGAGGCGGCCATGGCCGCGGTGGAGCCCTTCCCTTTGGTGCCGGCGATGTGGAGGTAGCGCTGGCCGAGGTGCGGGTCGCCGACCGCATGGAGCAGTTGGCGGATACGGTCGAGGTTCCAGAGCCTGGCCGCGGCCGCCCCGGCGGGGGTGCGCTCGTAGTCTATCAGGGACTCGAGATAGGCGATAGCGTCGGGGTAGGTCATGAGGCCGAGATTCGAGATTCGAGATTCGAGATTCGGGAAGAAAGCGGCAAGAGTCGCCTCCCTCCGGTCGGCTCCGCAGGTCGTGATCCCTCGCATAACTCGCCCTCTCGCGATTGCTTCGCAATCGCTGAGGTTGCGAGTCGCTCGGGATGACAGCCTTCGCTACTCAATGATCAGGTCTTCGTAGACGGGGAAGCGGGCGCACAGGGCAAGGACTTCCTGGCGCACCTGGGCCCGCACCTGCGGCTCGGTTGGGTGCTTGAGGACGCGGCCCATCAGCGTTGCGATCTGGCGCATCTCCGGCTCCTTCATCCCCCGGGAGGTGAGCGCGGGGGTGCCGGGACGGATGCCGGAGGCGATGGCCGGGGGCTGGTGGTCATAAGGGATGGCGTTCTTGTTGACGATGATGCCGGCTTCCTCCAGGGAGTTGGCCGCGTCCCGTCCGGTGATGCCGAGAGGCCGGAGGTCGCACAGCACGAGGTGGGTATCGGTGCCGCCGGACACCGGCCGCAACCCCTCGGCGGCGAGGGCCTCCGCGAGCACCTTCGCGTTCTTCACGATCTGGGCCTGGTAGTCGCGGAACTCGGGCGTCATCGCCTCCTTGAAGGCGACGGCCTTGGCGGCGATCACGTGCATGAGGGGCCCGGCCTGGATGCCGGGGAAGATGGCGCGATCAATGGCGTCGGCGAAGTGGCGCCTACACATGATGAACGCGCCCCGCGGCCCGCGCAACGTCTTGTGGGTGGTGGAGGTGATGACATCGGCATAGGGTACCGGGCTCGGGTGCAGCCCGGCGGCGATGAGGCCGACGATGTGCGCGACGTCGGCCATCAGGAGCGCGTCCACTTCGTCCGCGATGGTCCGACAGGCCTCCCAGTCAATGATGCGGGGATAGGCGCTGAACCCCACGAGGATCAGCTTGGGCCGATAGAGGTGGGCGACGCGACCGAGGGAGTCGTAGTCGAGGGTTTCCGTCTCCCGGTTGAGTGAGTAGTGATGGATCTTGTAGTAGGAGCTGGAGAAGTTCCTGGCCTGGCCGTGGGTCAGGTGCCCGCCCTGATCTACAGAGAGGGAGAGAATGGTGTCGTTCTGGTCGAGGAGGCCGTAGTAGGCGGCCATGTTGGCCTGGGAGCCGGTGTGGGCCTGGACGTTGGCATGGTCGGCGCCGAAGAGTTCCTTGGCGCGATCTATGGCGAGCTGCTCGGCGCGGTCCGCCGCGCCGCACCCATTGTACCAGCGGGCGCCGGGGTACCCCTCCGCATACTTGTTGGTGAGCACCGACCCCTGGGCTTGGAGCACCGCGCGGGAGGCGTAGTTCTCCGAGGGGATCATGACGAGCGTGTTCCGCTGGCGGGTGAGTTCTTCGTTGAGCGCGGCCGCGATTTCCGGATCGGAGACGCTGAGGGGTATGGTAAGCATGGGTTCCCTGACTCCTCTTTCGGCGCGCTGACTAGTGCCGGAAGTGCCGCGTGCCGGTGAACACCATGGCGACGCCGGCGCGATCGCAGGCCTCGATGACGACGTCATCACCGGCGCCGCGTGCGCGGGAGCCGCCGGGTTGAATCACCGCGGTGACGCCGGCCGAAATCCCGGCGTGGAGCGCATCCGGATAGGGGAAGTACGCGTCGGAGGCCATCACCGCCCCTTTCGCGCGCTCACCAGCCTTCTTCACGGCGAGGTGCGCGGCGTCGACGCGGCTGGTGACGCCGCCGCCGATGCCCACGGCCTTCGTGCCCTGGGCGAGGACGATGGAGTTCGACTTGGTGTGCTTGCACACGATCCAGGCGAAGCGCAGGGCGGCCGCCTCGGCCTCCGTCGGGGCGCGGCGGGTGACCACCTGCAGTTCGGCGGGCGCACTCTCCGCGTCCGGCGTCTGGATCACAAGGCCGCCGCTGACCTGCTTGAGGGCCCACGGCTCGGCGGCCGCCAGGTCGGGCAGCTCCAGCAGCCGGAGGTCGCGCTTGACGGTGAGCCGAGTCAACGCCTCCGGGCGGTAACCCGGAGCAAGGAGGCACTCCATGAACCCGTACTGCTCGATACCCTCGAGAACGGCCGCGGCGGTCTCATCGTCCACCACCTGGTTCAGCCCGATAATGCCGCCGAAGGCGGACACCGGATCGGTGGCGAGCGCGTCGCGATAGGCTTGGGCGAGGGTGTCGCCGAGGGCCGCGCCGCAGGGGTTGTTGTGCTTCACGATCATGACGGCCGGCTGGCGGTACTCGCGGACGAAACCGAGCACGGCCTCGAGGTCGAGGTAGTTGTTGAAGGAAAGCTCCTTGCCGTGCAATTGCACCGCGGCGGCGAGGCCGGTGGGGGTCTGCGCGACGCGGCGGTAGAAGGCCGCTTTCTGGTGCGGGTTCTCACCGTAGCGCAGTTGCGCGACGCGCGCGTGGGGCTGGAGGAACTGCTCGGGCAGGGCCTCCTCCGGCTGGTACTGGCGCTGCAGGTAGTTGTAGATGGCGCTGTCGTAGCGGGCGGTGTGAGCATACGCGTCCATGGCGAGGCGGTTGCGCGTGGCCTCGGTCACTTCACCGCCGTGGGCCTGCATCTCCTGAAGGATGGCCGGATAGTCCTGGGGATTGGTGACGATGGCCACGAAGCGATGGTTCTTGGCCGCGGAGCGCACCATGGAGGGGCCGCCGATGTCAATGTTCTCGATGGCCTCGGCGAGGGTGACGCCGGGCCTGGCGACCGTGGCCTGGAAGGGATAGAGGTTGACCACCACGAGGTCAATCATGGAGATGTCGTGGCGCCGGGCGGCGGCCATGTGCTCCGGGTTGTCGCGGAGGGCGAGCAGGCCGCCGTGCACTTTGGGGTGCAGCGTCTTCACCCGGCCGTCCATCATCTCCGGAAAGCCGGTGTACTCGGAGACGTCGGTGACGGGAAGGCCGGCCTCTCGCAGGTGGGCGGCGGTGCCGCCGGAGGAGAGGATCTTCACCTTCAACGTGGCCAGGCCGGCGGCGAACTCGCGCAGCCCGGTCTTGTCGGAGACGCTGATGAGTGCGGTCTGGATGCGCGCCACAGCAGGGACCTCGCTCCTGGGGATTTCGACAGGGCGAGTATAACACGGGGGCAAATGCAGTGTCAAAAGAACCAGGGAGGGAGGAGGGAGGAGGCGCCTCTATAGTAAGCTTGGCTTTGGTGTTAGTGCAGGGAAGTGGCTCCGGCGGTTGACAGTGGTGGGGAGGGGGCCTATGATACGCGACGTGGCTGGGGAACAGGAGGCGAACATGGTATGTCCGAGGTGCGGCAAGGAGGTCGGGGAGGGAGCGGTGCAGTGTGAGGCGTGCGGGCAGCCGGTAGGGCCGGCGCCACATGGCCAGGCGGGGCCGCCGCGGAGGAGCGGGCTCGCGGTCGCGTCGCTGGTGCTGGGGATCGTGGGGCCGCTCGGGCTGGGCCTGCCGTCACTCATCGGAGTTGTGCTGGGCGCGCTGGCGATTGGCCAGGTTGGCAGGAGTGGGGGAAGACTGCGGGGACAGGGGCTGGCGATCGCGGGGGTGTGTGTCTCCGCGGTGACCTTGCTGCTGAGCGTGGTCGTGGTCAGCGTGGGGCTGATGTACTGCAGGGTCGAAAGGATGGGTGGGCAGGCCAGGCGGGCGCGAGCGGTGCAGGACATCGCGACGATAAAGACGGCGCTGGGGGTCTATGCCATCCACAACGGTCAGGAGCCGACCGAGGCGCAAGGCCTGCGGGCGCTCCTGGTGAAGCCCACGACGGCGCCGCAGCCGCTGAACTGGCAGGGGCCGTACCTGAGGAAGCCGCCCAGGGACCCGTGGGGCCACGACTACGTGTATCGGGTCACCGCGGAGGGAGAGTACCACGTCTTTTCGTACGGCAGAGACGGGCAGGCGGGAGGCGCGGGAGAGGACGCGGACGTGACGGAGGACACGGACCCCTGACGGCCCGGCGGGGCGCTATTCTCGCGGGGCGATGCGGGCGAGCAACTCCTGCGGGTTGGTAAGGAGGGCGAGTTCGGCCTCCTCCTCGCTGAGGCCGGCGCCGAGGGCGATGCGGCGGGCGAGGGCTTCGGAGAGGAGGTCCTCGGGGAGGTGGGTGTCGCTGTTGACGAGCAGGCGCGCGCCGGCGCGGCGGGCCTGCTGGGCGACGCGGCCGTTGCCGAGGGCGTGGCCGCCGTTGGAGGTAAGCTCCAGGAAGACGCCGCCGCGGGCGGCGAGGTCGGCCTCTTCCGGGGCGAGGAGGCCGGGGTGGGCGAGCAGGTCCACGTCGGGGCAGGAGACGGCGGCGAGGTTGGTGCCGGGGGCGACGGGCTCGATGGGGGACTCGCCGTGCACCAGGACGAGCCGGGCGCCGGCGGCGCGAGCCTCGCGGGCGAGTTCGGCGATCGCGCCGGGGGGCACGTGGGTCAGTTCGACCCCGGGGAGGGCGCGAATGTCCCAGTGGCGTTCGGCCAGCCGGCACTCGGCGACGAGGGCGTCGAGCAGGGAGCGCAGGTTGCCGGCGGAGGCGTGATCGGTGACGCCGATGGCGGTGTAGCCGGCGACCACGGCGCGGCGGATCAGCTCGATGGGGAGCAGTTCCCCGTCGCTGAGAAACGTATGGGTGTGGAAGTCGTAGAGCACGGGATTCTCCTGGGGGCTAGGGATTAGGGTCTAGGGAACGGCTTTGTTTTTCTGCCGCAGAGCGATTTCTCTGCAGTGCTTCGCGGAGCGCCGCTTCTGGGACCTGGTCCACGATCTCCACCGTTCCAATGTCCCTAGGCAAGACGAAACGGATGGTCCCGGCGACGGCCTTCTTGTCGGAGCGCATGGTTGCGATCAGTTCGTCCGTGTCGAGAGCCGGCAGCGTCGTCGGCAAGCGAAACGCGGTCAGCAGACGCGCGATGCGGTTGCCGACCTCCGGAGGACACAGGCCGAGGGTCTCGGAGAGGCGGGCGGCCGCGACCATGCCCATGGCGACGGCTTCGCCGTGGCGCAGCGCGCGGTAACCGGTGAGGGTCTCGAGGGCATGGCCGGCGGTGTGGCCGAAGTTCAGGATCGCACGGAGGCCCGCTTCGCGCTCGTCGGCGGCGACGACGGCGGCTTTGATCTCGCAATTGCGGCGGACGAGGTGGAGGAGGGCGTCGGGATCGCGCGCGGCCACGGCAGGTGTGGAGTCCTCCAGCCAGGCGAAGAAGACGGCGTCGGCGATGACCCCGTGCTTGACGACTTCGGCGAGGCCGCAGCGATACTCACGGGCGGGAAGCGTGTGGAGGGTGGAGGTATCAGCGACGACCAGGGAGGGCTGGTAGAAGGCGCCGATGAGGTTCTTGGCATGGGGGTGATCCACGGCCACCTTGCCCCCGACGGAGGCGTCCACCTGGGCGAGGAGCGTAGTGGGGACCTGGACGAAACGGAGGCCGCGCATGTAGGTGGCGGCGACGAAGCCGCCGAGGTCGCCGACGACACCGCCGCCGAACGTCAGGAGCACGGAGGCGCGGTCGGCGCGGCGGGCGAGGAGTTCGTCGTAGAGGCGCGCGGCCCAGCGGAGGGATTTGCGGCGCTCCCCGGAGGGGATCTCGATGACCTCCGGCGAGTTCGCGCCGAAGGGGGCGAGCAGGGCCGGGCCGTGGAGGCGGGCGATGGCCGGGTGGGTGAGCACCAGCACGCGGCTGGGGTGGAGGGGGGCGACGAGGTCGGCGGTGCGCGCGAGGAGGCCGGCGCCGACGTGGATGTCGTAGGGGCGGGGTTCCAGGTCCACGCGCACGGTGGCGGTCTCGGTCATGGCCGGTCAACGGGCAGGTCGCGCGGGGGATGCGCGTCCTCCCCTCCTCCGAAACACGAGCGGGAAGCGGCTCGGTGAGCGCCGCTTCCCGCAGGTCCTGGTCCTGTGAGTTTCGTTAGATCACCCCGAAGGTCGAAGGGGCGGCTTCTTCCTTGATGATGCGGGGGGTGATGAAGATCAGCGTCTCGGACTCGCTCACGTCGTGGGTCCGCTTGGTGAAGAGTCGTCCGATGACGGGCAGGTCGCCGAGGAGGGGGACCTTCACCTGGTTCTCCATGTCGCGGTTGCCGACGAAGCCGCCGAGCACCATGGTCTCGCCGTCGCGCACGTTGAGGGTGGTGTTGATGGCGGTGGTGGTGGTGATGGGGATGGAGGTGGTGCTCTGGGAGCCGATCCCGGTGGGCACCTCGACGAAGCTGGTGACATCGCTCTTGCTATAGGGGATGGTCATGGTGACGGTGCCGTCCCCGTTGATGCGGGGCGTGATGCTGATGACGGTACTGACCGGAAGGAACTGCACGTTGACGCTGGTGCTAGTGACGGGGAGGATGCCGCCGCTGACGCTGGAGGAGGTGGTGACGATGGGGTACTGGGTGGTGACGGAGTTGGAGGCGGTGACGAGGTTCATGGTGGCGACGCGGATGGCGTCGGTCACCTTACCCTGAGAGTTCTGCAGCAAGTAGGTGAGGGTGGCGCGGAAGTTGGTGGTGCCGGGCGGGTTGTAGCCGATCTTGATGCCGGAGGCACTGCCGAAGGCGGGGCCGGGCTGGATGGTGAGGCTGCCGTCGATCCAGAACCACTGGAAGCCGAAGGCTTTGGCCGTGTCGCTGCTCACCAAGACGGACTGAATCTCGATGAGGATCTGCTGGGGCTTCTTGTCAATGAGCTTGAGGAACTCGATGAACTTGTCAATGCCGTCCTCGGTGCCGCGGACGAGGAGGGAGTTGAGCATGGGGAACGCGACGATCTGGGTGATGCCCTCGGGGAGGAAGGTGCCGAGGTCGCCGCCGAGACCGGGGCCGCCGCCGCCCGCGCTACGGACGACGCCGGAGGCCCTGGCGCCGCCGCCACTGCCGCGCCCGGCCCCGCCGGTGCCCCCACCGAAGCCGGCGCCGCCGCCGGGGCCGCCGGCCATGCCCATGCCGTGCAGTTCACCGGCGCCGAGGGAGAAGGTGTGGAACATCGCCTCCCGGTAACCCGGGTCGCGCTCGGTTTCCTCGGGGCCGGGATAGTCACTCAGGCCGAGCTGGTAGACGAGGAACTGAGGGGAGATGAACTGGAGCTTTATGCTGCGGTTCATCTCGGGCCGCTTGCGGGGGAGGTCAGGGACGGCCTGGGTTTGCGCCTCGGTCTTCCGGGGGTGGGTGGAGATGACGTAGCTGCCCGGTGCGTCCGACCACCAGTAGCAGCCCTTCACCGCGCAGATCTTCTCGAGGAGGGTGTCCACCGTGAAGTCGGGCGCGTCGAGGGTGATGGCGCCGGTGACGTCACCATCCATGGCGATGTGGGCACCGGTACAGGCGATGGCGGTCCGGATGACCTCCGGGATGGGGGCGCCCTGCACTCTGACCTCGAAGGTCTTGGGCGCCGCTTCCCCTCCGGCCGGCGGCACGGCGGCCGCGCTGGCGGCTCCGCCGGCCAGCAACGCGACGAGCACAACAGCGACGAGAGTCCGACTCATAATGCATCCTCCCAGCTGGACCGCTAGCCTCTGGCTAGCGGACGCACCGTTGGCACGAGTTCGCCTCCCGCGCGGGCGCCCTGCGGGGCCCGCGCGAACATACCGAATCACCGACACCCAGGCGGTCGTTGGGCTGGGGCGCTAGGCGCCGGGGGCACCGCCGCCCCGCTGGCCGCCGCCACCACCGCCGCCACCGCCACCGCCGCCACCGCCGCCGCCACCGCCACTGCCGCCACCTCCGCTGCCGCCGCCGCCACCACCACCACTGCTGCCGCCTCCGCCACCCCGGTTATTGCTGTTGCTGCTGCTGCTGCTGCCGCTGCCACTGCCACGACCGGCACCCGCGCCCCCGCCGATAGAGTTGCCGGTTCCGCCGAAGCCGCTCGTGCCCCCTCCGGCCACACCCCCGCCGACGCCGCCGCCGGCGGCGCCGCTGCTTCCGGCGAGCGCAGTCGGCATCATGGGCGTGCCCCCGACCGTGGTTCCGCCAAACCACTGGGCAACGTCGCGGCAATCCAGGTATTGCAGTTCGTAGCGGCCGCCCTGGCCGATCCAGTAGACCTGCTGCTCGGCGGCCGGGGCACTGGTGGTCGCCACGGGCGGGAGCTCGGCCTGCACCGGGGTGATGTAGAAGACGTTGTTCTCTTTACGGTAGGTGAGCTTGGGGTTGTTGCTGTTCAGGATGGCACGCAGGGCCGTTGCGAAGGGCTGGTCGTGCAATTCCAGCGTAACCCGGCCGGTGATGCCCGGGTCGAGCACGAAGCTGTAGGGCGTATCGCGGAAGAGGATACGCAAGGCGGAGTCAATAGGGGAGTCCCGCAGACTCACTTCGATGCGGCGCTCCTCGTCCGGCTGCGCCGAGGGCGGTGCGGCGGGCTCCACCGCGGCCGGGGCCGCGGCGGGCGCCGTGGAGGAGTCCTGCGTCGCGGGTGCGGGCGCGGAGGAGTTCTGCGCCCACGTCCGAGCGCCTACCAGGATGACCCCGAGGGCCACCGCGAGCACGGCGATGGCGACAAACCAAACTCGCGTCCGACTGTTCTGCACGTTCGTTACCTCCACCGAGTGATGCGCCCCAGACCGACGTCCAGCGGCTGCATTGTACTACACTGCGACCAACACGTTAAGTGCGTTTCCTGCACCGGTGTCAGAACTCGCTCGGGCTATTGGGCAGGCCCGAGACGCGTCGGGTAGAGACGGGAGTGGCGGCCGGGCCAGGCCCGGCGGCGCGCAGTGGCACGATCCAGGGCTGGCCCTGCGGATCGGTGATGAGGATCGCGTCGCGCGAAATGGAGATGATCTTGGTACCGTTCACGTCGTCGCCCGGCTTGACGATGAAGTCATCGCTCTCCGACTCGAGGATGGCCCACGCGCCGCCGTCGAACTTCACCCCGGCGACGCGCCGGTTGGCGATGGTGGTGATGACGCCGGCCTGCTCCGCGCCGGCCGGCCGCAGGCCTCCGAGCTGGAGGTTCACCGTAGGGATGGGAATCAACTGCTCGGGCGGGATGGGCATGGGCGGCGGCTGCAGGTAGACGAGGGGATCGGGGCGGGTGAGGGCGGACATCTCGCCGCTTCCGAGGCGGATGGAGGCCCAGGGCACCCCTTTGGCCGCGGGGGCCGCGGGGGCGCCCGGCGCACCGGCCTGCGCCGCCCCAGGGGCGCCCGGAGCGCCCGTGGGTGTCGGTGTCCCCGGCTGTCCCGGTGTCGGGGCGGCGGCGTTCGGGCCGGCAGTTGACGAGGCGGCCGTGGTCTTGGCCTCGGGAGAGGTAGGCGTGGGCGTCTCCGCGGGCTGCTTCTTGCCTCCGAGCAAGAGCACGGCCAGCAAGACGATCACGGCAACGGCGGCGATACCGCCTGCGATGAGGAGTGTTTTCTTGTCGCCGAAGTTCATGGTACGCTCCCTGCTCACCCGGGGCAGTGTCCTCTGTTTCCACCCCGGGGCTCTTCCCACCTGGCAAGCAACCAAAGCGGCCGGCAAAGAATCGCGTCGACTAGCCTCCCGGGCCGCCCATCGCGCCCGGGCCTTCACCCGGGCCGCCGCCCATGCCCCGCCGGGCGCCTGAACCACCGCTGGGGCCGCCGGCCGGGGCGCCGGCTGCGGGCGCGGACACCGCGCCGAGGCCCGGGCCCGCCAACCATTCGTAGACGATCACCTGGACGTTGGCCGTGAGCGGCTGCCCGGGGCCGCGTGCCGACGGAATGCTGACGGACTGCAACGCCATGAGGCGGGGCGCTTTGGGAATAGTCAGCAGCCATCGCTGCAGGTCGGCATAGTCGCGCACGGTGACGCTCAGGTTCCACGTGAGCGGAGGGAGGGCCGCCTGCTCCAGGGTGGAGGTCGGCGTCAGGGCCGGCCAGGTAGGGAAGCTGTAGCCGGTCACCTGCGCGCCGGTGCGGCGGAACCAATCGTCCATCAGGCCCGTCTCCCGGGCGGCGAAGTCCCACATGAAGTAGGAGGAGGCAAGCTCGTCGGGTTTGAAGGGGAAGGTCGGCATGCGGGCGTGCATGACGGCGTCGTAGGCGGCGTCGACCCTCAGCTTCTCCTCCTGGGCGCTCCGCAGCTGCTGCTCATAAGGCTGCCTCTGGTCTATGATCTCCTGCTGCTTGGCGATCTCATCCTTCGTGGTCTTGATGGTCTTCCGGAGGGGGGTGATAAACATGAAGACGAAGAGCACGACCACGCCGGCGGAAAGCAGCAGGCCGACCAAGAGAACATGAAGGCGTTGGATGCGAAACCGCTTCACCGTACTCCTCCTCAGATCTCGCTAGCCGCGGGGGCCTTCGCCCGGGCCACCACCCATGCCTTGCCGGCCGCGGCCCCCGGTGGCAGAACCGCCAGGGGCGCCGCCGGGGCCGCGCCCCATGCGCCCTCCCGCGGCCGCGCCGGGCGCGACGCCTCCCATGCTGGGGGGGGCCTGCGGGCGACCGAAGGTCATGAACTGCGTGTAGGCGCCGTTGATGTTCATGGTCACTGTCACAGGATAGGCCATGCGGGGGTTGGCGCCCCCAGAGGGGCCGGGCATGAGCGGGTTGACGGTGACGTTGGGCCCGGCGCTGGGCGCCAGCAGGTCGCACCGCATCAGATTGTGCCAGAGGCGATTGGCGGCGCGGTAGTCACTGGTACTGCCCTGGAGGGTGAGAATGTTGTTGTTGGGCGGCGGGAGGCTGTTGATCACCAGTTCGTCGGGGATCCAGCGGTTGATGCGCTGGAACCACTTCACCCAGGCCTGGGGATACCTATCGGCGCTGTCCACAAAGCCCACCCAGAGGGATTTGCCCTGGAAGCTCCCCCGGAGGGCGTCGGCATTCTCCTTGATACTGGTGACCTCGGTGGCCTCGGCCGTCGCCTTGGTTAGGGCTTCCTTGGATGACGTCACCTGGGACCGGAGGGAGAAGACGATAAGGATCATGATGGCCGCGGTGGCAAGCAGGAGCAGGGCCATGAGGACGGCGACGATCTTGACGCGTCGCCTTTCGAGGATATGGGGAGGGAGCAGGTTGATCTTGATCATGGTAAGTGTGATCTCCCTAGGCGAGCATATCGCGGATGGCCAGCCCGACGACAATGGCCATGAAGCAGGCCTGTCCATCGGTGATGGTGGAGTCTACCTGACGGTCCACTTCCAGCCGCAGGAAGGGGTTGCCGATGGCGACGGGCACGCCCACCTGCGTGCCGAGGAAATCGGGGAAGCCCTTGATACTGGCGGTGCCGCCGTAGAGCAGGATCTTGTCGACGCGAGAGTCGGGATACTTGTTGGAGTAGTAATCAATGGAGCGGCGCACTTCGCTGACCAGATCGGCAATGACGGGGAGGATGGCGTCGTAGACCTGGCGCTGCGGCGTGCCGACGCTCGGCGCGTGCACGGCGGGGAGGGCCGAGCCCTGATCGCCGGCGCCGCCCGGGCCTAACTCGACGGGATGGGCCTCGCCGTCGAGGTCGAAGACGGGACGGAGGTGGGAGTCGTCGTCGGGGGTGGAGAGGAAGGCGACGTCGGCGTCGGGCGCGGGCGCGGGGGCCGCGGGAGGAGGCGGAGGGGCTGGGGCGGCGGCGTCCGGAAGCGCGGGGCCGTGCTCGACGTAGAGGGCGGCGTGCTCGATCTTGAGGCGCTCGGCCTCGTGGAATTCGTAGCCCAGGGCGTCCGCGACGGCCTGGGTGATCTGATCGCCGGCGGTGGGGACGGGGCGGGTAAAGCTGAGGATGCCGCGGCGGACGATGCTGAGGTCGGTGGTATTGGCGCCGACGTTGAGGAGGGCGTAGGTGTGCTCGTAGGCGCCTTCGTCGGCATTGATGTCAATGAGGGAGCGACTCGCGGCGAGCGGCTCCACGTCCAGCGCGGTGGGTTCGAGCCCGGCGCGCAGGAGGGTCTCGATGTGATTGTTGATCATATCCTCCTGCGCCACCGCGAGAAGGACTTCCATGTTCTCCGCGTCCGGGGGAAGCTGCTCGGGGGGGATCATGGGTTGGAAGTCCATCACCACCTCGCTGGCGGCGAAGGGGATGTGGCGCTCGACTTCGAACTGCATGGTCTGGGCCAGCTCCTGCCGGGTCATGCGGGGCACATCAATGGGGCGGACGACGAGGGAGGACTGGCTGGCCACGGAGCTGATGACGGTGCGGGTCCGGACGCCGTGCTGCGCGAGCAACTGGCGCACGGCCGCGCCGAGGGTATCCGGGTCCACGATGACGCCGTTGGAGATGGTATCCCGGGGGGTGAGGCCGAGGCCGGCATTGGTGATGATGGGGCCGCGCCGACCGGCGCGCGCTTCCACGAACTTGATGCGGCTGGTGCCGATATCCAGGCCCAGCACTGCTGGCGTAGCCATAGCTGCCTACCCGTCCGGTAACCCCGGAGCGGCTCCGAGGCCCTCACCGAGTTTAGATTATACCAGCGCCCAACTTGTTCCACAAGGAACGCAGGCGGGTGCGCTCTTTTTTATACGCCGGGCGCAGGTCAGACTCCTGCCGTGCTGAAGCCGGCGACGCGCTCGCCCCAGATGAGAAGATCGGGGGAAAGCGGTAGGTTGGGGAACCGCGGGCAGGCGCCGAGATCCTCCAGGCGCGGCTGCCGGAGGAGGGGATCGTATTCATAGGTGATGCCCAGGCTGCGATGGTCGTTGGCGAACTGGCTGGAGGTGATCAGGCCGGCCCAGCGGCTGGTCCACACGGCCACGTCCCCGGGGGAGGCGGGCATGTTCTCCGCGATGGCCCCGTAGAACTGGATCTGAAGGTTGAGGGGCTCGTGGTAGACCGGATAGGGATGGTTGGCCGGGTTGGCGACGATGTCGGCCAGGGCGGCCGCGTCCTGGGGTCGGTCGGCCGGGTTCTCGTTGAACCAGGGCCCGGGGAGGACGAACCAGGAGCCGTTCTGGGCGTACACCAGGGCCTCGATGCGCACCGGGAGGGGCGTCTTGTCCCGCTTGGGCATCACCGCGAGGGGGCCCAGCACGTAGCCGAGCTGGGTCGGCTTGACGATCCACTGCGGCGGCGAGCCGTCGGTGGGGTGCGTTGTCACCGGGTACAGGGTCGGGGTGAGGCGGAACGCATCGTTGCCAGTGACGAAGTAGGTCCAGTTGGCGCTTCCCTGGAAATCACCGAACCGAGAGATCGTCTCCTGGTAATCGTTCGTCAGAGTATTGAACGGGAGGAAGGGCGATCGGTTGGCAGGATCGGTGTACCACATATTCTCCTGGAACCAATGGTAGGAGACGCCGATCGGGGGTGCAGGCGGGGGCTGGTCGGAAACCTGGAACTCGTAGTACAAGAGGCTACCGTCCGGGCGCCAGGGCATGGTCTGCCCGTTCACGTCCACCTGCAGGCGGACCTTGGCGTCTTTCGCCTCCGACGGCGGGAGGGTGGCCGGATCGGTCCCGGGGGTGGCCGTATACCAGGCGGAATGCCCGATGGTCAGCTTGAGGTAGTCCGGGATGAGGTCGGCGGCAAGCGCAGCGGCGTCGAAGCGGACGTTGGTGTACCGGAAGTCAAGGTGATCCGGTTCCGTGGGAATGGGGCCGTCCCGAGGGTCGCCGTCCTCGGTGACGGTGAAGTGCATTTGCGACGGGAATCCTTTGCTGGGATTCGGGTACAGCGGCTGGCTATCGTTGAAGCTATCGGCGACGCAGGCGCCGGAGGCGTCACGGGTGTAGAGATTGATCGGCCGCGGGTGGAACGCGGTGGTGTTGACGCAGACCGAGTCGCGGGCGATGAGCGCGACGCGGGAGCCTTTGAGTTGGTCCCAGCTGACGACGTCCACGATCGCAGGGCTGGTGCCGAGCTCCGGGGTGTACAACTTGGCGGCCGCGGGCGAGAGGAGGTCGCCTTCGACGTAGATGGTCCCGCCGGAGACGACCTGGAGGTCGTAGCGGCGGCTCCAGCCGGAGGCGCCGGCCTGGGAGTGGTCGCTGGGGAGATAGCGCATGGCCGCAGAGGCATTGCGGTTGGCGGGCATGAGGCCGCGAATCCGCACGTTGCCCTCCGCGTAGATCACGCCGTTGGGGGGGAAGGGGAAGATGGCCCGCACGCCGTCGGTGTCCACGCCGAAGGGCGGCGCGCCGGTGCCGCCGGAGGGCCGGCACCACATGCCGGCCGCGTCCGTCGCGTACCGGTAGAGGCTGCCCGCGGCGGCGGGAATGGCGGCGCCGGTCGGATCCTTCCACACGTAGTAGACGTCACTCCCGTCGGCATCCTTGGTCGAACGGATATCTCTCCGGATGATCTCCAGGTAGGGGCAGGCCGCTTCCCCGTGCAGGACGATTTCCGCGCCCGGGGGTGCGTAGTAGCGGCCGGTCTTGTCCCACCAGTCGGAGACGCTGGGGTCGGCCGCGCGCCCGTCCTTGCCGGAGCCGGGGGCGCCGGCCATCCAGTTGCGCCGCAGGGCCTCTAAGTCGTGGTTGCCCTGGGGGTCCACGTACTGGAGGTCCTGGTCGTTATCGAGGTAGAGGCCGCCGCCATAGGCCCAGCCCCATCCCCAGGCGCCGGTGTTCACGTAGGCGGCGGTCGCGCCCGCGCCGATCTGCTGCCAGATGCCGGAGTCCCGCGTCAGGGTAAGATAGCGATTGGTGTGCAAGTCGGGCTCGAGGGCGTCCATGCGGGGGGGCTGGACGCGGGGCACCGCGAAGGCGCCACCGATGAGCGTGCGATCCACGAAGGGGTCCCGGAGGGAGGGACGGTAGGTGGGAAGATCGGCGAGCACGCGCCAGCTGTTGACGACCGGCAGACCGTTCTTCAGGTCCACAAACCCGTTCTGATAGCGGTACTGCTCGTCGGCCGTCTGGGGCAGGAAGACGTTGCTGGCATAGGAGGCGCCGCTGACGAAGAGATGCAGGGGGTTCGCCTGCCGGGGGGCGTCGGCGGGGAGGTTGCCGTCGGCCCACGCGGGGCTGCGCATCTGGCCGGCCACCTCAACGCGGTCGTCGCGGAGGATGCCGAGCTCGCGCCACGTCACCAAGTGCGGGCCGATGACCTGACTGGGGGTGGCGAGGTTGACCTGAGATTCGCCGTACCAGACGAGATCGGTATTGGAGAAGACGGGGCCGGTGACGGAGAACAGGTAGTCGGCGCGGGATCCGCCGAGGGGGTCCTCCACCCCGGTGACGCCGAGGGCGGCGGGCTGGCGAAGCTCGTAGCGATCGGTGATGCAGCGGGCGTAGTCGGTGAGCAGGAGGGGCTTCACGCCCAGGATGGTGTAGCTGACAAAGGGATTGTCCCGGAAGGTGGCGGTAGCCGAGATGACGAGATAGCGGCTCTGCAGGTCGTCGGGGGTGGGGCCGTAGGTGACGCGCACCAGCACCTGGCCGCGGCCGACCTGGAGGGGGGTGGCGCGGGGCCGCCAGTCCGCGCCGCGCACGCCGTAGACGAGGTCGTGGTTGGCGAGGCGGAGGCCGGCCTCGGCCACCGCGCGGAGGGCGGCGACGTCGGTGTAGCGGGTGACCTGCACCATTTGTGAGCCGATGATGCCGACGAAGAGGGCGGCCAGGGCGGCGACGCCGAACAGCACCATCACCGCGACCAGCAGCACCTGACCCCGGGTGGTGCGGCCGAAGCGGCGGCCCAGCCGCAGCGAGAGTCGCCCGGGATCGCGTCTTCTGGTATTCGCTCTGGCCACGTTCGCGCTCACTTCTCTGCTACCTGCTCTCTCGAACCTGCCGCACCGCGGCCCGCAGCTTGACCCGCCGGGTGACACTCGCGGACTGGCTGATGCGATCGCGCACGTTGGCGGTGGGGTCGGCGCGGGTCACCGTGAGGCTGACGTCCAGGATAGCGCTGGTGCGGTAGTAGGCGCACACCAGGTCGGGCTGTTCCTGCCACGCGTGGGCGCCGGTGGCCGGCATCACGCCGTTGTTGCGCCAGCGATAGTAGACCCACAGCTTGGTGCCGGCATTGCTCGGATCGGTGCCGTCGGCAAGGTGAGCGGGAAGGCGGAGGTAGCCGTAGACGGGCTTCTCGCCCTGGCCGTCGGCACGGGGGTCATCGAAGCCAAGCTGGAACTGGTCGGTGTACTCCTGCGGGGTGCGGTTCACCCGCGTCAGCGCGCGGCCGGGCACGTCCTGGCCGTTGCTGGTGGCATTGAGCTTGACCCACACGGTATCCGGCAGGAGGAAGCAGCTCAGATCGGCCTGGGTCGGGCCGGCGTCCCGGCGGGCTTCCCACCACGGGGTCAGCGGATGATCATAGAACTTCTCGCCGGAGCCGCCGTGATACGCCGCCTCCGTCCATTGGGAGCCGAGGGTGAGCTGGGGCTGCTCCGCGGTCACCTGCTGGCCGGTCGTCGGATCGGGGAAGACGGGCGGGAAGTCAAACCGCACGGAGCCGTTGATCCAGTCCACGGAGAAGCCGATGTTGGGCCGGTCGGTGTAGATGGTGCGGGCAGGATACTGGTAGGTGTCGTAGAGGAGCCACTGGCTGGGCTGGGTGGGAGAGAAATCGCGCACCTCCAGCACCTTCATGGTCCGGCTGCGGGTGTCGAAGCATCCGATAGCGTCGGGTACTTTGGGGTACCCGTCGGGTTTCGTACCGAAGCGGTAGATGAGCAAGAAGGGATCGAGCGGCTGCCAGCGGGCGGAGATCGGCATCCTCTGGGTCTGCTCGTAGAGCAGGCGGCCGAAGACGGGGTCGGTATTCTGGAGCGCGGTCCAACTGGTGTAGGGGACGCCCAGGCGCCACAAGGGATAGCGGGCGAGATAAACCGAGTTGTCCGCGGAGGGGGCCAGCCATTCGCCAGAGATGACCAGGGGATCGAAGGCGAGGGCGGTGATGTCGAAGCTCTCGGAATCGGGGGTGAGGGGCCTGACCCGGTCGCGGTAGTAGCGGTTGATCTTCTGGTCGCGATTGGGGTCCCCGGCGAAGAGCCACCGGGCGGCCAGATAGGGGTAGCCGGGCTGGAGCGTCTGAGTGCGAGAGCCGAGGATCGGATTGCCGTTGGCATCCGGGCGGTAGTCGAAATCGGTGTTCACGACGCGGGTCAGCGGCGCGTAGTGGACCCAGGAGAGGTCGGGGTTCCGGTTCGCGGCCGTGGCCCACGCGTCGTTCCAGCGGTTCCACGGGTCATTGGTGGCGAAGGGGCTGTCTATCGCGGTGCGGGCGAGGAAGTAGGTGTTGGGCACGCCGAGGCGGCTGCCGGGGGTGTAGTTCCGCTCCGGGTCGCGCAGGGCGCGCCAATAGCGGACCAAGTGGTTCCAGTCCGGCCGCGGGGGCGTGACGATCTGGCTGGTGGGGTCGTCCGGGTTGACGCGCAGGGGCGGGGCGAAGGCAATGGAGCCGTTGTCGTTCATGTCCTGCTGCACGTAGGCGGCTTCGGCCAGCTCTCGGGTCATCACGTCGAGCGTATTGCGGGCGACGGTCTGCGCGTCGGCGCGGGCGGTGGCGCTGCGAAAGTAGCTGAGGCCGCTCATCAGGGGGATGAGCAGGAGCCCGATGACGAGCACCGTGAGCGCGGCCGCGAGCAGCAGCTCGATGAGGGTGAAGCCCCGGAGGCCGGGGGGCCGGGAGCGGCGGCACAGGTTATGATGGCTCAGATCACTCATGTTCGGTCGGCACGCTCACCGGCGATCAAATCGGCGTCCTCGGGATAAAGGTGGTGACGATGATCTGGCGCCAGGCTTCCTCCAGGGATTGGGCGGGAGGCGACTGGGACCGGGCCCCAAGCTCGAGGTTCTTGGCGACGTCCTCCAGACTGGAGCGGCGGCCCCGGCCCACCCACACCGCGCGGGCCCGCACGCTGACGCCGCGCACCGTGACCGGCCCCAGGTCGTTGGGCTCAGCCCCGAGGAGATCGGAGAGCCCGCACACCCAGGCGCCCAAGTCCACCACCTGGGGGCCGCCGATGGTGTGCAGCTCGCCCTCGATGAAGGCCCCGTCGGTCTTGCGATAGTAGTCAACAGTGACCGTCTGCCCGGATTCGGAGAGGGGAAGGAAGATCTGCCTGGCGTTCTTGGTCGGCACCCAGGAGTAAGAAAGGGGCGCCCCGTCCGGTAAGGGGATAGGGCGGTCTGCGGTGGGGCTACTGCGGGCGTAGACGCGCGCCGAGGGCAGGAGTTGGACGGCCCAGTCGGCTTCGGCGCGGCAGAAGACGCGGTAGGTGCGCCCGGACCGGTCGGGGGTATCCACGTTCACGTCGTAGGTGTTGGTCGGCACGAGCTTCCGGTCGTAGTTGAAGTAGAGGACACCGCCCCGGAAGTCCACCCGGACGCGGGTGCGCCGGTCGTAGGCGTTGGAGGGCAGTGTCGTCGGCTTATGCGGGGGCTCCGGGTCGAGCATGAGTTCAGATTGGTCTATATCGGTGAGCACGTCGCCGTTCTGGCGATCCACCGCGACGACGTAGGCCCAAGAGGCGGCGTCGGAGGCCGAGCGCGGCTGGGGAGTTCCGTCGGCCTTATAGAAGGCGCGGATGCCGCGCGCCACTTCCTGCGGGCGGGGCTGGCGCGGCGGATTCAGCGATACCGACCCTTTGAGATGGCTGATCGGCAACTGCACCGCTCCGCCCGCCGGCACTTCGATATCGAAGACGAGGATCTGCCAATCCCGCACCCGGTAGTCCACCTTCACCAGGGTGATGTCGTCAGCCTGCGGATTCGTCTGCAGGGAGGGACAGAACTCGATCTTGCCGGTCACCGGGGTGGCGGCATCTATATGATAGGCGTTGCGGGGCCAGACCATTCGCAAGGGGATGTCCGCGTACTCCTGATCGGTGAGCGCGTGCAACTGCTCGTAGACGCGCATCGCGGAGGGCGTGGCGGGAGGAACGGCGAGACCCGCGGTCCCGCTGCTGTCGGTGGTGACCTCCGCCCCGTAGATGCGGGCGGGGACGGCGTGGTCCAGTCCGGGGTAGCTGACCAGGCCGGTGTAGTCGAGCTTGAAGATGCGCGGCAAGGCGCCGACGCCGGGGACACCGGCGGTCATGGGACCGAAGTAGAGCTTCTGCGCAACCGGGTCATAGGTGAACTCGCGCCTCCCAAGCGTCGGCGGCCCGGAGGGATCCCACCCGTGGTACTGCCAGGGTCGAGAGTCGTAGATCTGCATCCACACCTGGGTGGAGGTGTCCCCCACGGCACCCTTGAGCAGGTCGAGGGGCGCGTGGGAAAGGAGGTAGAAGGGCACGCCGGCGACCTGGTTGGGAAGGCGCATCACGTCAATCTGCTCGCCGATCACGGTGCGGGCCAGGTAGACGCTATTCGGCTCCCAGTTGGGGTGCATGCGGGCGCCTCTCTGGGTCGCAGCCGTGGGGCTGAGGTACTCGCTCACGCCGTCGTAGGCGCAGGGGGTAAGGTTCTCGGGGCTGTAGAGCGCGCCGGGAACATGGTCGAGGCGGTAGAACACGTCGCCCCGGAGGTTGGCGGGGTGGTATTGCTGGCTCCCGGGCATGGGGAGAGCGCCGCGGTTCCACACGAGGAGCATGTAGGCGGCGGAATCGGGGTCGAGGCGGACGCCGCGGCGGCCCACCAGGGTGCCGGGGATGAGCTGGCCGTTGTAGTCGGTGGCGACGATCTGATCGGGGAGGGACTCGGGCATCAGCTTCCAGCGGGCCAGCTCGGAGTCGGCAAGTTGGGAGCCGATGGTGCGGAACTGGCTGGCCTCCATGGCGGCATAGCCGCGGGGGAAGATGGCGAACATGGCGTAGACGCCGATGAGCAGGAGGACGAGCGCGATCAGCACCTCCACCAGGGTGAACCCCCGGCGGGCGGGCGCGGGAAGCCACGCGCGGATTGTCGTCGTCCTCTGCATCGTCACATCACCGGCGCGTTGGGCCAGGACGTCTGGTCGGTCGCGGCCTCGAACATGCGCGCGTCCTGGCGACTCACCACCCGGCGCACGCTGCCGTCGAGGAACAGCACCAGGTCCTGATCGCCCGGCTGGATTTTGTCCGTCGGCTGGCTGCCCCCATCCCCGGGCCACCGGGGAATGTAGCCCCGGTGGTGATACGGGCACCAGGTGACGACCGTATCGGCCGGCGGGAAGGCGCGCAGCAGATTCCGGGTCGCGCCCTGCTGCAGCATCAGCGTCCACTTCCCCTCCTCGGTGAGGTTCGCATCCTCCACCGAGGGAGGGAGGTACCCGGGGTTCCAGAAGTACCGCCGGTAGAACTGGTCGTAGTTGTTCCAGTATTCGGTGCGCGACTGCGCTACTCCCCCCACCACGACGCTGCCTTCGCGGGTGATCCCCGGGAGGCGGGTGTGGTCGAGAAGGGCGGTGCGATCCAGTGCAGTCGGGTTCTCGGGGCAGTGGAAGGCCTTGAGGCCGGTGAGGTAGACGCTGCCGCGGAACCAGCCGAACTGGCGATAGCCCTTCCCCGGCACCACGGCGCGCAGGGGATCGGCGGGGTCGGTGGGGTAGTCGGCGTCGCCCACGCGGGGGAAGCGGGGATCGCAGGAGCGGGGCGGCACGACCGCGGCATAGGCGCCCAGGTAGTAGAGCGTGTATAGCCCCAGCCCGTGCAGCGCGTGGGACTCGTCCTTATAGTACTGGAAACCGGACTGCGGCTTGAAGGGCGCGCCGGGCAGATTGGGATCATTGAGGGGATAGGAGGCGGCTCCGGTGAGGGTGCCGGTGCGGGCATCATTGGGGGGATCGGTGCGATAGAGGCGGCGGTACTCCTTCACCGCCTCCGGGGTCCACAGGTACTCCGTGCTGTCGGGCGGATAGCAGCCGTAGTCGGTATGAAAGATGGCGAGCGCCTGGCCGATGGCCTTGAGGTTGGCGACGCAGGTGTTGCGCCGGTTCTGCCGGGCCAGGTTGATAGAGCTGGGAACGACGATGGCCATCAGCACGCCGACGAGGACGATCACCACCAGCAGCTCGACGAGGGTGAAGCCGCAGGGACGCGCGCGACCTCCCCGGGGGTCGCGCGGGACTCGAGTTCCGTTGCCCCAACGCACGACGCGCTCCATCGCCCTTCACCGAGAGGAGAACGGCACGGCCCGCGCGGGAGCCGGCCCGGCCCTCCTCCTCCCCTTTGCCTTCTCGATCTGTCTGCTCGGCTACTACTACGGCTCGGACTGCACGTCCCAGTGGTAGGTGCCGCCCACGGCCGGCACCAGCTTCACCGACCCGTCGAGCCGGAGCACCACGTCTTGGTTGCTGAACTTCCCCTGGGTATACGGGCGGTGGTTGGGGCAGCGCGTGACGATGGTGTTGTCCGGCGCGTTGCGGTTGATGAGCCCGGGGAAGGCGGCGCTGGGGACGCCGTCCCAGAACGCGGTGCCCGGGTCAGAGATCACCGGACTTTCCGCGGTCGGAGGGTCCCACAGGGGCCGCCCCAGGGAGTCCAGCAGCCGGTACTGGCTGTTCTCGTTGTAGTTGCGGGGATCGTAATCGCGCCAGTAGATCTGCCGCGCGAGGTTGAGGTGCAGCGTGCGGTCGAGGCAGTAGAAGTTCTTCGTGCAGGTGGTTGGGACGTTGGTGTCGGGCGGAGTATAGGTGATGGTATCGGAGAGGTTGAGCTTGTGTTGGGGGTCCCAGCGGTAGAACTCGTAGATGAAGGCGATGCTCTCCCCGAAATCGGTCGGCTGGAGCGTGCTGGCCCCGGAGATGTTGCTGACGGTGAAGGGGAAGGGGGCGGGGGCCCAGATGATCTCCCCCTGGTTGTTGCGCTTTCCGGTGTCCCGGAAGGTGGCGGCGTACCCGAGGTAGTTGTAGTAGCGGTTATAGCTGGAGTAGGTGTCCCGGAAGAAGGCGTTGTTGGGGATGCCGTTGGCGTCCTTCCACAGGTACATGACGCCGTTGTTGAGCCACTGTTCGTAGGGGACGCCGTACTCCTGGTGCTGGAGGTAGGCGAGAGCGGAGTCAATAGGGTCGTCGGGGCAGCGGAGGAGGCGGCGGCTGGGGACATAGGTAGGATAGAGGGCGTTGAGGCCGCCCTGCCCGGTGATGGGATCCTCCGGGCCGGGGTAGGAGCCCTCGTCCATGCGGTACATGCGAATCGCCTGGGCGATCTGGTGGAGGTTGGCCATGCAGGCGGCGCGGCGGCCGCTCTCCCGGGCGCGGTTGATGACGGGGATGAAGATGGCCATCAGGGTGACGATCACCGCAATGACGATGAGCAGCTCCACCAGGGTGAAGCCGGCTCGCCGGGCACGCCAGACTTTCATGATGTCACCTCACACCTGCAGAGCTTCGGGGCGCGCTCCGTGCGGCCGGAGAGCGCCGGGAGGCCGAGGCTCCCACGTGGACTGCGGGCGAGCCCCCGCCGGGGCCGGGCGGGTGGCTCTGTGGTCACGGCAACGTCAAGAACTGCCTGCCTCAGCGAGAAACCGCCGGGGTCCAGGGTGATTTCACTCTTCACTCTCGTACCCATCGCCGAAGGTCGCTCAAACGTTTCTTTACGCGGCCGGGCGCCCCTGTTCGCCGGGCAACACGCCCGTTCCTATGAGACGGCCCCACCCCACAGGGCCGCGTACCAGGTCCAGGCGGCGCGCGCGGCCCCCCACACGGCCTGCGAGTAGAGCAGGACGATCAGCGCGGCGACGGCCATGAAAGGCCCAAAGGGCAGGTATTCCATGCGGCGCCGGAGCCGCAGCGCGAGCAGCCCGGCCCCGAGCACCGCCCCGACCAAGACCGCGAGCCCGAAGCTGAGCAGCGCCGGCAGCGGGCCGAGCATGGCGCCGATGGCGCCGGCCAGCTTCACGTCGCCCAGCCCCATGCCCTCCCGGCGGAAGAGCAACTGGCTGAAGCCGCGCATCAGCGCGAAGGCGACCAGCCCCACTGCGCCGCCCGCGACCAACGTCGGGATCGGGATCCGCACCCCGGCCAGCGGGAGGAACAGCAGCCACGCCTGCCCTTGCGCCGCGGCCATCGCCTGCGCGATCACGGCCGCCGCCACCCCGGCCAGGACCAACTGGTCCGGGATGATCATGTGGTCGAGATCGGTGAAGACCACCGCAATCACCATGGCTGCGAAGATCCACGCGGGCATCACCCGCGCGCCCGGCCCGAGGGCCAGCCAGGTGGCCACGAAGACGACGCCGGTGAGCAGCTCGACGAGGAAGTAGCGCCAGGAGATCATCCCCCCGCAGCGGCGGCACTTCCCTCCCAGCGCGAGGAAGCTGAGGAGCGGCACCAGGTCGCGCCCGGCCAACCGCGCGCCGCACTGCGGGCAGTGGGAGGGCGGAGCCACCACCGAGCGGTAGCGCGGCATGCGGTAGATGCAGACGTTCAGGAAGCTGCCGACGACGCAGCCGAGAACGAAGATGATTGGTGCGACCGTCTCCGTCGGAATCGGCAACCGGGAGGCTCCCTACTCCTTGGTGTTCTCTCCCTCCAGCCCACCGGACTGCAGGTGCTCGATGACTTTCACCAGCGGGAGGAACATGGAGATCACGATGAACCCCACGATCACTCCCAGCATGACGATCATCACCGGCTCGAGGGCGGCGGCCAGGCTGGCGAGGGTGGCTTCGACCTCTGATTCGTAGAAGTCTGCGACTTTCGCCAACATCGCGTCGAGGGAACCGGTCTCCTCGCCGATGGCAATCATCTGCACGACCATGGGCGGGAACATGCCGCTGCGCTGCAGCGGGTCCCCGATCTGCTCCCCTTCCCGAATCGCCGCGCGCGCGGCGAGCACCGCGTCGGCCATGATGTGGTTGTCCACCGCTCCGGCCACCGTCTCCAGCGCTCCCAGGATGGGCACGCCGGACACCAGCAGCGTGCTCAGGGTGCGGGAGAAGCGGGCGATACAGATCTTGTGGTTCAGCTTGCCGAACACCGGCACCTTGAGCTTGATCCAGTCGTAGTGGCGGCGTCCGATGCGAGTGTGGACGTATTGGGCGACGGCGATCATCACCCCGAGCGCGATGATGATCACCATGTACCACTTCTCGGTGATGAAGTTGCTGACGGTCACCAGCACCTGGGTGGGACCGGGGAGGTCGGTGTCCTGGATGCCGAGGTCCTTGAACACCTCCACGAACTTCGGCAGCACCGCGGTGACGAGGATGATCACCACGGCCATGGCGAAGATCAGCACCAGCACCGGGTAGGTCATCGCCGACTTGACCTTGCGCTTGAGGCGCTCGTTCTCCTCCAGGAAGGTGGAGAGCCGGTTGAGGGTTTCGTCGAGCACGCCTCCCACCTCTCCGGCGCGCACCAGACCGACGAAGAGGGAGCTGAAGATGCGCGGGTAGCGGCCCAGGGCGCGGGAGAGGGTCTCGCCGGACTCGACGGAGGCCTGCACCTCCCGGATGATCTGGCGGAGCCGGGAGCTGGTGCTCTGTTCTTCCAGCACGGCCAGGCAGCGCACCAGGGAGACGCCGGCGTCAATCATGGTAGCGAACTGGCGGCAGAAGACGGAGAGGTCGCGGCTGGTGACGCGCCCGATGACGAAGCCGCCCTTGCGCTTGTGCGCCGCGGCCTGGGGCCTGGCCGGGGCGCGGGCGGAGCTGACCCGCTGAACGAAATACCCCTTTTCCCGCAGACGGCGAACGAGGATTTGCTCGTTCTCCGCCTCCGAGGTGCCGGTGATGACCTTCCCGAGCGCATCCTTGGCTACATAGCTGTAGGTCGCCATGGTGGGCCTCCCTGAGCTGTACTAGGTGGGCGCCACTTCGTCGCCCCGCGTGAAGAGCATCTTCTTCAACTCGTCCGGGTTCATGGCGCGCGCCATGGACTCCTCGTAGGTGATGAGGCCGCGGTGGTAGTAGTCCCGCAGGCACTGATCCATGGTCTGCATGCCGAGGTGCGCGCTGGTCTGGATGATGGAGGTGATCTGGTGGGCCTTGCCCTCCCGAACCAGGTTGCGGATCGCGGGGGAGGCAATCATCACCTCCAGCGCCGCCACCCGGCCCGGGGTGCCGGCCCGGGGGAGCAGCTGCTGGGAGACGATGGCCTCCAGGTTGTTGGAGAGCTGGATGCGGATCTGCTCCTGCTGTCCCGGCGGGAACACGTCCACGATGCGGTCCACGCTCTGCGCGGCGTTGTTGGTGTGCACCG
>Ga0315282_10000786_pt1 | contig 61966 bp, 82 predicted proteins | sample YL17G07_20_MG_FD_203693 | JGI IMG/M metagenome (GOLD analysis project Ga0315282, IMG submission 203693) | Sediment microbial communities from Yellowstone Lake, YNP, Wyoming, USA - YL17G07_20 | ecosystem: Environmental > Aquatic > Freshwater > Lake > Sediment | place: USA: Wyoming | collected...
TGGGAGTGCCATCACACGGTGACCTCAGCCAGCTCTGCGCCCTCTGATACTGTGATGTCCTCGTCCTTTGATTCGAGGTATATTTCTATTGCTTCTCTTATGTTCTTCAGCGCCTCTTCCTTTGTTTGCCCCTCGGAGATGCAGCCTGGGAGCGAAGGGACTGAGACCGTGTATCCGCCTTCCTCTGCCACCTCTAGAATTACGTTGAACCTCATGTTCAGCCGTTGGGATAACTCTTCGTTGATGTCAAATATAAGTTATGAGGATTCCGAATGACCCTTGAAATCCGGTCTTGACTGGACCTTTACTTATAAGGGGTTAAATACTCTCAAAATCCGGAAGGAGGTTAATTGGAATCCTCTTCATGCTTAATTTTCATACTTTTCAAACAGAGGTTTGTGTATTGAAGAATGGTAATTAGATTTCGTTTAGTTCTTGATATTTCGTTACGGTGTCTGTGAAGTCTCGAAGCATTATCACTCTTTTTCGCCATTCCTCTGGTGTTTGGAAGGTTCTTTTCCAGCTTTCTAGACCATGGTTTTGGATCTCTCGTTGGCATCATAGCCGCGCCCGCCTTTGCCTTTAGGAAGATTTTTGTATTACAATGTAATCTAGATCTATGTGGTGGCCGTGACCGAGAAGAGCGCCGTGGTTACCGTACGTCTATCACCCCCGGATCTGGAGAGGATAGAGGCAGTCAGGTCCATAGAGAAAGTCGACAGGGCGACGCTTCTCAGAGATTTCATCGAGGACGGGCTTCGCAGAAGGGTCATCGATATCTACAGGGATGGCAAGTTGACCGCCTCGAGGTCCGCCGAGATCCTGGGGGTATCTCTGCGTGAGTTCCTTGAGATGCTGGAGAGGGAGGGCATCCCCGTGAACTGGGACTCGGAGTCTGTCAAGAGCTATATGAGGTCGAGATACGGGGGCTGATCCCTTGTCTTCGGTGGTGTCCGATGCGGGGCCGCTGATCCATTTAGCTCAGATGAATAAGCTATTCCTACTTAGGGAGATCTTCAAGGGTGTAACGATCACCTCCGGGGTCAAGAGGGAGGTCATTGACGTTGGGGTTGATCTCGGCTACGACGACGCCCTCATCGTGAGACGGGCGGTGGAGGAGGGTTGGATAAGTGTCAAGGATATAGCTGGTGAGGTGGCTTCAGCGGTCGAGAGGTTGGCTAGGAGCGAGAACATATCGGGGTCGGACGCCGAGACGCTTTTATATGCGAGGGAAAGTGAGGCGGAGGCCATCTTGGTCGATGAGAGGGTCCTCTCTGAACTGGCGAGGATGTACGGATTCAGTGTTTGGAGCACTTGGACCATCCTATTAGAGGCCCTTGAAAGGGGTTTAATCGATTTTTCTGAGGTGGAATCTGCGATCGGTGAGCTTGCTGATCGTAGACACAAGCTAAGGGAGGGGCAGGCAGCAGAGATTTTGGGGGCTGCCAGACTTATAGCCTCTGAAAGGAAGAGAGAGGCAAAACGCATGGGAGAGAGATGACGATGAGAGATAAGTTTCAGCTCGACTAAGCCGATACTTGTCCCAGAGGATCTCCAAGAGGAGCTAAAGGCCTGGAAGCGCGGTGAAGACCAGCGGATCAAGTATGTTTCCTACCCTCGCTGCCTAATCCACCACCCAAGGTCGCCTAGGCGTTATAAACCGCTAACTAACCTCTCCGTCAAACGAAGGCGAAGACCTGGAGACCACCTCCTCCTAAGGAACGCGTACGGTTGCGCGTTGGCGATACGGGTTGGCCAAACCCTCCTAGTCGATCACCCCTCCATAGAGTCAAGCGGTGAGACGAGCTTCAGGGTGGTTGTTGGATCGATCACTGGGATGTGCTTAAGTTTCGATGCGGTTGACCTGGCTCAACTCACTTCGAGGTATCTTCACAAGAAGGGGATAAGGGTTTGGAGGTGACAAGGCATATACGGATTTATGTGAAACCTTGACTAGGATCTGGCTCAAAGATACTTCATCGAGGAGTCGATGAAGTCGGATAGCATCTCGGTTCTTTTTCTCCACTCTGAGGCTGTTTGGAAGGCAATCTTCCAGTTGTTATATCCTTGGGTTTTGATCTCCTTGGTGTAGCGGTCTGGTGTCTCCCACTCCAGCCCCTCTCTTTCTATGTAGAAAGGGTTTTGGGCTGAGCGCCATAGGGTTATTGGCCAATCAGTGTAGAAGCCGTACCTGTTGCTCGGCTTTAGGTTTAGTATCTTTCTTGCTAGTGCAGGGGTTAGGATCCAGGTGGCCCCGAGAACATCCTGGGGTTTGGTGAAGCCGAGGACCTGTGATGCGACCGTGTTTCCTATGCTCTCCGTCATGGTCTGGGTCTCGGGGTGCGTCTCGAAGGCTCGTCGGGTTCTCCCGATCAGCACGAGGTCGTTCTTGTAGTTGGCTGTGGCTAGTGTTTCAAGTTCCTGGGGGTTGCTCTTGATCCAGTGGAGCGCCCTGTCCAAGTCGCAGTAGAGCAGGGAGTCGACGTTGGGTGTAAGCGCTCGGTTTAGGGCCGTTTGGTAGCTGCTGATGACTGAGTCCTCGGCCCTGAAGGTGGAGTACCCTCTTTCTCTTAGTTGGCTTACTGTCGTTGGGTTGGTTTTGGGTGTGTAGGCTACCGACGCGGAGGCGAATAGGTTTCTAAGGCGGTCTCCGGCTTCCTCGATGAGGTAGCCCAGCCTGTTGTCTGGGTCATGAATGGTGGAGGTGAAGGTGAGCATCGGTGTCGCCTCCTAGGTCTCTGTCGTCAGAGGGTTACCCGGGAGGCGTCTCCCAGTATTAGTTTGTGGCCTTTGGGGACGAATTGGTTAGAGTCAGTTATTTCTACGTTCTTCCCGATGAGGCTGTCTGTGATGCGCTTTCCGCAGTCGATGAGTGCGCCGCTCATAATGATGGTGTTCTCTATCTCCGTGTTTCGGATGGTGGCGTGGTCTCCGATGCTTGTGTAGGGTCCGATGTAGGCGTTGGGTCCTATCTCGCAGTGCTCACCGATCACGACTGGCCCGCGGATCGTGGTTCTGCCGTGGATTACTGTGCCTTCGCCGACTCCGACGTTGTTGGTTAGGGTGGCGGTCTCTTCGACTTTCCCGTGGTTGTATGGTTGGAGCTCCTGTAGGATGAGCTGGTTTGCCTCGAGGAGGTCCTCGGGCTTGCCTGTGTCCTTCCACCAGCCCTGGACCTTCTGGACGCTGACCTTGTGTCCATCGGTGAGGAGGGTTTGGATCGTGTCGGTTATCTCGAGTTCTCCTCTCCAGGAGGGCTTGATCTTGCGGACGGCGTCGAAGACTTTGTCGTTGAAGACGTAGATTCCTATGAGGGCCCAGTTGCTTGTGGGCTCCTTGGGCTTCTCGACGAATCGTTCAGCCCTGCCCTCCTCGTTGAAGGCGACGACGCCGTAGCCGCTGGGGTCGCGTGCGGGCGCTCTGCGTAGCCTGATGAGCCCCCTCCCCCCTCCGCGGCGTGTGGTGGGTGGTGGTTGTTTTTGTCTCCTTTTAGGTTTTGGCGTGTTTTTTTGACGCCGTTTGAGTCTCATTGGGTACTGTTCAGCTACTGTTCTGCCCTGTGTTCTGCTTGAAGTCCGGTGATTCGTTGGCTGGTGGATCCGCTTTATAATTTCGATTTTTCGTATGTATTTAGCTCATATTTATCAATAACTTAGAAACAGGTTTAAAACGTGAAAAGGAGACCTTTTTGGGCTTGGATTACGCGTTCAATGAGGATGGGGGAAGCTCCAGGATTCAAGCTTATTTCACTGAAAGAGCACCAAATATGGGAGAATCAATTTCATGAGCTAAATACATACGAATTTTTCATGCTTTAAAATAAAGAACACATAGGATTTCTACAGAGCTGTAATTACGTACCTTATTCGTTCGCGCGCAGAGTCTACTGCACACGCGCACGTGCATGCTGCTGAGGATTTTCCTGAGGTGGAGTTGTTGATTGTGCATACTGGGCAGCATTATGATTACGCGATGTCCAGGGACTTCTTCAAAGAGTTGGGGTTGCCTGATCCTGTTGTGAATCTTGGCGTGGGTTCGGGTTCACATGGGTGGCAGACGGGGCAGATGCTGGTGGCGTTGGAGAAGGCGACGGCGGTAAACTGAGGCGAGACGTTGTGTTGGAGGCTAAACATTAGGAATGGTTAGTTTAGGAAGGCTAGTTCCTGTTCGAGCTTCGGCTGGATTTCGTCGAAACTGACAGGGTCACGGACGAGGTGTTTCAGTTGGTTGCCCCATTCAGCTTTGACTCTTTGTAGAGTGTCTTTTTCGAATATCGCGTCGGGTGTGTAGGACAAGTTCGCTAGGAGGCACTTCTTTTTCGCTAGCTCTTTGAGATCGTTTTTATCAGGAATCTTGTCTAGGTGAGCCCAAACGTCATAATAATCTCGCGGGTAGCCTCTCGACATTAGGGCCCTGATCTTTTCGGCGATGAGCTCTGTGAAGTCGAGGATGTTAAATGTGGTCGATAGTGTTTCCCCGTATCGGTGCTGTATGGGATATTCTTTTTTCTCGTGGATCAGGTCGTCTCGGAAGCTGAGATCTATCTTGATGCTGTTATTGAATCTGAGTGGTCCCGTGAAGGGGAGTCGTAGACTCCGGCCTTCCTGCGAGAACCGGTCCTCGGCTATGTCGTGGAAGTTGATTGATTCGATCTGCACGTTGCTGAGAACTTGGTGCAGGGTTTTGATGACGTCGACTCTATTCGGGGGTTGGACGGTGAAGTCGAGATCCTCCGAGAATCTTGCTTCTGGGTAGTAGGCCATTTTGATGGCGGTTCCACCCTTGAAGACGAGGTGTCGTTTAAGGGGGCTGATGGATAGTCTGTGGAGGGCGCAGACTAGGGCGAGGTCTTTCTCGATGGTTCCTACGGGGATCCTTTCATCTGCGGCTATCTCTCGGAGTGTGGTGTCGTCTATCGTGCCTCGTTCCTCCACGGGGTTTCGAGCTGGAGGTTGACGTTCACCCTCCATCGTCGGTTGATCTCTAGTGCTTTTTTGGGTGCGGTGGGGTCGAGCCACGCGTAGTTGTCGTTTATTCGGCTTTGTAGATTGGTGATAGCGTCGTTTGGTGGATCTGCTCGGCAGGCCTCGGCGAGGTATCCAAGGCGCCTGTGGACGGCTTTGTTCCCTGCCCTGTCCGCGTACTCTGTTAGCTTCCCCCAGTCGAGGTTATTGTTCAGGGCTTTTACTGCTTCGCGTATTCCCCCGGAGTTCTGAGGGAGGTCGAGGGAGTCGATGAGGGTTTTTTCAGGGTCGGATATCCTGAATGTATTATCGCCTATCTTCTCGCTTATCCAGCCGAAGAATTTCCTGGGGGTTAGTGTTATGTATTTTATCTTTGTACCGTTGTATTCGAGTGTTCTGCGCCTGCTGGTAGTAGCGACGAAGACGGTGAGAGGGTTTTGATCGGTCATTCCCCAGTAGTTTAATGCGGTCCAGTAGCCGATGTAGTAATCGTCGATGAGGTCTCCTAGGAAGGAGAAGATGTGTTCGGTCCATTTCGTCTGGTAGCCGGCTCTGGCGGGGATTAGGAGGTATTCGCCTCGCTTTGTTCTCTGGATTCTACCCTTCGCTGTTAGGCGTTGGAGTACTCTGTGTGTGGAGTTGCTTGTTGTGTTTAACAGTTTTTGGGCTTGGGCGGTGTTGAAGGTGGTTTTTCCCTCTCGTTCTAGGTTGAAGATTAACTGTGCTTCCAAAGGACCGAGACGATATTTCATGTAACGAAACATCCTTCAGGGGTAATTAATGTTACATGAAATATATGAGGTCTGCTGTTTATATAGTCTTTGAAAGGGTACGTGTTTAGCTCATGAAACTGATTCTCCCATGTTTGGTGCTCTTTCAGCGAAATAAGATTGAATCCTGGAGCTTTCCCTATCCCCATGAACGCGTAATACGAGCCAAAAAAAGACCTTATTTTACCATTTTAAACCCATTTCTAAGTTATTGATAAACACGAGCTAAATACATACTTGAAAGGAAATGTGCAGTTTCGCTCCATTGGTAGAACGATTATTCAATTTAGAAGCCTTCTTCGCTGTATGCCTAGGGGGGCGTTGGCGTTTAGTGTGGAGTATATAATTTTTCATATTTGTCGAGCGTGTATCCTCTCGTGATTGGGGCAAGGCCTCAGATCATAAAGTCGGCTCCGATTATCATGGGAGCTCGTGGTTACCCTAGTATAGATCTTCAGGTGGTGCATACTGGGCAGCATTATGATTACGCGATGTCCAGGGAGTTCTTCAACGAATTGGCGTTGCTAAAACTTGTTTTATCGGATATCTTGTGTAAATCTAAAATTCGATAGATTAATGCAGGAAGATGGCTGACTTGAACCCTAGCTGCGATCCCTTCCAGCGTCTTTAATAACTCTCCGACAAACCGGTCAAACTCTGCCGGTGGGCTAACGGTGAAGAAACCCCTCTCGAATGGGTTTTCAAACACGGAATCGTTCCGCCCTATCGTTTTATGAGGGATCGAAGTGATTCTCTCTTACCGCTATCCGAGATCGTCGATCACCTTCGATATGAACTCGTTAAACGTTTTCAGGAATTTGTAGAACTCAGTTTCGTCGATGTTTTCAAGCACCAGGTCACGCTCCTCGCCCCACGCGAACGGAACCGCCCCGAGAGCGCCCCTCTTCTCCTCGAAATGGCGGCGGTACTTCTCGTACATGCCGAGCGTGAAACGGATTTTATCGAGGCTCTGCCCAAGCGCGTCGTCAGGCCTGTAGCCAAGCCGGTTACTGATGACGTACACATCCAGATAATCGCGGGCTTTGACGCCTTCGCGGGTGAGGATCGCCCGTATCTTCTCGGCAAGTACCTCCCTCGCGTCGTAGACCTTGAACGGCACTGCCTTAAGGTAGTCGGACTGCTCCGGGTAGAGGAGTCCAAGCTCCCGTTTTGTCCTCGCATCCGCGTCCGTGAGCAGGCTTCGAAGCTCGACCGTTTTGGGTGGGTATAGCAGCTTCTCTACGAAGTTGACCTGTACCTTGATGAAGCTCCTCCGCTTCAGCGTCTCGGATTCATACCACAGCTTGAACGTGCATATCTTATCGCTTCCGCCCAGCTCTACGTAGTTACGGTCGCCCTTTACGCATCTGAAGTCGAGCCCGCGTCTGGCCGAGATCTCCTCGAACAGCTTTCCCACATCATCTATCAGGCCGGACAGACGCCTGCGGAGTTGTTTCTGCGACAGCCCTTCGAACACGGACTGGTCCCGCCAAGTGAAGTCGATGTCCTCCGAGAAGCGGAAGTAGCCGATGTAGCCCTTGATGAGGCATGTCCCGCCTTTGAAGAGGAGCTTGTCAGCGAAGGGGCTTTGCGAGATGTCAGCCAGCATCTCGTGGAGCAGGATGTCCTTCTCGATCAGGTCGACCCGCCTGACGCCTGTACGCTTCGAGACCTCGTTTACGAAAGCCAGCCTCACATAATCGCCTCCGCTATGCTCCGCACGGTCTTCGGGTAATTCTCCGAATACTTGCGGAGGGTGTTTTTCGAGAGCATGTCTGACCATTCCCTGAGATCCAGCAGGATTCGCACCTTCGGGACGCCGTTGTACCGCCAGGTGTATACAAAGTCGAGCACGGTCTTCTCGGGGTCGGAGTACCTGACGCCATCGGTCTTGACGCCGAATCCGACGAGCTTGGGCGCCAGCTTCACGAATCTGAACTTGTATCCGGTTATGCCTATGGGTTTCGCTCTGAACAGCTTGTCGCTGACGACATAGTCGATGGCGTAATGCTCGTGGGTCATGTTGTTCAGCTTCAGGGCCGTGCTGAGACCGAAGTACCAGTTCTTCACGCCCTTGAGTTCAAGTCCTCTCGCTACCAGCTCTAGCGGCGTGTAGCGCGTCCTTCCCAGTTCTTCCTCGTCGAGTGTTTTCACGTAGAATACGCCGCGGAAGATGCGTACCATGTGGCCGTGGGATGAGAGGTACTTTACTGTGGCCATATAGTCGGTTCCCATGGTCTTGCAGTATTCGCGGAGCTCGTCATCTTTTACGAACTCTTTTCCGTCGATCCGGAGCTTCTTGAGCAGCAGAGCCGTTGCCATTCATATCACTTTATATCATATTTTGAGATGTTGTGATATATATTAATAGGTTATTGAAATGAATTGAAGCGTCTCAGAAGATTACGTTGACCTGGAGTTCCCCTCCTTCCTCGGTGACTACGAGAGGTTGATTGCGGTCAGGGTTTTGGAGGTGTTGGGGGAGGTTGGGGAGATTAATCAGAAGGGGTTGGCGGTGGAGGTAGATGCTTCGGAGAGTCCTTGGGTCGTGTGCTCAGGAAGTTGGCGAAGATGGGGTGGGTGGCGGGGAGCCACGGGTAGCGGTAGGAGCTTCTAGTGAGGCTCGCGTATTATTAACTGACATCATTTTTTCGAATAAGTTCTTCCCAGAAGAAACTAAGAATATTTTGGGAAAGCTCAATTAGATCCAATGTTTTTTTTCGAAATTTACGGCCTGTTACTGCGTTTGAGCGAAGAGTCTATGAAATCCTCTAACATATGTGTTCTTTTTATCCACTCATCATGTGTTTGGTAATCTTTTTTCCACTGTTCAAGTCCTTGTTTTTTGATCTCTTCCTTATATCGGTCGGGGGTTTCCCACTCGAGCCCTTCAACTTCGATGTAGCGTGGGTTCATAGCTGAACGCCAGAAGGTGATGGGCCATTCGATGTAGAAGCCGTATTGATTGCCAGGTTCTTTTTCGAGGACTTGTTTTGCGAGGGCAGGTGTGAGGAGCCAGGTCGTTCCTAGAACGTCGCGGGTGTCTGGGAAATCCAGTAACTTTGAGGTGATCTTGTTTCCGATGCCTTCCGTGAGGGTTTGTGTTTCAGGGTGTGTGTTGAACGCCCGTTTGGTGCGGCCGAAGAGTATGAAGTCGTTCTTTATCGGGGTTTGTATGAACTTCAAGATCTCGTCCGGGTAGGTCTTCATCCAGTGGAGGGCTCTGTCGAGGTCGCAGTAAAGGATGTTTGAGGTCTTTGAGTCGCATGCCTGTTTGAGGGCTACCTGGTAGGTGTTGATGACCGTCTCGTCGGCCTTGAAGGTTTGGTACCCAATCTCCTCCAGTTGAGCTACCTCATCTGGGTGTGTTTTAGGGGTGTAGACGACTGACGCTGTGCTGAAGGGCGTTCTCAGCTTTTCGCCGACCTCTTCGATTAGGTGTTTCAGCTGTTTCTTGGGGTCGTGGATAGTGGATGCGAAGTTAACGGTGTTCATCTTCGTGGGACTCGGTTCACAGGGTTACTTTCGATGCGTCTCCTAGGATCAGTTTGTGGCCTTTGGGTACGTTCTGGGCGGAGTCCACGATCTCGACGTTCTTCCCGATGAGGCTGTCTGTGATGCGTTTCCCGCAGTCGATGTGGGCCCCGTTCATGACTATGCTGTTCTCGATCTCGGTGTTGGCGATGCGGACGTGGTCGCCGATGCTCGTGTATGGTCCTATGTAGGCGTTGGACCCTATCTCGCAGCGGTCGCCTATGACCGCGGGTCCCCGTATGGCGGTGTGGCGGTGGATTATGGTTCCCTCTCCTATCCCGACGCTGTTGGTTATGGTGGCGGCATCTTCCACGGTTCCGCGGTTATAGGGCTCCAGGTCGTTGAGGACGAGTTGATTGGCCTCCAGGAGGTCCTCTCGGCTGCGCGCACACTTTATAAACATCTTCTTAGGTATGTGTTTAGCTCGGATTAAAAGATGAGAAATTTGCACTATTTTTATGTAATTTCCGCTATATTTTTCGTGGAAATGTCAAAATAAACATCGTTCAAAAGCTGAACTTTACATCGAAAATTATCGAGCTAAACACGTACCTTCTTAGCTGGGGCTTTGCCGATGGGCTCATTAAATGAGGTTGGCCAGCGATCTGAGCAGGTATACGAGCATGGATCCGACGACGAACGCGTAGATGGTCGATCTAAATCTCCTCGAACTTGATCTGTTCAATATGGCGACCAGTCCAACAGATGCGAAGAGCCCTAGTGGAAGGTTCATTAAAAGTCGGAGCCGGTACACGTCGTTCAGGAAAAGGAATCCTACTCCGCTCACGGTGGTAAGGGCGGTTAGGTATAGCCAGGGTACACTTTGGCCCTTCGACTTCAAGGCACCCCAAGCTGCGAGTGATAGGAGGACTAGGTTCGAGGTGAAGCCACCGGAGAGAAACGTGTATCCTGTGAAGGGACCTGTCTTGGCGGAGGCGAGGAGGGAGATGAGGATACTAAAGCCGCTGGACGCTGAACCGCTCAGTATGAGGAATGGAGTGAAGAAGAGGAGCGAGGCCAGGATCCACCTTACTTCCATGTCTCTAAAAATCGACCTCTTCCTATACATCATTAAGATGCTAACTGGAATTAACCCGCCCAGGTATGGGTAGAATATGAACGGGTGTGTGTAGAGGAGTAATAAACCGAACAGGTTTGAGGCTAGGAAGACGAGGTGGCTGCGGGTCCTAAGGGCCATGAAGAGTAATGCGAGCCATAGTTGTGTGAAGATGATCGCGAACATGTTCGCTAGGAAAAACCCATAGATTGATTCTATGGTGAAGACACCGCAAGCGCTGAAGAATGCAGCGAAGGCTGCTGTGTCGCCGTCTCGGAAGGCCTCCCACGCGAGAAGCGTGGACGAGGCGGCGAGGAGGGTAAGAAGAAGTGAGGGCAGCGCCACTAATATGGAGAGTTCCCCAGCGCCGGTGATTCTCTGAATGAGGTAGATAACGCCGAAGACTACGGGTCTCTGTCCACCCATCACCTTGAAGACGTTCGAGGGATCCGCGAAGACCTGCTTAGCGGCATCTAGATAGGATGTCACGTCGTATCCTACTAGGAGACCGTGGGGGTTCACCGAGCCTAGATAGGGGTATACCCCGGCGAACGCGGCCACGCCGAGGGAGAACACGAGGAGGGCCCAGTTGTACTTGGTGAATGAGGCACTCTGTTTTAGATTCAGCTCGTGTTCGGGGTGCATGTTTCGCAGACGGTTTAACAACCATCCGAAGAATAGTGCGAATATCGGTATCAAGGCGAGTGTAGATAATAGATAGTATATGTCTGACTCGACGGTGGAGACTTCATTTAGAAAAGGAGTGGATCCGAGTGGAAGTAGAAACCAATGGATAAGCGCCAGCGCCTCGAATGAGGCGAAAATTGAGAGAATCCAAAGAACAACGTCTGACCAGCATCTCCATCTGAATAACCCAACGATGGATGCTGAAATCGACGCCATCGTGACGGCGCTAGCAAGACCCAAGAGAGGTAACAGGATCAATCCCGCTAATGGGGTCAGCAGTAATAGGTCTGCACCTTGCTCCAGGTACAGTATGACCCACACAGCCAGCAGGATGGACATCGGAATGATCAGGCTGGACCCTGCGTCAAGGGCCTTGAGGTGCGTAACCCTGTGGGTCGTAACCGAGTACTGGACCCCGGATAGTTCAAGTAGGGAGAGGGTGCCACAGACTAGGAGACAGGCTAAAACGAGAGGCTTAAGAATGCTCCGGGCCCTCTCAGACCTCGACAAGTTAAACAGATATGTAAGTTAAATATATATAAAAAGGCTGCCCAGCTTGACCAAAACAAAGCCACCAATCACCGAAAAGCGGATGCAACTACTTGGGCTACTCATAGGATTTTTCGTATTGGTTGCATTTGCGACGCTTCCTATAGTGCCTGTGACCACTCGCAGGGAGTATCAGGTCATCGTCCCGGTGGAAGGCTCACCAATCCAAACTCGTCTGTATAACGAAACCATCCCCCTATCAACTACTACTTTTCAGATACAGTCCCTAGAAATTGCCTTCGATCAGCAGGTCGACATCTCCTGGCACGGAACCGACCATGTTGACCTCATCGCTTTTCTCAGCAACTCAACGACGAATTCCTTTATCCAGTCCGTTATGATGGATGTGGGGGTACCATTAGGCCCGTCTCTTTCCACCGGGAGAAACGTCTCCACATTGATTGTTGGGCTGCTCAAGGAGAAGCTCCCAGAGATTATGAGGAAGACAGCTGAGTCGGGCTACTATAGGATAGAAGAAGACGAGGACTCAACCCGACTCCAGCTCAAAGCTGGCGAGTACAACTTCGTTTTGCTTTCTATGGGGAATACGGGCAGTCTCCATGTCCTGATATCATATGAGTCGACGGAGACTAGGACCGAGACCCGCATTCAGGAGGAAATAACCAGGAACTCGGTAATCGACTATCTTAGAAAGTATCAATTCGGCCGCTAGTCAGAATGTAGCCTACTGGTAGAACACCTTTGCGCGCGCGGCGTCTACGCCTCCACCTCCTTGTCCGCTAGCTTCAGCCCCTCGTCCATTGCATCGATGCCGACATCAACCTGCTCCTTAGTCACGATCAACGGCGGAGCTATCACGAAGTGGCTGATCCAGGTGTTGCAGATGACGCCGCTCCTACCCATCTCCGCGGCGACCTTATCCACCATTAGTGGGACGCCACTGACCTTGTCAATCCGCGTGTTGAAGGGTTCCTTCGTCTTCCTGTTCTTCACGATCTCGACCGCCCAGAATAGGCCTATGCCCCTCACGTCTCCGATTGAGGGGTGTCGATCCTTGAGCTCGTTTAGCCTCTTTCCCATGTGGGCGCCAAGCTTTTTAGTGTTCTCGAAGAGGTTGAGGCGCTTGTATTCGTTTATCGCGGGGACAACCGGCGCCATGGCGAGGGGGTGTGCCTCGTATGTGTGGCCGTGGGCGAAATAGTTCTCCTCGAAGTAGTCCGCGATTTTTTTGGTGGTGGCCGTTATGCCGAGGGGCGTGTAGGCGCCGGTGATGCCCTTGGCCGTGACGAGTATGTCCGGCTTCACCCCCCAGTTGTCGACGGCGAACCATGTGCCTGTCCTTCCCCAGCCCGCCATCACCTCGTCGGCTATGAAGATTACGTTGTGTTCCTCAGCTATCTGCTTGAGCCGGGGTAGGTACTCCATGACTGGGACGAGCACTCCGTTCGTGCCGACGACGGGCTCCACTATGATGGCGGCAACGTTTCCCTCGTTCCTGAGGATGTAGTCAACGTATTCGGCGCAGGTCACACCGCAGGCTGGGTACTCTTGGTGGAATGGGCACCTGTAGCAATAGCAGTCGGGGGCGAATACTGTGCCATCGACCTTACTGCTGGGCTCGGCGAACCACCTTCGGGGGTCGCCTGTGCAGGCGATGGCTGCTGCGGTTGAGCCATGGTAAGAAGTGTAGCGGGAAATGACCTTGTAGGCTCCCCTAGGCTTCTGGTACATCCTGGCGATCTTGAGGGCGGCCTCGTTAGCCTCCGTCCCCGAGGTCGAGTAGAATATCTTCTCGAGCCCTGCGGGCAGGACCTTTACCAAAGCCTCACTCGTCTTTGCCCGGATGTCGGTAGAGTAGGCGGGGTTTATGTAGGGCATCTTCTGAGCCTGCTCAACTATCGCTTTAATGAGTGCCTGGTTCTTATGGCCCAGATTGGAGCACATGAGTTGGGACGAGAAATCTAGGTATCTCTTCCCGGAGACGTCGGTGAGGTAGACGCCTTCTGCGTCGACTATGTGCTGGGGCCTCCATCCCTTCTGGAAACGCCAAGTTCCATACGTGTACTTTACAACCTGATCCACGATCTCGTCTGGTTGCTTCGACAAGCTGTATCACAGAGGCAATGCTCTACAAAGTAATAAAAATAGGGTCTAGATTGACAAAAACGCGCCGTTCGATTTAAATAAAATAAATTTGTTCGATGTAGGAATCGAGTCCGCGCGCGCAACGAATAAGGGTCGTAATTACACACCTTTATTTAAATGGTTCGTAATTACGGCTTTGTAGGAACCCTCTGTCTGGTTTTCATTGATTTATCAGGGGGATGCATGCTCCGATCGACAACCCCCCTCATTTTTGATAAAGTTAGATAATATCCGTGAGGGTTTCTACAGAGCTGTAATTACACACCTTATTCATAGTTGATTACGGCCCTCATACTTTTCGGAAGCCCGTGGATACCGCGCGCGTAATATGTTTACAGCTTCGAAGCTCCCTTGGAGATTAGAACTCGACTCTCGATCTCTCGCCTAGGATGAGTCTCTTCCCACGGGGCCGCCCTTCGCTGTTGGAGGTCACGATGGAATACGGTCCGATCAAGCTGTCCACGATCCTCTCCTCCGTATCTATAATGCACCCATCCATCAGGATCGAATTCTCGATCTCCCCCCTCCTCACGGTCACCTTGTTCCCTAGACTCGTATATGGTCCTATGTACACGCCCTCATCCAGTGTAGTATCACTGCCAATTACTGAGGGGCCCACCACTATCGCTCCATTCATAATCTTAGTGTGAAGCCCGACGCTGACACGTCCTCGAATGCTCGTGCCTTCCTCAGCTGCTCCGTTCATGTCTCTGTTAAGGTCGTCGAGGACCAGTCTATTGGCTTCTAGTAGGTCTTCGACGGTTCCTGTGTCCTTCCACCAGCCCTCTACTTTCTGGACGGCGACTCGGGCTCCGTCAGTAAGCAAGGTTTGGATGGTGTCCGTGATCTCCATCTCCCCCCTGCGGGAGGGTTTAATCTTTCTTACGGCGTCGAAGACTGTGTCGTTAAAGACATAGACGCCGATTAGGGCCCAGTCGCTGATTGGCTCCTTGGGCTTCTCAACGAATCTACTAATGGTTCCGTCCTCGTTGAAGACAACGACACCGTAGCTGCTGGGGTTCCTTACCTCAGTCGCTCCAACGACACAATCATATCCTTCTTCGTAGAGGTCTACTAGGGGCTTCACTCCCTGTTTGAGGAGGTTGTCTCCGAGGTACATGACGAAGGGCTCGCCCCTGAGGTAGTCCTCAGCTATCATGACGGCGTGGGCGAGGCCCTTGGGCTCCGGCTGGTCTATGTAGGTGATTTTTACACCGTGTTTGGTTCCGTCTCCGAGGGTTTCGACGACTCCCTCCTTTATTGGGCCGAGGATGATGGCGATGTTCCTGATCCCGGCGTTTTTCAGGTGTTCCAGTCCGTAGAGGAGCATGGGCTTGTTGGCGATGGGGAGCATGTGCTTGTTGCCGGTGAAGGTGAGGGGCCTCAGCCTGGTCCCGTGGCCTCCGGCGAGGAGTAGACCCTTCATGACATTATCACTATATGACTATCATTTCTTCTTTTAACATATTCAGGGCCTCTCGGATTTTGAGGGGCTTGTTGTCGAGCGTTTTTGAGGCTTTTTCCACGTTCAGCGAGGAGTCCCGGGGTCTCTTCGCGAGCCACTTCATCTCACTTGACCTGGCGGGGGCTATGAGATCCTCATCGAGTTGGAATGTTCTAGCTATGAGCCTGGCGAACTCGTATCTGTTCAGGGGCGTTGCTCCTGCTAGATGGTACACGCCTGTGAGCCTCCTTTCCAGGATCTCCAGGGTCATTTCGGCTAGGCTTGTGTTCAGGGTTGGAGAAACCCGTTGATCTGTAACTATTCTCAGAGGCTCCTCTTTTCTGAGCTTGTTTAACGCCCACAGTACGAAGTTGTCCTTTCCCGCGGCTGGCGTGGATCCGTAGATGACGCTCGACCTCGCGATGCACCACTCCAGGTTTGAGGAGGTGACTATCTTTTCTCCCTCGAGTTTTGTCAGACCGTAGTTGTTCACGGGGTTTGGCTCATCCGTCTCCTTGTACGAGCCCTCCTCTCCCGAGAATACGTAGTCGGTTGAGACGTAGACCAAGAAGGCTTTGATCTGCTCCGCGGCCTCGGTGATGTTTTTCGTTCCTCCGATGTTTACTCTTCTGGCCAGTTCATTGTTCTCTTCGCATTTGTCCACGTTGGTTAGGGCTGCGGCGTGGATCACCGCGTCGGGCTTGGCCTTCTCGAAGGCTTTGTCGACCTCTCTTTTGTTGCAGATGTCGAGCTTGATTGGGATTCCTTTCGTTGCTTCATGGTCATTGTATCCCGTGTAGGTTTCGTATCCCTTTCGGACTGAGATGCTGGCTGTCTTTGAGCCCAGTAGGCCGCTTCCGCCTGTTATCAGTAGTCTCATTTTTTAAGCTTCCAGGGCGTTGGGTGGAGGGTTTCCTCGTTCATCATTGGCCTCCACCACCAATCGTTCTTCAGGTACCACTCGACGGTTTTTTTGAGGGCTTCCTCGAAGCCGTGTCTGGGCTTCCAGCCCAGTTCCCCTCTTATCTTCGACGAGTCGAGGCTGTACCTTACGTCGTGGCCGGGTCGGTCTTCTACGAAGGTTATCAGTTCCTCTGGTTTGTCGAGGGTTTTGAGAATCCGGTTGACTACTGTTATAGTTGAGAGTTCGTTGCCTGAGGAGATGTTGTAGGTTTCTCCTGGTTTCCCTTTTCTCAGGGTAAGGTCTATTGCTTCGCAGTGGTCCAGGACGTAGATCCAGTCTCTTATGTTCTCCCCTTTTCCGTAGACTGGGATCTGGAGGTTTTTCTGGGCTCTTATTATGGTTTTGGGTATGAGTTTCTCGGGGAACTGGTGGGGGCCGAAGTTGTTTGTGCATCTTGTTACGATGATGTCCAGTCCGTAGGTTCTGTGGTATGCTTGGCAGAGCATGTCTGCTGCTGCCTTGGTCGCGGAGTATGGGTTTGAGGGTTTTAATCTGTCCTCTTCTTTGAAGGAGCCTTGGGTTATGTCTCCGTAGGTTTCGTCCGTCGAGATCTGGATGTGTCTTAACGGTTTGTTTAGCTTTCTTTCCGCTTCGAGGAGGTTGAAGGCGCCGATGATGTTGCTTTCTAGGAATGGTTTTGGGTCGGCTATGCTTCTGTCGACGTGTGTCTCGGCTGCGAAGTTGACTACTACGTCTACATCTTTAATTGCTCTTTGTACGAGTTTGGGATCTGAGATGTCTCCTTTTATAAAGCGGTAGCTGTTTCTGTTTTTGAGTTGTTTGAGGTTTTCAGGGTTTGCGCCTATCCCGATCTTATCTATGTTGATGATCTCGTGGTCTGGGTGATTTGAGAGGCTTTGTATGATGAAGTTGCTCCCTATGAATCCTAGTCCTCCGGTCACTAACAGTTTCATGTTTGTTTCACTTGTGTGGGGGGTAGTTCCAGTCCCATGGTTTGCCTACTCTTGGATCGTCTTTCCTGCCATTTATTGTGGTGGGGATTATGGTTTGATCGTTCCAGGGTCTCCTTTCTTCGTCTGGGTTCTTGGGGTCGTAGAGTTTGTTGACGCCGTAGAGAAGCTTTATTGGTTGCGTGCCTATGGCCTTGTAGCCGTGCCAGAGGATGGCGGGTATTCTCGCAACTCTGAGTCTCTCGCTGCTGAGGATTATCTCGTCGAGTTCCCTGTGTGTCTCTGAGCCTTCCCTGTCGTCGTATGCGCAAACCTTGACCGAGCCTTCTATGCAGATGAAGTAGTCTACCTGTCCTCGGAGATGTCGGTGCCAAGCTCTAACTATGTTGGGGTAGCTGTAGGAGAGGTTGAACTGAACGATGTTATCGTCTTGGAGAAGATCTTTCCAGTCTTCCCTCATGAGTTCTGAGAAAAAACCCCTTTCATCCACATGCTTGACAATTTCTTTTACTTTAATTCCAGCGATCATATTGGGTTATCTTTAAACAGGATGTCATTGAAATGTATATCCTATAGATTTGAGGTATTTTCTGAGATAACGCAATATTCTATGTTGTCTGTTAATTTGTGTGTTGTATCCTATGCTTTGAAGGATGTCGCTTAGGCACATGACGAAGTTTTTTACGGCTGGAAAGATTTGGGCTGTTTTGACGGCGCGAGCTAAGCCTAAAGGTTCTTGGTTTTGGGGTGAGTTATTTGAATTCGTTCCATTCCGTTGCGAGTATGCAACAGTCTACATTCTTTAGGCCAAGCTGATCCGGTGGCAATTCAAAATGGGCTCGGAACAGATTTTGAAGGTCACTGTGAACGCCGTCAACGTCTGGAGCGGCGGGCAAATCTCCTACGCGAAAATGAACAGAGACGGACGCACAACGATTCCGAAGTTGACATAGAAACTGTTATGAGGCTGAGAACAAAGCTTCACAGGCTACATTATGGAAGTAACGCTCGAACATGCATAAGACGACGAGGTAAAACATAAAACAAAGTTTGGAAAAAGCGAAAGTCGCCGCGCGCGCGTAAAAATGTCCAAGCCGCTCCCGAGAGGATCAAGACGACCCATAGCATACGAACTGTGTCGCGCTGTCAACGATTGCATGGTTTATAGGTTGAATATTACCATAATTCATTTTTTTCAAAAAATCCAAGCATTCTTCTCTCATTTTGTCGCCATGTATGGACAATAATATATGCGGTTTATGACTTGAAAGTAGTTTCTTTGAACCTTTCAATACACTCAGCTCAGCCCCTTCAACATCTATTTTTATTAATGACGGTATTACGTTATAAAAGCTGACAAAATCATCGCATGAAATAGCTAGAACAGGTATTTCTCCAATGTCGTCCAACTTGCCCATGGCGTAATTCATACCTTGTTTGAATCGCATTAATTTCGTGGAATCGGACACAGCGGCTGGTACTATTACTGCGTTATTTATGTTGTTCAATTCTAGAGTTTCCGACAAATATCTAACATTTCGTGGTAATGGTTCGAAAGAATAGACATATTTTGCATATCTAGCGAATAATAAAGTATACAACCCAACATTCGCTCCAATATCGAAACATATCCAAGTTCGTTGTATTAATTTCATTACAAAACTAATCTGTTCTGGCTCCGAAAGATTAAGAAACGTAGAAATCCCTTTTGCTTCGCCACCTGCGGCTCCAACAATCCATTTCGATCCTCTTAACGGACCTTTTAAAATTGGAATGTGAATACCTGATGGAATGAATTTGGATAGAAAGACTGCTATTTTTGTAGTCTTGCCTTTCTGAATGGTGGGCAAATACGGGAATGTCTTTTCAGGATCGAACTTCTTCCTCTCTTGAGGAATTGTTTTTTTAATCTTTAATCGCTCTCTTATAACTCATGTTTTGCGGTATTTAAGGGTCATCTTAGTATCACATTCAGGATTTTCTCTACTGGCGTCTTGTCGGTCATCTTATAGACACACGGCGCACGCGCATGAGGTAGGAATTCGTTTATTCATTCCAGAAACGGAAGTACTCACAACGGGTTTGCCACTAGGCATATCTTTTTCCTAATACTCTCTTTATTGAGGCTGCGCGTTAAACCATCTTTTCACACGTTTTCACTTTTTTGTTTAGAATATCTTGAGGTTAAATGTTTTTCAAGAAGAAGAACGGTACAAAAGAATAAAACAATAGGAACGGTGGAGGCAAATATTTCAAGATCATTAAAGGGAGCTATTGAACGCCCCGTATCAAAGTTGCCCTTAAGAACAAAATTATGAACTATATTAAACGTGTCTGAGTAAACCATAGCAAACGATAATTGACCATTGAAGTTAATATTGTCTCCGTAGAATTCTATCGTGTCATATCTTCGGGGTACTTTGAAACTGCCTAATGCGTGGAATTCTTTGAGTGTGCCGTTCCCCGTAAGCGATACAAAAGGTTGTCTAATCAATAAGTATGATGAGTCCGTTTCAATACGAATACTATCTCCTCGCATAACATTTTCCGATGTATCATTGCTGCTCACTAATATTACTGCAGGATTTCCTTCGAAAACTATTTTTGTTGAATTTGCTGCTATGCTTGTATAGAAGTCTTTACCCGCCCCAATTGTGACTTCCCCAGAAGTGACTTCGACTTTGAAAATGCGCGCGCTGGCTTGTCCCGATATTGGTCTAAAATGGTTTTAAATCCGTATTCACCTTTACAGTCAATTAATGGACCCTATTGACGAGAGGATCATAAAATGCTCAGGGACAGTGGACCCAGGGAGTTCCAGGCATTTTCCTCAGCGAAACGGGGTCTACCACAACACATTGAGCATCCGCCTCGGCTCACCGGCGTTGCGAGGTGCAATGCGAAGGGCAAGCGCGCGCGCGACACAGGGATTATACAAAATCCAATTTTTTCCACATCAAAATAATGACAAATAAAATAATATAATATGGTAAAATAGTTATAATCATTTCATTATCATTTATAGAATTTAAAATTCGAGTAAATATGGCATTTTTTTCAGGAGAAAATACTCCCTCAGCTTTAAATTGTTGTACAATAGAAAATACATCACCATTAATAACCTTGAAAGAAATTTTACCATCAAAAGAAGCGTCATCGCCATAAAACTCGGTAGTGTCGTACCGTCGAGGCACTTTAAAATCACCTAAGGCATGAAATTTATATAAAGTTCCATTGCCATTTAAAGTAACTTCAGGTTGTCGTATTTCAATTATTAAATTTTTAGCATAAACGGTTATCATGTTTTCTGTTATTGTGTTAGTTAATCCGTTGTTTGATATTTCTAGTATTGAGGGTTCCCCTTGATAAGTTATTGTTGCATTTTTTGTTTTTAATATTAAATAAAAATTTGAACCCTTTTGTAGAGTAAATTCTTTTAAATCAATTTTTATTTTATTATTTTTGATAGAAGTTAATTTTATATTACCTTTATATAACTTTTTTTCATTTTGATTATATATCATAGTTTCATTTGAATAAATTATAGCCGATGAACCTTTTAAAGAACCAATTCCTTTAAATGACAAATTATTAAAAGCAATCATATTTTCATTTAATTTCACATTATTATTTATGAAATTATAAGTGGAATTGTAATTAGATACAATTTTTATAAGACTTTTAAAAGAATTAGATAATTGTCTATAATCAATTTCTTTATTTTGTATATAATGAGTTATCGGAAAAACATTAAAATAAATTAATGTGAAATTATTATATTGCTTTTCACTAACATAAGGAATATTCATTTGTTCAGAACTATAGTAAGCTAATGTTTTATATTTGTTTATTAATGGAGTTAAATTCAAGGTAACGGGAAAAGTGATGTTAAAATTCTTACCTATTATTTCATCAGAATAATATTTATCAATACCTTCTATTTTAAATATAACTTTTTCTTCGTTTGATGGAATAAGATATAAAGAAATGATTATTTTTTTATTTATAAAATCATATTTTATATTACTTAAATTTTTGAATATCTTACTTGCTTCTAAACCACTATTAAAATAATAATCCAAATTATTGGTCTGAATAAAATTTGATGACTGTAAAATATATTTAGTAGAATTAAAATTATATATTTTTGTAGTATTTTCTATATTATTTTTTAAAGAAATATTTAAATTTACATACATACTCTTTTCAAACTTAAAGTCACTGAAATAAAATACCTGTTTATCATTAATATTATCACCAGTAGGACCAATTTCAACACCAATTACATCTTTCCAATTACTCACATTTGTAGTGCTTTTAGAGAAATTAACTCCCCCAATACACCATTTTCCATCTGAAATATTAAGAGATAGAACAATTTTTTTCCATCCATCCCAATCAACATTAAATCGATAAATAATATTATTTTTATCATTTTCAAAAAATGTAACAAAGTAATTCTTATTACTTTTATTTCCATACATATAAAATGTAAAAAAATCATAGTCATAAAGATCGACATTTTTTAAACTAGTTGATATCTTCCAATATCCATAATCACCGTTATTAAAAGTTAATTTTAATGAACTATTTTGACTATTATTTTGTTTAAACTCACTCAACAAAGGAGAACCAATAACTCCCTTACCCGGTGCCATTACTGTAGCTATCCAATCTTTATATGAGTTATTCGTATATAACGGATAAAAATTGTCTAATGATGAATTAGCTTTAACTGAAAATTCATTTTTACTAATTTTGTTAATTGTAACAAATGGATCAGAAAAGTTACTTGTAACATTTAAAGGATTAATTGTATTGAATAGTTCACTAGATAAATTTTCATACCCATTTAAATTAAGAACTATTAATTTTTTATATGGTAAATTATAAAGAATTTTATAATCAATCATTTTTTGAGCTAATTCTTCATTTGGAACTATAAGGATATCACATTTTGAAATTGTATTTACATCGTCTTCTAAAATAGAAGTATAATTCATTCTAGAATATGAAAGAATGGTATAAGCAAAATAATTATTTTCCAAATAATTATCTGAAATAACCAATCCAATCCTAGAATTGTTTACAGGTGGAGAAATTGGAGGGATTTTATATATATCTACCTCAGGATTACTGTAATTATAAGGAATATTATTAAGTAAATATGAAAATAAGAATCCATTTGAATATTGTTTTTCTAAATTTTCCATATCCGGACCTAATCCTTGTTTAGTTAAATAAATGAAAGATTCATCACTATATGTAGAAAATAATTCTAATGGTAATGTAGGTTCTTGAGCAGCCCAAAACATTTCTCGATGAGTTGGTTTCCAAAAAATCGGTAAATAAGAAACTAATTGAAATGATCTATCTGTATCGGTTAATAAAAGAGGAATATATTTTGTTTTATTTGATATATATTCTATTGATTTCACCCTATCATCGTTTAAAGCATATAATGTGGCTCTTTTTTGTGTTAATATAACTAAAAATGTTGATGAAAAAGTACTAATAATAAAGACAATAATCAAACATATTAAAGAAATATTTCTAATATAGCGTCTAATTTTAAAAGTTAAATTAAGTAGAGAATCTGATATTTTTAGAATAGGAATAGGTGCAAAAATTGAAAGACTTGAAAAAATAAATGGCATTAATCGGCGTTCATTATAACCAATAAAAGTCAAATTTAAATTTAAAAAGGATAATAACTTACCAAAAATTATAATAACAAAAAACGCAAAAATAAAGATTGATATTTCTTTTCCAGAATGCTCGTTTAAGATATATACTATTCCAAGAAGCCCTAACAATCCTCCAAATCCCAACAAAACAGGATAAAATTCCCAAGGTACCGGTGAAATATTTCCAAAATCGAAATTTGGTTCTACATTATTATACCAATAAACCATTATAAATAAATAAATAGGTATTGACAACAATATGATATATTTTATTGATAAATTTAATATTGATTTTAATTTATCAAGATTTAACTTTATTGAAGAATACCAGGTAATATAGATAATAAAAGAAAAAAATATAGTTATCAGTAGATCAAAATTGCCTAATTGGAAATTCGATAAAGATATAAAACCTAATAAAGTTGTTAAAATATATAGTGAAATCGTGCCAAATATTAAGGAAATAATTGAGTCTCTTATGCGCAAAGTTTTTTCATGATAAAATATACTTATGGTAAATAAAATTAAACTATATTGTATTAATTCAGATAGATGTATCATTCCAATTGTAATTATCAGTAGAATTGATATAAAATAATATACTCTTTTTGATAGATCAGTTCTTTTAATTAAATAAATTAAAGTAAAATATATTATAGCACCAACAGTAATACTTCGAAACCATATCCACAACCATGAAGAAGATCCACACCAAACATCCCAATAAGAAGCTGTACTTGTTGCCATTAAGGCTTCGTATTCAGTAAGTGAATAATTATTTTGAGTAAAATTATTTTTTAGAAAATAAACCCATCCTATTCCAGAGGATAAAAAGTAAATTAAGGTTGATAATATTGGGATCCTATTATCAATATTATTTGAAAATATTTTTGACATAAGATAAAATGATATTATTAAGAAAAACGCTAAAAAAGAAATTAATAAAATAAATATATTTGGTTGTAATGGAATTAAATAATAGATTATACTCCATAAATATTCAAACCATGGATGTGGTGAAAAATAATTTTTTGGGGAATTATTTATTAATACCGAGTATCCGAAAGTAGTAGTTAAATCTGAACTTGAATAGTTTGGATATATAATTATAATTGAATTGACAAATATAGATATTATTAAAGTCCATAATAAAATTTCACTTATATTTGTTTTTAATTGAATAATATAGTTTTTATATTTTAAAAGAGAAAAATTGATAATAATGGGAAGTATTGCAATAAATAGATAGGATGAAATAATAAAAATAAATTTTAGAGAAATAGGTAACAATAATGCGGCTGTAAAAATTAGACATGAAATAGGCATACTTAAGCAAAAAATTAATAAAAACCATTCTAAATAACTAGTTTCTATTTTAAATTTAATGATCTTTAAAATTGAAATTCCCGGGATAAAAAAAACAATTAATATTGAAATATAAAATTTAATAATTTCATTATAATTAAAAAAATAAAAAAGAATAACTATAATTGAAATAAATTCCAAAATAAAATTCATGTAAGAATTTATTTTAATACTTACATTCAAAGTAATATTATGGTATTTTAAAAAGAAAAACATTAAAAAAATTAATAAAATTGAATTAAATGTAAAAAATAAAGAAAAACTAGTGGTAGTGAACTGTTCATAAAAATATTTTAAAAATATAAAAATACACGAACTAAATAATATATAGATAATTACTTGTAATAATTTTTTAGAAGAAATAAATGAAATCAAGAAATTAACCTTTTCTTCGCCCAAATAATAAAGCAGTTAAATAACTCTCAAATTCACCATAAAAGAGTTTTCCTTTTCCAAGGCCTCGAAATATCTCGTCAAGAGCTGAAATGATTTTGTAGATAAAAGAAATATTTAACGGAAAGTTATTATTTGATTTCTTTAAAGCGTTCCAAATAGAATAACATAAGTAATTCGTTGAGAAATAAGTTAATGTTTTATTAAGATCATCATTTTTTATATGTTGTAATGTAAAAATTTCTTTTACTAATCTTAGATAAATATAAACAGCATGTTTTAAATGATATCTTTCAGCTAGTTCAATCAAATCATCCCATTTGATATTATTGTTTTTTATAATATAATATATATAAGTCACCTCTGCTAGCGTTATAGTACCATGCCAAAATGAGTGAGTAGCAATAATATAAAGTTCATGAGTAGGAGAAGGAATAAAAACGGTTTGACCATTTATAATTTTAGAAGTTTTGTTAAGAGTTATTTGTTGATCAGATGCATATCTTATCATCCACCATGATGGTTTTGGATATATGTCTATTTCTACTTTTAATCTATTGTTAAAAAAACCAAAGGCCAAATACTTATCAACTGTTTTAAATTCATTTTTAGTATATATATTAAAGTTTAATTTTCTTAATTCCAAAATTAATTTTCTGATATCATCTTTTTTTTCTATCAATAAATCGATATCCTTCATATAAATTTCGGGTAAATTAATATATTTAATTAATGTGTAATTAATTTTATGAATATTTAAAAGATTGACTGTTTGTTTAAAATTTTGATTCCATAATGAGGTATACTCAGTATTTAAATTAAATTTATTTTCATAGATTTTTTTTAGGACCAAATTTTTAATGGGAGTATTCTCAAGAATTTCTTTAACATAATGTAATTCATTTAAATTATTTGACAAAATAATCACATTGATTTTTTTTAATAATTTTTTTGATTTCTTTATAAACATCTTTACGTGGAATATTAGTATTAATAAGTTTCCAACTATATTTTTTAGCTAAGTTTACGTATATATTCCTTCTACGTATTATATACTTTATATTTGGGATATCTTTTTTTCTTTGAAAACTGACTTTTTCGTCTACATCTAAAATAATTACTATAACATCTGTTAAAAAGATTTTTAGAAAAAAATTTTCAAAAAAGGAAGGAAAAATCGTAGTTTTAACTGCATCTATAATATCCACATATGTATCAATAGAATATCTATCGTATATTATTGATTTTTTTGAGAAGAAGTTAATAAATGATTCTAATAAAATATTATAAATAATAAAATCTATAAACTTAATTATAGGAAATAATATTTTTAATTGAGGATAATTATAAAATGGGTATTCAGACACGGTATATCCAAATTCATTTTTAGAAATTTTTGTTATTCTTAAAATTCGACAAAAAGCAAAAAAGGGAAGAGAAAAGAAGTGTTTTCTCGACCATTTATATTTTATATTAATACCTTGTAATTTAAAATCATCCTGTAATAAACGGGCATATGAAGATTTACCAGAACCATCGATTCCTGAGATGCTAATCCTCATATGTACTATCAACACTATTTATTACTTTAAATACTTCTTTTGATACTTCGCATATATTTTTATTAGTTGTGTTTATATAAAAAAAATGTCCACGTAAACTCGTATTTTTTGAAAAAGATAATAATAAAGATTTTTGCATTTTAATATATTCTAATTGTTCAGTATAGGTATTTCTATGTTTAATTCTCTGAATTACTTTTGAGTATGAAGCGTCTAAAAATATTATTGTTGTGAATCTCAAATATTTGAAATAAAGTTTATACAATAAATTCATATAAAAAGAAGAGATAGCATCATTTATTTCTAATTTTTTACGAAAAAAAGAATAGTCAATTATGGAAGCAGGTAAATATTCTTCCACAAAAATAAGTTGATTAAAATTGAAAGGGATGTTAATTGTGAAAAAAAAGCGAAGTATTGAACTTGGCATATCTAATAAAACTAAAATAGGCCAGATCCTTCGACCAATTCGTCTATGTTTAGTCCAAAATAATTGGCGAGGATTATTATCCAAATTTTCACCTAATAATTTTAAAAAAAAGAGTAATAAAAAATTACTTAGTATATGTAATGATTTAAATTGGGTATTTCTAAATTTAATATTTAATAAATTGTATTTCATTGATAAATATCTTATTTGAGTCGACTTTCCCACTCCAACAGGACCTAGAAAAACAATAATACGATTTTTCTCGATCATTTATCACCATTTATAAAATTTTTATATATTTTTTCCAATTGTTTAACAATTTTATCTAAACTATAATTTTCAAAAATGTATTTTCTACCATTTTTTCCCAATTGAAATAGTTCATCATCATTGCTTAATTTTTCACTTATTAAGTGACCCAGCATTTGAATATTGCCTTATTGCGCGCGCGCACCCACAGGACCCAAGAAAACCAAAATGCGACTGGAAAAGACCAAAGTTCGTTTATACTCTGTTGAATGCTACTTCTAGATATATGCGTTCTAGCTTCAGTATAGAACTTTTCCAAGAAAAAAATTCGTGAACAAATTGCTTGCCTGCCAAGCCCTTACTCTGCAAAGACTCTTCATCAGATATAACGTCTTTAATAAGCCGTGCAAACGAGTTGACATCACCATATTGGACGGCGAAACCAAACTTGCCCATTTTTACTATACTGGCTATGTGATTAGTCTCAGATACGATAACTGGTTTTCCACAGGCTGCGGCTTCCATAACCACAAGTGCCCACACATTAAACTCTTCAGGGTATACCACGATATCAGCATCAATATAAGCACACATTTTTTCAGCCTCAGATAACAATCCATTGAATAATACTTTGTCAGATAGCCCATGTTGCTCCACGAGAGCATGGGCTTTTGTGAGAAAACCAAAATCAGGACCGCATATCACCAGCTTCACATCATTCAAATTAAGTGTTTTGATTGCGTAAGCAAATGATTCCACGAGAAAGTCTATTCCTTTGGTTGGATCAATCCTTCCGAGGTAAAGGATTATCTTAGTTTTTCCATCTACGCCGTGTCGCTTCCTAAATGTACCATACGAAGGCAGTTTGGAATATCTATTAAGATTGAGACCATTATACACAATTTCAATTTTGTTATTTGGTACTCCCAGTCTCGAAAATTGTTGCGCTTCAGTAGGACTGATTGCAATAACGCGTGAGGCGTTACGAAGAAGTCTCTTCCCCCAAAAAAGCTCGTAAAGCTGTTTAATTATACGTTTATTAGTTTTAACCAACGTGCCATGAGCATGCATAACATAAGGAACGCTTTTCTTTGAGGCGTACTTGAGTATAATGTAATCTTCGAATTGTCTCCATGAATGCAGATGAATTACGTCAAAATCGCCAATATTTCTCTGGACAGCTTTCATCATATCAAGGGAGATGTTCAGTTCTCCAAGAAAGCCTACGCACAGATTTCTCTTAAAATAAAAAACGTGATATCCATTAACCCACTCATCTTTGGGAGTTAAATCTGAGTCATGATCATAACGGGTTGTGGTATACACTGAGACATCATTTGTCTTGGCTAATTCCTGCGAGATGTCTCGTACAACACTCACTGCGCCTCCGAAGAATGGGGAAAACGTAGGCACAACTTGGAGAATTCTCAATTTTGTCATCTTGCAGCGCTCTTCTCGTGCTTTTTGAACATTTGTAAAATTTCATCATAGAGATTCATGCAAGACTCAATGGATAGGTGTTTTTCGGCATATTTTCTTCCATTAAGGCCAAATAGTTTGTTCATACCTCTATCTTCGTTGAGCTTCAGTACATAAGCTGCTAGAAATTTAGCATTTCCGGGCTCAACCCAAAAGCCACATTCAGCATTGTTTACCAAGTCATATGTGTCCGACCCAAAGGGCAAATTGGCTATTACTGATTTTGCGCATGCAAGTATACTTGGAAGTCGTGCTGGAAGAGCTGGCGAAGTGAAATCTTTTGTGTAAGAAACTATGCAGACATCTGACTCAGAAATTATCTTTAGATATTTTTCCATAGGTTGAGGTGGAATGAACAGGGTGTTGGATAAATTCAGTTTTTTACTCATTTGCATCGTAGAATCTTTTTTGATTCCATCTCCGCAGAAGACAAAAAAAATGCCTTTGTGCTCTCTCAGCAAGTTTGCCGACTTAATTATCGTTTCCAGATCATTTTGCCAAGATAACGATCCAGCATAAGTGACGACAAATTTTTCCTCAAGCCCAAAATCTTTACGAAATTCATAATTAGTAGATGTAGTGGATTGCAGACTTTCCAAACGGGTCCAATTAGGTATCATGGTTATTTTCTTTTCTGAAACTCCTTCGTGAATCAAATAATTCTTATAACTTTGAGATATGACTGTTATGTGATCAACATAACGATAAACAAATCGTTCTATAATTTTCATAGCGCCGATTAGGAACTTGTTCCTTATTACACCGATTTTTTCTAAAGCATCAGGGTGTATATCCCAAATTCTCAAGATTATTGGGGTACGCCTTAGACTTGCGAGAATGCAAGCTGTAAATGCTACAAACAGCGGTGGAGTTCCAACATGAATAATATCTTTTTTGCCAGATATAATAAGCCCTCCAGTTAGGAGTGCGATGGAAGAAACAAAATATTCGATAGCTCGACCCCACTCTGATGCATTTCTGAACTGCGGAAAAACTCTCAATACGCAAATATTATCATAATTCGAATCCCAATAGAAAATTTTTCCCTTAGGTATATCAACTTGTTTTTTAAGCAGATGCTTTCTAGGAAATAGGGTAACGACTGACATCGAATACCCACGCTTTTCAAGTTCCTGCGCGAATTCGAGCGCAAAATGGGAAGACATTAGCTCAGGGGGGAAACCCTCTTCAATTGCTAGAATTTTCATTCTTTAACTCCTTTTAGATGGAGACAATCTGGAATGAAAGGTATTCCCCGGTAACCGTTTATTATTCTTTTAATGTTTTTTATTCCTTGCCGTTTCAGTAAGTCTTTCAATATTCCGCAGGAAAAGCCACATTTGTGACTGTTTCCAGGGTAATCTTGTTCACCGTAAATATGTTTTACATTCTGCCATGAAGGACTGAGAAAGAAGAGAAAAGCTCGAGCACGTAGGTCTGGACAGCGAATTTCAAAAATTCCGCCTTTCTTCAAGCATCGTACCCATTCAGTCAACACACTTTCAGTCTCTCGATGGCTAAAATGCTCTATCACGTGACTTGAGTAAACATGGTCTATAGACTGATCGCGGAAAGGTAACCAGCGAGCATTTGCGACAATATCTACGCATTTAGTTTTCCTAAGATCAACACCAATAGCCCCTTCTTTTTTAGTTTCGCCGCATCCTATGTCAATCACTACATTTTTGGCTATCATAAGATTGTTCTCAGTGTTTGCAAAGTCTATCGTAAATCTGGCATGTCTGGTTAAAAATGAAGCCCTGCTCTTTTGCGCTCCTAATCATATTTTTGAGCAGACATAATCGAGTTTCGGTGACTAAATCCAAAGGATCAAGGAAAAGGTTGATGAAAGTATTCTGACTAAGCAAAGTTATCCATAACTTGAGCATTTTTTTTTCAGATGATAAAAACAATGGAAAACGAAAGTGATGATAGGTGTCAAAAGCCATTAAAGGATGTTCGGGACATGGAGCAAGAGGTATTTCCCATACGCCATCAATTTTTATTACATTGTAGCCTAGAATAGATGAATCGTACATACTGTTCTCTTTCAATATCTCAAATAATCCAACCGAAACATTCCTTAATCCGTGAGGACAGCGAAAACCTTTAGGCAAATAATTGTGTTCCTTAGCCATTAATTCTTGAAAACCTTCCACTTCAAATCGAATATCACATGTTGCCATATTTCGGAAATTAGAGAAATGGGACAGAGTGTGATTCATTATCTCCTGATTCTTTTCAATAAGTTCGTCAACTGCACTTGGAAAAGCAATTGCCAGTTGTCCAGGTATAGCAAAACTTGCCGGAACCTTCTCTGCCTCTAGGAAAGTTACTATTGATCCACAGGCGTTCATGTCTTCAGGGAAATCACAATCAAAAGATATGCAAACGCATTTCTCACCACCCCATTCGCCGTGGAGAATGTCCCTTTTCCTTATCAAGATGGACGAGGCTGCTCTAACGAACAATGAATGAAGAGAATCACTTTTAATTTTCAATCTATAGTCACCTAAATTATTTTACTGCACTTTTTCGTAGATTTCGAGAAGTTTCTTCGCCCTCTCACACCAATTATGCTTATCTCTAACAAGTTTGATGGCTTTCTCGCTCATTGCATTTATTTTATCAGGATTTGACAGCAGATCATTTATGGCCGCAGCGAAGCTCTTTGGATTGTCTTCAGCAACTAATCCAACGTTATTTTGCCTCACAAAATCAGACCACCACAGTCCAGCTACTGTCACCACGGGCAAACCCGTAATCAAATAATCAAACAGTTTAATTGGACAAGCCACTTTTCGGACAACATCCAAAGTAGATGGCAGAACGGCTATATCGCCCTGGACCATGAAATCTGCTATCTTGTCATAAGGAACAATTCCAGCGAATGTTACCGAATTACTAACCTTGAGATTAATCACAATCTTGGCTAGATGCGCCTTAAGAGAACCATCACCCGCAATCAAAAACCTTGCTTTTTCATGAGCACTCAGGACATAAGGCATACTTTCAATGGCCAGATCAACCCTTTCCCAAGGCTCAAATATTCCGGCGTACACTAAATTTTGCGAGGATGGCCGCGATGGTCTTACGGCCCCTCTCGATATTCCCGCATTGGGAATACAAAAGATTTTAGAACTGTCAAGGGCAAAGTCTTTTTCAAGATAACTTTTTAAATTCTCACTAACGACGACAACAGCATCAGATTCATGGAGAACATCTGAAACAAAGGACTTGATTTGTTGGCACTGTTTACTGCCTTCTTTTAAGAATCCATACTGAATAGCCTCTTCCACCAACAAACCATGTATATCAGCTACCACTGGTATCCCCAAACGCTTGCCGAGGATAATTGCCGCCATGGAAGCTATTTCGGTCTCACCTTGCAAAACTTCAATGCCACAGGATTTAACTTTGGCAAACAAACTCGCCGCTAATCGATTGCTCAGGGTTTCAAACACCCTTTTCCGATAGAAGAATCTGGCCGTTAGTTGGTTTTTAATCAAGTCACGACCAGAATCTTGGAGCTTGCGTTTTAAGAGGGTTTGCCACCCTGGAACCCCATTAACAACCAAGTTTTCTGAAAGTTTTAAAGTTTCATCTGTTGGAGAAAACACTTGAACATTGCAACCTAAATTAGATAGATTTCTACACAATTCTCTTGGCCGGATACTGAATCCGAGCGATGTACCAATAGGATTTTGTACTATGAAGCCGACCCTCATGCCACAGAAACCTTTGGGAAAAATGATATTTTACTCAATTGGATTGAGCTTGAGTCCCGTTGTATGTATTTCATAACGAAAAGCAGAGCTTCTTAATCAGCTAACCAAGTGCTGATATTCATATAGGAGTATTTTCGCCGAATTGTCCCAATTGTATTTATTCTTCACGAGCTCCAAGCCTTTGTGTCCACATGCAGTTGCGAACTCTTGATTTTGGATTAATTGCAAAACTCCGGAAGCAAAATCTTTGGGATCATCTTTCGTTACTATTCCAACTCCTTCGTCCTTTATGATGTTTGTCCAAGTCCCTACATCATTAACTACTACAGGTAGTCCTGCTGCGAGGTAGTCAAATAACTTAACCGGAGTTCCCATTTGTCGGGCGATGTCACTGGAGGATGGAAGAACCCCTACATGACATGATGCGAGAAATTCGTAAAAGTTTCTTTCGTCTGGAAACCAGAAAAAAGATGGGTGAACTCCTAGTTCCTTTGCTAACTGTTTCACGTTTTTCAACGCGTGCCCCTTATTGGTAATATAAAATTGGACATCTTTTGATTTTTCACGTATTATTGGCATACTATTGACGAACAAATCTAGATGTTCTCTCAAAGCAACCGAACCTGAATAAATAACCTTTGGTGGATACGCTTTTTCATTTATTTCATTAACTCTGGGACGCCCACCTGGAGGCACTACAACTACTCGATTCGACGAAATTCCGTAGTTGGCAACAACATAATTTTTCATCTCCGCGCTCACAACAATAATTGAATTGAGATTTTGAAGAGCATCTCGAGTTCGGTTTTGTAAAGTATCAAATTCGTCGCTGTCCCTCTTTATCACTCTTGCTGCTACAAGTTCCTCACTGGTTACGTTATGAATATCTGCCACGAAAGGCAACATTGTTCTCTTGCCAACCTCCATTGTTGCTAGAAGAACAATATCTTGTTCAACCTGAACGAGGTCAATATTTAACCTCTCCACAACATTCGCGATATTCTCTGATAATCTCCCTAAAAACCTCTGCCATCTTTCATTAATCACCAAGTTTCGCATGAGAAAACCGCTGTAGTATGCATTCTTGGTCAAACGATAAACCCAGTCGTTAAGTCCAAACCTTTGCAGGAAATTGGCTATACACACAACCTCCACGCCTTTACTGATAGTCTGGCTTTTTTCGTATGGCGTAAGAATGTAACACTCTACTCCAAATTTGCTTAAACTCATTGCTAGTTCTCTAATTCTCACTGTAGACCCAAGAGAGCCGGTAAAAGGGTGAAGGAACAGGAACGCGACTTTCATATACGCACCAATTTTTGAAGGGCCAGTCTTTCCAATAAGACCCGCGAATTAATAATTATCATCGCGCACGAACCGCCTGTTCTCGAAGACCCGTTCAAGCTGCCTGAAGCTTCTCACATCAGCCCTCAGATAATCATCCCTATCCGTGTTAAACAGGTCGACCGCGAGAACCTCGTGGCCACGCCTCCTAAGCTCGTTGACGAGGTTGGTCCCGATGAACCCCGCTCCGCCGGTCACAAGGATCCGCAGACTATCCACGCCCATCAACCTCGCAGAGAATATTCAAAATCCTTTCCCCAGCACAGCCATCGCCGAAGGGATTAACCCAGCCACGATCTTTCCTCAACATCTCTTCAACAGCGTTGAGGATCGAGGCCTCCTCCACACCCGAGACAATGTTCGAGCCCACCTCGACGGTCTCAGGACGCTCAGTATTATCCCTCAACGTCACACAGGGAACACCGAGTATGCAGGTCTCCTCCTGAACTCCACCGGAATCCGTCAGGACAAGCCTCGCCTCAGACTCAAGCCCCAGGAAATCCAGGTAACTGACGGGCTCAACCAAACTAACATCGTCGAGGTTGAAGCCGAATAAATCGATCATCTTCCTCGTCCTGGGATGAACCGGGAACAGAATCGGAAGCGAGTACTCGTCCTTGATCCGCCTGAGACCGCTAAGGATTTTACCGAGACGCGTCTCCGAATCAACATTCTCAGCCCTGTGCAGAGTAACGAGGAAAAAGGCGCCCTCCTCGAGACCATACCGGCTCAGAGCATCCACCCTCCTCGACAATTCAAGGTTCTGATTCACGGCGTCGACAACCGTGTTCCCCGTCACATAGATATTCTCGTCGCTGATCCCCTCATTCAGCAGGTTCCGTCTGGAGGTCTCTGTGGGGGCGAAGAGGTAGTCGGAGACATGGTCCGCGACGACCCTGTTTATCTCCTCAGGCATAGACCGGTCGAAACTCCTCAACCCCGCCTCGACGTGGCCAACGGGAACATGAAGCTTCACAGCGGCCAGAGCCCCAGCCATCACCGAATTGGTGTCACCCTCAACGAGAACCACATCCGGCTTCTCCTCAAGCAGCACCTTCTCCACCCCAACCAGTATCCGGCCCGTCTGCTCCGCCTGCGAACCCGACCCAACATCGAGATTATACTTAGCCGACGGAAGGCTGAGCTCGTCGAAGAACACCCTATCCATCTTATATGAATAGTGCTGCCCCGTATGCAGGATGAAGCAATCTAAACCCCTCCTCTCAGACTCACGAATAATCGGAGACATCTTGATTACCTCAGGCCTTGTCCCGAGGACTACCGCGATCTTCAAGCCTTCTCTCTAACCACGCTTGTGACTACCCACAGGATGATACTAGTAGTCATGAGCATCAGGCCGACGATGGTCGCCCCCAAGGCGATCAAGGCGACGTTCGTACTGATCTCCCTCGTAGCAGCAAATATCTGGAGAGTCCAGACCCAGAAGATCAGGGCAAAAGATAGCGCCGTAATGCCCGGAATACCATAGAACAGCAGGGGACGATTGATCGACAGGTGCTTCAACGTAGTCAAAAGGACTTCCAGCCCATGGATTACCGGGTTATGCGTCGAGGAACCATCATTGTACTTGACGTGTATCGGGACCTCCGCCACCTTCAGACCATTACGAGCCACCTTCAGCAGGATCTCTGTGCTCAAACCCATCCCCTCCTCCGTAAGGGTCAGGGACTCAAGAGCGTGCCTGTTATAAGCCCTGAAGCCCGACTGGGAGTCGGTCACCTTGACACCACCGTTCGCAACAAGCCCCGTGATGACGTTAATGCCAGCCTTCCTCCACCCCGGAGCCTCGGAGCCCCCGCCATCCAGGAACCTCGACCCGACGACCACATCAACATCCCCAGCCCGCAGACGCTCAACGAGCCTAGGAATCTCGGCAGGGTCATGCTGACCGTCAGAGTCAAGGGTCACGACGTAATCAGCCTTCAGGCCAAGCGCCTCCCTGAACAGGCTCCGAAGGGAAGCACCGTAACCCATGTTCCGCTCATGCCGTATCACCACGGCCCCAAGCCCCTCAGCTATCGCCCCCGTCAGATCCACGGACCCATCGTCACAGACGACAACCCTGTCCACGTACCTCCTGGCCTGAACCACCACACCGGCGATGCTCCCCTCCTCGTTGAAAGCCGGGACACAGGCGACCACGAAGGGCTTACTCGCTACATTCATCTTGTTAAAGGCCAATCAGCTGCGGAGAAGCTTGAGGAACTCTTCCCTCATCAACCCGGCATCCTTAAGGATTCTCAAGAGAAGGCCCCTTCCTACCTCTTCGCTCCTATGAACCGAGACAACCATCACGCTCGCACGTGAGAGGGCTTAGCGTTCTATAGTGGGGGATGTGAAATCCAAGGAAGGCACCTCTACCCTCTTCCCCCCAGCCTTCATCAGCGTCGAGGTCAGGCTGCCCAGAAACTCGCTCGCCCTCATGACCTCTATCTCAACCACCCCGCCGTCCCCGCCGTAGTTGACTATGATGAGGCCATGGTCCTCCGCGCGGATGATCTGCCCCTCCCTCAGCAACAGGCTCAGGACGTCGCCCTCAGAGTCGTAGGTCACCCTCATCCGTACCTCTCCCTCTCCCCCGGATAAACTGTGACGACGACCACCTTATTATCTTTCTCCTCGTAGACGACCCTCAGAACCAACGTGTCTGAGAGTGGCGATTGAGCCATCTTCCGCCCATAGTACCCCGGAAAAACCCTATCCGGATTTAAAACCACATCGATCACCTTCTCCTTAGTGACGCCGATGCCAGTCAACCGTGAAAGCTTCTCCTCAGCATGCGACGTAAAAACAATCTCCCTATCCTTCACCGACATCCATCAACATACCTCGACCCCACAACCATATCCGCCTCCCCCCTCAGAATCGGCTCAACGAGCTCAGGGATCTCCTCAGGATCATGCTGCCCATCAGCATCAAGCATCACAACCACGTCCGCCCCCAACTCCCTTGCACGTAGGAAAGCCGACCTCAAAGCCGCACCCTTGCCCAGATTCCTCCCGTGCCTTATCACCACGGCCCCAAGCCCCTCAGCTATCGCCCCCGTCAGATCCACGGACCCATCATCGCAGACAACAACCCTGTCCACGTACTTCCTGACCTGAACCACCACTCCCCCGATCCTCCCCTCCTCGTTGAAGGCCGGGATACACGCAATTGTAAAGGGTTTAGACATATTACTTCTCCAGCCTCTCGAAGACGTAGCCCTCGAGCTCCTTGAACTCCTCCCCTGAGAGGTGTTTGTGGGCCAGTGCTTGAGCTCCTCCACAACGCTCTCTATCTCGTCCATGATAGGATGAACAGAAAGGCGCGATGATGTATGTTCCCTTGCTTGTACGTTTCCTTAACTCGCTCCTTCCTTCCTTGAGGTCTTCGAGTCTCTTGAAGGCTGACGGTCACTGCAACGGGCGATCTCCTCAGCAGAGACCAGTTTGCCCGCATGTCTCCTGTACCAATCCGCCTCTTCCTCGGCGGCGAAGTGGAACTCAAAGATGGAGGGACTTTCAAGGTGCTCCTCTATGGCGGCGGCGATCCCGTGACGCTGTCTTCCAAGCGCACTCTCCGAGACTATTAGGACATCAACGTCGCTGTTGGCGGTCAACTCATCCCTCAGGGCGCTTCCGAACACGTACACCTCCGCCCCTGGAAGAACCTTCCTAACCGCTTCCAACAGACCCGGCACACGCCGCCTCCAACTGAGAAGACCCCTGAACCGTTCGTACCTAGCCCTGTAGAACTGCGTTAGCGCCGACACTTCCTCAGCATCTCCTCCCCAAGCCGGAGTATTCTCCTAGCGGTCTCCACCAGCTCCTCAGCATCCTCACGTTGATACGTGGAAGGCAGATACCTAGAAGAGATATACGCATCATCCAACGCCCTTAACTTGTCCCTGTTACCCTTGACAAACTCGGATACCGGCTCCTCAGCCTCAGGCACCGAAGCGACGAGAACAGCCAGCATCTCCCTCACACCGTGCACTCTAGGCATCTCTCCAACGACCTCCAGCATCACGGACTTCACGAAAAGCTGTGAAGCCTGCTCACTGGCAAAACATGAAAGATCATATTCTCCGTCCCTTAAGGCCAATTCAGCATGCCTCATGAACGCTGCAGCCCTCCCCCTCAATATGTTGACTTCTCTGGATGACACTTAACTACCTTCCCCAAGTCGCTCATCGGAGTGCGAATACAAGATCCGATTATCTTCGACCAATTCACTCGCGATCACGTCAGTCCCGTCAGTACTCCCATCTTCCGCGATAATTATCTCATAAGAGCTCATGATTCTCTCAATCACTTCCATAATAGTCAGAATATTCTTCTCCAGACTAGAAGCTTCATTACAAGCTGGGATAATTAGGCTAATCTTATCGGGCAACATCAAGCATCGTCAGGTGCCTTACGAAGCCGTGGTTTTTCTCCAAGTGAGCGCCTTATACCTAACTTTAAGACGAATAAGAGTAGCTTGATCCAGCAGACCAAGCAATGATCGTAGTAACACTGTTTTCGGTCGCCTCCATACCACAGCCACTTGAACACGTTACTTCTCCAGCCTCTCGAAGACGTAGCCCTCGAGCTCCTTGAACTCCTTCCCTGAGAGGTCTTCGTGGGCCTCGGAGAGGATGGCCGCCGCCTTGTTCTGCCTGAGGTTCAATGGGGCGTTCCTGAAGGCATCATCGACGAGGACCTTGTAGGCCTCTATGCCTATCTTAGACTCCATCTTTCTCTACTTTGGAAAGTGGCTTTCCGCATCTCATGCACTGGACCTCTATCTCGAGTCTGCCATTTATCCGTGTACCCCAGATATTTAAGTTGGAGAAGCCACACTCACATCCATCGGGTAGCTCAACTCCCAAGCTACTGTTTTTTATTACCATTTCAGACCTAAGCAATTTCTTCCACTTTTTCCTCTGCCGAGGACTCTTCCACAAAGTCTTCCAGTGGCTCAGGAGGAGGCGTGGTAGCTAGCGTATAACCTATCCAAGCCATGATCACTAATATCGCTGCCACTGCTAGGAAGGCCGAAAACTGTACGACAAGCAAGGCCCAGGGAGACAGGAATACGAGGTAGAAATAGCAGGCGATGCCGAACAGGCTGCCGATGAGGATTACGTAGCCCAATAACTTGTCGTTCAATCTAGACACCCCACCCAGAAGGCGCGTTAAAATCGAGGGCAGTCAGGTACCTGATGAACCCGACTTCGTTGGCCCATCCTCCAGCGGTTCTGTGACCCCACTCCACCGCTATCTTAGATATGATCCTCGCCTTCTCGGTTCCGTAGGTCTCCATCCTCCTGACGAATGGACTCTTCAACGCTTCCTTGAGCTTCGCGAGGATCTTCACAATCATCGTCCCCACCGCTGAGTTGCGTATCTCGTCGAAGTACTTCATCGTCAGGTACAGGTAGTCCCTATCCGATTTGTCTAGGGCCGTGAATAGGACCCTGCCCCTCAATGCCTTGGACCACCATCGTCTAAGGAACTTCCGAGTAAACATCGTTAGAGATATACTCCCCAAACCTCACAATATAACAGTTGTCTTGAAACTATGTGTAAAATTAGATAAAACCTACTTCTTCGTCTCCTCCACATCCTCCCCGCCTACCCCGATCCCTGAACCCCCCACACCAAGACCCCCGGAGAAATCCTCGAGAGGCGCAGGAGGAGGAGTCGTCGCCAACGTGTACCCGATCCAGGCCACGATCACGAGAACCGCCGCCACCGCGGCGAACGCCGAAACCTGAATCACCAACAGCGACCACGGGGAGAGGAACACCAGCCAGAAATAGCAGGCGACGCCGAACAGGCTGCCGACCAGGATCACGTCGCCAAGAGCCCTGTCATCCATCCAAACACACCAACATTAACGAATCTCAAAATCCACAACCGCCATCCACCTAATAAAACTATCCAGGCAGGTGTCCCGGAGAGCCAAAGCTAAGACCCCGCCGAGGGCCGAGCACCGCCGCGGAGCAGGATACTCGCCGCCTGGCACCCCTGTCACGTCGCATGAAATTCCTCCGTCGACGATAGGTCCGCCGCCCCACCCACAATCGGCTCAACAAGCCGGGGAATCTCACCGGGATCGTGCTGGCCATCGGCGTCGAGGACGACGACAACATCCGGCTTCAGATCCCTAACATAGCGAAAAGCACTATTCAAAGCGGCGCCCTTACCCATGTTCCGCTCATGCCTTATCACCACGGCCCCAAGCCCCTCAGCTATCGCCCCCGTCAGATCCCGGGACCCATCGTCGCAGACGACGACCCTGTCCACGTACTTCCTGGCCTGAACCACCACACCGGCGATGCTACCCTCCTCGTTGAAGGCCGGGACACAGGCGACGACGAAGGGATCCTGCGGCCGCTCGGCTCCATCAGGCATCATCCGGCACCCTATCTCCGACGTTCTAAGATTGCGCACCCCAGCCTATGGGCGAGTTGACCTCGACGAACGTCAAATACCTGACGAAGCCCAGGTCGTCAGCCCAACCCCCCGCCCCGACACACCCGAAGGCGGCCGCCTGACCCGCGACCATCCTCGCCCGCCTGAAACCGAAAACCTCCATACGCCTGGCGAACCCGCTCCTCATAGCATCGTTGAGCTTCCTCAGGATCTTCACTAACACCACCCCGAGAACCTCGCTCTCAACCCTGTCGATCAGTTGGGCCGCCAGGCTCATAATGCCCCTCTCAAGACGATCTAAGGACCTGAACCAGACCCCACGCCTGAGAGCCCTCCGCCTCATCTCGACGAGGAAGCTGCTGGTAAACATCGTAATAGGTTGTCACTCCCCCTCTCCTTTTATCTCTTAGCCTTCGCACCTGTAGAGGATACATTACCTAATCTTCATTTCTTGAGGAGGGAATCCTTCAGCCCCCTCAATTCCTTTAATATACTTTGATTAAGTTTCTCGGGCAGAGGCCTTCTACCCTCCGCCAGTATCGCATAGAACGCCGCACGTGGAACGCCGAGCATCTCAGCCGCCCTCCCCGCAGAGACCTCGCCATCAATATACATCTCGAGGATCTCATCCAGAAACTTCTTCCTTATTCGCTTCGGGACGGTGACCGACATCCATCTATCTCCCCAGCGCTTCTAATAGTTTGTGAAACTCCCTTAATACCTCTTCGCTAACCCGGTAACCCTCTTCAACCAGTCTCTGAGCATCCCTCTTCGCCTCCGCAACCGTTATCAGCCTCCCCCTTGCGGCCTCAGCCAACAGACCGAGACAGCCCCTAACCTCTATTCCAAACTCGGCGGCCAGCTCACGGACCTCCTCCTCGTCGGCAAGCAGAACATCCGCCTTCGACTCTCGCGCAAGCTGAACGGTTTCAGCGTTGGCCAGATGAATCCTACGCGCCACGGCCATCTCCCTAGCCTTCCACCTGTCAACAACATCGAGAACCTTCATCCAACCATCACGCACCGCTCTATCAGTCTCAAGGGAACCCGCTAAACCCCAACCCCTCTCAACAACCTCCGAAAAGACGCTCGAAGCAATAGCGATCTGATCATAAAGACCCTTGAGTAGATGAAAACACCCTATTCTCGATAGATGAATCAATATCGAAGCATCCGATACAACGATCAAAGTGTCATCAACTCTCCCGCCTTCACCAAGATCTCCGTGCTCACGCCCATCCCCTCCTCCGTCAACACCAACGACTCCAAAGCCACCCTATTGTAAGCCCTGAAGCCGGACTGGGAGTCGGTCACCTTGACCCCCCCGTTCGCGACAAGCCCCGTGATGACGTTAATGCCGGCCTTCCTCCACCCCGGAGCCTCGGAGCCCCCGCCGTCCAGGAACCTCGACCCGATGACCACATCCACGTCCCCAGCCCGCAGACGCTCAACGAGCCTAGGAATCTCGGCAGGGTCATGCTGACCGTCAGAGTCAAGGGTCACGACGTAATCAGCCTTCAGGCCAAGCGCCTCCCTGAACAGGCTGCGAAGAGAAGCACCGTAACCCATGTTCCGCTCATGCCTTATCACCACGGCCCCAAGCCCCTCAGCTATCGCCCCCGTCAGATCCACGGACCCATCGTCGCAGACAACGACCCTGTCCACGTACCTCTTGGCCTGAACCACCACCCCAGCGATGCTCCGCTCCTCGTTGAAGGCCGGGATACAGGCGACGACGAAGGGCTTATCCATGCTCATGTGCTCGGCGGCTTTCAGAAGACCTCTTCCTGAGGTACTCCCTCATGAAGTCGAGAAAGTACTTGGATGCGGATATTGGATCGTCGGGCATCTGGCTCTCAACCACGTTTGACTCAGCTTCGAAGTGGAGGTGCCTGGGAAAAGTCTCCACTCCCCTCCAACTGGCATGGGGCGTATTATCATGCCTGTAGACCCTCCCGTCCACATGCCTCCTCTCCCAGTGAAAGGCGTACCTCTCCATGAGATCCTCCTGCCTATGAAGCCAGACTTCGAGAAAGCTTCCATCCTGAAGATAGACGCGGGCGCTCTCATCGTCGAACCCCGCCCCATCCACCACGTCCGCGTAGTCCCTCTCAGCCATCCTGCAGATGAGCCTGTAGACCTCTCTCCTACTCAACCGACGCCTCCTCAAGCAGCCGCTCAAGGACCCCCCGACGCTCCTCCAGGTGGCTCAACCTGAAGAAGTCACGCCAGCTATGCTCCTCGTCGAGCTCCCCCCTCTTATAACCCTCTTCCATACCCCTCGCCGAATCGACGCCGTACCTGCCCCGGATCTCGATAGCCTCGGCATTCACCCTGCGAAGCTCGGACCTGAGATACTCGGCGACCCCCCTGCTCAGTATCCTCTCCTTCAACTCACCGGTCGCCTCAGCCACACGCTCCAACATGACTGGACCCTCAACCACTATACGCCTCGCCCCCCACACCTAACAGATTAAATGACACCAAATATATACATAGCCCCTATTCCCGCTCACACCTCACCACGACGGCCCCAAGTCCCTCAGCCATCGCCCCCGTCAGATCCACGGACCCGTCGTCACAGACAACGACCCTGTCCACGAACCTCACAGCCCGGACCACGACGCCGCCTATGCACCCCTCCCCGTCAAACGCTGGGGCGTAGGCAACCAACAGGGATCTAACGGAATCCACGGTTGTTCTCCCAGCAGCTAATATGGAAAATCCTTGACATGGTAGACCTCGATAGGCGGCCCCTTGAACTTGACCCTATCGAGGAACTCCTCATCCAAGGAGACCAACAGGGATCCTAAGTCCAACGAGGTCTGCAGATACAGAGAATCGGCCGAATACACATCGTATTCAGCTCCAGTCAAGCCCGCCTTCACACATAGATTCCCATCGCATGGTATGATGGTGCTCATCAACTTTACGAGCCCGTCGACCTCATCCCCCGCAGTCTTCAGATCCACGTTTCCACCGACGGCGTTTCCAACTTCGGCAAGCACAATGGCAGGCTCCACCAGAAAGAAGTCTGAGCCAACCCGAGAGATCAGCACTCCGCATTCACGACTATACGCCTCATCTCCCTTAATCTGAGAGATGAAAACATTCGAATCCAAAGTCAATGGACGGAGTTTAACCAATCAATAACCTCTCTGATGCTTCCTCATCCTCCGGACCTCTTCAACGGCGCCCAACGTCCCCCTCCATCGGCCCCTAGCCTTCTCCGATAAGGCTAGAAACTGGTCAGCCGCCTCCCGAGCAGAACGAAGATGATCCTCGTCAAGGACCACGACCTCCCTCCTCCTCACAGCCGCCTCCAGACTCCGGAGACGAGCCTCAATCTCGTTCAACCGCTCCATCAACATCGAGGCATCAGAGTTCATGCCTTCATTCATTCTAAGTTACATCCACGAACATTTATACTCTTTTAAGCTAAAACCCATGTTCCGCTCATGCCTTATCACCACGGCCCCAAGCCCCTCAGCTATCGCCCCCGTCAGATCCACGGACCCATCGTCACAGACAACGACCCTGCCCACGTACCTCCTGACCTGAACCACCACCCCAGCGATGCTACCCTCCTCGTTGAAAGCAGGGATACAGGCGACCACGAAAGGCCTATTGCTCACGGTGCTCATTTGCCGAATTGGGCTGGATCGGGCGATCCAATTCCACCCTTTGATGCATGCATTTTAGGAGGCTCTGCGTTCTATAGTGGGGGATGTGAAATCCAAGGAAGGCACCTCCACACTCTTCCCCCCAGCCTTCATCAGCGTCGAGGTCAGGCTGCCCAGAAACTCGCTCGCCTTCATGACCTCTATCTCAACCACCCCGCCGTCCCCGCCGTAGTTGACTATGATGAGGCCATGGTCCTCCGCGCGGACGATCTGCCCCTCCCTCAGCAACAGGCTCAGGACGTCGCCCTCAGAGTCGTAGGTCACCCTCATCCGTACCTCTCCCTCTCCCCCGGATAAACTGTGACGACGACCACCTTATTATCTTTCTCCTCGTAGACGACCCTCAGAACCAACGTGTCTGAGAGTGGCGATTGAGCCATCTTCCGCCCATAGTACCCCGGAAAAACCCTCTCCGGATTTAAAACCACATCGATCACCTTCTCCTTAGTGACGCCGATGCCAGTCAACCGTGAAAGCTTCTCCTCAGCATGCGACGTAAAAACAATCTCCCTATCCTTCATCGACATCCATCAACATACCTCGAGCCCACAACCATATCCGCCTCCCCCTTCAGAATCGGCTCAACGAGCCCAGGGATCTCCTCAGGATCATGCTGACCATCAGCATCAAGCATCGCAACCACGTCCGCCCCCAACTCCCTTGCACGTAGGAAAGCCGACCTCAAAGCCGCACCCTTGCCCAGATTCCTCCCGTGCCTGACCACGACGGCGCCGAGACCCTCAGCTATCGCCCCCGTCAGATCCACGGACCCATCGTCGCAGACAACGACCCTGTCCACGTACTTCCTGGCCTGAACCACCACCCCGGCGATGCTCCCCTCCTCGTTATAGGCGGGTATGCAGGCTACAACCAATGGCTTCATATCCATTCGTTCATGACCCTTCATTTTAATTGAAAGGTGACTTTTTCGCCGTCGAAGCATGTTAGAAAGGCGCTTAGAAGGTCCCGCCCGACTATTGCCCTTATCTGGATCTCCTCCGGCAGGTCATGCGACGCGATATTCAATTTGAACGTTCTCCCTAGGAACTCCACTTCCGCTGAGTGAATCCTCACATTAACCCATCCAGAGAACGTGTAGATGCGCCGGGTGAAGGCGTAGGGAAGGTTCAGCTGCCTGCAGACAGATACGGGAACCGATGTCAACGCCGCCCCCGTGTCTAACAACGCCCTCTCAAAGAGATGAAAATCCCCTCCAGGACCGATGATCCTGAGCGGAGCCACCGGCACACCGTGAAAATAGTGAAAAACCTGCTTCTCAGACGATCCCATGGACTAGAAGGTCCTCTTCACTGAAGCTAGCAACGTATATAGCTCTTTTGGGATATTTGCGCCGCGCCTGCCCTAAAGCTTCTTCCTCACCCGCACCCACACCAGCAACCTCACCATTGGCGATGGCGATGACCTTACCCGCAAATCTGCGACTCAACACGCCCTCCATACGCCTGAAATACCTGATCTGCTCCTTCTCGTCATCTATTAGATCCATCCATTCAACCATCGACAGACCCCCCATTAACTGTTCACGAGACGACTAATAAATACCATTTGCATCCTCTAGACAATGCCCTATCTAACCATGAGCAACGCATCAGCGTATCGCGCGGTAGAGAGGCGCATCCGTCTTCGACCCCTCAGCATACCTTGAACCCACAACCATATCCGCCGCCCCCTTCAGAATCGGCTCAACGAGCCCAGGGATCTCCTCAGGATCATGCTGACCATCAGCATCAAGCATCACAACCACATCCGCCCCCAACTCCCTTGCACGTAGGAAAGCCGACCTCAAAGCCGCACCCTTACCCCTGTTCCCCTCATGCCTTATCACCACGGCCCCAAGCCCCTCAGCTATCTCCCCCGTCAGATCCACGGACCCATCGTCGCAGACGACGACCCTGTCCACGTACTTCCCGGCCCGAACCACCACCCCGGCGATGCTCCCCTCCTCGTTGAAAGCCGGAATACAGGCGACGACGAAAGGCTTACTCTCTGTTTTATTCATCGAACACTCAGACAAACCTTAACGGCCTAGAGCCGCCCTGAAATCGTCGAGCACGCAAGATAGAAAAGAGTTCATTGAAGCCCAGGTCTACGAATCCCTTTTCCCGTACCTGCTGGCGTCGATGATCGTCAGGCCGACGACCTCGCCGGACCTGTTCAGCTTCCCGATGACGTAGCCCTCCTCGTCCAGCGCCTCGTTGTCCACGCCTTCATCATGCTTGAACTGGACGTATAGCACGTCGGCCTCCTCGTCGTAGTCCACACCGACGACCCTGCCCCTGATATGACCCCCCGCCTTCTTGGCCACGTCGTCCAGAACCGAGAAGGGGTCCACTGCCATCCTCAGGTCAGCCTCGTCCATTGCCTGAACCTCCCCTTCAGCCTACCATCAGACATCACGTACGACGTTAAGATAAACCCATCGTCCAACGAGACCTCCCTGTAATGGACCACAAGGTTCTCCGACAACCCGAAGGCCCTCAGCCGATCAAACCTCCTCACAGCCGCAAACTGGGGACCCCTCCCGGGAGGAAGACGATAAACAGCCTCAGGCCTCGAAACGGTCAACAACAGCTCCACCTGAAAACCCCCCAGCTCCCCATGACCCTTCAGAATGTGACCCCACCTCTCCTCACTGAGCCGGATCGGGATGCCATTTACAGAATCCACAACCGCCACGATCCCGGGCTTTGGATGCCAAGATATACGATCTCCCTCAGCCATCCCCATCCAGCGTCACCACCACGGCCCAAAGCCCCTCAACTATCTCCCCCGTCAGATCCACGGATCCATCGTCGCAGACGACGACCCTGTCCACGTACTTCCCGGCCTGAACCACCACCCCAGCGATGCTCCCCTCCTCGTTGAACGCCGGGACACAGGCAACCACGAAGGGATCCTGCGGCTGCTCGGCTCCGTCAGACATAATCAAGCAATCTATCCGCGTTATTCTAAGACGTCATACTCCAGCCTATGGGCGAGTTGACCTCAACGAACGTCAGATACCTGACGAAGCCCAGATCGTCAGCCCAACCCCCCGCCCAGACACACCCTAAGGCGACCGCCTGACCCGCGACGTCCCTCGCCCGCCTGAAACCGAAAACCTCCATACACCTGGCGAACCTGCTCCTCATAGCATCGTTGAGCTTCCTCAGGATCTTCACTAACTCCACCCCGAGCACCTCGCTCTCAACCTTGTCAACTATCTGGGTCGTCAGGTTGAATATGTCTCTCTCAAGACGATCTAAGGCCCTGAACCAGACTCCACGCCTGATAGCCTTCCGCCTTATCTCGACGAGGAAGCTGCCGGTAAACATCGTTACAGTGTGATAATCGTTCATTCTTTATTAAATTTGAGTCTCCCCTCAACACCCATACCAGATGTTAGGGACCGGAGCCTCCGGTAGTCCGCCTCTGCCTGATGAACTCCTCCACCAGCGCGGAGAGGCGGTCCACCGCCCTAGAGAGGCCTCCACGCGTCTCCGCCAGCTCCCTCTTCATCGCCTCCACTGCCTCCCCCAGCCTATCAGAGATCACGTCATACCGCCCGGCCATCTCAGCGAAATTACGGTTCATATCTGTATGCATCGCCTCGATGCCCCCTCTAAGCTCTTTGAATCCGCTTCTGGTCTCCTCCCTGAGCATCTTGGTCTCCTCTCGGCCCGCCTTTGCCTCTTCGCGAGTTGCCTTCACATCTTCGCGAGTTGCCACGGCGATCTTATAAGCCGCCACAAGCCTCTCCCCAAGCTCCTCCTCGAGAGGCCCGTACTTGATGTCGAAATACTCGAACTCGCCCACCGCTGGCTCCCTCCCCACCACCTCAATGCTACCTACCGCGATCAAGTCTTTTTCTACATCCACCAGTTTGATGAACTCATCTATGATGCGCTCCTCGGCCTCGCACACGATCCTGACGGAGCCGTCCCTCAGGTTCTCCACAAACCCCTTGACGCCCAGACCCCTAGCCGCCTCTTGAACATAGTCCCTGTAACCAACCTTCTGGACAGCCCCCCTGGCCAACAGTTCAGCCCTAATCATGACGGATCAACACACCGAACAATAATCAATGCAGTGCATAAATCATTGACCCCCGGTGCAACAGTCAATAAAAAACCTCAACGTACACTATGCTGGGCTCAACCAGAACGAAGCCTCCGGGGACCTGACTCAATATCTCCGAGCACTTGCCCCCGTAAGGCTCATCCGCCTTCAGAGCCGCCACGAAGACATTCGCGTCTAAAGTCAGGAACTTCTTAGGAATGGAACTCATGTCCCCTGCTCTTCCTGAACTCCCCTAAAACAGAGGGCGCCCCCACCCACCTCCGAGACACCTCCCCCCTAAGAGCGAGGAAGCCCCTCACAGCCGCCTCAACCTCCCCCTCGTCAGCGGCCAGAGAAGCCCCCAGCCTAAGCTTAATAGCTGACAGCTCCCGCTCAATCTCACTGAGCCGGTTCAAGACCTCGATCAAACTAGTATCCAAGGTCCTTCCACACACCTGTTAGAGGAAGCCACTATTTTAACCTTCAACCCTCATCCATTCATGATCTCCGTCAATGCACCGCTAATGCCGCACCCCACAGCCCCCAGCCCCTCCGCGACCTCCCCAGTCAAATCCCTTGAACCATCGTCACAGACAACAACGGTGTCGACACGCCTCCTCGCCTTAACGATAACCGAGGCTATCCTACCCTCCTCGTTGAAGGCCGGGATACAGGCGACGACGAGAGGCTTCCCCGTCATGATTTGAACTCCCGATAGACCCGCCTTCTATGGTCGACGATGAGGAAGAGAACCGCCTTCTTCTCCTCGTCGACCTCGTAGACGAGGCGGTAGTCGCCCACCCTGAACTTGTACAGCCGCCGCTCATCGAACATCAGCGTCGACCCAAGGTAAGGCCTCTCAGAGACCTCTCGAACCGCATCGAGGACCCTCTCCCTAACCTCTCCCTCAAGCCTCTTCAGATGCCTAAGAAAACGCCTCGTCGTGAGGATCCTGTAGCTAACCACGGGCCGACTCCTTTCTCAGCTCGTCGACGCCGCCGAACTCCAGGACCTCCCCCCTCTCAGCCTCCGCGAGGCTCTCCCTCAGCTCCCCCTGAAACGCCTCGTCCTGAATCATCTCGAAGGTGTCGATGAGGTCCTCGACGCTCCTCCTCGCATCCTCAAGCTTCGCCAAGACCTCCCTCAGATGCTCCCCCTCGATAACGACCCTGCTCAAGGCGGACTCCACTCCACCATGAACGGTCTAGGCCGCTTATTTAAAGCGTCGCCACTCATAACCCGGACCACAACCCCGCCCATGTTCCCCTCCTCGTTGATAGCCGGGACACAGGCGACCACGAAGGGATCCTGCGGCCGCTCGGCTCCATCAGGCATTACCCGGCACCCTATCTCCGACGTTCTAAGATTGCGCACTCCAGCCTATGGGCGCGTTGACCTCAACGAACGTCAAATACCTGACGAAGCCCATGTCTTCAGCCCAACCCCCCGCCCCGACACACCCGAAGGCGACCGCCTGACCCGCGACCATCCTCGCCCGCCTGAAACCGAAAACCTCCATACACCTAGCGAACCCGCTCCTCATAGCATCGTTGAGCTTCCTCAGGATCTTCACTAACACAACCCCAAGCACCTCGCTCTCAACCCTGTCGATCAGTTGGGCCGCCAGGCTCATAATGCCCCTCTCAAGACGATCTAACGACCTGAACCAGACTCCACGCCTCAGAGCCCTCCGCCTCACATCGTCGAGAAAGTTGCCCGTAAACACTTCTCTCACACACTCAAAAGCTTTCTATAATGAACGAGCATAGGATAAAAAGTCTATCCCCCAGAAAGCGTCCTTCACCTTTGGATTAAAAACTTACGCATCACATATAAAACTTTCAATAAAAATAAATAATATTAACTAAGTCTTAAACAGATAAAACCTATTTCTCCGTCTCCCCGGCCTCTCCCCCGCCCACCACCGTCTCCGAATCCCCCTCACCGAGACCCTCAGAAACATCCTCAAGAGGCACAGGGGGAGGAGTCGTCGCCAGAGTGTACCCGATCCACGCCACGATCAGCAGAGCCGCGGCGACAGCCGCGAACGCCGAGACCTGAACCACGAGCAACGCCCATGGTGAGAGGAAGACTAGCCAGAAATAGCAGGCGACGCCGAGAAGGCTGCCGACCAGGATCACGCCGCCGAGAACCCTGTCATCCATTCAAACACACCAACATTAGTGAATCTCAACATCTACAACCGCCATTCATCTTATTAAACTATCCATACAAGTGTTTTGGAGGACCTGCAAGTGTATCCATCTCAGTTCAGGATTCATCTCCTTCAGGACCTTTACGAGCCTGTTCAAGTTATTTTCAAGCACCTCTCTTGAGTCTGTGAAGAATTGAGGCGATACTTGAGCATCAGAGAAAGATATCTAAAGACCTTTTTTAGAGTAATCAAACCAGATTCGCCAGACATCTAAAAAGATAGGTTAAAGAAGCCAAGATGACGCCTGAAAAAACATATTTTCGATATTTGATAAATTGAACGGAGCTTTGAAGCCGATATAAACCGATTCCCGAGAAAATAGCGATGGGCAAATTGAAAAGCAGGCGGGTTTTAATCACATCATCGCCAACGAAAAAAACCAGCGAGCTCAGAGCACAATAAATAACCAAGAAACGTTCCTCAACAATGCTTCTCTTCAACAGGTATATGCCTACCAAGGACAATGAAAGCAGGAAAATATTCGACATGAAGCCACCGTAGAGATACCTGAAGCTGAATATGCTGGTCGCCCAAAAACCGCCAAGCCCAGCCAAATTGCCCGTCACAGTCGAGGTGGCGTCCAGACCTCCGACGCCGTGAAAGAGGAACCTCTTCGCCAACTCCAGAACACCCATCAAGCCGACGTACAAGAAAAGCAGCTTGAAACTTTCATACCTACGACTCCTCCAACCCTCATAACCCACGAAGAGGGTAAACACCCCGAAGGATCCCAGCAACTGGTCAAAGGTCCAGGGATGCGTGAAAAGAAGCAAACCGCCGAGAATCGAGGCCACAATCGTGAGGAAATAGCTACTCTTTCTTAAAGCCATGAGGAGCAGCCCAGCGGAGAAAAAAGCAAGCGACAGCGCAAGCATGTTCGTCAGGAAGTAGGAGTAGATTCCAACGGTGATCTGGATGCCCGTAGAGGTAAAGAAAGCGGACCAGACAGCAACATAATCGTTACCCAACACAACCTTCGCCAAGAAAAATACAGATAAAACAAGAACAGGAGCCAGAAGGACAGGCAGATAATTAACAGAGGCCTCCACACTTAACCCGGTCAGCCTCTGGAAGCCAAAGATGACTAGAAAGATCATCGGACGGGAACCGCCCATGACACTGAAAGCCTGAGAGACATCGGCGTCCACCATCCTGGCCAAAGCAACGTAATGAGGAATATCGACGCCAACGTCCAACCCACGGGGATTCACGCCGGGAAAATAGGGGTAAACGACAGCGAAGACGCTTAGCAAAACCGTTAGGGATAGATAAATCCATACCTTATCTAGCTTCTTTTTCAGAAAAACCGATTCACCACTGTCGAATTTGATCCCCCACCCCCAACCCACTATCAACTTAAGCAGCCACATGAACATCAGCGGAAGCACGAGCAGCGGAGCCAAATATGAGACAACGTAGAACAGGTCCAGCTCCAGAGAAGCGATGCCAGCCATGGGGCTATCGACGCCAAGCGGGATGAAGACCAGCCAGTGTAGAAGCGCCAGACCCTCGAAGGCCGAAACCAGGACCAGAAGCGACTTCACGAGACCCTCGAACATCCTCGATACGTAAAGCCCCACCACGACTCCGAACAGAGTAACGATAGAAAGAGACGCAGCAAAACCCATCACCGGATACACGCCAAACCCGATGAAAGGAAGAACAGCATAAACCCACTGCCTGCTCCACAGCATCCAGGCGACCCAGGCCACAAGCAGCAGAACCAGCGGCACGACGAGGCTGAAGCCGAGTTCGAAACGCTTCACCATTGTCCCTCTGTGAACCGTGGGGTAGAAGACGATGTTCGCGACATCTAGCAGCTGGAGGAAGACCAAAAGTCCCTGCAGGGCTAAAACTAGAGGAAGACCCTCCAACAACCGCTCCCTCAAAGCCACCAAGTCAAGAAACAAGTAGAACCATCTCACATAAATAATTGATAACCTCTTCTGCCACATACGCAACTAGAAACGGATTTAACCCGACCACACCTGAGCTAATAACAAACCTCTGAGAGGCGCAACATCTGTCCAAAGACTACTCGAAGCTCGTTAGGGAGACCGCCCACGGCAGCCTCGTACTCCTCGTCGGACAGGTCGCCTCAACAGTCATCCTCGCCCTCGCAATCATCGTCGTCGCCAGACTACTAGGACACGAACGCTACGGCGAGTACACCGTCGTCATGGTACCCATCGGCATAGCCACCCTCCTGATGGACCCGGGCGTGACCACCGCCCTCACGAGGCACCTCGCCCAGTACCTCCACCAAGGAAAGGAGCAGGAGCGCAGAGCCATCCAGCTCACCGGCACCACCCTGAACTTATCCATAGCCGCACTCATATCGCTCACCGTCTTCATACTCGCCCCCCAGATCTCGGAGGCCTTCCTCAGGAGGCCCGAGCTTGGCCCGCTCCTCCGGATCGCATCCCTCTCAATCCTCGGCCAGGCCCTCCTCAACACCTCCGCCGCCATCTTCATCGGCCAGCAACGGATGGAGCTACAGAGCCTCACCTCCGTCCTCTACGCCATACTCAAAGCCATCGCGATGCCCGCACTCGTCTACCTCGGATTCAGCTCCGGCGGAGCCATCATGGGCCACACCGCCTCCATTCTCGTCGCCGGCGCAGCCGGAGCCATACTCACCCTCGCCTTCCTTAAGGCAGGCAGAGACACCCCTGTAGCCAAATTCAGCACCACCGAGGCAAAGCAGCTCCTAAGGTACGGGGCGCCCATCTACCTCTCAAACCTCATCGGCGGCGGCCTCAACCAGCTCTACGGCAGCCTCATGGTCCTCTACGTCACAAACGACGTGATCGGCAACTGGGGCGCGGCCCAGAACTTCGGAGTCCTCGTCGCCTTCCTCACGGTGCCCATATCCACCACCCTCTTCCCCCTCTTCTCCAAGCTCGAGAAGGGCAGCACCAACCTCAGCCACGCCTTCCGGAGCGCCGTCAAGTACTCCTCCCTCATCGCCCTACCCGGAGCCGCCGCCCTCATAGCCCTCTCCAACCCAATGATCAGAATAGTCTACGGCGCAGACTACCCCCTTGCCTCCGACTTCTTCCGCCTCTTCCTACTCACCTACCTCCCCATCGGCATCGGATCCGTCTGCATACCCGCCCTCCTCAACGGCCAAGGCGAGACCAAGATAATCTTCAGGATAAACATCATCACCCTCATCGTCGGTGCCCCCCTCAGTCTCACACTAATCCCCACCCTCGGCATAACCGGCCTCATCACAACCATGGTCACCGCCCCCATCCCCGCGAACCTCTACGCCACCTACTGGATCAGGCGAAACCTGAACCTAGAACCCGACTGGCGATCCTCGGCCAAGATCTACGCCTCCAGCCTCACCGCCCTAGCTGCAACCCTCGCCACTACAACTTGCCTCCAACTTACCCCATGGCTTAGCCTAATCATCGGCGGATCGGTTTATACAGCAGTCTACGCCGCCTCCATCAAGCTCACACGCACCCTGAACGGCGAGGACTACAGGATGTTCAGATTATTAATAGGAGATACAGGACCTCTCGCACATATCCTGAATAAAATTATCGATATAATCGAAAAAAATTAATTCCGTTGCTTCATCCTCGAAATGGCGTTAACCATTGAAGGATCCTTTCCATAGAGTAGAGCAAGGTAAGCGCTTACATAATCGCCTAAAAATAAAATCGACACCATTCTTGAAAGCCTCTCTTTGCCTCTAGCCTCCAGCTCAATCACTTTGACTCCCCTCGCGGTAAAAAGCTCTTTGAACGTAGCAAGCTTCCCCGCGTAGGCTCTTTCCTCTATTGGATCCCTGATCAGGACGACGCAAATCTTATCCAGAACCTGTTGTGAGGCCTCCGACCCCATTACTACATTATGAAAGACTTCTGGGAAAAAACCCGAAGAGGCAGGAACCTTACTATTTTCATTCAGCTGCGTGCCTAACCGATAAGCGACCCCCTCATACAACTTAGGCCCGTAAACAAATGGCACACATCCCTCCAACTCCATCGCCAGCCTTTTCGCAGGATTGACGGCGGTTGAGCTACGATACTCTTCGCTCAATACGGAAAGGAGATCCAGGGTTTCAGAGACCTCCATATTAAAGCCTTCAGCAAGCCCGCACTTCGACGCTAAAATTACCAAGTTGAAAAACTGATATGGTAAGGAAACACGAGGCTGGTAACCAACTGGCAGCCGCATGACCGTTATACCTTCCTCCTCAGCGAGGCCTAAAAGCTCGCCACCCGAGGAGAGAACAACTCTCATACACCCTCTCTCGGCGGCCTCCCGGTATGCGCTCAAGGTTTCCTCCGTGTTACCCGAATAACTCACGAGGATCACTAGGGAACGTTCGTCCACGAACGCTGAGAGATGGTAATCCCTCGACACGATAATCGGTAACGGTGACCTGTCGGCCAGCCAATCCCTTAGAAGAATCCCGCCGATCGCGGAGCCGCCCATACCCGCGACCACGACGTTCTTGAACCGCTTACCGAAATCTATTTCAAACTCCTTAGCTTGAACGACGGCCTCTCTGCACATATCTGGAAAACGTTCAAGGACTTTAAGCATACCACCTCTATCAACGGAACGAACATATTTTTCATCGTCGAGAAGGTTACTCATGACAATTACATTATCAAAACGATTTAAAATTCTTACCAAAATACTTGGAGCAATCGATCACCCTCAACTTTAGTCCAGAAAATAATAAAGAGGATTCGGATTAACCCATAAAATCCGGTTTAAGATGGGCCTTCCTTTATAAGAGCTTAAATACGCTGACAACCCGAGACGAGGTTAATCAAAATCCTCTAAATAATGAAAGAGCACAGCCACCGCGCTGTGGAAAACCGCCAATAGAAGAAAAAACCTAACCGACTCAACGGCTTTCTATAAGGTAAAAGGAATTCATTATTTCAATTCAATAACTATATGAACATCAATGGAAGCACAAGCAGCAGAGCCAGCGGAACGACGAGGCTGAAGCCAAGCTCGAAACGCCTCACCATCGTCGCCCTGTGAACCGTGGGGAAGAAGACGACCTCGAACGCCTCTAGGAGCTGAAGGGAGCCCAGCGCCCCCTGGAGGACCATGACCAACGGGAAACCCCACCTCCCAGCCGCCGACGAAGCCCAGGAGCCCAAGCCACCAGAAGAATAGCCGCAATCACTATAATAGAATTGAGAGGGCTTCAAGGAACCCTACGTTCTCCTCCGCATCCCCGTCCCCCCACGCCAGTCCCCGAACCCTCTTCAAGACCCTTGAAAACATCATCGAGAGGAGGAGTCACCGACGTGTCCATAGCCCAAGCTACAACCAGCAGAGCCGCCACCACCGACGAGCAAGAGGCCTTAGCATGTTACACCGCCGTATCTATAAGCCAGGCCACACTCGCCAGTCCGCGTCTCATATAATTGAAGACAAAGGCGACCAGAAGAAGCCTCTTCTCCGTCAGCTTTCATAACTCGATCATTCCCTGAGAAGTCTCAGGAAGTCTTCTCTGGTCAGCCCAGCATCCCTGAGAATCCTGAGGAGCAGCCCTCTGCCGATCTCCTCACCCCCATGAACAGGCACAACCGTCACCCTACCATCATCATGCCTGAGTATGACGTGGCTACCCCGACGCCTCACGGGCTTAAACCCCACATCAACTAGAACCTTGATCAGCCTCTCAGCCTTGACAGGTCTAAGGCTCACTGGGAGATACCTCTAGAAACTGCACTCCTATGAACTCCCTGCCACCGACGACATCCATCCCTTCGACCTCGAGGTAGAGCTCCGCCGCCTCCCTAACTCGGCCCATCAGCTCATCCACGGTCTTGGCCTGTGTGTGGCAGCCCGGAAGCTCAGGGACTGAGCCTACATAGTAGCCATCTTCGTCCCTCTCTATGATCACGTTGAGCTTCAACACTACATCATTTAATCGATTAAACAACAGCAACTTAAATGCTTTCCACAGGGAAGACGAGGAGCAGGAATCAGCCTATCCGAGCAATCGACTTGATCAACCACGAAAGAAACTATCTCCATATACAGTTTATTCTGACTTTTCTCCGAGGGTACTTGACCGAGGACAGCCTCCTTCTGACCGAGGAAAATAGGAGGCTCACCGGAACCATCCCTCCCCCCCTCGCCACACCCAACAGAGAACGTGGGCAAATATTAATATGGGCAAGTATCCGCTTGTCAAATAGGTGAAACGGTATGACCGAGGCCACCTACCACGAAAACAAGCTCTACATCCCAGCCGAGGTACGTGAGAAGCTGGGCCTGAAGGCAGGGGAAAAACTCAAGGTAACGATAATGGACCGACGGAGCTTCAAGGTCGAGCTGCAGAGGAAACTCCCAGAGGAGGAGCTCACCGAAGCCCTCGAAAACCCCCTTAAGATCGGAGTGCCCGAGGAGCTGACTCGAAGGGAGATATATGAAGATATACGTTAACGGGGAGAACCTGGCGGAGAGCGCCCACGCGGGGAAACGGATACTCATAGACACCATGATCCTCTGCTACGCCCACGACAACCTGAGCCCACATAACACCGAGGCATCCCTGATCATGAAAGCCTCGATAAAAGGCATCATCAACGCCCACCTGACATACCAGAACCTAGCCGAATTCTACTCCGTGATCACGGGAAAACGGGTAGAGCAACCCGTCCCGCCAGCCCAAGCAGCGAGGCTGTGCAGACTCTACGGGGGATGCGTCAACATCAAGATCCTGCCTCCGACGGAGGAGGCCTACGGCGAAGCCTTCGACGCCAGCGGGGAAAGGCAGACCAAGGGCGGCGACATCTTCGACGCCATACTGGCATACACCGCCAAGGGGAGGGTGGACTCGATCTGGACGAGCAACGTAAGCCACTTCGAGCCCTACACGTTCCTGGAACACGAGAACCCACTCACGTGGAGCTGGGAAGAGAAAAAGGATCCGTGAAACCTGCATCCGCCTCGAAGTCATCTCCAGCTTAAGCCACCACCGAACTGACCTAACTCGCCGTAAAGATGATCGAATATGAAAGACGAGGCTGAGAAACAGGCTAGGCCACCATATTACAAGCGGGACGGGCTACGAGGCATTACGCAGCCAAAGGAGAGGCGGAGACGAAGAACGGCCAAGCGATACTCCCGAGAGACGCTTGGAAGCTGAGAGGTTCTTCAGCCCTGTGCGAGGGCGTGCGCGGTCACCCTGACGGCCTCCACGCCGCTCAGCCTCGGCGCCCAGCCCAGGGACCTCAGCCTCGACGAGTCCAGCTGCATCACCTTCACGTCACCCGCCCAGCCACGCCCACCGTCGACGCCGCCCGTCAGACACACCTCGCAGCCGTCGACACCCATCTCCCCGATCACCATCCCCGCGATCTCCAGAACGCTGACCCTGTCATCTGAGCCGAGGTTGAACACCTCAACCCTCCCAGACGCCGCCCCGGCCCCCAAGACCATGCCCCTGACGCAGTCATCCACGTGGAGGTACGACTTCGACTGGGACCCGTCACCGAGGACCTCCAAAGTCCCCGGATCCGCCCTCAGCTTGTTGACGAAATCGTAGATGACCCCGTGGTTGCTCCTCGAGCCGACGATGTTAGCCAACCTGAAGATCACCGCCCTGAACCCGTACATCGAGGCGTACGCGGAGACCAGCGCCTCGGCGGCGAGCTTCGAGGCACCATAGTGGGAGATCGGCTTCAACGGCCCGTAATCCTCCGGCGTGGGAGCCACGGCTGCCTCACCGTAGACCGTCGAGGAGCTCGCGAAGACGAGCAGCTCGACGCCGCCGACCCTCCTCACCGCCTCCAGGAGCCTGTGGGTCGCCTCGACGTTCTGCCTGAAATGATCCTCAGGCGAAGCCCTCGACGCCCTCACCTCAGGGTTCGCGGCGAGGTGATAGACCGCATCGCAGCCGTCCAGGGCGCCGATCACGGCCTCGGGATCAAGGAGATCGCCCTTGACAAAGGAGAGCCTGGGGTCGCCCTCCCACCTCCTCAGGTTCGCGAGGCTACCAGCAGAGAGATCATCATAGACCCGAACAACGGAGCCCTCACCGACCAAGTAATCGACGAGGTGGCTTCCAATGAAGCCAGCGCCGCCAGTAACCAGCACCCCCATCGAGCACACAATTAACGATCACCGGACCTATCTTTAAAACAATGATATGACAGCAGCTCAAATCCTCTTCACGCTTCCTAAAAGCCGTGAGCGTCCGACGACAGGTAAATTCTTAATGGAGAACGTGGGCTAAAGCAAACTTATCTGCACGCGTATAGTCTTGGCGAAGATTGGCACAAGCTGAAGCAAAATCCTGACCGCCGAGGGGAGTAAAACGGTCTGGAGCAGCTGAGGAAGAACGTTGCCGCCTGAAATAAGTACTCTTCATCTAATTTTTTCCATCAAACACACGCATCAGCGGAGGCCATCTTCCTTCGCGGGGACCGAGGGATTTCGACCGCGCATCGTATCTCCTGAGGCGTTTCTCGTAGGAGAGTGCAATCATACAATAGAGTACCTTAGCGCATGGGTTGTGTACGTGAAGAAGAAATAATGATGGGGCGGGGCTTTATGCTCAGCCACCGTGATGCATGTAGCCTTCCTTGAAGCCTTTGATGATCTCGGAGAATCTACCATCCATCTTCCTGCCGGCGGCGAGTTCACTTATCGTCCTGCCGAGGGCGTCCTCACCGCCCCTGATTCTAGCATCCACGTCGCCAGTTTCGAGGCCCTTCTTCAGCATGGCGCTGCGCGTCCCCTTCATTATCTGGATCCAGGCCTGCATGCTGTCCATCTCCTTCAGCGCCTCCCGGAGAGAGGCGTCGTGGATATCCTCGAGCAGCTCCTGAATGGCCCTCACCTGGGTGTTGATGGCTTCGACCGTCGCGCCGTCCTCGACGAGTGTTCTCAACTCCACGAGCTCGACCCTGATGGTATCGAGCCTGCTTAACAGATCGTCGGCCGCTTCACTCCCGATGCGCTCCCTGAGCCTTTCAACGGCAGCCTTCAGCTTGTCGACCCGCTCGATCGCCTTGTCGACGAAGTTCAGTACATGGTCCTTCCTATTCTCATTAACATAGTCCTGTAGGAGGCCCTTCACGGTCTCCATGTGCTCCTCGCCATCTGACAGGAAGTTGCCGGCGCCGGTCAGCTCATTGGCTGACGGCGCGGCCTTGGCCGCGTCCAGATCCGTCTGAGCCGCTGTTAGTTCGGTATTGATGTTATTAGATGCCTCGGCTGTGAGATTCTCCTTCATGTTGTTGTAGACTTTCACGAGCGAGTCCAGCTTCCTCTGAGCCCGCTCGATCCGGTTCTCCAGCCTCAGCTCATCGCCTCCGTGATCTTCCTCGGGGTGGTCCCTGGCAAGGATCTTCAGCGCATTCCCAAAGTGCTTCTGAGCCCGAAGCGAGGCCTCTATCGAGGCCACGAATTTCCCGCCGTCGAAGAGGGCCTGCGCATCCTCGAGTGCCTCCACTCCTGCGTCAAAGTTCTCCTGAGCGGCCTCAGGCGGCTGAGTGCCGAGGTTTCCCTCGGTATAGTTCTTTGCTTCTCCGGCGATGACAAGCAGCTTCCCGGCGATCTCCTCAGCCGCCGCGTTCAACACTATGAACGTGGTCTCCGCCGTCTTATGGGCAGGGGTCGCCGAGTCCTCAACCTTAACTGTCCAGGTACCTCTCTCCGGGTTAGCCGGCAAGTCATAACCGTATTGGTACTTCCCATCTGAGGCAGCTTCGACGGTGGCCGTGTCGATGGTTTCGCCTCCGACCTTGAACTGCAAGGTGACTGGCCCGGCAACTGACGCGGTCCCAGTTACATTCACCACATCCCCGGGGTGGTAATACGGCTGGTCGGTTGCTACGGTTGGAAGGGTGTCCGCAATGATGCTGGGCATCACGGGGAGCAGAAACATAGCCGATACGAGTGCAATCAATGCCCTGCTTTTTCTCATACTATCACCAAGTACAGGTGGCGGCTTTCATTAATATCAGGGACACGCCGGAACAGTTTGGAACAGCCGTTCCAAGGGTTATTCAAGGTTCACCTTCTTCTCCTACTGAGCATTAGAGCAGGGGAGGCCAGCACGTGAAAATTAATAAGTGGATCACAGGAAATTAATTGGATCGATACATTGTACAACGAGAATATTTTCAACACGGCGTGCATCGACGGGATGCTCGCGTCTACCTCAGCAAAATGGCACCGATACCCACCTGATGTCATCGGCATGTGGCTGGCTGACCCCGACTTCCCCCACGCCCCATTCATAAAAAAAGCCCTGCACGATGCAGTGGACGCAGGCGACCTCTACTACGCTGCAGATATGACCACCAAAGAGGCTATGGCGGCGAAGATCAACCGCCGTAACAACCTAAAGGTGACCCCAGACGATCTCTACATAACGCCTGGAGTCATCCCGGGCATGTGGCTGGGCATTCAGATCAGCAAGGCAGCCCAAGGCGACGAGATAATCATCAACGACCCTATGTACCAACACTTCTATTATCAAGTAAGGGCTGCCAACCTGAAGCCGGCATACTGGAAACTCAGGGAAGAGGAAGGCTACAGATTCGACGACGAGGAACTCAAGAAGCTCGTCACACCAAAGACGAGACTCATCTTCATCTGCAACCCCCACAACCCTGTGGGCCGCGTCATGACCAAAGAAGAGCTGAGAGGAGTCGCAGACATAGCAGTCGACAACAAAATACCCGTCATGGTGGACGAGCTATGGGAGGACATCGTCTACGACGGCAGGAAGCACATTACACTCGCCTCCCTAAGCCCGGAGATCGCAGACCTCACGATCACAACATGGGGCATAAGCAAAACTTGGGGGATCCCCGGCCTCCAATGTGCCTACACAGCCGCCACGAACAGGAAGACGATGGAGGAGATCATGAAGTGCGCAGGCGAAGTATACCACGGCGCCACAACCCTCGGCCGGGCCGCAGCCCGCGTCGTCCTCGATGAGCGCAACGAGTACTGGATCAGGGGCATAATGAAGCACCTTCACAGGGTAAGAGGCGTCGCCACCAGGAGGCTCACAGAGATGGGTTGCACCGTTCCAGAGCTCCAGGGAACCTATCTTATGTTCCCAAGGTTCAACCTCAAATTGACCCATGAAGAACTCTTCAATTTCGTGCTTGAGAAGGCGAAGGTGGCCCTCCAATCCGGCACGGACTTCGGTCCAAGCGGCGCAATGCACCTCAGGATGACCATTGCGACGAGTGAAGCTATCCTTAACGAGGCACTCGACAGAATCGAGACGGCCCTAAAGACAATTAATTAGATACCGTACGCTCGTAAACGCGCCACGTCAGTTCTTATCTAACCTTCTGCAATAGGATAATGTCATGGAGCCCCCAATCCAAAGAGGATACGACAGGGGAAGAGAGTCCCTGAAATGGCTTGCAATAGCGACCATGACGATAGACCACGTAGGGGCAATACTCTACCCGGAACAAGTCTTGCTCAGATACATTGGAAGACTCTCCTTCCCACTGATCGCATACCTACTCGTGCTGGGCCTGGAAAGCACAAGAAGCGCGAAGAACTACTTTACCAGACTCTTCCTCTTCGCATTGATCTCCCAGGTCCCATTTACCCTCGCCAGAGGCGTGGCACCCTGGGAGTATTTGAACATATTTTTCACCTTGTCCCTAGGCGTCCTCTTCATCTACCTTTATGAGAGGAACAACTACCTCTTCCTCCTCCCCCTGGTGGCCTCCGCCGTGCTGCCCCTAGACTTCGACGGCTATGGCATCGCGACGATAGGATGCTTCTACGCCCTCAGAAAAAATAGGCGTATAGGGATAATACTATTCATCTTACTCAATCTATTCGTCTTCTTTGATGTGCCATACCAATCCTTGGCCCTACTCGCCCTCCCACTCATACTCCTACACAACGATGGAAGATTCCTCCCCACCAAAATTGGTGCGAAAACCGATTATCCGCCATGGAGAAAATATTCTTTCTACGTCTACTATCCCCTTCATCTACTGTTGCTCTATTTCCTAAAAATTGAATTTTATACCCGGGTCCCTTAGTTGACCTTCCGCTCATATCTCGCGCGCGTGATCTGGAGATGGCCTCAAGGCGATCCACCCCGAAGACCCGCAACTATCATAAAATATTCCACTTAAGAGTAAACGCTATAAACAATATTCACCAGCGCATATCATAAACGATCAGAGGGCGCCACAACGCTTGATAGCCTCCACCGACGTAGGGAGCCTCCCCCCGAGAGTCGCTGATTCGAGGTTGAGGGAGGGGGCCAGGAAGACGTACTCCGTGGAGCGCTTCTTGCCCAGGGGGTCAGGGGAAGATTCTCTGAGCCTCCTCGAGGGGGAGGTCGTAGGCGCCTTCATCGACAAACTCA